>Ga0213833_1000154_pt1 | contig 117486 bp, 99 predicted proteins | sample SWATP21_FD_160575 | JGI IMG/M metagenome (GOLD analysis project Ga0213833, IMG submission 160575) | Coastal seawater microbial communities from Marineland, Florida, United States - SWA TP2 #1 | ecosystem: Environmental > Aquatic > Marine > Coastal | place: USA: Florida | collected 2016-08-14
GAATTCGAGCAATCGAGCGCTCGATCCATCGAAGAATCGAGCGGATCGAGTCCTCGGACTACCGTAGACTTGGACGAACCCCGTTCACCAGAGCCTATAGGGGCACTGTGACCGATGCGGGCTAGGGACGCGTGTAGTCGCGCACCACCAGCCCCAGCTGCGCCCCCTCGGACAGCTGCACGGTCCGCACGCCACCCCGCGGCGGACGCGCGCTCACCTGCAACGGCGGCTGGTCGGTCTCGAGCACGATGTAGCGCAGCTTCCCGGACTCTTTGTCCACCGCGAGCAGCCCACGCTCGCCCGACGTCCAGTCGAACGGCAGCGTGACCTCGGCCCACACAGCATCGGGGGCCGGTCGGGATGGACCGAGCAGCGGTGGCTCGATGGTGCGCCAGGTGCTGTCGGCCAGGCCGTTGCGCAGCTCACCGAAGAGGTCGGCGGCTTCGTCGGCCACATCCACCAGCGGTAGCTTGAGCTCGCCGTCGCCAAACGTGACCTTGGAGCCGTCGGTCTCCACCGTGCCGAGGCTCGCCGACGCCTTCGCCCCATCCGGCCCCACCTCGATGGCGACCGGATGCTGCGTGGGCAGCCGCGGATCGGGCCACAGGAGAGTCATGCGCAGCGGTGCGTCGGCCTGGAGGTCGGCCCGGAAGCGGTCGAACTCGGGGGGCGGACCGTCGGCACACGGCGAGGCACACGCAGTGAGGAACACCAGAGCCAGGGGCTGGACAGACGGACGCACGGACACCTCACAAGCCCCGCGAGCCTACACCGACGGGCTGCTACAGCTGGCGCTTCCACTCGTAGAACAGCGCGAGCGTCCAGAGGCGGAGGCCGTGGTTGTGGCGACCTTCGCGGTGGTCGCGCTCCAGGTCGCGCACCACCTTGGCCACGAACAGGCCGTCGGGGTCTTCGCACAGCGCATCGACCACATGGCGGAGGTAGTCCGCGCCGCTGTTGCGCAGCCAGTGGTCGAGGGGGTTGGGCAAGGAGCGCTTGGGGCGGTCGACCAGGCGTGGCGGCAGCACCCGTCGGAGCGCCGCACGCAAGGGGCTCTTGGTCTCGAAGCCACCGAAGCGCTGGGGCCGGACCTTGGCATTTCCGGGCAGCGCGGCGGCGGCAGCTCGGAGCGCCTCATCCAGCATGGGGAAGCGGACTTCCATGCCCAGAGCACCGGCCATGCGGTCGCTTCGGGCGAGTCCATCCTCGGGGAGCCAGCCCCTCTGCCACGCGGCCAGCATGGCGTTGAGGGGGTCGGCGGAGACATCCTGGTAGCCGGGCTCGAGCACGGTGCGGCGGATGCCCGGGCGCACCAGGCCGGGGTCGCGCAGCAGGGCGATGCGCTCGGTGCTGTTGAACACCCGTGAGCCACCCACGTTGCGGTCCTGGCCGAAGTGGTCGCCGCTGGCTGCGAGGTTGTACATCCCGGCGCGATGGGCTCCGCGACGGACGAGGCGGCGCATGGGACCGGGCAGCTTGCCCACCGCCTGGGAGCGTCGGACGAGCACCGCGAGCCGTGCCATGCCTCGCCCGCCCAGCACTTCGTCGCCGCCGTCTCCGGACAGCAGCACCCGGGCGTCGGGGCGGATCTGCCGGAAGAGGAGGAGCTGGAGGACCGCGGCGGCGGTGGGCAGCGGCTGGCCCATGGCGCGAGAGGCGTCGGGGAGGGCGTCGACGATGTCGCGGTCGTCGATGCGGAGCACGTGGTGGTCGGCATCGAGCACGGTGGCCACGCGGGCTGCGAGGCTGGACTCGTCGACCCGCTCACCGGAGAGGGCCACGGTGAAGCACGGAAGGTTGGCACCCAGCTCGCGGGCGTGGCGCAGGATCGATGAGGAGTCGAGGCCACCCGACAGCAGCAGGGCCTTGGGAAGGTCGCCCTGGAGCCGCTTCTGGACCGACCGGCGAAGCAGCCCATCGATGCGCCGTTCGGTCTCGAGCGCATCGGGGATGGGCGCGCCGGGTGCAGCCCAGGTGGTGCGGTGCCAGCGCTCGACCCGCAGGCCGCGCTTGTCGAAGCGGAGGAAGTGACCGGGCGGCAGGGCCGAGATGTCGCGCAGCAGGGTGCGGGGGGCGTGCACGTAGCGGAAGCTGAGGTACTCGGAGAGGTGGTCGAGGGCGAGCTCACGGCTCACCCAAGGCAGGCCGAGCAGCGGGCTGGTCTCGGAGGCGAACGCCAGGCGGGTGCCCTTCTGGGCGTAGAACACGGGCCGCCGCCCCAGCGCATCACGGGCGAGCACCAGGCTCTCGGTCTTCTTGTCCCAGACGGCCAGCGCGAAGGGGCCGTCGATGTCCTGGAGGCTGTTGACGCCCTTCTGGGCCCAGCGCTCGGCGATGCTGTCGACCCCTCCGTTGTACGGGCGACCGTCGAGGACGACGATGTGGCGCGACGTGCCGTGGGGCTCGCGGGGGTCGTGGTGCGTGAAGCGGGTGCGCCGGTGGGCGAAGACGGCCCGAGGCTCGGCCACGATGCCCTTGTCGTCGGGGCCCCGGTGGCCGAGGCCATGCCCCAGCTGCTGCACCTGGTCGCGCGGAGGCGGCGCTCCTTCGAGGTGGATGATGCCGGCGATAGCGCCCACGCGTCCTCCTGAAGTGGTCCGCAGCACCGGCCCCTAATCGGTGGCGGGCAGGCCGCACACGGGCGGGGGTCAGGCCGGCGCCAGATGTCCGTGCAAGTTGGTGCAAGGCATCCGGTGGCACATCTGGGAGCCGTCCCCCGTTGGCAGAGGTGTCCCACTTCGGGGACCCGGCCACTTCCAGGAGACCCCATGAACGCCCTCGTCCTCGCCTTCGCAGCCGCCACCGCCCACGCCAGCGCCGTGCCCTCCGCGTACACCGAAGCCGTCTCCGCCGTGCAGCTCCCCTCCGAAGATGGCCCCCGGTACGGCATTCCCGCAAACATGGGCGTAGGCGACGAGGTGGTGGTGGCAGGCGAGACAGGCACCATCTCCCGCTACCGAACCCGCCGGATCCAGGGCGTCCGCGTGCCTGTCGCCCAGATCAGCTTGCCGGGCGGCGACACGGTGTGGGCCCGACCGCTCGCCGACATGGTGACCGCCCAGCCTCCGCCGCCTGCAGCAGAGGGCTGGTTCGCCGATGAAGACCCGTCCAGCAACATCCTGGTCATCCCGCGCGAGGTCCGGGCCGGCTCGGAGGTGCAGGTGGACGGCGACGCCCTCACGGTGGTGGCTGTGGCCCGCAACCTCGAGTCCAACGACGTGGTGGTGGTGGAAGACGACGACGGCGAGCGCCGGTCCCTCCGCGTGTGGTGGACCTGGTAGGCCTCAGCGGAGCCCACCACGGAGGGCATCAGCCGACCCGCTCGGTTCCATCGACACCGGCAGACGGGCGGTGGCATCGGGACACTCGGCGCCCGCGAGCTGCTGCAGGCCGGCGACCAGCATGGGGTCGTCGTCGGCTCCGAGCTCGACCAGCAGGTTGTCTTCGGCTGCGCAGTCCGGCTCGAGGCCGTCGAAGTAGGTGGCCTGGACATCGCGGTTGCCGGTCTGGAACGTGACCGGCGAGACGAACAGGTCGCACGCCTCGAAGAAGTTCATCCCCACCGGCTTTCCGCTGGTGCGACCGCCCACCCGCGTGACCGGAACATAGGGTTCGAGGCTGAACATCAGCATCTCGCTGGCCGAGCCTGTGCTGCCGGAAGTGAGAAACACCACGTGGTCGACCGACCGGCCCCACGGGTACTCTTCGAGGTAGGTGGCGGTGTTCTCGTGCGCGTGCGCGGCGTTGTGCCAGTAGGTCATGAAGACCTCACCGGCGTGGTCCCGGGCCACCAGCGCGGCGAGGTGGCGCGCGACGGCGATGAGGCCGCCACCGTTGTAGCGAAGGTCGACCACCACGGTGTCCACGTCGGCCACGGCGGGGTCGTCGAACAGCGCATCGAGGGCTTCGTGGGCCGGCTCCACAAATGACGTGAGCATGAAGTAGAGCACCGTGCGGTCGCCGTCTTCGAACACACGCGAGCGATAGACCGTGGGAACCGTCACTTCGCCCAGCACCATGTGTGCATCGAACGTGTCGCCATCAGGCCGCTCGACACCGAGCACCACCACCGCGCCGTCTTCCACAGGCCCGTAGGCGTCGTTCCAGGCGTCGTTGGTGGAGAGGTCTTCGACCGCGAAGCCGTTGATGCGGAGCAGGCGGTCGCCCCGTCGGAGACCGGCGTCGTGGGCGGGGTTGTCGGGGTAGACCAACGCAAACCGCAGGTCGCCAGCGGCGTCGGACCGCAAGGAATAGCCCCCGCCCACATATGCGCCTTCGTCGAACCAGTCGGTGGCTTCGGAGAGGTCGCGGACGTAGCTCCACCGGTCGAGAGCGTCGTAGCGAAGGTCAGCCATCAGCTCGGCGGGGTCGGAGTACCCCAAGCGGTCCACCGGCTCGACGTGGTCGGCCCACAAATAGGCGTCGAGCATGATGTCCTCGACGTAGGCCAGCCGAGCATCCGCCGAACAGTCTTGCGGCTCGGCCTTCACCTCGAGGGCCGGACTGCAGGCGAGCATCCAGAGGCCCAGAGCACTTGCGGCCGGCGAGCGGCGGCCATGATGACGAGGAGGCATGTGGCACCAGCGAGGTTGGGCACCCGGGCGGGCGGGTGCGTCAGCATGCCCCGGGAGCCTACCCCTCGGGCTGGGGAGCCCGACCGAGCCGATCCATACCCACCTTCACGAGCATCGCCGCGAGCCACACCCAAGGCGCGCCGTGCATGAGGAGGTCCATCCAGTCTACGGGCGCCATCCCCTCTGCCCCACCCGCCACCCACCGGATCTTCCCGATGATGTGTGGTTCGGGAAAGAAGGGGGCCAGCCCGAGCGTGAAGCTGGCGATGATGGGCATGGTCAGGTCGTCGCCGACGGACGGGGGTGGTTGGTTGGGCATCACGGTCTCCGGGCACAGGCGCCGCCAACGGGCTCAATCCTGCATATCGCGCCCACAGATGCCAGCACGCGCCACAGGATACGCTCGGAGCGCACATTTTTCCGGGAGCCGCCATGCGCCCGTCTGCCTCCGTCCTCCTCTTGGCCCTGGTGGCCTGCGACTCGGGCCCGCCCCCCGAAGGTCCCCCCCCGCTCGACGCGCAGCCGCTCACGCCGCCGTCCGAAGCCACCCCCACACCCGAGGCCGCCGCAGACCCACGCGCCGACGCCTGCCCCGTCTTCTTCTCGGGCGACGACGCAAATGCGGTGTTCGGTGTGGCCGGGTCCTGGTCCAGCGGCGGCTGTGCATTCGACGGCGTGCGCGTGAAGGGCTCCACGCTCACCCTCACCTGGAAAGACGCCCAGAAGAAGGCGGTCACCCTCGCCGTGGCGCCTGCGAAGTGCTCGGATGCGCCCGCGGTGGGCGGCTTCACCCTCGTTCTCGACGACGGAATCGCAGCTGCGTGCCCCGAGGTCCCGGGGGCGGTCGAAGCCGCTCTGAAGGACGGCCGCTTCCCCTCCCCCACGGGCACACGTGTGGCAGAAGGCGCGGGTCCGGATGGCTCTGGCGACCCCGGCTCCACCGTGGCCGAAGAGCTGCCTCCACGTCAGCCCACCGACGCCGAGCTTCCTCCGCTGCAGAAGCCCGACGACGAGTAGGGGTCAGTGGGCCGGGGGAATCCAGCCCTTGTCGAGCAACGCGGCGCGGACGGTCTCGGCCACCCGCGCATGGCCGCGCTCGGTGAGGTGACAGTTGTCGAGGAACACCTCACCCGCCCCGGGCCCGGTGAGGGTGGCTGAGGTGTCGACAAAGCCCACCTGGTCGTCTTGTTGGGCTACCGCATCGAGCATCTCACCGTAGGGGTCGAGCACGCTGGGGTCGGGGGCCACACCTTCTCGGGCGAGCATCAGGGGCACCTTTCGTGGGGCCAGCAGGCGGACCATCCCCTCGATGTTCGCCCGGGCATCTCGCACCGGAACGGCCGGCTGGACGGCACTTCCGAAGGCACTCTGGAGGCCGAAGCGCAGGAACTGGTACAGCGGCACGTTGGACAGAGCGCCCGAGACCGAGACGGAGAGGTCGGTGCCCTGCTTCCAGGCCTCGAAGAGCGCTCCATAGGGGCGGACGGACTCGGTAATGATGTCGTTGTGGCCGATGTAGAGCACCACCACATCGGGGTCGACGTCGGCGAGGCGGGTCTCGAGGAAGCGCCGGATGTGCAAGGTGGTCCAGCCGCCCACGCCCTGGTTGACCGCCTGGATGGACGGACCGTGTCGTCGCTCGAGCTCGGCCGGCCAGAATTGGTCGAGGTTGTCGTTCTGCCAGGCCCCACCCGTCGAGCTGCCCCCGAGCGCCACGACACGCACCGCACCGGCCCGACGGACCGACGGCTCCACGGGGTAGTCCTGGAAGGGGTAGTCGGACCAGGTGCGGGTGTTCTCCAGAGCGTCAAAGCTGGAGAAGGTGCCGCGCACGGTGTCTTTGGAGTCGTCGGCGGGGCTCGTGCGGGCCCGTGAAGACCGCCCTGTCAGCCGGGCCCCCGTCTCGGTCCACCGGATGCTCTGGTCGGCCAAGAACACCGCCAACACCATCAAGCCCAGGCTGATGGCGTTGAAGCCACGGGGACGGCGCACGTTGGTCCACACGAGGCCACCCACCACCATCCCCACCGTCGAGGCGTAGGTGGTGGCCATGCCGAACTTCGGCGAGAGCAGCGCCGTGCACACGCCCGCCACCAGCGCACCCACGAGCATCGCGGGGACCGGACCCGGACCCTTCGCCCCGAGCTTCTTCGCCAGCCACGAGAGACCTTCGCCGGCGCCGGCCGCAGGCAGCACGGCCACCGCACCCACCGGTCCGTACGCCGGAATCGCCGCGAGCCCCAGCAGCGCCCCCGAGCCCATCCGGAGGGGGCGGGTCCAGCTGCGAACCCTGCGGGCCGTCCACCACATGGCCATGAGAGCGAGCATCCACACGCTCATCAGGACCGGCACCACCACCGCCACCGAGAGCGGTTCGTCGACCACCACGCGCACCGCCTGGAGCGCGGCAGCGAGGTCTGCGCCCGACAGTGGCCACACGAGCCACAGCGGCAGAGTCGTGAGCACAATGGGCGCACCACGGACCTTCCCGGGTGCCCCGAACCGTGCGAAGCCCGCGAGGAGCCCGAACACCAGCGCGGCCCCGAGGCCCCCCACCACCCGCCCCATCCACGAGGGCCGAGCCGCCGTGACCCGGACCTCGGGCGCGTTCATCTGTCCGACCGCCAGCGACCGAAGTCCGATTCGGCGCAGGCCGCTGCGGATGCTCGCTCCCGATGTGGGGCGGCCCCAGGTGCAGTCCACCACGACCGGAGGCTGGTCTCCAACGGCGAGTGTGGCCTGCATGCCGCCGGCTTCACGGACCAGCCGCGCCCGCACATCGGGGTGCGTGGGCGCAGGCAAGTCGCCGCTACAGTGCAGAGGGGCCCAGTCGGAAGTGGGGTGGCTGGCGTCGAGCGACGGCCCGGCCGCCGTGGTGACCATCGCATAGGGACTGCGGCCCCGGTCGACCTTGAGGGCCACGCCATCCTTGCCCCCGGAGCCTTCGAGAACAACCTCGAGGTGACCATTCTCCGGAAGATACGCCTCGGCCTCCACCACCTGCACGCGCGTGCCCGGGGCGGTGAGCAAGGCGTGGGATGCGAGGGGCCAGCCTTGGTCGGAGGTGTTGGGGGGGCCGGCGAGACGGGCCAACAGCACGGGGATGTTGGGGGTGAGTCGGGTCCAGCCGCCCGGTCCGGCGTCGAGTGCCATGCGTTCGGTCACACGCACCACGCCCAGCCCGAGCGACAGGCCGGCAAGAACCGCGACGAGCACCGGCAGCCACCGGCGTGTGGGAGGGGCACTCACGGGAGGCAGCTGTCCGACAAGGTGACCGGACCGGCGTCGTCGATGCGCACGTACTGCGCCCCATCGGGCAGCGTGAGGTAGAACGACCACGCCGGGATGATGTGGTGCGTGGCCAGATGCAGCGCCTCGAAGGCTTTGTCGGCCTCAGATGTGTGCTGGAACACCGCCATCTCACCCATCGCACACGCCGTGCCTTCGATGGGGTCGGAGGCCGACCACCCCCCAGAGCCGTCGGCGTCGGTGTACACGTACAGGCGGTCGACGGCGTACTGCCAGTCGCGGTATTGCGTGCCGTCTGCACCCAGGTCCTGGAGGTGTTCGTCGGGGGGCGGACCGTCGATGGGGAGCTGGACCGTGCCGTTGACGGGTTGGTCGAACATGATGGGGCCCATCACTGCGCCGGACTCCACCGTCTCGGCGATGAGTGCCACCCGCCGGCCCTCCATCGGACCGTCGTAGACAGCCTCGATGACGAAGCGGTCTTGTGGGATGAGCTGCGGCGCCAGGGTGATGGCCCCGAGACCGGCCGCGTGCGGCACCATCTCGGCGGTCTCGAGGTCGACCGCGATGGCATTCCAGCCGGTGGTGTAGCCCGCGCTGGCCAGGTTGGCTCCAGGCTCGCCATCGATGTAGAGGGCGCCTTCGAGGGCCAGGCCCACATACTGCTCATCGGGCGTGTGGACGCCGTTTTCGTCGTCGTCGATGTAGGCGAAGGGCAGCGCCGCGAAGCCCTGCGAGCCGTCGCCCAGGTCGACAAACCAGCGGTCGTCTGGCGGCTCGACGTCGATGGTGAACGTGCTGTCGGACCGCACCCCGTCGGCAATCTCGAAGGGGGCATCCGAGGTGGCTCCCAGCTCGACGGTGTGCAGGTTGACCGCCAGGCCGGGAAGGTCTCCGTCGACCGTCACGGTGAGGGTGGTGCCGGGACGGTCGGGGGTGCCGGAGTCTTGGGTGGTGCCCGAGTCGTCGGAGTCCGTGGTGCCGGGGGAGTCGGAGTCTTCGGGCACCACGACCTTGTCGTCGCCCGAGCATCCGGTCGTCCAGACCAGGCTCGCCAGGATCCAGGGGTGGGTTCGCATCGGGTCTCCTCGCACAACGCCCGCGGCAGTCTACCCGCACCGGCACCGGGACACACGGTGGCTCAGCGCCGGGCCCCCATGCGCCAGGCCAGCACTTGGGCACCGAGGGCCGCCGCGGTGCGCCAATTCACCTTGCTCCGTCCTGCAGCCCGCGGCTCCATCGCGGCCGGGACCTCCACCACCGTCCACCCTCGGGCCTCGGCAAGCAGCACCAGCTCGGGGTCGAGGAACCAGTCGCGCGACCGGAGGTTGGCCTGCTGAAAGGCCGTCCAGGTGAGCAACTTGGGACAGCCGTTCACATCGGCTGAACGCGCGCCGAGGAGGTGGTGCAGCCGTGCATAGGTGCGGGTGACCACCCGTCGCTGCCAGCCATCGTGCCGCGACACCCGGCGGACCTTGGCCACATGGGCGCCGTGCTGGAGCGCGTGCACGAGCGTGGGGAGCACCTGGGCATCCACCTGCCCATCGCCCCATCCCCAGCCGATGAAGGCGGGGGGTCGGGCCCGCATGCGGTCGAGCCCTGCTTGAATTCCGCCGCCATAGCCGTCGTTTTCATCGAGGAAGACCCCCTCGACGCCCGGCACCTGCGTCCAGCCGCGAACCCGTGCGCGGGTGTCGTCGGTGCTCCCGTTGTCGACCAGCACGAGCCGCCACTGCAGGCCCGTGGCTTCGAGGCCGTCGATGTACGCGGTGGCCACCCGGTCGACCAGCGGCCCCTCGTTGAACAGCGGGACCGCGACGCCGACGACCGGCACGGGCTCAGCCAAAGAGGTGCTGCTGGCGGAGCTTGTCGATGGTTCCCCAGCGGGTGCGCACACAGGCGGGGAGCGGCTCGCCTCGGGTGAGGAAGCCGGCAATCCAGGCGCGGGTGATGGGGTCGGAGGGGTAGCCCGAGCCCACGGCCCCCAGCTCGGCGATGCGCGCATCTCGCAGGAGCTTGGCACCGATGCTGGCCGCCCCCACCACGGGGTAGGTGAGGTCGGCTTTGGGCTCGATGGTGAACGCTGGAATCGGCACCATCCGCGCCTGCAGGGCCTTCACGATGCGGCGTGTGAGGTTCGGGATGCCGTTGGGGTGGGTGGGGGCGTCGATGAACACGTGCTGCGGCTGATAGAGCGCGATGAGGTCGACGAACACGGCCTCTTCGAGCTGGTTGAGGTTGCCGCCGTCGATGGTGGTGGCGGAAATCTCGACGAGCTCGTGCTCCCCGAGCGGCTTCAGCTTTGGCCAGGCCGCCGCACGCCGCTTCGCCGAGAGCTTCTTCGAGTCGGTGGCGCCGGCCTCGCGAAGCATGGCGTCGGTGACCGCCACGGCATCCACACAGAAGGCACCCACCACCATGGGGCCCAGCACACAGCCGCGTCCGGCTTCATCCAGTCCAAGTACACGCATGGCCGCCACCTATGTCGACGGACCAGACACTGCACGCCGGTGTGCTATGACCCGCTCTTCCCTCGGAGCACCATGTCCGCCGAATCTGTGGCGCAAGCGCTGCGCCAGCTGGTCGAGACCGGAGGCGATGGCAACCGTCTCGTCGTCTCTCGCGGCCCCGCCTGGTTTCACTGCACCGCCGCGAACGGCGACCGCAGCATCCTCGTCGAGCCAGCCCCGTCGGCCTCCTTGCCCAAAGACCGCGCCCTCACCCCGAACCGCATCCAGCACCTCCGACGCCTCGGCTACGCCAGCCGGCCGGGTCATCGGTGCCTGGGACGGCTGGTGGCCCTCGACGAAGCGGGCAGCATCGACGGGCTCGGGCAGGAGCTGATGACTCTGTTCGCGTCGGTCTACGAAGAGACCGACGGGCCGGTCCAGACCGAGCTCCACCTCGGAGACCGCGAGCGGGCCGCCAACCCCAAGCTCATCGAAGCCATGCGGGTGATGGCCAAAAAGCGCGACCACAAGTACCGAACCGGCCTCTACCGGGCCCTGCTCGACAGCACTCTGCTGCTGATGGTCGACGGCGAACCCCGGACCCCCACAAAGGTGGGTGAGCTGATGCGGTACGACGTCTATGCCGCGTTCACCAGCTGGGACGCCCTCCGCCGCTTCCAGCCCCGAGGCGCTGCCTACACATCCGTTCGCGGACGCCACCTGTTCGGACAGCTGCTCGAACACAACGTGGGGTCGTTGCTCATCGACCCCAAGTCGACGGTGGGCGGCGAGCTGTACCGAAACGAGCTCGAGACCCTCGCCGGCGCCAGCTACGGCACACGGAGGCGTTGATTCTTCCTTTGCCACCCCAAATGCCAAACAGTGCCAAGAACCGCACCTAGACACCTCACTCTACCTTCAGATTCCGTCCTTCGCGGTCCGACAGACGGCCCCTGACTGTGGCCCGTCGCGAAAGCGTTTGATAGACCGCCGCCCTTGTTCATCCGAGCCACTGGGAGCCGACCCACGATGGCGCACTACACAATCAAGAAGGGCCTCGACCTGCCCATCACGGGCGGTCCCCACCTCCCCGGTGCAGGCGAGGCGATCCCAGATGGTCCCCCAGTCCGTCAAGTCGCGGTGATCGCCGCCGACTTTGTCGGAATGAAGCCGCGGATGCTCGTCCAAGAAGGCGACATCGTGCAGCGGGGTACCCCACTCTTTGAAGACCGCAAGCGTCCAGGTGTGCTCCACACCGCCACCGCTGCCGGGAAGGTCGTCGGAGTTCACCGCGGGGCGAAGCGTGCCCTCATCTCGGTTGTCATCGAGCTGAGCGAACGCGAGCTGAGCGGCAACACCACCGACGACGACCACCAGACCTTCGAGGCCTGGACCGGCGCACCGGCAGCTGAGCTCTCCGCCGACCAGGTGCGAGACCTCCTCGTGGAGTCGGGGGCCTGGACCGCCTTGCGGGCGCGCCCGTTCTCGCGGGTGCCACCGGTCGACGGGAAGCCACACTCCATCTTCGTCACCGCCATCGACACCCATCCGCTCGCCGCGGACGTGGGCACGGCGATGGAAGGCGATCAGGCTGCATTCGAAGCCGGTCTCGCCGCCCTGACGAAGCTCACGGATGGTCCGGTTCACCTGTGCCGCGCGGCTGGTTCTCCGGTCGGTCCCGGCATGGTGGACGGCGTGCAGGTCCAGGAGTTCTCCGGGCCGCACCCCGCCGGTCTCGCCGGAACGCACATCCACCTCGTGGACCCTGTGCACCGCGAGAAGTTCGTCTGGTACATCAACTACGCCGATGTTCAGATGATTGGCCGGCTCATCCAGTCGGGCAAGCTCTCGGTCGAGCGGGTCATCTCGCTGGCCGGCCCGATGGTGAAGGAACCCCGCCTCGTGCGCACCCGCCTGGGCGCGTCGATCGACGACCTCACCAACGGCCAGACCTTCGACAAGGAGTGCCGCGCCATCTCGGGCTCGGTGCTCGGTGGTCGGACGGCCAAGGGCGACAAGTCGGGCTTCCTCGGCCGCTACGCCCTGCAGGTGAGCGTCATCGAAGAAGACCGGAAGCGTGAATTCCTGGGGTGGCTCAACCCCGGCGAGAGCATGTTCTCCATCTTCCCGATCTACGTCGCGAAGCTGTTCCCGGGGCACAAGTTCGGGTTCACCACGAACACCAACGGCAGCCACCGCGCGGTCGTGCCCATCGGGATGTTCGAGGACGTCATGCCCCTCGACATCATTCCCACCTTCCTGCTCCGCTCGCTTGCGTCCAAAGACCTCGAGAAGATCGAGCAGCTGGGCGCCCTCGAACTTGACGAAGAAGACCTCGCGCTCTGCACGATGGTCTGCCCGGGCAAGAACGACTGGGGCCAAATCCTCCGCGACAACCTCGACACCATCGAGCGGGAGGGCTGATGCAGTTCATTCGCAAGGCTCTGGACACGGTCGCGCCGCACTTCGAGAAGGGCGGCAAGTACCACAAGTTCTACGCACTCTACGAAGTGCCCGACACCATCCTGTTCACTCCGGGAGAGGTCACCAAGGGGCGCACCCACGTCCGCGATGGCATGGACCTCAAGCGGATGATGATCACGGTCGTGGCGGCGCTGATGCCGTGCGTGCTGATGGCCATCTACAACACCGGCTACCAGGCGAACCTCGCGGTTCAGCTCGCCGGTGAAGTGGCCATCCGCGACGACTTCAACACCGCGCTGTACACGATGCTCGGCTTCACGCCGGGCGACCCCTCCGATGTCTTCGCCAACATCGTGTACGGGCTGCTGTACTTCGGCCCCATCTTCCTCGTGACCCAGATCGTCGGTGGTCACATCGAGATGGCCAACGCGGTGCTCCGCAAGCACGAAGTCAACGAAGGCTTCCTGGTCACGGGCTTCCTGTTCCCGCTCATCCTTCCCCCCACCATCCCCCTGTGGCAGGTGGCGCTCGGCATCGCGTTCGGCGTCATCGTGGGCAAGGAAATCTTCGGCGGCACCGGCATGAACGTGCTCAACCCGGCCCTCACCGGTCGCGCGTTCCTGTTCTTCGCCTACCCGGCGCAGATCTCCGGCGATGCGGTCTGGATTGCGGCCAACAACGCCGACGGCTTCTCCGGCGCCACCTGGCTCGGTCAGGCAGCCGGCGACCCCACCGCCCTGTCCAACGTGGCCTGGATGGACGCCTTCGTGGGCTTCATCCCCGGCTCCATGGGCGAGACCAGCGCGCTGGCGTGCCTCCTGGGTGCAGGCATCCTCATCGCCACCCGCATCGGGTCCTGGCGAACGATGGTGGGTGTCCTCGTCGGCACAGTGGGCATGGCGCTCGTGCTCAACGCGGTCGGCTCCGACACCAACCCCATGTTCCAGATGCCCTTCTGGTGGCACATGGTCCTGGGTGGCTGGGCACTCGGCGCGGTCTTCATGGCCACCGACCCCGTGTCTTCCGCCTTCACCGACACCGGCCGCCTGCTCTACGGCATCGGCATCGGTGTGGTGGTCGTCCTCATCCGCGTCGTCAACCCGGCGTACCCGGAAGGGATGATGCTGGCGATTCTCTTCATGAACCTGTTCGCGCCGCTGTTCGACCACTTCGTCGTCCAGGCCAACATCAACCGGAGGCTCGCCCGCAATGTCGCAGCCTAGCACCGGCTACACCGTCGCATTCGCCGCCGGGGTGTGTCTCGTCGCATCGGTCTTCGTGTCCGGCGCCGCGGTCTCCCTCAAGCCCATGCAGGAAGCCAACAAGGTCCTCGACCGCCAGAAGAAGGTTCTCGTCGTCGCTGGTCTGATGGAAGAGGGAGAGAGCATCACTCCCGACGAAATCCAGAAGCGCTTCGACGACAACATCGCTGCCCGGCTCGTCTCCCTCGAGACCGGCATGGTGGTGGAGAGCGCCGAAAACGGCCAGTCGGCCGCCGACTACGACCAGCGCAAGGCCACCAAAGACCCTGCCCTGAGCGTCGAAGCTCCCGACAACAAGGCCAAGGTGGCCCGCAAGGCCAACATCGCCACGGTCTACTGTGTCAAGAAGGCCAACGCCTGCGACCAGCACATCCTCCCCATCGAGGGCAAGGGTCTGTGGTCCACGCTGTACGGCTTCCTGAGCGTCGACTCGGATGCCAACACCATCCGCGGCATCACCTTCTACGAGCACGCCGAGACCCCCGGTCTGGGCGGCGAGATCGACAACCCCGGCTGGAAAGCCAAGTGGGTTGGCCGCAAGGTGTACGACGACAAGGGCCACGTCGCCATCCACGTCAAGAAGGGTGCGGCCGGCGACGTCAAGTCCGACCCCTACGCAGTCGACGGCCTCTCGGGCGCCACCCTCACGAGCAACGGCGTCACCTACTCGGTCGACTTCTGGCTCGGTGAAGAGGGCTTCGAGACCTACCTGAACAACGTCAAGTCCGGAAAGGTGAAGGGATGAGTGCCACGCCAGGCGGCCTGTCCAAGGCCCAGCGGGAAGCGCTGGTCGACCCGCTCTTCAACAACAACCCCATCGCCCTGCAGGTCCTCGGCATCTGCTCGGCCCTCGCTGTCACCACCAAGATGGAGACAGCAGTGGTCATGAGCATCGCGCTGACGGTCGTGCTGGTCGGCAGCAATGTCGTCATCAGCCTCCTGCGGAACTACATCCCCGCGAGCATCCGCATCGTCGTGCAGCTCACGGTCATCGCGTCGCTGGTCATCCTCACCGACCAGGTGCTCAAGGCGTTCGTCTTCGACGTCTCCAAGCAGCTGTCGGTGTTCGTCGGCCTCATCATCACGAACTGCATCGTGATGGGCCGGGCCGAAGCCTACGCCATGGCCAACGGTCCCTTCGAGAGCATGCTCGACGGCATCGGCAACGGCCTCGGCTACAGCCTCATCCTCATCATCGTCGCCTTCTTCCGGGAGCTCCTGGGTGGCGGCAAGCTGTTCGGCATCCAGCTGCTTCCCCTCGTCACCGAGGGCGGCTGGTACAACCCGAACGGCTTGATGGTGCTGGCTCCGGGCGCCTTCTTCCTCATCGGTTGCTTCATCTGGGCGCTCCGCGCCTGGAAGCCCGACCAAATCGAAGCGGAGTAGTCCGATGCTCGAGTCCTACATCAGCCTCGCCATGAAGTCGATGTTCGTCGAGAACATGGCGCTCGCGTTCTTCCTCGGCATGTGCTCCTTCCTCGCTGTGTCGAAGAAGGTCGAGACCGCCATCGGCCTCGGTGGCGCCGTCATCTTCGTGCTCGGCATCACCTGCCCCATGAACCAGTTCCTCCACGACTGGCTCCTGCGGGAAGGCGCGCTGGCCTGGGTCCACCCCGACCTCGCCTCGGTCGACCTGTCGTTCCTGAACTTCCTCGTGTTCATCGGAACCATCGCGGCCATGGTGCAGATCGTCGAGATGGCCCTCGACCGCTACTCGCCGTCTCTCTACAACGCGCTGGGCGTCTTCCTCCCGCTCATCGCCGTGAACTGCGCCATCCTCGGTGCCTCGCTGTTCATGGTCGAGCGCGACTACGACTTCGGCGAAGCCACCGTCTTCGGCATCGGCTCCGGCATCGGCTGGGCCCTCGCAGTCATCGCGCTCGCCGCGATTCGCGAGAAGATGCGGTACAGCGACGTGCCTCCCGCCCTGCGCGGTCTCGGCATCACCTTCATGCTCACGGGCCTCATGGCCATTGGCTTCATGGCATTCGCCGGAATCCAGCTCTGAGCTTCACGGCTGATTGAATTCCGGCAGGAGCGGGTGACCGCTCCTCGCCCCACCTCCGACGGAGTCCAGAATGGCTCTCACCGGCATCCTCGGCGTGGTCATGTTCACGCTCATCATCGTCGCCCTCGTGGGTGTGCTGATGGTGGCCAAGGCGAAGCTCGTGCCCGCCGCCGAAGTCAAGATCATCATCAACGAAGATGAAGACAAGCCCCTCGTCACCATGGCCGGCACCACGCTCTTGAACGTGCTTGCCGAGAAGAAGATCTTCATCCCCTCCGCCTGCGGCGGCATGGGCAGCTGCGGTGTCTGCAAGGTGCACGTCCACGAAGGTGGCGGCGCCATGCTCCCCACCGAAAAGGGCTGGATCTCTCGTGGCGAAGCCCGCCACGGCTGCCGCCTCGCGTGCCAGGTCAAGGTCAAGAACGACCTGCGCATCGAGGTCGAGCCCGAGATCTTCAGCGTCCGCAAGTGGGAATGCACCGTCAAGTCCAACCACAACGTCGCCACCTTCATCAAGGAGTTCTACCTGAACCTCCCCGAAGGTGAGGCGGTGCCCTTCCGGGCTGGTGGCTACATCCAGATCGAAGCCCCTCCCCACACCGCGGTCTACAAAGACTTCGACGTGGAAGAGGAGTACCGCGACGACTGGGACAAGTTCAAGGTGTGGCAGTTCGTGTCCACCGTGAACGAAACGGTCACCCGCGCATACTCGATGGCCAACTACCCGGGCGAAGAGGGCATCATCATGCTCAACGTCCGCATCGCGTCCCCGCCCTGGGACCGCAAGGCCAACGACTACAAGAAGGTGCCGCCCGGCCAGATGTCCTCGTACATCTTCAGCCGCAAGCCCGGCGACAAGGTCATCATCTCCGGTCCCTTCGGCGAGTTCTTCGCCCGCGAGACCGACAACGAGATGGTGTTCATCGGTGGTGGCGCAGGCATGGCCCCCATGCGGTCGCACATCTTCGACCAGTTCAAGCGCATCCACACCGACCGCCGCGTCACCTTCTGGTACGGCGCTCGGTCCTGGCGGGAAGCCTTCTACATCGAAGACTTCAACGAGATCCAAGACGCCAACGACAACTTCCAGTGGTTCATCGCACTGTCCGACGTGGGCGACGACGACCCCTGGCGGGGCCTCCGCGGCTACATCCACCTCGTGGTGCGCGACGAGTACCTGATGAACCACCCCTCGCCCGAAGACATCGAGTACTACCTCTGCGGCCCGCCCATCATGAACACCAGCGTCATCAGCATGCTGGAAGACATGGGTGTCGAGCCCGAGAACATCATGCTCGACGACTTCGGAGGCTGAGCTTTGCGCCCGCGTCCTTTCGCGGGCCTCAGCAAGTGGCAGCTGGCGCGACGCATTGTCGCGCCAGCGTTGTTTGTAGGGGCCCTGTTTGTTTCCGTGTTCACCTACGAGCCGCCGCCTCCCCCCACTCTGGAGGAGCTTGCGCTCGACGAGGTCACTCTGAGCGGGGATGCGCTCGGCACCACCTGGAACGCCCGCGTGGTGGGCACCGCCCCCGACCCCGCCGGCCAGCAAGAAATGGCCGCCGCAGTGTCCAGCGCCCTCGACGAAGTCGACGCCCTCATGTCCACCTGGCGCGACGACTCCGAGCTGTCCGCCTTCAACCGGCACGCCACATCCGAGCCGTTCACCGTCTCTCCCCCCACCTTGGCCGTCCTCGTGCGTGCCGAGACCGTCTGGCGGGAGTCCGGCGGTGCCTTCGATGTCACCGTCTACCCCCTCGTTCGTGCGTGGGGCTTCGGCGGTGCCGAGCTCGACCAGGCCCCGGCCGACGATGCCCTCGCCGCCATCCTCGAGCGCGTGGGGCAACAGCACCTCACCCTCGACCAGGTCAACCAAACCGTCACCAAGGACCGCCCCGACGTCACGGTCGACCTCTCTGCCATCGCCAAGGGCTATGCCGTCGACCGCGTCTCCCGAGCCCTCTCCAACCTCGGCTACAAGCACCACATGGTCGAGGTCGGGGGAGAGGTCCGGGCCCGCGGATGGAACCGGTACAAGCGTCCCTGGCGCATCGCCGTCGAGCGCCCCGACACCACCGCCCGCACGGTCGAGACCGTGGTCCAGCTCACCGGCCTCTCGATGGCCACATCGGGCGACTACCGCAACTTCCGAGAGAAAGACGGCCGCCGGTGGTCCCACACCATCGACCCCCGCTCCGGCCAAGCCAGGCTGCACGCCCTCGCATCCGCCACCGTGCTCCACGCCGAGTGTGCCCTCGCCGACGCCTACGCCACCACCTTCATGGTGCTCGGCCCCGAGGCCGCCATGGACCTCGCCACCCGCCTCGACATCGCCGCGCTGTTCCTTGTGCGCGACGCTGACGGAGGCTTCGAGCACCGTCCCTCACCAGCCTTCGAGCGTCACCAACAGTCCGCACGCGACATCCCCGGTGAGCCCGACGCCAGCCGCTCGGCCGGTTAGCCCTCCTTCTTGGAGCTCCCAATGGCCACATTCCTCGTCACGCTCACGTTCGTCGGCATCGCCATGGCCCTGATGGCCGTGGGCGTCATCTTCAGCAACCGCCGCCTCCACGGCAGCTGCGGCGGCTCGGGCGACGACTGCGTCTGCGAGATCGAAAAGCGCCGCGCCTGCCACGCCAAGAAGAAGATGCTCGCTGCCGCCGCCGAGCGCCGTGCCGGCAGCGAAGAGATCCAGGCCATCCTCGCCGGCGGCACGCCAGACGCCCGCCCGAGCGCCGAGGCCTGAGTGCCCGCTCCCGTCCGCCGCACCTGGACCAGCGACCGGGCACCAGACGCTCTGCTCGACCGCCTGCGCACCCACACCGCCCCCATCGACGGCGGCTTCACGCTGATGTACCGCCTCAGCGGCGCCGGCATCGTGGTGCGCACCCTCGAAGCGCCCGAGACCGAGCACCCCTTCTTTGGAAAGGTCCGTCCTGACGGCTTTTCCGTGGCACTCGTCCCCCATGCCCGCGACGTCACGCCGTTCCACCCCATCATCCGGGCCACCATCAAGCCCTCCCCGGATGGCGGCAGCACCCTCGACGCCGAGCTGGCGCACCACCCCAACGCCCGCACGTTCGCGCCGGTCTTCCTCTTTGGTGCCGTCGCGCTGGCTGGTGGTGTGGCGCTCGCTGCACGCGACAACCCGGTGATGCTCGTCGCCGGCCTCGGGCTGGCGCTCGCCTTCGCGGTCTTCCCCACCCTCCAAGCCCGCGTGCGCTTCCAGCAGTCCGTCACCACCGCCGCCAAGACTCTGGCCGAGCGCCTCGAGCTGCAGGCGTCTGCTTGACCCTCCTCGTCACCGGTGGCGACGGTCAGCTCGGCTCGCACCTGGCCGCCCTCCCCGGCGTCACCGCCCTCGGCCGCTCCGAGCTCGACGTCTGCGACCCCACGTCCGTCGACCGCGCACTCCACCGCCACCAGCCCACCGCGGTCATCCACGCCGCGGCCTTCACCCACGTCGATGGCTGCACCACGCACCCCGCGCGCGCCTACCGCGTCAACGCTGGCGGCACCGAGCTTGTGGCCCGGTCCTGCGCCCGCCGCGGCATCCGGCTGCTCCACATCTCCACCGACTACGTCCTGCATGGCCCCGACACCCCCGGCCACCGCCTGCCACTCCACGCCCCCACCCTGCCGCTCAATGCGTACGGCCGCAGCAAGTGGGCAGGCGAACAGGCCGCCGCAGCCCACGGCGCAACCATCGTGCGGGTCCAGTGGGTCTACCACCGCGGCGGTGCCGGCTTCGTGAACCGCGCGCTCCTCCGCATGCAGGCCGGAGAGGCCGTCCCCTTGGTCACCGATCAGGTCGGCTCCCCCACCCCGGCCCCCCTCCTGGCGGGCTGGCTGCACCACCTCGCCGGCTGTCCCACGCTTCCGCCCGTCATCCACCTCGCCACTCGCGGCGAAGCCACCCCAGACGAATGGGTCTGCGCCCTCGCGCGGGCCAGCGGCATCCACCCGCGCAGTCGGCCCATCTCGCGCACGCACCTGCCCGGCGCACCTCGGCCCGCTCGCAGCTGCCTCGCCGTCGACGCCTCAGAGGCGCTCCTGCCGAGCCCCATCCCCCACTGGCACGACGCCCTCCTCGCCCTGTTCTGACCCCTACACCTCGGACAGCATCCGAGACAACGTGGGGTCGTCGGCGTACAGCTCGTCCACCAGCGCCGACCGCACCAACACATCCGCCAGGAACGCACCAAACTGGGCAGGCCGTGTGCGGCGGGCCATCGCCAACAGCACCTCGTCCACCACAGCGTCCACCGACGCACCCGGTTCGAGCGTGAGCAGACCGTCGCGCACCAGCTGGTGGATCAGCCGGGCAACGATGGCATCAAGAGCGAGGGACATCGCGGCCATCCGATGGGAGTGCGAAGGGTGGCGGGATGCCTGTCCACATCCCGCCACCACTCCTGGGCCCGCCCAGTTTCGCGAGTCGGATCTACCGGCACGCCACCCATCCTGCACGCCCGGAGAGGTCCTGGATCGTCCGTGTTCCTACGAATCATCCAGCTGCAGAATGCGCTGCTCGACGAGCCGTACCCGCTCGCCACGAACCGAAAGAACCCCGGGCTGCTGATGGATCCAGGCCCGGACCGCGCGCTCGTCGCCGTGGGGAAACGCTTCGAGCACCGCCCGACACAGCCCGTCGAGGGTCTCGCCCCCACGTTCGGTGAGTCGAGACTCCACCCAATGCAGCACCGTCGCGCCCCGGAAGCCCTGGGTGGCGAAGTAGCCAGCCCCCAGCTTGCGCACCCGGCCCCCGGTGTTGCGGAAGCGGTCGCGCACCTGCCGGACCGTCACCGTCCGGTCGAGATGTTCTGAGAGCATCCGCGCCACCGCCCGGGCGCCCGCCACACCACCGAGGCGGTCGAGCGCTTCGCGGGCCGACATCCGCACCGCAGGCACCTGCACCTTCACCCCGATGATGGGCGTGAGCTTTCGCAGCGTGAGCACATCCGCCCGAACCCGCGCGGGGGGACGCCGCAGCAGGCGGTCGAGGGTGGCGCACCCCTTCGCAGGGCTCTCGGTGCGGCTGATGCCGTCGGCCACACGGAGCGCGCCTTGCACCTGGACCCAGGGTCCGTGCCACGGCTCGGGTGCCTCGGAGAGGTCGACTTCGATGAACTGTTCCAGCGAACCGACTCCAGCACGGTCGCACCAACGTCGAAAGATGCGGCCATCTGGAATCAGCTCGAAGAGATAGCGGAGCTGGGGATCACTTTGCATGCCAGAAGGGTACCAAAGGAGTCTATTGAACGAGGTCCAATCACGATTACGGACAAATAGTGACCCCACAGAGGGCGTTCTCGACGACTTGACCCCCCATTCTATCCGTAGATTTTTCTCATAAGACTACCGAAAAAAGTTCCGGGTGAAACATCTCTCCGGACACATGATTCACACATTCGGCGTCCGGTGGTGCCCCCCGCCCTGTCCCGCCAATCCAGAGCGATGTGGACTATTCAGTGCGGGGCGGAACCAGGGGGCTATGCTCTTCCAGACCTCGCTGGAGCCCCACCTCACCGCTCCTCCTCGGGAGAGCCGATGAATCGCCGTCCGCGCAACCACAGGCTCGAAAAGCTCATCGATCGGGCGCCCCGCGATGGCGCGCGCGTCGGAATCCTGTCCACCTGGGACGTCGAGAACAACGCAGTACGCGTTCTCGCAGCTCATCTCCGCGCAGCCGGGCACCACACCGTCGAGCTCTACTTCAAGGACTGGGTGAGCAACCACCTCGACCCCGCCACCCGCGAAGACCTCGACGCCCTCGGCCGGGTCATCCGTCGCGAAGAGCTCAACATCGTCTGCATCTCGATTCGCGCCAGCGCGTACGCCCACCAGGCCGAGATCATCACGCGGTACATCCAAGACGAGCTCGGCATCCCGGTGCTGTGGGGCGGCATGCACCCCACCTTGCGCCCCGAAGAGGCCATCGGCATCGCCGACCTCTCCCTGTCCGGCGAAGGCGAGCTGGCCCTCACCGACCTCGCCAACAACCTCCGCGACAACAACCCCGACCTCCTCGGCACCCAGAACGTCTGGTTCCGCACCGACCCCAACGACCCCGACGCCATCGTCCGCAACGGCCTGCGCCCCCTGGTCAAGCACCTCGATTCCCTCGAGTTCCGCGACTACACCACGCACGACGCCAAGTACTTCATCTTCAACGGCCGGTACGTGCAGGGCGACCCCATGCACGGCGACCCCGTCTTCCAGATGATGGGCAGCCGCGGCTGCATCTACAAGTGCAGCTACTGCTACAACTCCACCTACAAAAAAGACATCTACCCGGGCCAGAAGTGGTTTCGCGTCCGCTCGCCCGAGTCGATGGTCGAAGAAATCCGCCAGGCCCGGTCCCACTGGGACTTCAAGCGCATCCGCTTCGACGACGAGGTCTTCAACTTCCAGCAGTCCTGGCTCAAAGACTTCTGCGAGCGCTACCCCCGCGAAGTCGGCCTGCCCTTCGAGGTCTTCATCGAGCCCAAGCTCGTCGACGAAGACCGCATGACCATGCTCCGCGATGCCGGCCTCTCCGGCGTCTACATGGGCATCCAGTCCTCCGAACGCGTCACCGGCCACCTCTACGACCGCCGCGTGAAGAACCAAAGCATCGTCGACATCGCCAACCTGTACCACCGCCTGGGCATCAAGCCGCACTTCCAGCTCATCTTCGACGACCCCGTCTCCACCGAAGGCGACAAGCAAGCGCTCTTCGAGATGATCTCGCAGTTCCCGCACCCCTACGACCTCTACCTCTTCAGCATGACCGTCTTCCCGGGCAGCGAGCTCAACAAGAAGCTCATCGAAAACGGCCTCATCAGCCAATTCGACATCGACGGCCAAGACAACACCCGCGTCTTCTACCAACACCGCGTCAACCTCTCGTACCCGCGGCCCGTCGAAGACACCTTCTACATCGCGCTCACCCAGATGCTGTCCAAGGGCTTCGTGCCCAAGCCCCTCCTGCGCGCGCTGTCGAAGTCCGACACCCTCAAGAAGCACCCCTGGCCGCTCATCCAGATGGCCAACGCCACCAACTTCGTGAAGATGGGCACCATGGCCAGCAAGATGGCGCTCAACGGCGAAATGACCAAAACATTGGTCCGTCGCTGGCTCTCGATGGACCGCATCATCACCACCTGACCCACCCCGGTGTGTGCAGGTACCGGCCAAGCCCCCTGCGGGGTCTCGTCCGGCCCGTCGAGCCCCTGCGGGTCTCGCCGGGGCTCCGGAGCCAAGGTCTCCTCCGCGGTGTTCAGGCCAGCTTGGCCTGCACACTGTCTACCTTGTCCGCCATCGTCTGCTTCCGGTCGGTGCGCGTGCCCACCTTCATCGTGGTGGTGATGCGCGGCGCCCCCAGCTCGTGTACCACCTCGTGGCAGCGCTTCACCGCGGCAAACACAGCATCCCACTCGCCTTCGATGTTGGTGCCATAGGCGTGGAGCTGGTGGGACAAGCCGGCCGCTTCAAGCACTTGCTGACACGCAGCCACATATGCGGACACGCTCGTGCCCACGCCCACGGGAACCACGCACAGGTCGACAATCACACGCATCACAACCTCCGGGAGCCCACCTCTATCCCGGGGCCTGCCGGCGTCACTCCCAGAGGCTGTCCCACCACGCCGACAGCCAGCCGAAGCGCGGCGGCGGGCTGTCCACCGTCACGTCCTCGAGCTCACACGATGCCGAGTCGGGAAACCAACGCAACGCATCGGCAGTGTTGCCCAGCGGCGTCCCCCACGCACGCCACACCATCTCCTTGTAGTAGCGGTCGGCAGCCGAGGGGTCGCGATGCATGAGCCACCGGCCAGCCTGACACAACACACGGGGCGCCTCGGGATGCCCCTCTGGAATGCGCTCGGCAGCCTGCCAGGCCAGGTCGGCCGCGACGTATCGATAGTGGAAGCGGGCATCGGGCGCGGGGGCCGTGGCCTCGATGCGGGAGGCTTCCCGGTCGGTGAGCCCCAGGATGGGGTCGGTGTCGGCGCGGCCGCGAAGGGTCCATGCTGGCAGCGAGCCCGACGCCCAGGCGAAGTCGGGGTCCAGCTCGGTGCCCGCCAGGTCGATGCCCTCGAAGCGCATCAGCCGGGCCGCTTCCCACAACGCCGGCGCCGTGCCTGCTTCGAGCAGCGCCTGATAGTGCCGCACGCGGGCCGCCTGCTCGGGCTCGAAGTAGGTGGCTGCCGCTGCATAGTCGCCTTCGCGGAAGAGCCGCCGCCCCAAGAGAACGCGCATCTCGGCCTGCTGCCGCTCGGGCAACAATGGCAGCAGGTCCGTGTCCACCTGGGCCCGCAGGACCGCCGTGTCGACCACCCGTTCCGCCACGTGGGCCGTGTCGAACCAATGTCCGGCCTGCGCAAACGCACGCAACGCACCCACATCGTCGCCCTGACGCAACAGAAGCGCCCCCCGCTCCGAGGCTGTCTCGCGGGCGGGGCTCAGCTCGGTCATGCCCTCCCAGTCCCCTCGGGAGGTCCACGCACAGTGCCACACCTCGTCCTCGGCAAAGGCCGCACGGGCCAGCAGCGACTCTGCAGCATCCAGGTCGCCCGCCAGCATCGCCTGACGCGCCTTCAGCCAGCGCACCATCGGTGTGTCCGGCGCGCTGTCGAGCGAAGCAGCGAGCCGAGCCATGTCGCGGTTCAGCCAGGCCACCCACGCACGAAGGTCGGCTGGCACGCTGTTGTCGGGGAGGTCTTCGAGCCAGTCCGCCCGCTGCTGTTCGCTTCCACCCCCGGCCACCATCCAGGCCGTGAGCGCTGTCGCGGCACTCGGGTCTGCCGCGACCGCCGCCCGCAGCTCGGCGTCGTCGAGCACCTGTGGGAACACCCAACGCAACGACGCAACCGCTCCGGGGTCGCCCGCCCGATGCTGCACCAGGTACCCGTGGATGGCCTCGACCGGCTTGCCTGCATCCCAGGCCCAGCGCGCCTCCCAGCCCACCCCACTCCCGGTGACACCCAACGTATCGGGCAAGCCATCGGCCACACGCTGCCGAACCGCTGCGAAGTCGCCGGGGCTCCGATGCATCCAGGCGAGCGTGTGCCCGGCCCAGATCCCGCGGCTGCCCGACTCTGCAGCCGGCATGGCCCACACACGCTGAAAGTGGGCCACCGCGTCGTCTTCGTTCCCCAACGCAAGCGCCCGCACCCCGGTCAGGTAGGAAGACCACGCATCGGGCAAGCCAGCCGGAACGTCGGGAACCGGTCCACGGCCCCGCCGGTGGAAGTCCAGGTCGTGTCGAAAGGCCTCCAGCGCGGGCAAGGCGGGGTGGTCGGGCCCGAGCTCCCGGCGCGCATCGTCCAGCTCGGCCGCGGATCGAAGGGTTGCGTTGCCCACCACACCGGGCGGCACACGCAGCTCCACCCGCCGGAGCTCATGGCCGAAGTCGCCATACGGTCCGGACAACATCGCACCCGGCCCGGAGCCGAGGAGCGTGTGCGGAAAGAACGGTCCGCAGGCCACTGCAGTCGACACAGCAACCACCGGCAACATCGACAACATGGGCACAGACCTCCTGCAGCACTACTGTAGCGCCTCTGCGCGCTCGGGGTTCTCCACCACCACTACCCGTGGCGTGTGTTCGGCCAACACAAGTGCCACAGGCTCCTGGCCGCCAGGCGCCAACAAGCTGTCTGTTCGGGGGGTCAAGCGCACACAGTCGCCCACACGAGGGCGCTCTCGGTAGCGTGGGTCGGTGGGCGCCACCAAGAGTCGCCCCGTATCGACACACACATCGAGGGTGGGCAGCCAGCGGTGGTCGGGGCCATCGACCGCCACCATCACCGCACGTGCAGATGGGCCCGCCCCCCACTCTACAGGTGGATGCTCCAAGACAACCGAGAGCGTCGACTCGGGCACCGTCCCTGCTCGCACCGCCGCCCAGGTCTCGGTGGTCCACGTGTCGTCATCCCCTTCCACAGGGAGCCGAAACCACACCACGCCGGCGAGTCCAGGCGGATGACGACGGATCAGCTCCCCCACCCATGGGGCCACCAAGGCTGGCTCCGCACGCACAGCCGCACCCGTTGTGGCGTGGGTGAGGGTATGTGTGGGCAATGCAAGCCACACAGGAGCCGCAGACGTGGCCACCGCGTGCCTCAGCGCTCGGTCGGCGGTGGGAAGGTCGAGCAGGACGGGCCCCCCCTTTGTGGCGATGGGAACCGAGTGCACCTGCACGACCACGGCATCCACCGCGTCGGTCAGCGTCTCCCAGCCGGGCTTTCCCACATGGTCCACCAACGTGAGAACGGCCACCTTCACGTTGTTGTCTCGTGCCGCTCCGCGCACCACGGCCGCCCAGTCGGCCAGCCGCCCGGTGGGAATGTCGGCGTCGAGGTGCACCGACGACACCCCCACGCCCATCGCACGCGCCCGCTCCAGCACCGCGGCCACACCACCCGACACCACACCAGCCTGCAATGCAGTGGTTGGGTCATTCCAACGCAACGCCAACGCAACCTCGCCGGCCGGCGCCTCTCCCGAGGGCGCCCATGTGGCGGGAGGGTTGCGCACCGGCTGTCCGTCGGCCGACCAGAAGCCCGTCCACACGGTCGACGCCGCATCTGCCTCTCGCACGAGCACCACCCGCTCGGCACCATCCGCCGACGCCACCGCGGCCCGCACTTCAGGCGACCACGCGCGCTGCCAGACATACGCAGAGTGCTGCAACGGAGCATCCGACCACGCCGGCTCGGGCGCCGCACCACACCCGACCACCCAGCACACGGTCCCGACGGCGCACTTGCGAACCACGCCAACACCTCGGTCGATTGGCACGGTCTACCTCTACCCCCACCGCCGCCGGGTCGCTATCTCCCCTGCATCCCACGGAGCCCACAGTGTCCATCGATGCCCAACATGTCCTCCTCCTCGGCGCCACCGGCATGGTCGGTGGCCACGCTCTGGACTTCCTCCTCGACGACCCTCGCGTGGCCAGGGTCACCGTGCTCGGACGCCGTCCCGTAGAGCGCCAGCACGACAAGCTGCACCAGGTGGTCCACCCCGACCTCCTCCACCTCGCCCCGGTCGCAGCCCACCTGGCCGGAGTCCACGCCGTCGTCTTCTGTGTGGGCGCATACACGGGCGCGCTGTCCAACGACATCTTCGAGCAGGTCACGGTCGACATGCCCATCGCGGTCGGCAAGGCGGTCCTCGAACAGAACGCCGAGGCCGTGTTCTGCCTGTTGAGTGGCATGGGCGCCGACCGCACCGAGCGCAGCCGCACCGCATTCGCCCGCTTCAAGGGAAAGGCCGAGAACGGGCTGTCCAAGCTTGGCTTCTCCCGATTCCACACCTTCCGGCCCGGCTACATCTACCCCGTCACCCCACGCAACGAACCCAACTTCAGCTACACCGTGATGCGGGTGCTCTACCCGGTGGTGCGGGCTGTCTACCCCAACATCGGCATCCCCGCGCCCGACCTCGCCCGCGCCATCGTGGAGGGTGCGCTCGCCGGCACCCCTCGCAACGCCGAAGTGATCGAAAACGCCGACATCCGGGCCTTCGCTGCTTCGCTTCCAGGCTAAAGACGCCAGGCCTTCCGCCTGGAGCCGCTCGTGCTGACGCAGCAGGTCCCACCCGACTACCGCTTCCCCTTCGATCCCTATCCAAAGAGCTGGTACGTGGTCGTGCGTTCCGACGCTCTGGCCCCCGGGACGGTCACCCACGGCACCTGGTGCGGCAAAGAGCTGGTCGTCTACCGCACCACCTCCGGCCAGGTCCACGTCATCGACGCCCACTGCCCGCACCTGGGCGCCCACTTCGGGTACGGCGGCCGGGTCGAGGGCGACGACCTCATCTGCCCATTCCACGACTTCCGCTTCTCCCCTTCGGGGGCATGCACCGGCACACCATACGGCAAGGCACTTCCCAAGAAGGCCTGCGTGAAGCACTATCCCGCGCAAGACCGCAACGGCCTGGTGTGGATGTGGTGGCACCCCGACGGCGGCCCACCCGAGTTCGATGTGCCCGAGGTCGACTCCACAGGCTGGACCGCCCTGCGCACCACCACCTGGCAGCTGCGGAGCCACCCGCAAGAAACCAACGAAAACGTCGCAGACCTCGGCCACCTCGGCGTGGTGCACGGCTACCGCAAGCTCGAGGTGACCCAGCCCTTCACCCCGGAAGGCCCCTTTCTGCGAGCCAGCTACAGCGCGGTGCGTCCCACTGAAGTGGGTGGGCTCACGCTCGGCGAGGTCCCGTTCGAGTTTGATGCCGTCGCCGCCGGGTTGGGCTGTGGGTACGTCGAGGCACGCGTGTCTACGTTCGGTGTCCGCAGCCGGCACTTCGTGTTCTGCACCCCCATCGACGGCACCAAGGTCCAGCTGATGGTCGGCAACCAGCTCCTCCTGCCCCGCACGCTGGGCGCCGTCCATCCGCTGCTTCGGTGGGTGCCGCTCCGACTGCTGTCTCCACTCGTGGCTGCAGAGACCATGCGCCAGTACGAACACGATGTCCGCCAGGACTGGGACATCTGGGAGCGCAAGATCTACGTCCACCCGCCGCGCCTCGCCGAGGGCGACGGGCCCATCGGTCCGTATCGACAGTGGTGTCGGCAGTTCTACCGCTACGACACCACGCCGGCGGTCACTTCGTGATGGGGCAGCTGGCCTTGTAGACCACCGTGCAGTCGAACACCAACGCAAACGGATGCTTGGTCGAGCCGGTCGGACGGTCGACCGGGTAGGCCGCCGTCGAGTGGCAGCGGTTGGTGCCCGTGCCCGTCAGGAACATCGTCTCGGCGACTGCGGGCCGGCCGGTGTAGGCCTCGTTGTCTCCCCCGAGGTCGGTCAACACGTCCACGCCCGCCATGCCGCACAACACATCGTCGCCGGCACCCCCGGTGATGGCATCGGAGCCGCTCGACCCGCGGATTTCGTCGTCGCCAGGCCCGCCGTTGATGAGGGTGGTCACCAGCCAGCCGCCGCCGTCGAACCAGATGAGGTCGTCGCCGTCTCCCCCACCAACAAACGCAGCTCCCCAGCTCGACGCGCTCACGATGAGCGCGTCGCGGTCGTCACCGCCGTCGTAGTCGAGGGTGCCGGTCACATCGCCCGCGACCTCCACCTCGTTGAGCCCGTCCACAGGCTCCAGCGACAGGTCTCCATCCACCGCGCAGTCCACCGCCCACGTGTCTGCATCATCACCGCCCACCAGGGCCGCCTCGCCTACAGTGTGCGCACCACCGCAGGAGAAGGTGTTGTCGCCATCGTGGAGCTCAACGTCCAGGATGCCGTCCACATCCCCGTTCAGGGCAAGGTCATCCGCGTCGTCGCCGCCACGCACGAGCAGGTCGTTCTGGAAGTCTGCCGCCAGGCTGTAGGCGTTGTGGCCCGAGCCGCCGTCGATGGTGACGTCGACCAGCCAGGTCCCGGAAAAGGTGACCACATCCCCGTCTGCACCCGCGTCCACGTACGCAGACACGGTGGCGATGGGGTTGTCCGAGCAGGTGATGCGGTCGATGCCGGCACCGCCCGACACGTCGAAGTCGCCCTGGCCGCACTCGATGGTGTCGTCGCCGTCGTTGCCTTCGATGGTGTCGTGGAAGGCGCCGTAGATGGTGTCGGCCTCGGAGCCACCGTACAGCTCGTCGCCCGGCGAACCCGGGTCCGATGCCATGTTGGTGATGGTGTCTTGGCCGCCCTCGCCGTACACAATGTCCACAGACAGGTCGTCGCCCGGGTCCACGTCGTCGTCGCCCGGCCCGGCCCAGATCTCGTCGGCCCCCTCCAGCGTCGCGATGGTGTCGATCTCCGAGCCACCAAACACAAGGTCGGCGCCAAAGCCTCCGGTGATGTCGTCGAAGCCGTCGCCACCGTAGAGCTCGTTTTCGTCGCCGTCGTCTGCTTCCGAGCCCACCGTGCACACGACAGCGAGCGTGTCGTCACCAGCACCTCCATGGGCTTCGTCGGGCCGTGCCAAGGCGTCGGTGACATCGCCCGGTCCCACATAGAGCTCGTCGTCGGCCGCGTCGTCGGTGGCCGTGACATCGTGGCCGTACAACACATCGCCGCCTGCATTGCCGCACATGAAGTCCGCGCCGGCGTTGCCATGCAGTTCGTCGTCTCCCGCCCCGCCCAGCAGGCTGTCGTCGCCGTCTCCGCCGTACACCACGTCATCTTCGCTGCCCGCGTCGATGGCGTCATCGCCCGGACCACCCCACAGCTCATCGGCCCCTTCGTAGCCGTCGATGGTGTCGTTGCCGTCTCGTCCATGGATGCAGTCCTCCCCATCCTCCCCCCACAACATCTCGGCATAGTTGTAGGTGGCCATCGAGCCGACCACAATGTCGTCCCCTTGGAGCGCATTGACCGACACCGTGAGGGCCCCACTCCCCGGCGCTTCGAGCTGGGCAATGGACTGCGTCACACCGCCCACCGACTCGACACCATCTGTGGCTCCACAGCCGCCCATGCCCGTCTTCCCGGTGGGAACGGCCTCCAACACGATGTGGTCGTTCAGGTTGGTGCCCGTGATGATCAGGTTGAGCGCACCCGCGCCCAGCGACACGGTGAGCGTGTCTGCAAATGGGTTGCCTGCACCATCGCGACCGACCACGCAGATCTCGGGGCTGGTGCCCGATGTGTCGGTCCAGGCGTGCAGAGAGCCACCATAGGTTGCACTGGTTCCCCCCAGCGAACAACCCCAGCCGCCGCCAAGCGGGGAACAGATGGTGTGGGTGGCCGTGGGGCAGGCCGCAGACGCAACGCCGACCGGGGCGGTGGCGAGCAGGAAACCGATGAAGCGGAGGGTGGTTCGACGAGACATCTGCGAGCTCCAGGCAGCGGAATCGGTGCATCCGTTCCGCTTCCCGGAGTACGGCCCCAGCGCCCGCCGCACATCGGACCGACTTCGGACCTCCGTCCTACTCGACCTCGAGGGTGACCATGTCCACGGCATCCCAGTGGTCAGGTTCGAGCCACCCCGACAGCTCGGTGCGGCCCCGCAGCTCCACCTCCAGCGCGGCCAGGGTGAGGGCGTTGGTGTGCCGCTGGGCTTCGGGAACATTGGCCCAGCTGTCGTCGTCGGGGTCGCACTCCTCCCAGATGGTGCCGAGCAGCACACAGATGTCGGAGAAGGGGTAGTGGCCGGCCTTGTGGAAGGTGGCCAGGCGCTTGGGCGACGAGAGGCGCTCGTAGACCGGGCGGGCCTCGGTGTCGTACTCCAGCACTGTGTCGCGGTCGCCGGCGAAGATGAAGGGCTTGCGGACGCTGGCGAGGCCTTCCCCATCCAACCCGAACGCGTACCAGAGGCCCGGCGAGTACGGGATGGTCATGCGGATGCGGTCGTCGGCCTGCCCGTGGCCGTCGAGGTCGGATGGGTCGAGCTCGGAGATGTACCTGCAGGCCTGGCTGCGGTTGTCCTGGCAGTACGCGATGACGCCGTCGTAGTCGAGCTCCCCACCGCCCAACACAAGGGCTGTGTAGGCGCCGAAGGAATGGCCGAGGATGGACCACTCGTCGGCGCTGTCGACCAGGCCACCCAGGTAGGGGTCGCTGGAGGTGGCCCGCTCCACCATGGCGTCGATGCTGTACCGCATGTCGTCGGGACGCTCCAGGACAACCCGCGGCACGGCGTCTTCGTCGATGTCGAGGAAGGTGTTGTCGGGGTGGTCGGGCGCCACGACCACATAGCCGTGGCTGGCGAGGTGTTCGGTGAGGGTGACCGACTGGAAGCGGATGCCGGCCATTCCGTGGGAAAAGCCCAGCAGCGGATACGGAGCACCCCGGAGGTCGGGCGGGACGTCGCGGACGGCCGACGCAGTGAGCAGTGTGGGTTCGTAGGGTGACGGGTCTGCACCGGGCTCCACCTCGCCCGGGTACCACACCTCGACGGTGAGGGCCTTCCCGCGGGCGTCGGTGAACTCGAAGGTGGTGACGCCCACGCTGTAGGGGCCCATCGACTCGGGGTCGTTGGACGGCTCGGGCGCGGGCTCCAGCTGTCCGGAGTCGACCGAGTCGGCACTTCCTGCCTTGTCGTCCGGGTCGGCCGAGCACGCCACCATGCAAGCCATCGTCACCAACAGTCCAACGCTGCGCACAGGTCACCTCCGCGCGGGAGCGTAGCCTACCGGGCTCCCACCCGAGCAACCTTCAGAAGCCCCAGGCGCGCAGCATGGGGTCCTTCTTCGGCAGCTCCATGCTCCCACCGGTCTTCTCCGCGATGTCCCAGGTGGTGCAGTCCTTCACCAGGTTGGCCAGCTGCTGCTTCTGGTCGGCCGACGCCACCGTCCGCACCCACGCCATGTGGTGGCCCACCTGTGCTCGGTGGGCCCACGCCCAGTCCCCCAGACACTCGGCAGCGTAGGGAAAGGCGAGGTCGCGATAGCGCTGGAGGGCAGCGATGAGCGCGGCCGGGTCGCGGGCGTCGAGCGCATCCTGGATGGCACCGCTCGCCCCCAGGTTGGCCGATGCGACCACCCGGTCCTTCTCGGCCGCCGCCATGGCAGGGTCCACCACGAAGCCCCCCGATGCCGTGAAGTCGGCCATCTTCGCTTCCATGACCGCCTTGTCGTTGGCCGACAGGCCCGCCCCGCCCAGGCTCGGGCCATCGAGTGGCGTCTCGAAGTAGCCCCGCCCCGTGGTCTCCCGGCTGTGGATGTCGGCGTTGTGGGCGTACGCGATGTCGGCCCACTCCTTCTCGATGGCGGCCTGTTCGGGGTGTCCAGCCAACACATCCTTCACAAAGACCATCAGTCGCGAGCCCTCGCTCCAGCCCGACTTGGCGGCGAACACCCGAGCCACGGTCGCAGCCCCCACGGTGTCCACCATCCCCGCCACCAAGGCCGCTCCACCCAAGGACTTGCCTGTCTGCAACACCTTCAGCAGCAGCTTCGCCCGGTCGTGGCTTGCACCCGCGTCGGCCAGCAAGTCGCCCACCGCCTTGCCCCAGGCCGGGCCCGAACATGCATCGAACGCGGCAACGTCCACCGCCACGCCTTGTGCAGCGAGCTCCAATGCAAACGCAGCGGCCTTGGACAGGCCCGCAGACGTGCCCCGCAGCTGAGCCTGCGCCTGTTCTGGCGACACGGCCAAGGTATGGGCCACCCCCGCCAGCGCCGCCCCACGTGCCTCGCCATCCTTCATCAGCACCACCGCCGCGAGCGCATCGAGCGCCCCCGACTCCCGAACAGCCGCCACACTCTGCACAAACGACGCCTGGAGCGGTGCCGGCAGCGCAGCAAAGGTCTCCGGACCGGTCACTGTGCCGAACACTTCGATGAGGCGGTCTGCAGGCAGGGGTGCGTCCACCCATGCTTGGGCCACGTTCATGGGCAGCAGGTCGGCGGGAATCTGGTCGCGGACCGGAGCAGTCGGGTCGTGCTCCACCGCCGCGCTGGCCTGGTTGTGCATGCGGACGATGTCCCAATACGCGCGGGCATCAAAGGCCATCGAGGCCCACATCGCTTCGGCATCCGTCCCATTCTGCAGCTGCTGGCCCAGCACATTCACCGACTCTGCAGACAGGTCGACCCGCGCCCCCGTGCCATTGCCATGGAGTGCCTCCGCCGACAGGGCCGAAGGTGCGTTGGCCGCCCCCGATGCGTGGCCCGTCCGGCTCCCCCGGTCGTCGTGGCTCGACCAGTCTGCATCCAGGTACCGCCGGCCAGCGTCATCGGTGCGCCGGCTGCGACGGTCATCGGTCTGCCCTTCGAGGCCACCCATGTAAATGCCCAGCAGAGACCACTCCGAGTCCTGCGCCCACTGGTCGCCCACATCCACTGTAGTTGCAGAGACGCCACAGGCCCCTTCCGCGCCAGCCTGCGACATCCTCTGCCGGACCGCCCGGTTGGCCTCCGCCACCAACGGGGTCGCGCCTGCTCGGGCCGTCGAGTACTGCACCTGTCCGTTGCGAATCGCCAACAGAACCGAACGAAGCTGCTGGACCTGCTCCGAGCCACCGCCGTCATCGAGGGCGAGGTCCCAGTTGGGCAGCAGGCCCAGATCGGCGTAGTCCTGCGCATAGTCGACTGCAGCGGGGTCGCAGGCATCCAGCTCGAACGTGAGCGCCTGGCGCCGGTCGCTCGACTCGGCATGCTGCCCCCCCACCAGCTCCATTCCCCACACGGCTGCGTTGGCTTGGGCGTCGAGCGAGTCCCCGTGCTGCAGCGCGTCCATCACAACGTAGCCGGTCTCGGTGCGCGCGAGGCCCTGGCTGTGTTGGGTGGTCCAGCCCACACTGGCATCGGCGCCCACCACGGCCACGTCGGCCATCGCACCCACGCTCGAGTCCGAGGTCGACAGGCGCTCCACCCCCATGCCCACGGGCATCCGGGTCACATCGTAGCGCCCCCCGTCGGCCACATGGTCCCGCAGCCCGCGGACTCCGTTGCCTTGGGCCTCCGACAGGGTGCCATCGGGCCCCAGCGCCTGCACCACGCGCACCTGGTCGCCCGACTCGTGCGACCCCTTGATGCCCACACCGTACTGGGCGCTTCCGCGGACCCCAAACGAAGACTGGTTGTCGGCGGAGTAGGCCGGTCCGCCCACCAGCGGCGACTCGATGATGCCATCGGTGTCTTTGTCGATGTAGGTGAAGCCCGCGCTCGCCTTGGCCACCTTGGATGCGTAGCCCGCATCGGCCGACAGCTTGCCGTCGCCCACCGTCACAGAGGCGGTCTTGGCCGTCTTCTTCTTCGGGTTGGACACTCCATACGCGAACGTCGCCTCTTCGGTCTCCGAGTTGTACGCCACGCTGCCCGAGTGGGTCTGCTGGCCACGCCACGCCTCCACGCCCACATTGTGCGTGTTGCCGTCCTTTCCAAAGGTGACGCCGTTGTTGTCCATCATGGCGCCGGCCTGGAAGCCGTCTTCGTTGACGTTGAAGCGGGCCCCGTTCTTGTTCTTCCCGTCATCCACATAGCGGCTGGCCTTGACCGACGTGTCGGTCAGCTCGAACGACGACGCCTGCGATGCCCCGGCTGCGGTCTTCTTGGCGTGGCTCACCGCGACCTTGTTGGTGTTGACCGTTGCGGACGTGGACGCTCCAACACCGTCTTCGTTCTTGGCGCTTCGGCCCACGGTCACATCACCGTTGTTGCCCACGGTTCCCGATGTGGTGGTGGTCAGGTCTCCCGTCTTCACGGCCTGTGAGACGGTGGTGGTTCCCTTGGAGGCATCCGACGACACGCTGTTGGTGCGACCATCGGTCTCGGGACCGGTCCACGACACGCCGTCCTGACCGGTGATGACCGCCTTGCCCCACTCATCGTTGGCCACAGTGACGGTCTTGCCCGCCTTGCCCACCTCGGTGGTGGTCTGGGGCGAGGTGGCCAACGCATCTTGTTGCGCCTGGTTGCTATCGGCCACCGAAGTGCTCTTGGAGCCCTTCTTCTTCTTCTTCTTATCCTTTCCAGGACCCCCATTTCCATGGGTCAAGCGGGTCTGTTGAACCGTCATGGGAGCGCTCCGCGTGCGAGTGGCCCCCTTGATGTACGCTTGTGGGCTCCGATCGACATCCGTCGCGGATCTGTCGGCCCCCCTCGCCCCCTACACGAACCGTTGCGGCGTGAGGACTTCCGGCCAGCCATCGCTCCGGCCCGTCATGAGACCATCCCGAATCGCCACGGCAGCGCGCAACGCATGGCTCCACGGCCGACCATTCCAACCCACACAAGCCAGGTGCCCCACCCGCCCGGGAAGCGGACCGACGATGGGCAGGCCATCGCACGTGAAGGTCATGATGCCGGCGTGTCGATCCAACACATCGGACGCACCAAGCCGGTGGGCGAGCAGGCCCGTGCGCACAGCCGAGAGCTTCTCATCCACCGCTTCGGACAGGGTGAAGGGGTCTTCTTCTCCGGCTTCCAGGTGGGGCGTGGCCCAGCGGCAGCCCCCCAACACCACCGTCCCATCGGCCCGCGGCGCACACTGCAGGTACGACAGCTGTGCCGAGAACGGTGGCAGTGGCTTCGCCGGCGCGCTCAGCCTCTGCATCTGGAAGCGCACGCCAAACAGCTTGTCGCCGAAGAAGGGGTCGAGGTGGCGCTCTGCGAGGCCAGCGGCATGCACCACCACGTCGGCCTTCAGCAGGAAGGGCCCGGAGTGGGTGTGTCCGACCACTTCGGTCTCGGGCCGGCCATCTCGTGTGAGCGACACTGTGGCGCCGTGAACGACCGTGGCGCCGGCCTCCACGGCCCATCGTTCCACCGCTGCGACGGCCCGTTCGGGGTCGAGCCAGCCGCCGCGGGGGTCCCACCAGCCCGACCCAAAGCCCGTGCTCCCCAGCCGTTCGGCCACCTGGTCGGCCGAGAGTGCCTCCACCGGTCGCTTCCAACCCTCGAGGAGCTTGGTGGACAGGGCCATCTCGGGCTCTTCGGTGCCACCGAGGGCCGCGGTGAGCAGGCCATCTCCGCTCAAGAGCCCCCGCTCGCGCAGGAGCGTGAGGTTCTCCGCCGAGCACCGCACCAACGCACGGGCCACCGGCTCTCCCAACGAGCGCACCAGGCGAATGGGGTGGTCGGCGTAGCCCAAGCCCACGGCCCCATGGGTGCGGGCCGAAAAACCGAGGCTGCCGGCGGACTGTCGCTCGAGAACAACCACACTGGCGCCTTCTTCGGCAAGCAGTGCAGCACAGGCCAGGCCGGCGAGGCCACCACCGAGGACGGCGACGTCGGCAGACGTGGGAACAGGGACGGACATGGGGGGCTCCGCGGAACTACTCAGCCGCGCAGAACATCTCCGCGCCGGCTGCCGAGAGGCACATCTGGTAGGCCTTCTCGGTCCTCTGACCCGATGCACGCGCGTAGTCGAGCCACTCGCGGGTGTAGCTCTTGGCCATGCCCCGGTAGTCGCGGGTCATGCGGTCGGTCTCGGGCGAGGGGTCTTTGGTGTACTGGGTCTCGGCATCCACCCACAGCTTGTGGGCCGCCTCGGCGCGCAGGCGATGCAGCCCGTTGACCTTCTTCTGGAAGTCACCGGTCTCCCACACCTGCTTGTTCTCGAGCGCCACGCCCGCCCAGCGGATGGCTTCTTCGGCCATCTCCAGGCCCCCCTGCTTGTGCAGGAAGACGGCGTAGCGGAAGCAGAGGTCGGGGTCGGAGCGGTCGATGTCTTCGAGGTGCCGCTGGACGAGCGTTTCCCAGCTCTCCCAGTCCTTGCGGGCCTCGGCGTCGACGATCAGCAGGCGCGAGATCTTGTTCTTGGTGGTCTGGAGGCGCTCGGTGCCCAGGCGACGGTCCAGACACGCCACCACACCGGCGCCAAGCTCGCCCATCATGGCGCCTGCTTCGAGCGGGACGAGGTCGTCGCAGGTGGCGGGCGGTGCAGCGGGCGCACCATCGGGCGGGGGAGGCGGCGGCGCAGACTCGTCGTAGTTGAGCAGCATCCGCCGGGCATCGGCCACCTGGGGCAGGTACACCTGGCGCTCGACCCGGATGGCCACGCTCTGGAACTCGGCGACGTAGGCTTCGAGGGCTTCCCGACCTTCCGGACCGCCCTGCTGGACCATGGCCATGGTGTCGCGCCAGAACGCCTCGGCATCGGCCCGCACTCGGCCTTCCGAGGCGGCCAGGCGTGCGGCGGTGTCGGCTTTGGCGAGCGCTTCGAAGGTTTCGAGGCCGGGGAATTTCTCCAGGCCATCGCCCTGGGCCAACACCATGCTGGTGACCATGCCGCGGGAGTCGAGCGAAGGGGCGCCGTCGCGACCGAGCATCCGTGCGGCGTCGGCAGCGAAGACCTGGGCCTCTTGCAGAGTGACCTTGCCGTCGGTCTCGCCAGTGACCGAGCCGTCGGCCCAGCCTCGGAGTCCGCCGAGGACAGTCCACGTGAACAAGCCCTGCTTGGCGACCGGGTAGAGCTGGGGGTCGCCGTCGGCCCGTTCCGCCATCCAGTACACAACCTTGGGGTTGGTCTCGGGGACAGGCTGCACCTCGGGGACCTCTCGGCCTGGCACAAGAGCAAAGCCATCACGGCCTTTCTCGCCAAACGAGGCGTCGACCACCACCACGACTCGGCGAATCCGCCGGTTGCGCAGCACGCTCTTCACGATGTCGTCGATGGGGAGCGCAGCCGCTTCTGCAGCCGCTCCGGCCACGTCGATGGGCACCACCGCACGCTGGCCATCGGGGAGGGTGATGCCATGGCCCGCGTAGTAGATCCAGGCGGTGCCGTTCTTCTTCACCTTCCAACGAAGGCGCTTGGCCTGCTTCTCGATGGCCTTGCGGTCGGCGTTTTCGAGGAACAGGGTGCGGTAGCTCGACACGCCACGGCTGACGTTGAGCCACTCCCGAAAGGCCCGCGCATCCACACTGGCCCATTGAGACTGGGGCAGCGCGGTGTAGGCCTCGTTGCCGATGACCAGCGCGCCATCACGGCTGGCACGGTCGCCGGAACGAACGGGCGGTGTGACCGCCGGGGGCTCGGTGGCGCCGGCGGTCGTCGAGACGAGCAGGCCCAGGCAGAGGGCAATGGTGCGAACAGCGGTGTCCAAAGGAGACCGCGAGAGCGAGTGCACGGGGCGCACGGGAACCTCGACAACACGACGGATGACTGCGGAGCCGCGCGATGGTGCCACGCGCGACGATGCCATTCAAATCGCGCCTCCATCACACGTCACAGCAGACACCGCACCCCAATGGGTCCCAGCTCGCCCCGGGCACACACACCCGAGGGGCCGGGACCCCCGCATCCGCTCGGAGTCCCGATGAGCACGCCTCAATGGAACTCCGTGCCCCCCTTTCGGAGCAGGTAGGCGGGGTTGATGCTCTTCAACAGGGCACGGCGCCCCGGTCCGAAGGTCCGCTCGCGCAGAGTCCGGACCACCACGCCCTCTCGGACGTGCACACCGTGGCCGGAGACCGTCTCCCGACCGACCGTGAACGCACGAAGCACCTCGGCATCGAAGGGTCCGCGGTAGAGCACCGGAACCCGCTCAAGGCCAAGCTCGGAGACCGCGCGCTCGAGGTCGATGTCGTCGAGCCAGTGCCCGGCGTTGCGGCCTCCGACCCGGATGTCGAACACCCGAAAGCCGGGCGGCGCGACACCGGCCCGACGGACGCCGTAGCCAAGGTCCTGGACGCCCTCGCCGAACACCTCCCCGAGGATGAAGACGGGAACCTCGGGCGAACCGAACACACGCGCGAGTCGTCCCTCGATGTCGAGGGCCCGGGCGGTGCGGAGGTAGAGGTTGGCCGTCCAAGCCTGCTCGGAAGGCACGAGCGCGAGCCCCTTGCCAGCGTAGCCCTTGGACGTGACGACCAGGCGCCCATGCTCGGGGTGGACCAGAGCATCCGGCATCCAGCCGAACATGCACCAGGTGCCGTGCAGCTTCTCGGTCAGCGAGACGAGCTCGCCCTCGACGATGGCCTCGGGGTACCGCTTGATGTTGGGGACCGGGTAGACGAGGGTGCGCTCCAGGCCGGCGGCCCAGACATCACCAGACATGGCCGCAGGGACCACGGGCTCGTACTTCTCGATGCCCAGCTCGGCGGTGACGTCCTGGCCGGAGACCCAGCCCGGACGCGCCGGGGCACAGATGCCCTGAGAGAGGACACCCCGCAGCCGGATGGGCTTGACCCGGTTCTTCTGCGGACCGGCGAGCCGACCGACGAGTCCGAGGGCCTCCTGCAGAGCCACGGGAAGCAGGGACTGCTCGGGGATGTACGCGACGAGGTCACCGGTGCGGAAGGCGCCCTTGCGGACAACAGACCGGTAGTCCCCCACCCGAGCCAGCTCGAGCGCATCGGCGTCGGGGTGCGGCTCGATGCGCACCCGCTCGACCGTGACGGCGAAGTCGGCCGGGGTCATGGGGACGGCGGAAGGAATGGACAGAGCGATGGACATGGCTACCTCCTCGAATGGTGGAGACAGAGGTCTCCCGTAGACCGGACGACGGGCTGTCGACCGGAGACAACACAACACAACACAAGAATAGACAACACAACCACATCAAGTGTGGGTGTGTGCCTCCCCGAGGTCCGCGTCGCTTGGAAAAAGATGCGCCCGAAACGACGAGACCCCGGGGAGGGGCCCGGGGTCTCGACGTGGTGGTGGAACGCGTCCTACCGTGGTCGTGACCCCGTGAGCAAGATGGTGGCCGGCGCGACGAAGGCATCGTGCAGGCGCACATCTTGCGAGCTACCGCAGCCGGCCGTCGCGCAGCGCGAGAACACCGCACCACCCCGGAAATCCCCGGGCACCACCAGCCCATTCGCGCCGTATTCGGCCGCGAAACGCTTTCTCTGCTGGAAGACGATGGAAGACATGACACCTCCGCAAGGCTGCGGTATCGCGTACCTCACGCGACACACGTTGCATACTCGGGCTTCCGAGTTGTGTCTACACAAAACCCGCAATTCCTCTCTGCACCAACAGACCCGCCCCGGATCGATCCCGCAGGCCCACCTGAGCTCGACCACGCTCCTGCGCCAAACCCACGGTCCCCCCTCCCGTTCGCGGAAGCACCGCGGTACACGCACTCTTTCCCTCCCCGGACCGCCCATGCCCCCCACCCTCGACGACATCCGCGGCCAGGTTCTCCAGATCGCCCGCCGTGAGCTGTCCCTCGCGCCCGAAGACCTCGACCGTCTCACCGACGACACCGACCTCGGCGAGCTCCTGGACTCGGTCCAGCGCCTCACCCTGGTGGTGGGCATCGAAGACCACTTCCAGATCTGCTTCGACCCCGAAGACGACGAACAAGCCGTCACCATCGGAGACGTCACCCGCATCGTCCAGCAGCGGATGGTCGCGTCGTGAGCCCGCGCCCTCCCACCCTCGTCGACGCCCTGCACCGCGCAGCCACCCTCGACCGACCGGGCTCGGGGATGCGCTTCCTCGACCGTCGCGAGCGCGAGACCATGCTGGCTTGGCCCGAGGTGCGGCGGCGGGCCCTCGCTCTGGCGGGTGGTCTCCTCGCGGCAGGTGTGGCCCCCGGCGACCGGGTGTGCATCGTGCTGCCCACCGAAGCCGCCTTCGCCGACGCCTTCTTCGGCACTCTGCTCGCCGGTGCGGTGCCGGTGCCCCTCTACCCGCCCGTCCGCCTGGGTCGGCTCGACGAATACTTCTCCCGCACCGCGGCCATGGTGCGGGCAGCAGATGCCGTGGCAGTGGTCTCCAACCCCCGTGTGATGCGGGTTCTCGGCCGCCTGCTCGACCACGTCACGCCCCGCTGTGGGCTCCTCGACGCCACCCGGCTGGTGCACGCCACCCCCACCACCGCCGCCAGCCCATCCCCCGACCACCTCGCCATGGTGCAGTTCAGCTCCGGCACCACCGTCGCCCCAAAGCCCGTGGGCCTCACCCACGCCCAGGTGCTCGCCAACGCCCGCGCCATCACCGACGACCTGCTCACGCGCTTTCCCGAGTCCGAAGGCCACCAGCACTGCGGCGTCAGCTGGCTGCCGCTGTACCACGACATGGGGCTCATCGGCTGCATCTTCCCCGCCCTCGACCACCCCTCGCACATCACGTTGCTGCCCCCCGAGGCCTTCCTCGCCAAGCCGGCGCTCTGGCTGCGGGCCCTGTCCAAGTACGGCGGCACCATCGCACCCGCGCCCGACTTCGCCTACGCCATGTGTGTCGAGCGCGTACGCGACGACGAGCTCGAGGGGGTCGACCTGTCCAGGTGGGTGGCCGCGCTCGACGGCGCCGAGCCCATCGCCCCTGCCACCCTGCGGGCCTTCCGCGACCGCTTCGCAAAGTGGGGACTGCAGCCACAGGCCCTCACCCCCGTCTACGGCCTGTCCGAGGCTGCGCTCGCCGTCACCTTCGCCCCGCTCGACCAACCCTTCCAGACCGTCCGCGTCGACGGCGAGGCCCTGTCCCGCGGCCGCGCCGAAGCAGTGGATGCAGGGGGCGTCGAGCTGGTGTCCGTGGGGCCTCCGCTCTCCGGGTTCGGGGTCGAGGTCCGCAGCGCCGAGGGCGTGGTGCTCGGGGAGCGCAGGGTCGGACACATCCACATCTCGGGCCCGTCGCTCATGAAGGGGTACCTCGACCGCGACGAACAGCCCATCGTAGACGGCTGGCTCGACACCGGCGACCTCGGCTTCCTGGTCGATGGCGCCCTGGTCGTGACCGGACGGGCCAAAGACATCATCGTGCTCCGTGGCCGCAACCACGCCCCCCAAGACATCGAGCGCGCGGTCGACATCGTCGACGGTGTGCGCACGGGATGTGCCGTCGCGGTGGGGCATGTGGGCGAAGACGGCGAACAGCTCTTCGTCTTCGTCGAAGCCCGCACGCCCCGCGAGGCGCTCGCCGACGACTGCATCCGCGCCATCCGCAGCGCCACCGGTCTGCAGCCCGACCTCGTGCTGGTCCTGGAGCCGGGAACACTGCCGCGCACATCGTCGGGCAAGCTTCGACGCGGAGAGTCCCTTCGTCGGTGGCGGGCCAATGAGCTGGTCCCGCCGGAGTCCGTGAGCGTCGTGCGCCTGATGGGAGCGATGGCCCGGTCCACCCTCGCCCGGTGGCGCCACCGATGACCCCTCGCCTGGTGGTGGCTGGCGGCGGACCCACCGGTCTCGCGGTGGCCATCCACGCGGCGCGCCGAGGGATGCATGTCACCGTGGTGGAGCCTCGGTCAGGTGTGCTCGACAAGGCCTGTGGTGAGGGCCTGATGCCCGCCGGAGTCCAGGCGCTCGACCGGCTGGGTGTCGACCCCACCACACTTGGCCGCCCGTTTCGCGGCATTCGCTATGTCGACCGCCACCATCGCGCAGAGGCCGACTTCGCCCACGGACCGGGGCTGGGGATTCGGCGGACCGCCCTCCACGCCGCCCTCCTCACACAAGCCGAGCAGGCCGGGGTGCGCTGGCAGGCCGGCCGGGTGCGCAGCATCACGCAAGACCACCAGGCGGTCCGCGCCCACCTCCTCGATGGCCCCACCCTCCATGCCCACTGGCTCGTGGTGGCCGACGGCCTGCGCTCCACCCTGCGCCACCACCTGGGCCTCGACCTCCCTTCCACACGCCCGCGCCGCATCGGCCTGCGCCGGCACTTCTCCGTGGCCCCGTGGTCCGACTTCGTGGAAGTGCACTGGCGTCCACGGGTCGAAGCGTACGTCACCCCGGTCGGCCCGCAGCTGGTCGGCATCGCGATGCTGGTGACCGGGACCGTGCCCACCCGCGGCGAAGGTCCCCCATTCGACCGCCTGCTGCAGGGCTTTCCCGAGCTGGTCGAGCGACTGGGACAGGCCCCCACCGCCAGCCACACCCGCGGCGCCGGTCCGTTCGAGACCCGCGTGGCCCGACGCGTCTGTGGGCGGGTGCTGCTGGTGGGAGACGCTGCCGGCTACCTCGACCCAATCACCGGAGAAGGCCTCAAGCTGGGCTTCTTGGGCGCAGAGGCGGCCGTCGAGGCCATCGCCAGCGGCCAGCCCGAGCGCTGGGAGCAGGACTGGCGGCGCATCACTCGGCGCTACCTCGTGGGCACCGGGGGCTTGCTCACGCTCACCGGCCAGCCCACGCTTCGACGCTGGATGGTGCCCGTGCTGTCGCGCGCGCCGTGGGTGCTGGGCACGGCCCTACGCTTCTTGGGCTGAGGCCCACACGTCGGCCAGTGTGTGGGCCAGCGGACGGCTGCGAATGCCGAGCTGGTGGGCGCGTGTGGGCAAGCCGACGTTGCGCCGCAGAGCGCTGTGGCCCCGGGACTCGATGGTCACCCGGCGAGGGTCGAGGCCGGCGAGCTGGACGATGTGGTGGAGGACAACGCGCATCGGCACCGCCCGCCCAGAACAGATCTGGAGGACCGGTGGCACCTCGGGCATCGTGACGAGGGAGGCGAGGCCAGCGGCCAGGTCACGGACGTCGGCCAGGTCGCGCTCGGCGGTGAGGTCGCCCACCACCAGCCGGTCAGCCCCGCCAGACACCACGGCACGAACCTTCCGCACAAAGGCCGGCACTGCATAGTCCTCGGGCTGGCCCGGGCCGACGTGGTTGAACGGCCGCACGATGCAGAGGGAGCGTCCGCGAGACACCCGGCCGAGAACCCCTTCCATCCGTGCCTTGGACGTGGCGTAGGGCCCGACCGGTGCCAGGGGGGCGTCTTCGGCGGCTGGCTCGACCGTCTCGCCGTGGACGTATCCCGTGCTCACCGCCACCAGTCGCGCCTCTGGCCGCACCCGCCACAGTGCTTCTGCCACATGTCGCGCCCCGTCGACGTTGACCGCCTGGACGTGTGCGGCGGTGTGGGCACGGACCTGTGCGATGGCGGCGAGATGAACGACGACATCGGGCCGGACAGCTGACAGGACAGAGCGCACCTCGACCGGGTCGGAGACGTCTGCGCGATGGTGGGACCGGCCTGGTCGACCGGTTCGAGACAACGTGTGGACGGCCACTGTCGACGGAAGCGACGCCAGGAGGTGGCGTCCGACAAAGCCCGATGCACCGGTGACGAGGACACGCATGAGCAGCGCGTAGCCGAGGCGTTCCCCGAGTGCCAGGGGCCCCGGCCGGACGGTTCGCGCGCGCGTCGCCCAGTCGCCGACACCCGTCACCGACCGTGGGCCCCCCCTGCCCGCCTCATGGGGACTTCCGTTGGCCCGCCCCCTGCAAGGCGCCCGCCGCGTCCGACCACCGCATGCCGGCCGGACCGGAGATTTCGATGTCGTGCACTGTCCTGTCGGGCACCCTCGTGGGGGTGGATGCCCACCTGGTCCGGGTGGAAGTCGACCTGCTGAACCGCCTGCCCACCGTGGTCATCGTGGGCCTGCCGGGAGGGGCCGTCCGGGAGAGCGCAGACCGCGTCCGCTCGGCTCTCCAGCACGCCGGCTTCGACTTCCCTCGCAAGCGGGTCGTGGTGAACCTCGCCCCGGCCGACCTGCGAAAGACGGGCACCGGCTTCGACCTGCCCATCGCCGTGGGCATCCTGGCCGCTTCGGAGCAGGTCCCGAGCGAAGTGCTCGGTGAGACGGCGTTCTACGGCGAGCTCTCTCTCGATGGTCAGCTGCGTCGCGTCCGCGGGGCGCTCTCCGTGGCGCTGATGGCCCGGTCCCAGGGCTTCACCCGGCTCGTCCTGCCGGCGGACTGTGCTGCCGAAGCCGCCGTGGTGGACGGCCTGGACGTGCTGGCCGCCCACGACCTCGAGCACGTCGCCACCTGGCTGCGCGACGGCACCGGCCTCGCCCGAGCAGACGCCCCCACCGCACCGCCGTCGCGCAACACACACGACCTCGCGGAGGTGCGGGGCCAACACGAAGCCCGACGGGCCCTGGAGGTGGCCGCAGCGGGGGGCCACAACCTCCTCATGGTGGGTTCGCCGGGCTGCGGGAAGTCCATGTTGGCGGCCCGCCTACCCTCCATCCTGCCCGCGCTCACGTTCGAAGAGGCCATCGACATCACCCGCGTGCACTCTGTGGCCGGCCTGCTCGACACCGGCCAGGGACTGGTCGCCCAGCGCCCCTTCCGCGCCCCGCACCACAGCGTGACCGCGGCCGGGATGATCGGAAACGCCGCCCTTCGTCCAGGCGAGGTCTCGCTCGCGCACCACGGCGTGCTGTTCCTGGACGAAATCGCAGAGTTCCAGCGCAGCGTGCTCGAGCTGCTGCGCGGGCCCCTCGAAGACCGCCGGCTGCTGCTCACCCGCGCCAACGGGTCTGTCGAGTTTCCCGCCGACGTCTCGCTCGTGGCCGCCGCCAACCCCTGCCCGTGTGGCTACCTCGGCCACCCCACCCGTCCGTGTGTCTGCGCACCCGGCGCCATCGAGCGGTACCGCCAGCGCCTGAGCGGTCCCCTCCTCGACCGCATCGACCTCCACGTCTGGGTGGACCCGGTCTCTCCCGGCGCGCTGGCTCGGGCCCATCCCGGTGAGGCGTCTGCGGCGGTGCGGGCGCGGGTCGAAGCCGCTCGAGAACGCCAGCGCACGCGGTACGCCCACCAGGGCATCCAGTGCAACGCCCAGCTCCAAGGCGACCAGGTGCGCGCGGCTGCCCAGCCCACCGCGGAGGCGCTGGCAGTGCTGGAGCGCACGCTCGCCAAGCTCGGCCTGTCCGCCCGGGCGTGGGCCCGCATCCTGAAGGTGGCCCGGACCGTCGCCGACCTGGATGGCGACGCCCGCGTAGACGCTCCCCACGTTCTCGAAGCGCTGGCGTGGCGGGCCCACCCCGGGACGACCCGATGACCCGGCTCTTCCCTGCGGCGGTGTCGACCGGCTGGCTGGCCGTCCACAGCACCACCGTCACCATCGACCGCATCGAGGGCGACCTGGCCGTTGTGGAGTGGTCGGCCGACCACCCCGGTCACCTCCCTCTCCAGCTCCTCCCGGCAGGCGTGGCGGAAGGCGACCGCCTCGAGCTGCGGTGGCGTCACACACGGCGTCCCCGAAGCCCCACACCACCGGCCTCCAGCCCGCTGCCGCAAGACCTCGACCTCTCTCAGACACCACGCAGTGTGGTGTCCCCTCCCCCGAACGACACGCCCACCTGTGTGTCCAAGGAGCCCGCATGCTGACCGAAGACGCCACCCTCGCCTACCCGGCCCCTCCCGACGCTGCGACCAAAGCGGTCCGCGGCGCCATCTCCCGCCTCGAAAAGCAGTACGGTGCCGGCACCGCGATGGTCGGAAGTGACCGCAAGCACGTCGACATCGGCACGCTGTCCTCGGGGTCGCTCGGCCTCGACAACGCACTCGGCATCGGCGGCTACCCCAAGGGCCGCGTGACCGAGATCTACGGTCCCGAAGCCAGCGGCAAGACCACCCTCACCCTGCACGCCATCGCGAGCTGCCAGGCGGGGGGTGGAATCGCCGCCTTCATCGACGTCGAGCACGCCTTCGACCCCAACTACGCCACCCGACTGGGCGTGAACATCGACACCCTCATCATCGCCCAGCCCGACGACGCCGAGCAGGCCCTCGACGTGCTCGAAGAGCTGGTGGCCTGTGGAGGGGTGGACCTCGTGGTGCTCGACAGTGTGGCGGCTCTGGTCCCGCGGGTCGAGCTGCAGGGCGAGATGTCCGACACCCAGGTGGGACTCCAGGCCCGCCTGATGTCCAAGGCGCTCCGCAAGGTGACGGGAGCGGCCAGCAAGTCCGACACGGCCGTCATCTTCATCAACCAGCTGCGCCAGAAGATCGGCGTGATGTTCGGGCCGAGCGAGGTCACGGCCGGCGGCAATGCCCTCAAATACTACGCTTCGGTGCGCCTCGACATCCGCCGGGTGGGAGCGCTGAAGCAGGGGACCGAAGCCATCGGCAACAAGACCCGCGTGCGGGTGGTGAAGAACAAGCTGGCCCCGCCCTTCAAGCAGGTGGAGTTCGAGATCCTGTTCGGCAAGGGGGTGTCCCGGTCGGGTGAAGCCCTCGAAGCGGCCCTCGACATGGGTGTCATCACGCGGTCGGGCTCGTGGTTCTCCTACGAGGGTGACTCGATGGGCCAGGGCCGAGAGGCAGCCCGCGCGTGGCTGGAGAACCACCCCGCCAAGCTCAAGGAGCTGGTCGAGTACCTCCAGGCCGGTGGCACAACCTGATCCACACATTCGTCCCTCTCGGCGCAGACCCCGCCGGTGACGGCCCCGCACCCGCACTTCCATGCAGGAGAAGCACCACCAATCCGGGACATCCATGTCCCTGCCGGGCGCATTGGGCCCACCTGCCAGGTCTCGCCGGGAGGGACACCTCCCAACAATCCCAACCTCTGAAGTCCCCCCCGTGCTAAAGTTCTGGGAGCAAGCCCCAAGGGGTGACACCGATGCTTGCACCACATTCACGGCGACAGAACCTGTTGGTTTCCATCGAACACCTCCTCGGGGTGGCCGATGGCTGGTGGGCCCATCCCAGCCACCGGGGCGCCCACCATGAAGCGGCCCACCGACTCTGGCGGGTCCACGCGGCCCAGCTCGCGCAGTGTGCCCACGCGCTTCGGTCCCCGGCCCCCAACCCCGCCGTCGTCCACGCCACGAAGCCCCACACCCGCCTCATCGCGGCCCTGCGCCACACCGCCGAGTCGCTCACAGCGGCATTCGGTGAAGAAGCCGCTGCGGACTACCGCGTCGACCAGCCGATTCCCGAAGACCCCCACACCCTCCTGGCCTTCGCAGAGCTGGCGGTGGTGCGGATGCGCGCCTTCCCCCGGCAGGGCCACCACGCGCTCTTCGGCTTCCCGGTCCATAGCGAGTCGGTGGCCGACCGCCTGTCCGACCTCACCCGTCCGCTGCATGCCGCCCTGTACAGCACCTCGCCGCCCCCGCACACCCACCAGACCACCCTCGAGCGGGCCCAGCAACAGTACCGAGCGGCCGCCCACGCGCTCTACAGCATGTTCCTGGCCTGCGAGGAAGACAGCCTGGCGGCGTTGGTTCGCCCCACACTCCCCCGCGCCAGTGGCTTCACGGCACCCCACCCCGCAGCCGACCACACCGACGACCCCTCCACCGCCGACACGCTCGAGAACTGAAGGGCTCCGGCGTCCGGCCGCGCAACACTACTCCTGCACGGCACGCCACGCCTCATGGGCGCCATCCCACACCCTGCCAGGGTCGACGCCCGCCAGCTCGAGGCCGCTCACGCCTTGCTCCACACACGCCCGGTCTCCGTCGCAGACCACCACCAACCCAAAGCCCAGGTCGCGGTCCACCTGCTCGACCGCTCCGGTCGCCCGTGCATCTGCCAGGCGCCTCGGCAGTCCTGGTGCTCGAACCTGGTCGGGGTAGTCCTCACCCCACACCGGGTAGCCCCAACGCTCCGAAAAGGCCGCGGCAAAGCCTGCCGTCGCGCCGTCGGGTCGGTGGTCGAGAAAGGCCACCACCCCTTCCGACCGAGCCACAGGCACGCGGTCGAGGCCGAGCGCCTGGAAGCGGGCCGATGGATACGACCACAGCACCTCCGGCTGCACGTGGGAAAGCACACCGGGAAGCAACGGAAGGGCCAACACACTCGCCAGCACCGGGCCGGCCGCCAGCCCCCGCTCCCGCCCCCCCAACAGCCACGGCACCACCACCAGGGCCGGCCACCACGCCACCAGGTAGCGATGGGCCAGCCCGGGCCGGGTGGGAGACCACAACACAATCACCACCAGCTGCAGCCACGGCGCCACCACGAGGAATGTGGAGACCCGGTCGCGACGACGCACCACCCACAACACCCCTGCCGTCAGGGCCACCACAGTGAGCCCAGCATCCACCACAAGGGTTGAGCCGCCCACCACACCCGTGGCGACCCACGGAAGCGGCACGTGCGTGGAGAGTGTGGCGGTGATCAACGTCCAGTCGGTCGTTCTGGCCAGCAGGCCCCCCACGCTGTGCGCCGGGTCTTCCGACAACGACGTGGCCCACAATCCGGCAGGGTCCGCCCACAACACAGGTGCCCGCAGCCCCACCCAAGCCAAGCCAAGCGCACCGGCCAACGTTCCCCGCGACGCCGACAGGGCGCCCGCCAACAGCGCGACGGGCCACAGCAGGGGGTCCCAGGCCACCCCCAGCCCAAGCAGGACTCCAAGCGTGGCAGGCCGCCAGCTCGAGGCCAGCGCCAAGGCCCAGAGGCCCGTCCACACCGTGGCTTCCGAGTGTGACCCCCACAGGGTGGCGGTCCACTGTGCGAACCAAGGCGTGGGAATGGCCAGGCACAGCCCCGCCCCCACCGCCGCGACACGTCCCCCCAGCCGGTGGGCGACCCCCACCCACACGGCCCAGCCGGTCGCAGCCAACGCCGCAGCCACCCCCCGAACCGCCAGAAGGTCGCTGCCGGTCACCGCACGCAGGAACCCCACCGGCAGCCCCAGCCAGAAGAACCCGCCATGGTGCACGTTGGCATCCGCGCCCAGCAGCCACGCGAGCCGACCATCCGCGAGGGCCGTCCACACATGGAGGTGGGCAAGCTCCGCGGGGTCGACCGGATGGACAACGTCGGGGTCCGCCAGGGTGAGCATCAGCCGAAGCGCAAACACCAGGGCCGCCCCTGCCACCAGCGCCCACCGGTCGTGGCGGTCAGCCCACACCGGGCGTTCCCAGGCAGGCCCACACCGCCGCCGCAGCCAGGCCCGCAAGGAGCAGCCAGAAGCCCCATCCCAGAGAGTTGGACGCCCGGCCCGGTGCCTTGTGGGGGTTGGTGACCAGGCTCACGCGGCCCGCACCCAACACATGCACCGACCAGTCCCCGTGGTCGAGGGCCATCTTCTGCAGCCGCCTGGCCACCAGCTCCTTGAGCACGGGATTGCCCGCCGAGTGGCGCCCGCGGCCTGTGACGAAGGCCACCGCCCCCCCATCGAGGCCGTGGGCTTCGGCCACGTCCACCACCGCCCGCACCAGCTTCTTCGCCCCCTTGGCGCCGAGGTCATGGAGGTCGATGACCACCATCCCGTGCTCCTGCCACAGGTGGGTCTTCACACGCCATGGTCGCTCGGCGTCCCAGCGCTGGCCCCGCGCGATGTCTTCAATCGGCTCGAGAACCGACGCCAGCCGCTCCAGGTCGGCTGCCGTTGCGCTCACCCGGGCAGGCCCGGAACCGGAGAGCCGTCTTCGATGCGCCCCTCGGCCACCCCGATGGCGTGGGTGGCGTGTGCGGAGAACAGCTGCCCATAGGGATATTCGAGACCGAGCTTCCGCAGCATGCCGTAGATGCCACCGAGCGTGCGGTGCAGGTAGATGACGTGGCGGGGCCCCTGAACATCCGAGCGCTTGAGCAGCGCCGGCACGGCCTTCTTCACGTTGTCGAGGGTTTGGTCGGTGTGGTCGATGAGGTGCGACTCGGCCCGAAGCGGACCGGCGATGGCGTCGCCCAGCGCCCACGTGGCATCGAAGGCTTCGTCGGCATCGCTCATGAGGATGCCGAGCTCACGGGCGTGTCGGCGGCAGTCCAGGGGGCGATTCTCGACGAGGGCCTTGGCCATCCGTGCATACTCGGCCACCCAATACACATCGAAGCGCTTCACGCAGCCGAAGTCGATGAGGCCCACGGTGCCGTCGTGCTCGAAGAGGTAGTTGCCGCCGTGGGGGTCGGCGTGCAGGGCCCGCAGCCGGTAGAACATGTCGTGGAAGGAATGGGCCACCGCCACGCCGGCCCGTCTACGGGCTTCGGGCGATGCAGACTCGAGGAAGGTGTCGAGGTTGGCCCCGTTGAGTCGTTCCATGGTGAGAACACGACCGGTGGACAGGCTGGGGACCGTGGCCGGCACCCGCACACCGTCGAGACGGAGGTGTGTGCGGAAGAACTCGAGGTTGGCGGCTTCCTGGTAGTAGTCGAGCTCTTCGAACAGGCGCTCGCGGATCTCGGCGAAGGCGTTGTCGAGCTCTTCTTTGGGGCGGCGCAGCACCTGTCCGGCCACCAGGATGCCGCGCAGGGCTCGGAGGTCGCTGTCGACGCTGTCTTCGATGCCGTGGTGGAGCACCTTGACCACCACCCGCCGGCCGTCGGTGAGCCGCGCGGCGTGGGCCTGGGCGAGCGACGCGGTGCCGAGCGGTTCCTCGTCGAAGTCGACGAACAGGCTGGACAGAGAGCCGTCGAGCTCCTTCTCGATGGACGCCTTGATGATGTCGAAGGGGACCGGTTCCGCCTTGTCGTTGAGCTTGCCGAGGATGCGGGAGACCTCGGGGGGCAGGTTGAGCCCATCGGTGGCGAGGGCGAGCGACTGGCCCACCTTCATCGCAGCCCCCTTGAGGGCCCCCATGGTGTCGACAACCCGCTCGGCATTCTCGAGGTGGAGCTTGTGCAGGGCATCCCGGCGGGTGTCGGCGTCTTGGAACGCGCCCTTGATGCGCTGGCCAAGATACGACCCGGACACACGCGAGGTGAGTCCGCCCAGGCGGGCGATGCGACCAAATCGAGACGACGGCGGCTTGCTGGCCATGGGCCCTCCGGCGAGGGGTGCTGCTATAGGCCCGGGAGGCACCGGTCCAGCGACCCGCTCCGGTTCAGTCCGCCTTCACGGCGGCCCACGCAGCTGCGAACACATCTACCATCTCGTCGATCTCGGCTTCGGTCGACACGTAGGCTGGCAGGAACCGCACCGCAGCTGGCCCCGCCGGACACACCAACACGCCGCGCTGGCGCATCTCGTCGATCACGGGTCCGGCCGCGGTGCCCATGTCGGCCGCCACCATCAGGCCCTTGCCCCGCACGGTGGCCCCCGCTTCGGACAGCCCGGCCATCAAGCGCGCGCCAAGCTCTGTGCAGCGTTGGTCGAGCTGTTGTTCGACGATGGTGTTCAGTACGGCCAGGCCGGCCGCACAGGCCACCGGGTTGCCCCCGAAGGTGGAGCCGTGGTCGCCGGGTCCGAGGGTGGTGGCGAGGTCGGGCCGCACCACCATCATCGCGCCCAGTGGAAGCCCGCCGCCCAGCGCCTTTGCGTAGGTGACGATGTCGGGCCGGGGAGTGTGTACCAACGTGCCGGTTCGACCGAGTCCACATTGGATCTCATCGTACACGAGCAACGCGCCGGTACGGTCGCACGCGGCACGCACGTCGGCCAACACAGAGTCGGGAACGGGATGGCAGCCCCCCTCCCCTTGGACCGGCTCCACGAACACTGCGGCCGTCTGCTCGGTGATGGCCTCGGCGAGGGCATTCACAGGCACCACCTTCACCGGACCGGGCAGCGGACCGAAGCCCGCCTGATACTTGGGCCGCGGGGTGAGCGCGAGCGCCATGAGCGACCGACCGTGGAAGGCGTTCTCCGCGACCACCACCTCGGTGCGGGGACTCTCGCCCGAAGGAGGGGAGCCGGCCGCCTTCCAGTGGTGCTTGCGCACGAGCTTGATGGCCGCTTCGTTGGCTTCGGTGCCCGAGTTGCACAGGAACACCGCCGCGCCGCCACACACCTCGAGCAAGCGCTCGGCGAACCGAGTCTGCGCGGGCACCCGGTACAGGTTGGACACATGCAACAGCTGGTCGGCCTGGGACTGCACCGCCGCGCGAACTGCAGGATGCGCGTGTCCGAGGGCACTCACAGCGATTCCACCGATGGCGTCCAGGTACCACTGGCCGTCGGCGTCCTGGACGCGACATCCGGCCCCACGGACCAGGGTGAGGGGGTACCGACCATAGGTTGGAACGAACGGACCATCGGTGGCCATCATGGTGCCACTCCTTGCGACGTGACCATCGTGCCGACACCGGCTTCGGTGAGCAGCTCGAGGAGAACAGCGTGTGGACGGGTGCCATCGGCGACGGTGACCCCGCCCACACCCGCGGAGACGGCCGCCAGGCACGCCTCTACCTTGGGAATCATGCCGCCAGACACGGTGCCATCGGCCACCCAGGCCCGGAGCGTCTGGGCATCCACCGTGGACGCGACTGTGTCGTCGGGCCCACGAATCCCCGGAACATCGGTGAGGAAGACCAGGCGGGCCGCACCGAGGGCCTGCGCCACCGAGGTGGCCACCGTGTCGGCGTTTACGTTGAGCGAGCCAAAGTCGGCATCCACGGCCACCGGGGCGATGACCGGGATGATGCCCGCGCCGAGGAGCTCTTCGAGCACGGCCGTGTCGACCGACGAGACATCTCCCACCCGTCCCAGGTCGACCGCGGCCCCGGTGGCCGGGCTCGTGTGCCGGCGTACCGTTGCACGCAGCCAGCCGCCCAGGTCGTGACCAGACAAGCCCACGGCGCGTCCACCCCGTCGGCCGATGTGTGCCACGATGTCACGCGAGATGCCGCCCACCTGGACCTGCTGGGCCACCCGCATCGTCTCTTCGTCGGTGACCCGCAGCCCATCGACGAACCGCGGCGTGAGGCCGAGCCGACGCCCCATCTCGGAGACCGCCTTGCCGCCTCCGTGGGCCAACACAACTCGAACGCCCACTGCACGAAGCAGCACGAGGTCTTCCACGAGCGCAGCCAGCAGCGCGGGCCGCACCATCGCGCTGCCTCCGAACTTGACCACAACGGTCTGCCCCGCCCAGCGCTGCACGTAGGGAAGAGCCTCTACGAGGGCGTTGACGCGGATGTCGGCGGGGGTCATCGGGTCCTCCATCACGACCGGTAGTCCGCGTTGATGGACACATACTCGGCCGAGAGGTCGCACCCCCAGGCCACCCCGTGCCCGTCTCCCGGAAGGCGCAGAGTCACGCACAGCTCGGGCTCCGCCATCGCTGCAGAGGCCGTGGGTTCGTCGAACGGAACCGGCGCTCCTTCGCGCATCACAGCCACGCCGCCCAGGTCGACGTCCAGGGCATCGAGGCCGATGGCACCGGCCGCTCCGAGCGCGCCCACGATGCGCCCCCAGTTGGGGTCTTTGCCGTGGACCGCCGCCTTGAACAGGCTCGACGACACCACCGCCCGGCTCCACGCACGCGCCGCCGCATCATCGGGGCCGCCCTCGACGGTCACGGTGAGCAACGTGCGCGCACCTTCGCCATCCCGCGCGATTTCTCGGGCCAGCTGCCGCGCCACCAGGGACACGCCGGTCACGAGGTCGGACCAGCCCGGTCCGCCTGGCTCCACCCACGGTCCGACTCCCGAGGCCAGGAGCACGACGGTGTCGTTGGTGGACATGTCGCCATCGACGCTGATCTGGTGAAAGGTACGGTCGGCGACCGCCTCGAGCAGAGCCTGGAGGTGGTCGGGCGCCACCTTGGCATCGGTGGCGATGAAGCCCAGCATGGTGGCCATGTTGGGGTGGATCATGCCGGACCCCTTGGCCATTCCCGCCACGGTCACGCCGCCGACGGTCACGCCAGCACCCTTGGTCCGGGTGTCGGTGGTGCAGATGGCCCGTGCAGGCGAGGAGGCGGGAGGGACGCGATGCGCGGCGTCGTGCGCGGCGACCGTGACCGCGGGCGCGAGGCGTTCCATCGGCAGGGGCACCCCGATGACACCGGTGGAGCACACCAACACATCATCGGGAACGCAACCCAGCTGCTCGGCGACGGCAGCTGCCATGGCCAGGTTGTCTTGGACGCCCTGTCGACCCGTGGCTGCATTGGCATTGCCGCTGTTGACCACCACGGCGCGACGCAAGGCCGGCACGCGGGCCCGGGTCCAGAGACACGCGGCCGCAGCAGCGGTGCTGGTAGTGGTGACCGCAGCGAAGGACGCGGGTGCATCGGTGGCGACCACGACCACGTCGGGTTGGGTGCGGCCGGGCTTCTTCACCGACCCATTGGCCACGCCGACCGACACACCGGGGACAGCGTGGAGGGGGGTGGCCGGCAGGGGCGTGTCCAGCGTGGCCGGTGCGGCGAGCGCATCGGTGATGAGGGAGTCGAGACCGGTCATGGCGGTGCTCCGGTGGGTGGTATGTCAGGCGACCTTTCGATCAGCCTTCTTGACGGGGCGCACCATCAGGTGCTGGGCGCAGCTGGCGAGGTGGGGGCAAAGCGCGCAGCTGGTGCGGGCCTTGGCAGCGGCTGCAGCATCGACGCGAGGGCGGTCGGCCGACAGCAGGACCGGCTGGCGACGCGCGAGGGCCCAGGGCTGCACGGTGTGGGCCACGAAGCCGCGCCGGGTGAACCAGGTCTGCAGACCGGTGAGCGCAACGACCGACTCGGCGCCGGCCTCCACGGCGTGACGGAGCACGGCGTCGACGAGCAGCTGGCCCACCCCCCGTCCCCGAAGGGAAGAGACGAGCGAGCCCAGCTCGACCACATCGGCGGTCCACCACGCCATGCCCACCACCCCCACGATGCCGTGGCCATCGAGCTCGGCCACGAGGAAGTCGGCGGGGTCGACCGTGCGGGGAAGCACCGTGCCTGCGGCCACCTCGGGGGCGAGCAGAGCTTCGATGGCCACGCGGTCGGTCGGCCGTGCGGGGCGTGTCCGGAGAGGGGACCGCATGGCGACCTACGGCAGCAGCGGCACGGTCGGGATGCCGAGGGTCTCGGGCAGTCCGAACATGCGGTTGAGGTTCTGGAGGGCCTGCGTGGCGGCACCCTTGCCCAGGTTGTCGATGGCGACAAAGGCCTGGGCCACGTGACGCTCGGCGTCGAGGCAGACGTGGACATGGGCGAGGCCGGTGCCGCGCACATCGCGGGTGGCCGGCGGGGCGTCGCGGAGGACCACCAGGGGTTCGTCGGCGTACAAGGCCTCGGCTGCAGCCAGCAGGTCGGCGTTCTTCAGCGATGCCGGCGCGGCCATCGAGATGGTGGCCAGCATGCCGCGAATCATCGGCACCAGGTGCGGCGTGAACACCACCGGACAGCCGAGCTCCTGCTCCATCTCGGGGACGTGCCGGTGCGCGCCTCCCACTCCGTAGGCCACCACGCTGTCCTGGACCTCGCAGTACAGCGTGCGGGGACCAGCCTTCCGACCCGCCCCGCTCACGCCAGAAACACAGCTGGCGTAGACCGGCCCACCACAGCCCGCTTCGAGCAGCACACGGGCTCCGAGCGACGTGGCTGTGGGGTAGCAGCCCGGGTTGGCGACCAGCCTGGCCGAGGAGATGGCGTCCCGGTGCACCTCGGTGAGGCCGTACACCGCACGCTCGAGGATGTCGGGGCAGGGGTGCCGAGCGGCGTACGCGCGCGCGTAGGTGTCGGTGTCGCGCAGCCGGAAGTCGGCTCCAAGATCGACGATGCGGAGACCATCCAGCAGTCCTTCCGCCTCGAGGGTGGCCACATACGGGGCGGACACGCCGTGCGGAAGGGCCAACACCAGGGCATCCAGCCCCCGCGCGAAGTCCACCGTGAGGGCTTCGATGGGGGCGTTGGAGTGCGCAGCCAGCGCCGGCCAGCTGGAGCCAAGTGTGCGGCCGGCACCGCGTCCTGCGGCGAGCGGCCCCACCTCGAAGTGCGGATGGGCCGTGAGCAGGCGCCAGGCTTCGAGGCCGGTGTAGCCGGTGATTCCGGCGATTCCGACACGGATGGGAGCGGCGGGACGAGCAGACATGGGGGCGCGGTCTCCAGGACATTCGGGAGACCGGCCACATACGAGGTACCGAATATTTATGCAAGGAAGTGAATCAAATTCGCCGAGGACAGCGCTCCGATCGGTCCCGTCGACGAAGGGCGGCCCACCCGCCGACCGACCGGGCTAAACCGCGCCCCATGCAGCGCCTCCCACACATCCGCCTGGTCGTCCATCCGGCACGCCGGTCGCCCGGCCACACCGACTGGCCCGGCACCGCCGACCTCCCGGTGCCGTCGCTCGAGGCCATCCTCGACGCCGCAGCCGCGCACGCCCCCACCGGCATCACCTGGCTCGGCGGAGGCGAACCCACCCTCCGCCCCGACCTCCCCCTCCTCATCGAGCGCCTGGCTGCCGCCGGACACACCGTGGGCCTCGACTCCGACGGCCTGGCCCTGGTGAAGCCCCGGGTGCTGCAACACCTGCACGCCAAGGGGCTCCGGTGGCTGCGGCTGCCCCTGCACAGCGTGCTGCCCGACGCCCACGACTGGGTGGAAGGCACGCCCGGAAGCGCCCGTCGCGTCAAGCGGGCCGCCACCGCCGCACGTGCCGTCGGCCTGAAGCTAGCCGGCATCGTGCAGATCTCTCGGTCCACCGTGCCCCATCTGGTCGACACGGTCCGCGCGCTGGCCGCCCTCGGAGCCCGAAGGGTCCACCTGCGCCGTCCGCGTCGTCGTGGAGCGGCGGGCAGGGTGTTCGTCACCGTGAGCCCCCGCCTCGGCCTCACCGAGCCCTACCTCGAAGCCGCAGTCGCCCGCGGTCGCGACGCCGGCATCCAGGTGCGCCTGGACGGCTTCCCCCGGTGCACCGCGCCGCGTGTCCGGCGGTCCGTCCTGGTCGAAGACAACGAGCCCTACGTCGTTCCCGAGCCACTCTCCGCACACCTCCAGCTCGCGGAGCCCCCTGCCGCAGAGGGCTGCCCACGCTGTCCAGGCCCGCCCCTCTGCTCTGGCGCCCCGGGTGACTACGTCGACCGCTTCGGACGCCTCGAGCTCGACGACCCCGGCCTGTCGGGCACCGAGCGCGAACACCCCCGGCCACTCGTGTTCGGCGAGACCCCTCCCGTCCCGCCCCCCCGCGGCGGCCGGAGTCCCGCCACCCGCCTGCGCTTCGCCGTCCGCCAGTCCGCCCTCCCCGACCTCGGCGGCGATCCCACCGCCGGCATGGGCCGCAACCCCACCACGCCCCTCCGCCTGCGCTTCGCCGGGTCTTCCCGCGACATCAAGGTGGAGATGGTGCGCCTGTCGCAAGAGGGGCCAGCCCCCGTGGTGGTCGAAGCCGGCACCGCCCTGGCCCAGCCCGACGCCCACGGCCTCCTCCGCGAGCTGCTCCGCCTGGGCTTCACCGAGATCACCGTGCACGGCGACGTCACCGCACTCGGCAAGCGCAGCCGACGCTCCCTGGCCCGCCTCAAGGGCATCACCCGCTTCGTCGCGCAGCTGTGGGCCCCCTCCGCCCACGCCCACGACGCCCTGGCCGGCGCTGACCACCACGCTCGCACGCTGGCCGCCCTCGCCCACCTCGAGAAGCACACGGGTGCGCAGGTCGGCGTGGCTGGCCTCCTCCCCGTCCGCCCCCCCGAGACCGGCCTCGATGTGTGGTCCACCGCCTGGTCTGGCGGCCTTCCCGGCACCCCGTCGTTCCACTTCCCCCGGTCTCCCGATGCCGCGGCGTGGGCCCCCATCGTCGCCTCGGCGCCCGAACCCGTCTCCACGGCCCTCCAAGAGGCACTGGAGACCTCCCACCGCGCGGAATAGACGTCCGCCGAACCTCTCGCCCGAAGGACGCGCCATGCCTGCCTCGGTCTCGGATGCCGCTCCCGCCGACACCTCCCACGCCCTCGCCGGCTGGCAGGACGCCCTCGCACAGGCCCGCGATGCATTCGCCGCGTGGAAGCAAGACCTCGACGGCACGGTCGCCCCCTTCCAGACCGGCGAAGACCCCGGCGGAGACGGCCTCGACGACGCCATCACCGACGCCGAGGCGAAGCTGTCGGGCATCCTCGACGGCCTGCGCATCTCCCACCGCAAGCTGATGGCCGCCTATGACGGCGCTGTGGCCGGACAGAGCCCCGAGACCGTCCAGCGCCTCGAGTGGCAGCGCGCCGAGCAAACCCGCACCCTGCGCACGCAGGAATCGCAGATGAGCGACGACGGCCAGTCCGCGCTCACCGCCGCCCAGGCCGCAGCCGCACGCGCCCTGTTCGAGGCCGCCAGCCGCGAGTGGAACCAGCCCCGCGGATGCCGCGGATGTGGCGCGCCCATCGTGGTCGGAGCCGTGTGGCGCCCCACCACCTTCACCTGCGACGCCTGCGGCGAAAAGACCACCTTCGAGGCCGCCCCCCTCACCGAGCGGTTCTACGAAGGCGGCAGCCTCGAGTCCATCTGCGCCGAACACGCCCTCGACGCCTGGCGCGGCCTGCGCACCGCCCAGCGCCGCTACGACGGCCTGGCACACCCCCTCCCCGCCGACTTCGAGGTCTTCGCCACCGCCGCCCGCACCTGGGCCAGCACCCACGCCGACCTCTACGGCGAGCTGCACCCCGCCTGGACACCCGAACGGGTCGAAGAAGCCACCTCCCGGCGCGCCCAAGATGCCGTCGCCGACGCCGGCTCCAACGATGCCAAGGCCGCCCGCGAGCGCTTCGCCGAAGGCACCGCAGTCGCTGCTGGCGGCGACCTCGCCAAGCTCATGCAGTGGGCCCAGACCCACGCCCCCGGTCCCGAGATGGCCGACCTCGTCGCCGAGCTGGCCGTCTGTGTGCACGAACACGGCGACCGCACCTCCGCCTGGCAGGTCATCGCCCTCCAACACCACGTCCAGCGCGTCGCCCAAGACCGCGACACCTGGATGCGCGACCGCCTCGCCCAGCTCGACGCCTCCTTGCGCCTTCGGTAGGCCCCCGGCACGCGACGGACCGGGGTGACTCGGGTAGGGTGCGCCAAAGCCCCGGACCCCCGATGACCGAACCCGTCCCGTCTTCCGTGCGCACCCCCGACCAGGATGCGATGCTCGAACGCGAGAGCATCGCCAACCGCAAGAAACACTGGGTCCGCGCGGTCACGGCGTGCAACAGCAAGTGCCTGTTCTGCCTCGACGCCGACACGCCGCGCAACGTGTACCTGCCCGAGTCCGAGGTGAAGGCCGACCTCCTCCGGGGTCGCGGAGAGCTCGACGCCGACAAGGTCATCATCTCGGGGGGCGAGGCTGCGCTGCACCCCAAATTCGTCGAGTTCATCCGGTACGCCAAGTCCATCGGCTACGACCGCGTCCAGACCGTCACCAACGGCTGGCGGTACGCCAACCGCGACTACTACAAGGCCTGCATGGACGCCGGCCTCGGCGAGATCACCTTCTCGCTACACGGCCACACCGCCGAGCTCCACGACCACCTCACGCAGCACCCCGGTTCCTTCAAGCGCCTGATGAAGGCCCTCATCCGAGCCCTGCGCGACCCCGCCGGTCCCATCGTCAACGTCGACGTGGTCATCAACAAGCAGAACGTGGGCGTGCTCGACAAGATCGTCGAGCTGGCCATCTCCGTGGGCGTCACCGAGTTCGACCTCCTGCACGTCATCCCGCAGTCGAACGCGTACACCAACCGCAAGGAGATGTTCTACGACCCCGAGGAATACCTCCCGGTCCTCCACAAGGTGTTCCGCCTCAACCGGCACCCCCGGTTCGTCATCTGGACCAACCGCTTCCCGGTCCCGTGGCTCGAAGGGATGGAAGACCTCATCCAAGACCCCCACAAGATGCTGGATGAGGTGAACGGCCGCCGGTTCATGGTGCGCAACTACCTCGACACCGGCCGCAAGCTCGACTGCCGCGAGTCCGAGCGCTGCCCCCACTGCTTCATCGCGCCCTTCTGCGACACGATGGACCGCACCATCGATGCCCAGTCCGCCGGCAACTTCGACGTCTGGACCGTCCCGGACTGGACCGAAGCCACGCTGGCCGACCTCCCCACCCCCCTCCCCTTCGGCATCGACCGCCTGGGCGTGTCCCTCCAGCGCTTCGACGACCTGCAAGCCGCTGTGGTCCCCGACGGTGTGGGCCTCGAGCTCACCTTCGCCGAAGCCGGTCCCATCCCCGATTCCCTCCCGCAGCCCACCACGCTCATCGCCACCACCGCCGAGCACTGTGCGGCATGGGTGGGCACCGCGCTCCCCGAAGGGGTCGACCTGGTGGTGCACCTCAACCAGTCCACCGCCCCGTGGATGCGCGCTCATCGCGACCGGGTTGCTGCTGCCCACGCCACTGGCACCTTCCGCATCCACCAGCCGGCCTTCGAGCACATGCGCCCCGCGGTGGAAGCCGACGTGGATGACCCTGCCGCGTTCTTCGCCGAGCTCGGCCTCCCCGTGTCTGTGAGCGGACTGCCTGCCTGTGGTGCGCCGGGAGCGGTCCTGGTTCAAGACCACCGCCGCCTGGGCGCCGACCTCTTCGACGACCAGACGGGTCGCATCCAGATCAAGGCTCTGGCCAAGGCGCACGTGTCCACGTGGTACCGGTCCAAGTCCGTGCGATGCAAGCGCTGCCCGGCCTCCGACCGCTGTGAGGGCTTCCACATCAACCAGATCCGGAACCGGGGCCTGCAGCTCTGCCGACCGCTCCAGCCGGGTGCCCAGACCGACGCCGCTCTAGCCAACCTGCGGTCGCTGCACCCCGAGCCGATTCGCGGCGTGGCGGACGGCACGGCCCATCGTCCAGCGGCACCGAGCCTGCCGGGCTTTGCGATGCCGGAGGCGCCGGTCACGGACCCCTTGGCGGCGGTGGCCCAGAAGCTGAAGGCGCGTCGGGAGGCGCGGGCGCGGGCGCGGGCGTCGGGAGAGGCGGTGCCGAAGAATCCGTACAGTCCGCGGAATGCGGCCGAGGGCTAGAGAGCCGGCCGCGGCGCCCGCCCCACCTCAATACCCCGACGACGGGACGTCGAAGAGGTGGATGGTGCCGTACCAGTTGCCCACCAAGACCTCCACGGCCCCATCACCGTTGGTGTCGCCGGCGATGGCGGTCTGCTGGCCGAAGGTGTTCGTGGTGGTGTTGTCGATGAGCTGGTGGTCGGCATCGGCGACGGTCCAGGTGCCCTCGGGTAGGGGCGCCCGAAGGATGTAGGCTGCAGTCCCGCCAACCCGTCGTGATGCCCCCGTACCATTGACCTCGTTGTAGCCGTCCCCCACCAGCAGGTCATCCGCGCCATCGCCATCCAGGTCGGTTCCCGAGCGCATCTCGCCGCCCATCGTGTATTGCTCCTCTTCACCCTTCATGCGGAAGTCAGCGTCGGGGATGCCGTGGGAGCCGTCCAAAGGACCGAAGTAGACCGCCACGACCCCCACCGGTATCCGAGAGTCACCCTCTGCGTTCCACTCAGGGGCACCCGTCGCGAGATCGTCGTAGCCGTCATTGTTCAAGTCGCCGATGGCCACGCCACTTCCCAGGAGCACCCAGTCACTGTTGCCACCGTCGTCCGGGTGGGCTTCGACCACAGCGTCGGCATCCGTGTGGTCCACAGCACCTACCGAAGGACTCGAAAACACGTACACCGCGCCCACATAGGTACCGTACATCTCCGGATCGCCGATGGCTACGTCGCTCTCGCCATCCCCGTTCAGGTCACCCGTCGCGAGGGCATGGCCAAAGCGCCCCTCTTCGGCGGGACCGGTGAAGGTGGTGATGTCGTCGACCTCGGGCGTCTGGTTGGCAGTGTTGCCCGAGAACAGGCGCACGACGTTGTCACAGCGGCCACCCACGAGGATGTCGGCCACGCCGTCACCACTGGCATCGGGAGCAGGCTCGAGCACCGAGCCGAGGCACTCCACGCGGGCTGGGGTGTCGACGAGGAGCACCGCCTCGGAGATGTCGGCGAAGCGTCCCGGGCCATGGATGAGGTAGGCCGATGGGGTGCCCGAGACGAAGTCGCCGTTGAGGTGGTCGTCGGGGGCACCCACGATGAAGTCGTCGAAGCCATCGCCATCCAGGTCGCCCATGGGCGCGATGTCCCAGCCGATGGAGTCCCAGCGCTCGAGGCCCCCGATGAGGTGGTCGGCGTCTCCAGGGCCTGCCGTACCGCTGTGGAGGCCGTCGTAGAGAAACAGTCCTCCAGAAGAACGCTCAGTGGTACCGAACTCCGGGCTTCCAATCGCGATGTCGTCGAAACCATCGCCATTCAGGTCTCCCACTCCCCGGGCTCGATAGCCGAAGCTCTGGTGGTTGCCGTAGAACCAGGAGGCCAGAGCATCGGCGTGCGTCGACACCACGCCGCACTCGGTACGAGCCCCCCACTCGTCACCCAGGCAGTCGTTCACGATGCCGTCGTCGCAGACCTCGGGGGCACCCGGGTAGCGGGTGGGGTCGGCGTCGTCGCAGTCGGTCTCGATGGGGTGGCCGTCGCCGTCTTCGTCGATGGGTGGGTCGGCGGTGTCGGCTGCGGTGTCTTCGTCGGAGTCGTGCGGTCCCGAGTCTTCGCCCAAACCAACGAATCCGGTGTCGGTGGCGGGCACCGGGACGGTGGGCTCGGCGGGTCTCGGTGCAGGCTTGGTGGGCGTGGCGCTGCAGCTGGCCAACGCAGGGACGACCAGCAGGAGGGCGGGATGCCGAGTCACGTGTCGTCGTCCATGCGGGCGTCGTCCCCCGAACACATCATCAGTGGCTAACCATACACCTTCCGCAACACAGCGTCCCCCAGCACCAACGTGTCGAGGTCGGTGCGGGCGAACACCATCAGCGCTTCTTCGGGCGACGCCACGATGGGCTCACCGCGGGCGTTGAAGCTGGTGTTGAGCAGCGCGGCCAGGCCCGTCTTCGCGCCGAAGGCTTCGAGGAGGCGGTGGTAGCGGGGGTTGTCGGAGGGGCGGACGATCTGCGGCCGGGTGGTGTTGTCGATGTGGAGCGTGGCCCGCACGTGGTCGTGGACGGCCTCCGAGACCGGCGCCACCACCTGCATCCAGCGGGCGAGGTGGGGGATGCCCGATGCCCATTGGGGGAAGGCCCGCAGCGAGTCGGCTTCGGTGATGCTGAAGGCGTAGGGGCGGAAGGGTGCGCGGGACTTCACGCGGGTGGACAGCTTGAAGGCGGTGTCGAGGCGGGCGGGGTGGGCGAGCAGGGAGCGGTGGCCGAGGGCGCGGGGGCCGAACTCGAAGCCGCCCTGGAACCAGCCCACGATGCGGCCGGCGAGGAGGTCGTCGACCACGCGCGCGATGAGGCCGTGTTCGTCGTCGTAGAGACGCTCGACGGACAGGGTGTAGGTGTCGGCCGGGGGGAGGTCGGGGCGGCGGTAGGCGGCCCAGTCGTTCGGGCCCATGTGCTGGAGCATCGCCAGGGTGGGGCCGGGGTCGTACGAGCGGCCGAGGTACGGGCCGGTGTTGCGGGCTTCGGTGCCCAGCTGGCCGTGCTCGCCGAGAACATGCTGTACGGCGCCCAATGCAGCACCGCCGTCGCCGGGGTCGGGCGGGATCCAGCACTCCTCGAAGGGGGTCTCGTCGAGCAAGCGGCGGGTGGCCACGCAGTTGAGGGCGACTCCGCCGGAGAGGCAGATGCGCTTGGAGCCGGTGAGGCGGGCGGCTCGGTTGGCGAGCCCCAGGATGGCTTCTTCGAGGACGAGCTGGGCGCTTGCGGCGATGTCGGCGAAGCGCTGGTGGTCTTCGGAGGGGGTGGCCTCGGGGGCGCCCGGTGGACGGAAGGACTCGAAGGGCAGCGGGGTGCCGGGGGTGCGGGGCTGGCCCAGCGCTGCGACGAGCTTTTTGGTGAAGGGGGCCTCGCCCAGCGACACGAAGTCGAACCAGGTGTTGTCGAAGCGGTACGAGCCGTCGGTGCCCACCTTCAAGATCTGGCGCACGATGTGGGCGTAGCGGGGCTCGCCGAAGGTGGCGAGGGCCATGGTGCTGCATTCCTCGGAGTTCGCGCGGAAGCCGAGGAAGGTGGTGAAGGCGGCGTAGAAGAGGCCGAGGGAGTCGGGGTAGCGGTGGGTCTCGAGGATGTCGAGGTCGAGGTGGCCGTTGGAGACCTTGGCGTGGCCGATGCCGGTGGTGTCCCACTCGCCCACGCCGTCGAGGGTGAGGGTGGCCGACTCGTCGAAGCCGCTGCCCACGAAGGCCTGCGAGGCGTGGCTGCGGTGGTGGACGACGACGCCGACGCGGTCGGGGTGGACGTCGAGCAGGCGCGACAGCTTGTTGGTGGTCCACAGGCGGTCGCCCAGCCAGCGCTTCATGGCCGACCCGAACGCCTTGTGGTGGCGGGGAAAGGTGGCGATGGTGCTGGCGAGCACGCGGGTGAACTTGACGTGGGGCTGCTCGTAGAAGACGACGGCGTCGAGGTCGGCGCCCCGGAGGCCGGCTTCGCCCAGCAGCCAGCCGATGGTGAGCTCGGGGAAGGCGGGGTCGTGCTTGACGCGCGAGAAGCGCTCTTCGGCCGCCGCACCCACGAGCCGGCCGTTGTCGACGAGCGCAGCAGCGGCGGTGTGGAAGTGGGCGGAGACGCCGAGAACACGCATGGTCAGGACTCCGGGAGCGCGTGGGGCGCCCGCAGGGGTCGGGGGGCCACCCGCTTGTGTGCGCGACGGGCAAAGAAGGGTCCGGCGACGAAGAACACGATGCTCAGCAGCACCGAGGCGATGAGGTCGCTGGTGTCGGCCCCGATGCGCTTCCAGGCGGTCCAGAGCTTTCGACGGCGGGCCTTGTCGACGGCTTCGTCGAGTCGTTCGGGCGAGCCCACCGTGGCCAGGAGGAGGTGGTGGGCGCGTGCATCGTGCCGGGGCTCGGTGCGCCGAAGGGTGCGAAAGAGCGTGGACACGCGGGGGTCGGACGCTGCCGAGGCATAGACCTCGAAGTCGGCGTTGATGGTGTCTTCGCTGGCTTCGACGGTGGCCAGGAAGTCGCCCAGCTCGGCGGGGTCGGTGAGCAGGGCCTTCCGGCGGGACTCTCCGCGGCGCAGCGAGGTGGGGTCGACCGTGCGGGCCATGTCGTAGAAGAGGGCGGAGTGGTGGGTCTCTTCGAGCGCGGACAGGAACATCTGGGCGCGGGGCGACGACTCGGGGAGCGCATCGGCGGCCCGAAGGTACTGCCAGCTGCTGTCGGCTTCCACGAGGGCGAAGCGGCGGAGCGTGGCCCCGATGCGCCTGGCCTTCCCTCGCCAGGAAAGGGCGAGCTTGACGCGGAGGATGGCCTGTCGGATTCGGCTGAGCACGGTGCGCCTCGGGAGAGACCCGGTCTAACGTGGTCCGGGGCGTCCACACCGGTGGACTGGCGGTGGACTGGCACGAAGCAGCGAACGACTGTCCTTTTTTGTAGAGTTTTGAAGCCAATGGTGCCGGGCGGCCCTCTACCGTCTCCACCGTCCGGAGCCGCCATGCGTCGCATTCCCCAGCTTGTCGCCCTGTCCGTGCCCCTCGGGTTGCTTGCGTGCGGCGACGAGCCCTGTCCGCCCGGTTCCGTTCTCAACGTCGCCACCGACCTCTGTGTGCTCTACGTCGAAGCCGAGGACGCTCCCAACGACTCCGGCACCCCCGACACGGACGAGGAAGCCGGCGGCGACAGCAGCGACGACGGGTCTGGAGACGGCGGGTCGGACGGCTCCGACGACGCCAGTGGATCCGGCGACGGGGGCTCGGGCGAGGGTGGCGACGACAGCGCAGGCGGCGACGACAGCACGGGCGACGACGCAGGCGTGGAGGGCGACGTGTACAGCGGCTGGCCCAGCACCTACTTCTTCCCCACCTACTGCATGCGGTGCCACCCCTCGGCCACCTCCGCCACAGGCATCGACAACTGGCTCATCTACGAGCATGTCGTCGCCGAGTACGACCACATCTACTGCGGCGTGGGCCTCGAGATGGTACCCGAGTGCGGCGACCACCACGATCCCGGTCACCTGCCCCAGGCCGGCGGTCCGATGCCCACCGACGAAGAGCGGCTGCGCCTCATCGCGTGGATGGACGCCGGAATGCCCGAGTAGGCGCCGCGTTCAGAACAGCGTCATTTCCAGCTTGCGGCGGTACTTTCGGGCCAGCGGCCCTCGGTCACCCACCTGCTGGAACACCTTGAGCATGGCCACCCGCGCACCGTCTTCACGGTAGGCACGGTCGGTGCGCACGATGTTCAAGAGCAGCTTGAGCGCGGCCTCCGCGGCACCCTCGGCCATGTGGGCATGGGCCGTTCCCCACTGGAGGTCGAGGTTGTCGGGGTCGGCGTCGAGGGCGGCCTGCCATTGGGCGGCGCTCTGGCCTCCGGTCTCGAGGATGCCCTCCACGCGTGCCACAGCGGCGGCGTGCTTGTCGAGGTCGCGCGGGGTGAGACGGGACAGCGCATCGCGTGCCGTGGCCAGCTCGCCGTCTCTCAATGACAGCTCGGCCGCCACGACCAAGGCCAGGCCATGGGTGGGGTCGGTCCCCAGTGCAGCCTGGACCTGCGCCCGTGCCCCGTCGAGATCACCCTCCTGCAGGGCATCTGCGGCACCCGAGGCCAGGGCGTCGGCCTCGGAGGGTGCGAGTCCGGCGAGCCACTCGCGCAGCCAGCCTTCGGACTGCACCCCGGTGAACTCCGCCACCACCTCGCCGTTCACGAAGGCCTTGACCGCCGGGATGCCGCGGATGGAGAACTGGCCGGCGAGGTCTTGGTTGGCGTCGGTGTCGACCTTGGCGAGGGTCCAGGTCCCCTGCCCTTCATCGGCGAGGCGCTCGAGCACGGGACCGAGCATGCGGCAGGGACCACACCACTCGGCCCAGAAGTCGACCACCACGGGGTGCTGGCGGGAGCGGTCGAGAACGTGGGACGGGAAGGTGGATGTGGTGACGTCGAGGACGTGGGGGGACGCAGACATGGGACCTCCGGGATGAAACCCGTGTATCCCAACCGCAGGCGCCTCAGAACGCGCCGAACCGGGCCTGGATGTCGCCGCCCACCGTCTGTTCGAGGATGGCCGTGTCGCGGGACCGCACCATCCGTGCCGTGGGACCGGCCGCCACGCGGAACCAGTCGGTGACGTTCACTTCGGCCCGCACCGCGCCTTGGACCACATGGACCGGCGTCTTGCCGGAGTCGTTCTTCCAGGTGCCCGAGCCCCAGGCGAGGTCGAAGTCCGGGTGCACCTGCGCATCCGACCACGGAATCATCTCCACAAAGAGACCGCCATAGGACAGGCGGCTGCCGTCCACTGCCACAGACGTGTTGCCGTGGCCACCGAAGGCGAACTTCTCGTTGATGATGGCGCCACCCCGGCCACCGGACGTGCCCACGAGGCCGTCGCGCGTGGGGCTCATCCCCCAGACCGGCGCACCGTAGCCACCAAACTCCAGGCCGTCTCCGAAGAGCGTGTTGTCATCGTCGTCGGCGGCGTGTGCGGTGGACATCAGGCCGGCGGCCAGGACAAGGGCGAGCATGGGGACCTCCAAGCGCTCCCATCATCTCGGACCGGACGCCCCGAGGCCAGCGGGAGCAGGCACCCGGGACACTCGCGCGACAGTCAGCTGGCCAGAACCACCGACGCCTCTGCATCGTCGGCCCGCTCACCGGTGGCGGCTTCGAGGTCTGCGAGGCAGATGCGGTCCCGGCCGGCCTTCTTGGCGCGGTACAGGGCGGCATCGGCCAGGGCGAGCATGTCCACGAGGTCGGCGGACTGTCGGGAGTCGCACACTCCGAGGCTCACCGTGAACGACGGCAGGTCGCTGCTGGAGAGGATGGCGGCCAGGCGGGTGCGGACGGCGTCGAGGACCTCGGCCGCATCCGAGGCTTGGGCACTCGGCAGCGCCACAACGAATTCCTCGCCGCCGAAGCGTGCCACCACACCCCGGTCTCCCACCACGTCGCGCAGGCACTTGGCGAAGGTGGACAGGGCGCGGTCGCCGGTCTCGTGGCCGTAGGTGTCGTTGAGGTTCTTGAAGTGGTCGAGGTCGGCCATGGCCACGGCGAAGGGGCCGCCATGGCGCTTCATCTTGCGGACCTCTTCCTCGAACGCCCGCCGGTTGAACAGCCCCGTGAGGGGGTCGGTGGAGGCCTGCAGCTGGATCTGCTCGAAGGCGCGCAAGGAGCCAAGGCGGGAGCCGAGCGCATCACAGAGGGCGTCGAGGCGCTGGCGGTCCCACTCCGGGACGGGTTCCCCCTCGGGTCCGGTCGAGTGCAACACCCCGAGGGCGCGGCCCATGAAGCTCACGGGCACGCAGTAGGCAGAGCAGGCTGTGGCGTGCTCGACGAGCCGTGGGCAGGCGTCCAGGGCATTGCTGGAGTCGAACGACACCGACTGGGCCTTGCGCACGGCAGGGCACTGAAAGGGTGTCTCGACCGAGCACCCCGGCGCGCCGAGCGTGGGATGGGCGGCGGTCTGCCGGAGGTGGGCTTCGCTCGAGTCGGCGAGGAGCAGCTCGGCGGGACGGGGTTCGTTGAGGCGGTCGAGGGCGCGCTCGACCAGCTGGATGACGTCTGCGACCGAGTCGGCGAGGTCCATGCCCTCGTTCAAGGAGTCGACGAAGCGGTCCTCGACTTCAAGCTTCTCGCGCACCATGCACTCGGAGAGGTAGCGCAGTTCCTCGTCCTCGAGGTGGGCGGCCGCCGGCGCGAACACCTTCACGGCCACGAGCGTCAGAGTCCCGACCATCATCAAGTACAGCAGGAACAGCACGGACTGGATGCGCTCGATGCGATCCTGCGCCGCAAGCTCGAACAGCTGGACCGCACGGTTGAGCTGCGGGAGGAGGTCCGCGGCGGCATCGGCGACGGCGTCGCGCCTGGCCTGGCTGGTCATGCCGGTCGCTTGAGAGTCGGCGAGCCCCGCTCGGGACAGGTCGAGGAATGCGGTCGTGCGCGCCAGGAGCTGGGTCGACGGACCGTAGTAGAGCGCCCGGAGCTCGGGCGTGAGGGTTCGCGGGGCGCCCACGGCGGCGAGGGTGTCGATGGACGCGGCCATCTCGTCGAGATCGGCGGCGAGGAGGGTCTCGTGGTGGTCGCGGTCGTTCGCCCGGGTGGCGGGGTCGGCCAACAGAGCCGTGTGGAGCGCAACACGCTGCGAGAGCATGCGCTGTCGACCGGACTGGTTGATGCGCTGGCTGTCCCCGTCGGCAGGCGACATCATCGTGTACTGTACCGTGAAGCACACGGTGGCGAGCGCCGCCACCCACACCAGGGCAACCCTGTAGCGGAAGGTGAACGTCTCGCTGAATGATGGTTCGTCCATCGTCGCTCCGGGGGGGCCACTCCCGAGGTCGGACGGCGAATGCCTGGCTTGAGGTAGGCTACGCGGACCACCCCGGAGGCCCCGTGGACTCTCTCTGGCTGTACAAGATCGTCGGCGTGGCCCTTTACATGGTCATCCTGGTCGGCATCGGCGTGGCCGCAAGCCGGCGAATGAACGACCTCCGTGACTACTTCGCGGCAGACAAGGGGCTCGGCTTCTGGGCGGTGGCGTTCAGCGCACGGGCCACGGGCGAGTCGGCATGGCTGCTCCTGGGCCTCACGGGCATGGGGGCGGCCCTCGGCGTGCGCGGCTTCTGGGTGGTGCTCGGCGAAGTGCTCGGCGTGGTGGGTGCTTGGATGCTCATGTCGCGGCGCTTCCACCGCCTCACCACCCGCTACGACTCCATCACCGTCCCCGACTATCTGGAGTCGCGCTTTCGCCAGGGTCCGGGCAAGAGTCGCAGCCTGCGGGTCATCTCCGCACTCGCGCTCACGGTGTTCGTGACGATCTACGTGAGCGCTCAGATCGACGCCACGGGCACCGCGTTCGAGAGCTTCCTGGGCATGGACTGGCTGGCCGGGGCGCTGCTCGGCTTCGCGGTGGTGATGGTCTACGCCACCTCGGGCGGCTTCCTGGCGGTGGTGTGGTCCGACATCTTCCAGGGCTCGCTCATGTTCCTGGGGCTGGTCTTGCTGCCGATGGTGGGGCTCTTCGCCATGGGCGGCTTCGGTCCGCTCGTCGACAAGCTCGCGGCCACCGACCCCTCGCTGCTGTCGATGGCGGGCCCCGAAGGCTGGACCGGCCTCACGGTGATGTCGACTCTGGGCCTGGCGCTCATCGGGCTGGGCTTCCTCGGCTCTCCGCAGATCTTCGTGCGCTTCATCGCGCTGAGAGACGAGGACGAGATCCCGAAAGGCACGTGGGTGGCGTTCCTCTGGACCCTCCTCGCCGACGGCGGTGCGGTGCTCACCGGGATGGTGGGTCGGGCCTGGCTCACCGGACCGGGCGAGTCCATGGAACAAGCCCTCGGCAACGGTGGTCAGGACGTTCTCCCGCTGCTGGTCGAAGCGCTGCTGCCCGGGTTCCTGGTGGGCCTGTTCATCGCCATCGTCCTGGCGGCCATCATGTCCACCGTGGACTCGCTCCTGGTGGTGGCCAGCAGCGCCGCCATCCGCGACCTCTACCAGCAGGTCTTCCACCCGGAGCTGTCCGACGAAGCGCTGGTGGGCGCATCTCGTTGGGCCACCCTCGGCATCGCAGTGCTCGCCCTCGCTGTGGCGCTGGGCGTGGGGATGGTGGTCGAAGGACGCACCGTGTTCTGGTTCGTGGTGTTCGGCTGGTCGGGCATCGCCGCCACGTTCTGTCCCACGATGATCCTGTCGCTGTATTGGTCCAAGATGACCGCGAAGGGGGCCGTCGCAGCGATGGTCTCGGGCTTTGTGGCCGTGCCGCTGTTCAAGTTCGGGGCGACGGCACTTCCATCGGTTGGACCGTACTTCGCCGAGCTCGCGGAGCTGCCGCCGGCGTTCCTGCTGTCATTTGCCGCGGGCATCGTGGTCAGCCTGCTCGACACCAAGGGTCAGGCAGCTCTGGTGGCGGAGGGTGTGGTGGAAGAGCTCGAAGAGGCCGCCGAGTAGGGCCCGTTGAGGGGCCTACTCGCGGAGCTCGTTTTCGATGGCGTTCACCATGGCATCCAGCTCGAAGCCGTTGTTGGCGTAGACCACCACGCCGTCGGTTCCCACCACCCAGTCCTGGGGGTAGGCCGCGCTGGGAAAGGCCATCTCCTGGGCGTACTGGCCGTTCACGCTGCCGTCGGTGTCCATCAGGATGGGGAAGGTGATGCCGAAGCGGTCGCGGAACTCGGTGAGGGTGTCGACCGGCTCGTGCGATGCGATGCCCAACACCATGACGCCGTCGTCTTGGTACTCTTGCCAGATGCTGTGTTCGATGTCCGAGACCTCGGACGGACAGACGGGTCACCAGGTGGCGAAGTAGGCGAGCACCACCGGGCGGCCGCGGAGGTCGGAGAGCCGCCAGGTGCGGCCGTCGAGGTCGTCGAGGACGAAGTCGGGCGCGGTGACGCCGATGCCCGCACGGCCTCCGTCGGCGCTGGCCACCAGGTCGATGTCGAGGGTGGGGTTGACGGGGTCGTTGGATGCGATGCAGACGTCGGCTTCGAGCGTGCCGCCGCCATCCCAGGAGAAGGTGAGCGTGGCGGACTCGCCGGGCTCGATGGTGTTGTCGTCGAGGTCCCACGACACCCGCTCGTCGGAGACCGTGATGCCGGAGATGACGAGGTCGTCTCCCCCCGGGTTCATGAGAGAGACCGTGGCGACGTCGCCTTCGGGAGACAGGTAGAGCTGGTCGGTGGAGGGGTCGAGGCTGCCCACCGCGCCGCCCGAGGCCTCGTAGCCGCGGATGTAGCCCCAGTCGGCCACCCAGGCGCGGGACCCGGCTGCGGCCACGTGCATCGACCACTGACCGGTGCGATGGGCGTTGAGGACGACCGGCACGCGGGGGTCGGTGATGTCGATGGCCACGATGTCTTGCTGGTTGACAGCCCACAGGAGGTCGTCGCCGGTGTCGACCGAGATGACCGAGTAGGCGAGCGGGATGGTCTCGACCAGCGTGGGGGTGGTGGGGTCGTCGAGCGAGTAGACCTGCACCCCGGCCCCGCCTGCTGCGGCGTAGAGCGTGGTGCCGTCGGCCGAGAAGGAGAGGTCTTGGACGCTGGCGTGGGCGTCGACCACCCCCGCGATGGTGGGAGACGTGGCGTCGGAGATGTCGTAGACAACGATGCCAAGGGCGTTGTCGGCCACATAGATGGTGCCGTCGTGCAGGATGGGCACCAGCGGAGCAGACAGTCCGCCGACCGACGTGAGCTCGACCGGGTTGCCGGGGTCGGTGACGTCCCAGACCATCAGCTCGCCGTTGTTCATGTCGACCATGTAGAGGACGTCGCCGTGGAGGGCCATGCCGCCGTAGCCCTCGGCCTCGAGCTCATAGTTGGGGATGGGGTCGGGGCCCGACATGACGTCGTAGACCACCAGGCCTTCGTCCCAGTTGGTGGCGTAGACCAGGCCGCCCGGGAACATCTCGAGGTGGTAGAAGCGATGCCGGAAGAGGTCGTCGCCGTGGTGGCCGATCCAGGTGGGGTTGTCGGGGTCGGAGACGTTGACGGTCATGATGCCGCCCTGCCCCACCAAGACCGCCACACCGCCCGCGGTGTCGAGCTCGATGTCGACCGCTTCGGCGAAGGCCTCGGACTGCAGGTGGAACGCGCCGAGGTCGGTCAGGGGGTCGGTGGGGAGGTCGGCCGGGGGCTCGCAGCTGTCGGAGATGTGGGTGGGGTCGCCGGTGTCGCCGCCCGAGTCTCCGCCATCGTCGCCGCCCGAGTCTCCGCCATCGTCGCCGCTGCCCCCGCCGCCGGTGTCGTCTTCGACCGGTGGGTCACCCGCAGTGCCCTCGGCTTCGCCGTCGTCGAGCTGGTAGCACAGCCCATCGGCCAGGTTTCGAACCGACCCCTTCGGACAGTCTTCCGGTGCACACGCCGGGAGGACCATCGCCAGCATTCCGAGCCGCGCGTATGGGGGGGGGAGACGAGACGGCGCGCGGGAAGCACGGGACTGACGGGCGTTCTGGGGTCGCTTCATCGGTCAGGGGCTCCGGACAATGCGGGGCGACCAAGGGGGTCGGTCGGGCTTGCGATGGTCGGGTCGGGTCCGAGGATGCAGGACTGGCGCCTGGAGACTCGGACCGGCGGAATGACCGGCTGAGATGCCAGTGGGGGTCAGGCGCGGAGGACGGCGAGTGCGTCGTCGATGACGTCGAGGACCAGGTCGGTCTCGCCGAGGGCGTTGGGCCAGTGGGGAGCGAACCGGAGCCGGCCGTCGGGAATGGCCACCGACACTCCGCGGGCCCCGAGCGCGGCGTTGAGGGCCACCACGTCGATGTCGGGGGGTGGGTCGACGCAGAGCGACCCGGAGCGGCCCCCTACATGGGGTGTGCGCAAGCTGTGGAAGCCACGGGCGCGCAGGCCGTCCTCCAGGCGGTCATGCCAGGCCTGGACATGGGCGAAGATGGCGTCGACGCCGATGTGTTGGATGGGTGCGAGGCCCCCTTCCAGCGCGGCGAAGAGCGCGACCTGGGGTGCGCTGGCTTCGAACAGGTCGGCGGTCTTTCGGATGGGTCGGTCGTAGCGGAGGTGTCCTTTGCCGGCGAACAGGAAGCCCAGGCCGTCCTCGTGGCTCATCCAGGAGGTGAGGTAGGGACGCAGCCGCGTGACCCGGTGGGGGTCGACATACAGAAAGCCCGAGCCTTCGAGCCCCATCAGCCACTTGTGCCCGCCCGAGGCCAGGTAGTCGATGGGCTGGACGTCGATGGGCGTGACGCCGCAGGCCTGGATGGCATCGACGAACAGGGCGGCGCCGTGGGCACGGCACAGGGCACCGAGGGCCTCGAGGGGCATGCGCAGGCCGGTCTGGAATTGGACCGCGCTCACCGCCACCAACGATGCACCGGCCTTCAGGGCGGCTTCGGTCTGGGCGAGCCCGTCGCCCGAGCCGTCGGCAAACCCGTCGAGGTCGACCCACCGGGGTGTGAGGTCGAACAGCCTGGCGGCGTGCAGCCACGGCGTGATGTTGGCCGGGAACTCCCCTCGAAACAGCACCACCCCGTCGCCGGGCGACCAGGGATGCCCCAGCGCGATGTCGAGGATGCCTGGAGAGGTGCCCGCGGTGAGGGCGATGTCGGCCGGAGCCGCTCCGATGAGCCGGGCGAGGCGGGCCCGGAGGCGGTCGCGCTGCCCAAACCAGGGGAGCACCGCGCCCAGGCCCTCCGAAGCAGAGTCGGAAAGATAGGTGGACACCGCATTCTGGACGACCACCGAAGCGGGTGACACCGCTGCGTGGTTGGCGTAGACGCGCGCGCGGAGCGTGGGGAAGAGGTGGCGCGAGCCGAGCGTCGGGGCTGTGGACAGCCCTTCGAGCAAGCCGGCGAGCGGAGCGGAGGCGGGATCGGGAATCTGCATGGCTGCCGACCTATCGTGGTGCGTGCACGTGTCCGGCCCGACGTGAGAGCTGCCGACGCATGGCGGGATCGGGTGCCCACAGACCCGCGCGCGCCACCCGTCGACACAGAAATGTGAAGTTCGGCGGTGCGGTCTACCGCGAAACGGATTACGCACCGGCGTCGCTCGAAACACGCATCATGTGGACGTTCTCGCGGTGGGGACCGCAGTCATCCCGCGTCTGTCGAGCGACCGTTGAGCAGGTCGGCCACCTCGATCCGGTAGCCTCCCACGGCCTGTACTCGGCACCCGAAGACCCCCGAGCATCGAGGTTCATTCATGAAGCGCATCTCCATCGCCACATTGGCGACCATCGGCCTCGCCATCCTCGCCTGCGGCGGCGGTGACGAAGAGGGCGGCGGCGACGACGGCGCCACCGCCACCACCGCCACCGGCACCACCGGCGGAACCACCGCACCGGAGCCCGCTCAGGCCGAGCTTGTTGCCGTGCCGGTCACCGAGCCGTGGAAGTCGATGGACCTGCCCATCAACAACGGCACCCCGGTCGTCTCCGACAAGACCCACCTTCTCGTTGCCTACAACGAAGGCGCCATCAGCACGTACACCACGAGCTACGGCCAGCAGATCGAGAAGAAGGGCTGGAAGAAGAAGGACGACTACTCCGAGGCCGACTTCACCGCCATCCTCTACACCAAGGGCTCCCAAGAGCTCGGCTTCGCCGTCGGTCACTTCGAAGGCAAGACCGTGGTGTACTTCGAGGACCTCGATGGTGTGCCGGAAGACCAGCGCATCGTCCGCAAGGGCCGCGACAACCGCCACTCCCTCAACCGCAAGGTGCAGAAGCACCGCCCCACCGCCGGCAAGAAGTCCTCGAGCAGCTCGAGCAGCAAGAAGAAGGGCAAGGGCAAGGGCAAGGGCAAGGGCAAGAAGAAGAAGAAGAAGGGCGGCAAGAAGAAGCGCTGATGCGGCGCGGCTGGACACCCTCCAGCCGAGCGGCCTCATCGGCTCTTCACCGCGATGCCATCGCGGCACTGAGCGGCGACCCACCACGGGGCCTCCGCTCACCGTCTCACCAGCACATGCTGGCTCCAGCGGCACCCACGCTTCGGCACGGGTGCCGTCGCTGTTCTCGGGCACCGTTCCCAGCGGCCACGTCGACCGCACCGTTGCCGATGGTGTCGTGCATGCGCTACGACCCATGCACAGAGGGGTGTCATCATGCATGGCTCGCGCCGACTCGTCCTGGTCCTGGCCACCGCGGCCGCCTGCACGCCGGTCGACTACCACGAGTGCGACAAGATGGACCAGGTCAGCCTCACCATGCGGGGCAAGAACTGGTACGACATCGGCGACAACATTCTCCACGTGCGCGTCTACGAGACGAAAGACGGCTGGGTGGAGCAGAGCGAACAGATCGAGCTCGACCCCTCCGGCAAGCTCGAGCACGTCTTCGAGTGCGGACTCGACGACGGCGCCACCTACGCCGCGGCCTGGTATGTGAACGTCAACGACGACTTCGGCTGCCAGCGCGCCGACCGGGTGTGGGAAGAAGACCTCGGCACCGCCACCGACGACCTCCTCCTCGAGATCGCGCCCGACGACCCGGAAGACAACGGCGCCTGCGAACACTTCTGAGTCGGGTCGGGCCCTCAACCCGGGCCCCACCACTTCCGATCTCCCGAGGGCGGCACCTCGGAGGTCAAATGGCGAAGTCACCCCCCACGGGTCCGTGGGTGCGGGTTCACCAGCGGCCGGCACTCATTCGAGTGGTGGGCGCGCTCACCGTCCTCGCACTGGCTGTGCAGGTCGGCGCCCACCTCGGCGTGGATGCCTGGCTGGAGCAGAGCTTGTTCGCTGTCGCAGGCCCAGCGCCTGAGGCGACAGCACGTGGCGTCCAGCTCTGGGCGGTAGAAGTTGGAGACGTCAGCACGGGCAGCGTGGTGGACGTCCAACACATCCTCGGCCAGGCCGCCCAGTACCGGTCGCTCGCGATGGCCATCGCCTGGACCGCAGCCGCTTCGGCAGCCGCTGTCTGGGCACGGGTGGATGCCCGCCCGATTGTCGAAGCCTCGTGCCAGCGGCCGGCCCAGCCCATCGCGCTCCTCGCACCCGCCGCGGTCTGAGCCCCCCACCCCGCCCCCCTGGGTCGGTTCGGGATATGCCTCTCCGTCAGCTCGCCACCCAACCCCTGGCGGCTGCGGGGAGGCATCGTGCGTGATCTGTTGAAGTCGGCGCTCGCCGGAGATGGCGGCACCGACCACGTCGAGCTGCGCTACCACAGCAAGGTCTTCCGCTCGCTCACCGTCCAGAACGGCAAGCTGGAGCGGTCCACCACCCGTCGCCGGGAAGGCGTGGGCGTCCGCGTCCTGTCGAGCGGCACCTGGGGCTTCGCCGCCACCGACGACCTCTCCGTGGGCGGCGTCCGTCGTGCCATCGAAGCCGCCCGCACCTCGGCACGGGCCACCGCCAGCCTTCGCTCCGACCGCGTCACCCTGGCCCCGGTCGACCTCGCGGTGGGCGACTTCGCCGAGCCCGGCGTAGACGAGGTGCTCGGGCGCTCCCTCGATGCCCGCGTGGCCCTGGTTCTCGACGCCGAACGCCGTGCGCGGGCCGCCTCGTCGCGCATCCAGTCGGCCAGCTCCACCTACAACGAAATCGTCACCCACAAGGCCATCGTCACCTCCGATGGCGCCGATGTGGCCTTCCGCTTCGCCCGCCCCGAGCTCTACATCATGTCGGTGGCCAGCCAGGATGGCGCCCGCACCCAGGTGAGCGAGTCGGTGGGCGTCACCGGCGGCTGGGACTGCCTGTTCCGCACCCCGGTGGAACAGCTCGCCGAGAAGAGCGCCCGCACCGCCGTCGACCTCCTCACCGCAAAGTCGCTCGAAGGGGGCCGCTCCACGGTCATCCTGGCGCCCGCGGTGGTGGGCCTGCTGGTGCACGAAGCCATCGGTCACACCGTGGAAGCCGACTTCGTCACGTCGGGCTCCGTGGCCAAGGGCAAGCTCGGCCAGCAGGTGGCGAGCGAGCTGGTCACTCTGTGCGACTCGGGCGACAGCGCCTTCCACACCGGCGCTGGCGGCACCCTCCCGGTCGACGATGAAGGCGTCATCGCCGGCCGCACGGCCATCATCGAGAACGGCATCCTCAAGAGCTACCTCCACGACCGCCAGACGGCCGCCCGCTTCGGGGTGGCCCCCACCGGCAACGCGCGGGCCTGGGAATACTCCGACAAGCCGCTCATCCGGATGCGCAACACCTACATCGAGCCCGGCGACCGCACGCTCGACGACATCATCGCCTCCACCGACGACGGCTACCTCCTCGACGGCGCCCGCAACGGCCAGGCCGACGCCACCGGCGAGTTCACCTTCGGCGTCGTGACGGCCCGCCGCATCCGCAAGGGCACGCTCGGTGAGCTGGTCCGCGGGGTCACGGTCACCGGAAACGCCTTCGACGTGCTCCGAAGCGTCGACGCCGTGAGCCGCGAATTCTCCTGGGACCTCGGCTCGGGCCACTGTGGCAAGGGCCAGCCCGCCAAGGTCGACGCCGGTGGTCCCTACATCCGCTGCCAGGCCCTCCTGGGCGGCGTCCAGGCCTGACCCTCCCCCGCATTCAGCGAGAGTCTCCCATGCATCGCGATCCCCGCACCCACACCGCGGGCCTGCTCGAGCTGTGCCGCGCCGGTGTCCACCGTGCCCGGGCGGCCGGAGCCGACCACGCCGAAGTCTGCGCCGAGTGGGGCCACAGCGTTGTGGCCTCCGTCCAACAAAACGACCTCGACGGCCTCGCCGACACCGAAGAGACCACCCTGGGGGTGCGTGTCATCGTCGACGGACGGCCCGGCTTCGCCACCGCCAACCGCGCCGGTGCCCTCGACCAGGCCATCGGCGACGCCATCGCCATCGCGCAAGCCACCGCCCCCGACCCCTGGGCCGGCTTCTACCAGGGCGACGGCATCGAGCGGGTCGACAGCCAGGTGTGCGACGCCCTCGTGGCCTGGGACGCCCCCGACCTCGCCCGGCGCCTGGTCGACCGCATCCGCAGCCTGCGCGCCGCCCATTCCGTGCTCACCATCGACTCGGCCGAGCTCCAGGTCTCCCGCAGCGTGCGCGCCCTCGTGTCGTCGGAAGGCGTGGCCGGCGCGTTCGCCACCACCCGCGCTTCCGGCAGCGTGTTCGGCATGGCCGTCGAGGACGGCAAGGTGGGCAGCTTCGCCTACGACGGTGATGTGGTGGGCCAGCTCGACCATGTGGCCCCCGCCCTCGACCGCGCCTTCGCCCGGTTTGTGGCCCAGGCGGTCGACGCTCTGCACGCCCGAAAGGGCGAGACGTTCCGCGGCGACATCGTGCTCACGCCTGCCGCCGCCGCCAGCCTCTTGCTCGGCCCGCTGCTCGGTGGCCTGAGCGCTGCCCAGATCCGCAAAGGACGCAGCCCGTACACCGACCAGCTCGGCCAGGCCATCGCTGCAGCCGGCCTGTCGGTCTACGAAGAAGGCCTCGGCCTCCCCGGCATCCGCGCCTGCCCCTTCGACCGCGACGGCGTGGCTCGCTCCCGGCGCACTCTAGTCGACAAGGGTGTGCTGCAGGGCTTTCTCTACGACCAGTACGAAGCCACCGCCGCCGGCGCCACCACCACGGGCTCCGCGCTCGGTGGTGCCAGCCAGGCCCCGTACGTGGGCGTGGCCGCGTGCTCGGTCGACCCCGGCACCATCGCCGCCGCCGACCTCGAGTCTGCCCAGAAGTGCGTGGTGGTCCCCCGCTTCGCCGGCAGCACCGACCGCGTCACGGGCGACTTCTCCGGCGTGGTGAAGGGCGGCTACCTCGTGGTCGACGGCGAGCGGCGTCCCATCCACGAGACCACCATCGCCGGCAATGTGTACGAGTGCCTCAAGGCCATCTCCGGCATCAGCGCCGAGCGCGAGACCATCTACGGCCAGACCGCCATGCCATCGCTCCGCATCGCGGATGTCTCCATCACCGCCGGTTAAGCCCACGCGCCCCCAAGACACCCGGAGTTCTCGTGTCCATCGAAGCCACCGTCACCGACGCCATGAAGGCCGCCATGAAGGCCCGCGCCAAGGAGCGTCTGCTCGCACTGCGCAACATCCGCGCCGCCTTCCTCCTCGCGCGCAAGGAATCGGGCGCCGACAGCCTGTCCGACACCGAAGCCATCACCGTGCTGCGCAAGGTGGCCAAGCAACGCAAAGACAGCATCCAGTCGTACAAGGATGGCGGCCGCGACGACCTCGTGGAGAAGGAAGCCGCCGAGCTGGCCGTGGTGGAGGAGTTCCTGCCCGCCGGCCCCACCGAAGCCACCGTGCGTGAATGGGTGGCCGAGGCCGTCGCCGCCACCGGAGCCACCAGCCCCCGCGAGATGGGCAAGGTGATGGGTGCGGTGATGAAGGCCCACCGCGGTGAGGCCGACGGAAACGTGGTCCGCAAGCTCGTGATGGAAGCACTGCAGGGCTGATTGTGCGGGGGGCGTCAAAGCCCTTCCGGGTCCTGAAACGGTCCGGTACCATCGGCGTCGTTCCCCGGAGCGCTCGACACCCCCCTCCACCCTCGGAGTACCCCATGAACCGCCTGCTTCTGTCTCTCTGCTTGCTCACCTTCGCATGCGACACCTCGACCAAGGACGACGCGGGCGGCGATGAAGCCACCGAAGACGGCGACGGCTCGGGCGGCGAGGGCACCACCGAAGGCACGTCTACCGAGCTCGACTCCGATGGTGACGGCCTGTCCGACGCCGAAGAAGCCGACCTGGGCACCGACCCCGACCTCGTCGACTCCGACGGCGACGGCATCGAAGACGGCGACGAAGTCGACCAGGGCCTCAACCCCCTCGACACCGACTCCGACGGCGACGGCATCGACGACGGCGAAGAGCTCGACATCGGCACCGACCCCTCCGACGCCACCAGCAAGCCCTACACCGGCGGCTGGCCCATGGACTCCTGCGCCGACGAAATCAGCGGTGCTCCCTCGTCCAACCGAAACGGCGAAGTCGTCAACAACTTCCAGCTCACCGACCAACACGGCGACCTGGTCAACTTCTACGACTTCTGCGACCACGCCGTGCTCCTCGTGGTGAGCGCCGAGTGGTGTGGCCCCTGTGTCAGCTACAAGAGCACCCAGGACCAATTCTGGAACGAATTCCACGAAGACGGCCTGATGATCCTCGACCTCCTCGGCGAAGACTCCCGCGGTGCCGCCCCCGATCAGGCCACGCTCCAGCGCTGGGCCGACGGTCACGAATTCGCCGTCGTGGCCGACCCCAACTGGACCGAAGCCGACGGTGGCAACTTCGTGAGCGGCGGCATTCCCGCCATCTCGCTCATCGACCGCGGCATGGTGGCCGTGGAGCTCGACGGCTACCCCGGCATGCGCGACATCGCCGACCTCCTTCGGTAGGTCGGGTCTCGCACCACAGCACGCACCCCGCCCCGTGGCGGGGTGTTGTCGTTCTCGTGCATCGGACAAGCGCGAAGGGGCCCCATCCGACGGCAGCGCCGCCACCTTCCCCTGAAGGGGAAGGACGGACCGTGGACGCGGACCTTCCCCTTCGGTGCCTGGCCTACAGCTCGAAGCCGCTCAGATCGAGGTCCAGGAACAGAGCGGCCCGGTCGCCCACACCCGCACCGTCGACAATCTCAAGGCCGATGCCACCGAGGGACAGGTCGAGGGCGTCGCCGAGGAGCCCACCCACCAGTGCCGGAACGGCGAGGTCGATGAGGCTGGCGAGGCCGGGCTCGACTTCGTCGGGCGATGCGGGCAACGAGGTGGACAGGAGGGTGGCCCGGCTCTCCACGAGGTCGATGGACAGCAGCTCGCCGTCTTCGCCGGGCGCAAGGCCCACCACCGCGTCGACCACCACCGTCATCACCACATCATCGGTGCCGTCGCCATCTTCGTCGGTCTTGAAGTCGAGCTCCAGGCCGCCGATGTGGAGCTCTCCGGCGTACCCTTCGCGGCCCGCCTGCCCCACCAGCGGCGCCGACGGCCGGGTGACCAGAGTGACGAGCTGCCCCGCCGGAAGGGTGTCGAAGCCGGGCACGATGGCACCGAGGAGGCTGGTGTCCAGGGTGATGGAGCCGAGGTCGCCCGACACCTCTTGCTTCAGGAGGTCGCCCGCCGCCAGGGACGCCCCCAGGGCGGAGAGGAGGTCGTCGTCGAGGAACAGGCCCGCCTGGTAGGGCACGCCGCCGGGGCTGTCGGAGCCGGTGGGGACCGACCACGACGCGTCGGTGGCGAGGCGGTCGCCGGGCTCGGTGCCGTCGGTGAGCTCGAGGCGGCTGTCTGCGAGGATGGTGACGCCGTTGTTGTCGTGCAGTGCGCTCGTGAAGTCGCTCACGATGGCGATGCCGGAGAACTCCAGGTACCGGAGGTCCTCCTGGGCTTCGAGCAGGCCGTCGATGGCGTCGACCAGCTGTTCTTCGACGGTGGCGGCGATGGTGTCGCCCAGCAGGGAGTCCACGAGGCCGATGCTGTCGGTGAAGCCGAAGAGCTCGAGGTCTTCGGTGGCGACCGAGGTGTTGCTCGGGGTGGCGGTGAGGCCGCCAGAGCCGTCGACGCCGATGACCAGGTCGCCCGAGATGATGATGGCCGCGGCCTCGAGGTCGGCGTCGTAGGTGCCGAGGAAGCCGGCGTCGATGACCATCTCGATGAGGACATCTTCGGCGCGCAGCGAGTACGCGAGGCCCGACGACTCGAAGTCGAGCGAGGGGATGAGGTCGCCAAACGAGGCACCGGTGATGTAGACGTCGGCGACGAGGATGCTGCCGACGGGGTCGGAGCCCACGAGCAGCTCGGAGAGGTCGAGGTCGGCCACCAGAGTGTCGAGCAGGACGTCGAGCTGGGCGAGCACGTTGTCGGTGAGGCGGAACATCAGGCCGTCGTCGATGGGGTCGAGGGCCGGGGCCGAGTCGCCGTGGATGAGGGTGGAGCGTGCCCGAAGCCAGGAGCCTTCGGCGTCGCGCGCATCGCCGAGCACCGGCCACAGCGGGGAGTCGGGCCACGGGACGTCGGTGTGTGCAGAGTCGACCGCGAACGAGCCCTCGGGGCCCACATCCACGCCGTTGACGGTGACCACGGTGTCGAGCCCGCCCGACCAGGAGCCCTCGGCCACCACGTTGGAGTCGCGCACGATGGCGCCAGACGACGGGGCGGTGAGGGTGAACGCGAGGGGCTCGACGACTTCTTCGCCTTCTCCCTCCCCTTCCCCACCGGTGCCATCGGTGTTGCCTTGGGTGCCCTTGGTGGTGTTCTTGGCACAGCCAGCTGCGAGCGTCAGCGCGAGCAATGGAAGGAGACGAGACATGGCGAAGCTCCGGAGCAGCCGCCCGAGGGCGTAGGCGTGGAGGAGCATCGGCCAGACCGCGCCGGCCCCTCATTGGCCGCCAGTCTCACATGCCAACCAGGGGGGTCGCCACCCTTCTGTCATCGTCCTGACGGCGGCCCACCCACTTCGAGAACGACTTCCCGGGCGGGCTCCCGGAGGTTGTACGACGAGCTCATGGCCCGCCCGTAGGCCCCGGCGGTCCCCACCAACAACACATCGCCTTCGACCGGTGACCGCAGGCGTCGGGCCCGGCCGAGCACATCGCCGGTCTCGCAGATGGGGCCCACCACGTCGACGTCTTCCCACTCTGCCGAGTCGTCGGTGCGGCTGAGGTTCACAATCTCATGCCAGGCTCCGTACAGCGCGGGCCGGATGAGGGTGTTCATGCCCACATCCACGCCCACGTACCGGATGGGGCCCTTGGTCTTGCGCTGCGTGACCCGCGCGAGGAGCACGCCGGCTTCGGCCACCAGGTAGCGCCCGGGCTCGAGCCACAGCGCGCAGCCGTCGGGCAGCAGAGCCTGCAGAGTGGCCAGCGAAGCATCGAAGGCTTCGAGGTCGAGCGGCGCCTGACCGGGCTTTTCGGGAATGCCCAGGCCACCGCCCAGGTCGACCACCCGAATGGTCCCGGGGAAGTAGGTGGAGATGACCTCGGCGAGCACACGGCCGGTGCGCTCCCAGGCGTTGGGGTCGCGGACGCCACTGCCCACGTGGGCATGCAAACCAACCACAGTGACGTTGTTCTCGGCACACAGCCGCACCAGCTCGGGCAGCTGTTCGCGCGACACACCAAACTTGGACCGGGCCCCCGCGGTGCGCACATGGGCGTGGTGCCCCGCCCCGCCACCGGGGTCGATGCGCACAAACACCTCGCGCCCGGCGAACACCTCGGGCCATGCGGCGATGGGGTGCAGGTTGTCGAGCGTGACCCGCGCCCCATGGGCAAAGCCGTCCAGGTACTCCTGGCGATGGGCAAAGTTGGGCGTAAAGAGCAGCGGCGCATCGGAGCCCGCCGCATCGAGCGCCGCCCGACCACGCCGGACCTCCTCGGGGGACACACACTCCACACCCAGCCCTTCGGCCACGATGCGGGCGAGCAGCTCCGGGTTCGGGTTGGCCTTCATGGCGTAGAGGACCGCGCCCGGGGTGTTCAGGCCCATCAGGCGCTGTGCGGCGGCGGTGACCTCGGGCCCCGAGTAGACGTACGCGGGCGTGCCTCGGTGGGCTTCGGCCAGGAGGGCCTCGGCTGCGTCGGTCCACCAGGTGCGTCGGCCGGCGACGTCTGGAACCTCCGCCTCATCGGGCTTCATCAGCGCGGTCCACGAACCCCCCAGCCAGGCAGCGCCCTCCACCTCGGTGAGCAGCACGCCGTGGAGCTGGGTGACGAGGCGGTCGGCCTGGTCGGCGTCGACGACCACGGTGAGGTTGAGGTCGTTGGCGGCCTGAGACAGCAGGTGCACCCGTTGCTCTTCGAACAGCTCGAACACGGGCGCGAGGCGGTGCAGGATGCCCCGGATGCCCCGCCCCACCAGGCTGACCGCGGTGAGGTGCGTGCGGGCCTCGGCGCGGCAGATGGGCGTGAGGCGCGTGAGGAGGGTGGCCAGGACGGATGGGTCGAGGGACGCCTGCCCGGGGTCGAGCGTGACGGTGACGCTGGTCTCCGAGGTGGCCACGAGGTCGATCGACAGCGATAGGTCGGCAAACACGGCGAATGCGGCGGCCAGGAAGCCGGGCTTGTGCCACATCCCCACGGTCTCCATCGTGACGAGCGTGACCCCCGACCGTGAGGACACAGCCTTGAGCCCCGGGCCCGCGCCACCGCCGTCTCCGATGCGCGAGCCGGGGAGGTCGGGGCGGGGTGTGCAGTGCACCGAGAGCGGGATGCCGGCCTTGGCCACGGGTGGGATGCAGCGGGGATGGAGCACCTTGGCCCCCATCGACGCCAGCTCCTGGGCTTCGTCGTAGTCGACCGACCGCAGCAGGCGGGCAGCCGGGGTGGTCTTCGGGTTGGCGGTGAACAGGCCCGGCACGTCGGTCCAGATCTCACACCGCTCGGCAGCCAGGCGCACGGCCAGCAGCGCCGCCGAGGTGTCGGAGCCCCCTCGTCCCAGCAGCGCGGTGTCGCCGGTGTGGGGCTGCCGGGCGATGAAGCCCTGGGTGACCACCACCGTGCCGTCAACATCGAGCTTCTGCCGCAGGAGGTCGTCGCGCTCCGCCACACAGTTCGCCTGCAGGTACCGCTGCACAGCAGGCGCATCGGGAGCATCGGCGGTGGTGAGCAGGTCGCGGGCGTCGTGCCACACCGCCCCCACGCCCCGTGCCTGCAGCGCGGCCACACCGAGCGCAGTGCTCATCAGCTCACCACACGCGAGCACCCGTGCCCGCAGGCGAGGAGAGACCTCGCCCACCAGATGCACCCCCTCCGCCATCCGACCAAGGAAGTCGAGGTGGTCGGTGACGGCATCGGGAAGCTCGACGCCGAGGGCATCGGCGAGCACCTGGTGCTGGTGGTGGAGCGCGCCGATGAGCGGACGATGGCGACCGACGAGCGCCCGGTCGAGCAGCTGGATGAGCTGGTCGGAGACCCCGGACAGCGCACTGCACACGAGCACCGGCCGGAGGCCCGCTTCGAGGCGTTTGGCGGCGAGGCGCGCGATGATGTCCCAGCGGTCGGCGCGGGCAACCGAAGTGCCACCGAACTTGAGCACCACAAATCGAGGCGGGTTCACCAGACTGTCGACCATCACGACCTCCGAGACCAGGGCGCCCCGCCTATCGCCCAGAGCCCGCCCGAGGGACTGCCCGTGCGTGGGATGTCCCGTGGTTGGCACAGGACTCGCATCTACAGGACGCGCCGCATCCCTTCCCGCACGCGCCCACTGCGCTCTCGCAGCCGAGCCGGGGGAAATCGCCCAACCCCGCCGCGGCATCTCGCCCACCGGAGGCCTTGTGTCCCTCGTCGCCGTGTCCCTCCTCTCCCTCCTGCTGGCCGACGGCACGCCGCCCCTCGCGGTCGGTCCCCACGTCGATGTGGGCACCGTCGTCTTCACCCCCACACCGGTCGACGCCACCCTCGTCCAGATCGATGCCGGCCAGCTGAAGCTCCAGACCTGCCTCGCCACCCCCGCAGCACCGGTCCCGGCTCCGTCCACCGCATCCATCGCCGACGGCCAGGTGCAGCTGCAGGTCACCATCCGGCGCGGTCAGGTGAAGCTGGTCACCACCACCTCGGTGAGCGAAGGCCTCGAGTGGATGACCCCATGCCTCGAGCGACGCCTGGCCGAGTGGACCTGGCCAGTGCGCACGGGACAGGTGGACGTGCCGGTCACCGTGTCGAGCGAGCCGGCCAAGAGCGACTGAGCGTTCAGGCTCGGGGCTTGCGCAGGAAGTAGGCCCCGAGCGCCAACACACCGACCAGCACGGCCCACCACAAGGTGAGGCCACGCACGATGGCGGTGATGGCGCTGCCGTCGGTGAGGGGGACATCGCCAAGCCGCGCCACGAGACCGGCCATGGTGGCTTCTGCGACCCCGACCCCGCCCGGCACGAGGGCTGCAGCACCAGCGAGCAGCGGCCCCACATAGGCGAGAATGCTCTCCAGCAGGTTGAGCTCGCAGCCTTGCACGCCCATGGCCACCAGCCACAGGCTCACACACTGCAGCCCCCACGCCGCCACCGACAGCCCCAGCGCCGGCACCATCACGGCCGGCTTGGACAGGGCCCGCAGGGTGTTGAGCAGCCCCTCCACCACATCCCCCAGCTTGTCGCCCTTCGGCAGGCGGCGGACGATGCGCACCACCAGCTTCCCGAGCGCCGGGGACAACATCACGGCGAGGGCAGCCCCCACGCCGAGCCACACGATGCCCGCCACCAGCGCCACCGAGGAATCGGCCAGAGCCCCCACACCCAGGAGGAACGCCACCCCGAGGAGGTCGGTGATGCGCTCGGCCACCACCACCGACGACACCGCGGGCACAGAGGTGCCGTATCGATCGTGCAGCAGCCCCGGCTTGAGCAGCTCGCCCACCTTTCCGGGGGTGAGCGACATCGAGAAGCCGGCGAGGAAGACCAGCCAGCGGTCGACCCACGGAACCTTCACGTCGAGGGCACGCAGGTAGTGGTCCCAGCGGAGGCCCCGCAGGACGAAGTTGCCGGTGGAGGCCAGGAGCGCGAGCCCCACCAGCGAACCCGGGATGGCCGACACGGCCGTGAGCACCGCTTCGCCGTCGGAAAGCATCGCCAGCACGGCATAGGCCCCCACCGCGATGATGGCGCCGATGGCCAGCGGGCGGGCGAGTCCGGCGAGACCCTTCGGGGGAGAGGAAGCTGAAGTCACGGATGGCTCTCGAAGTCCCGCCCCAATACTCGCTCCCGTGTCCGGCTGCATCGTCGGTTCCGTGCAATCCAACGTCTGCTTGGCGAACACGCCCCGAGCCCCCGCAGCCTGCTACTCTGCCCGGAAGCCTACACATCGGAACCCCATGTCCATCAACTTTCGGCTCAATGGCAAGCCCGTCGTGGTCCGCAGCCCCGAGCCCACCACCACCGTCCTCGAGTGGCTCCGCGAAAACGGCCACACCGGCACTAAGGAAGGCTGCGCAGAAGGCGACTGTGGCGCCTGTTCCATCGCCGTCCGCAGCCCCGACGGCGCCGACCAGAGCGCCTGGCGCTCCGTGTGCGCCTGCATCCTTCCCGTCGCCCAGCTCGCCGACCACGACGTCGTCACCATCGAAGGCCTCGCCAGCGGCCAGAGCCTGCACCCCGCGCAGCAGGCCATGGTCGACACCCTGGGCTCCCAGTGCGGCTACTGCACGCCCGGCTTCGTGATGAGCCTGTTCGAGGCCACCTACCGGTCCGACCTCGACCGCCAGTCCAAAAAAGACGACCAGATCTGCGGCAACCTCTGTCGCTGCACCGGCTACCGCCCCATCCGCGACGCCCTCGACACCGTGGCCGGCACCCGCCCCGACGACACCTTCAAGGCCGCCTGCGCCCACCCCGCCCCCCACCTCGGCCCCGTCGACCTCATGCACGGTCGCCACCGCTTCGTGCGCCCCACCACCTGGGACGCCCTCTGGAGCACCCTCCAAGCCGCATCGGTGCCGCCGGTGTACGTCCACGGCGCCACCGACCTGGGCCTGGCCATCACCCAACAGCGCAAGAAGTGGCCGCTGCTGGTCGACCTCTCCGCGCTGCCCGACCTCGCTCCGCTCTCCGAAACCCCCGATGGCTACGTGATTGGCGCCGGTGTTCGGCTGTCTGCACTCGAGGCCTGGTCGGCCGACCGGGTCCCTCTGGTCCACCGGATGCTGCGCTTCTTCGCATCGCGCCAGATCAAGAACCGCGCCACCGTCGGCGGCAACCTGTGCAACGCCTCCCCCATCGGCGACCTGCCGCCCGTCATGCTGGCTCTCGACGCCACCGCCGTCATCCGCGGCCCCGACGGCGACCGCCACGTGCCCATCGCCGACTTCTTCGTCGACTACCGCACCACCGCGCTGGAGCCCGGCGAGGTTCTCCTCCACCTCCTCATCCCACGGCTTCCGGCCAGCGCCCGCCAGTCCGCGTTCAAGGTCTCCAAGCGCCGCGAGCTCGACATCAGCACCGTGGCCGCCGCCTTCGTGGTCGCCACCGACCAGGCCGGCACCGTGCTGCACGCCCGCCTCGCCTACGGAGGCATGGCCGCCACCCCCAAGCGCGCCTCCCAGACCGAAGCCGTGCTCCGCAACGCGCCCTGGACCGCTGCCACCGTCGAGCAGGCCGTGCGCACCTTGCCCCGTGACTTCACCCCCATCGACGACCACCGTGGGTCGGCCTGGTACCGCTCCAAGGTGGCCGCCAACCTGCTGCGCGCCTTCTTCGACGAGACCCGCACCGTCGAGGTGCCCAGCCTGCCCGAACGACCGGTCGGCACGGCCGTCATCGGAGGCACGCGATGAGCGCCGTCGGACGCCCGGGCCCGCACGAGAGCGCCCACCTCCACGTCACCGGAGCCGCCCACTACACGGCCGACGACCCCGGTCCGCCCGGCACGCTCGTGGTGCTGCCGGTCCCCTCCCCCGTCGCCCGCGGCCGCATCGCCAAGCTCGACGTCTCTCCGGCCAGGCAGCTTCCCGGCGTGCATGCGGTGCTCACCGCCGACGACATCCCGGGCGACCTCCTCTGGGGTCCCATCCAGCACGACGAACCCCTGCTGGCCAACGGTCGGGTGCACTGCGTGGGCCAGCCCATGGCGCTGGTGGTGGCCGAGTCCGAGGCGGAAGCCCGCGCCGCCGCTCGGGCAGTCGTGGTCGAGATCAACGTCGAGCAACCCATCCTCACCATCGACGAAGCCATCGCCCACGATGCCTTCCACACCGACCCCCACACCATCGAGCGGGGCGATCTGGTGGAAGCCTTCGCCACCGCCGACCTCGTGGTGGAGGGCGAAGAGCGCATTCCGGGCCAAGACCACTTCTACCTCGAGACCCAGGCCGCCCTGGTGAAGCTCGAAGAAGACGGCACGGTCCATGTGTGGTCGAGCACCCAGCACCCCACCGAGATCCAGCACGTGGTGGCCAGCGCGCTCGGCCTTCCCCAGAACCGCGTGGTGGTGTCGGTTCCCAGGCTGGGTGGGGGCTTTGGCGGCAAAGAGAGCCAGGCCACACCATTCGCCGCATTCGCCGCACTGGGAGCCCACGCCACCGGTCGTCCGTGCCGCTGCTGGCTGCACCGCGACCAGGACATGACCTGGACCGGCAAGCGCCACCCCTTCCTGGCCCGCTGGCGTGCTGCGTTCGCCGCCGACGGTCGCATCCTCGGCCTCGACATCGCCCTGTTCAGCAACGGGGGCTGGACCGCCGACCTCTCGGGCCCGGTCATGGACCGCGGGCTGTTCCATGTCGACGGCGCCTACCACATCCCCGCCGTGCGCGCGGTGGGCCGGGTGTGTGCCACCAACCTGCCCTCCAACACGGCATTCCGAGGCTTCGGCGGTCCGCAGGGAGCCGTCGCCATCGAAGCGGCCATCGACGCCGCATCCGCCTGGCTGGGCCTCGACCCCACCCGCGTGCGCGAACAGAACCTCTACGGCGACGCCCCCCGCCACGAGACCCACTACGGCCAGCCCGTCGAAGACAACCGCATCCCCCGCGTGGTGCACACCCTGCTGCAGACCGCCGACTACGCCCACCGCAAGGTGGAGGTGGCCCGGTACAACGAACGCTCCCGCTGGCGCAAGAGGGGCCTGGCGCTCCAGCCCGTGAAGTTCGGCATCTCCTTCACCGCCAGCCTGCTCAACCAGGCCGGCGCGCTGGTGCTGGTCTACACCGATGGCACGGTGCAGGTGAACCACGGCGGCACCGAGATGGGCCAGGGCCTGCACACCAAGATTCGTGCCGTGGCCGCCGACGCCTTCGGCATCCCCACATCGTCGGTCCGCCTCATGACCACCCAGACCGACAAGGTGCCCAACACATCGGCCACCGCGGCGTCCTCGGGCAGCGACCTCAACGGAGCCGCCGTCGCGCGGGCCTGCGCCACCATCGCCGAGCGCATGGCGAAGGTGGCCTGCACCATCCTCGACGTCGACAGCCCCCTCAAGCTCGTGTTCGCCGACGGACGCATCACGGCACCGGGCGGCAAGGCCCTCGGCTTCGGCGAGCTGGCCCGCGCGTGCTGGGCCAACCAGGTGTCGCTCGCATCCACCGGCTACTACGCCACACCCGGCATCGCGTACGACCCCGCGGTGGGGCGCGGCCGCCCCTTCTTCTACTTCGCCTTCGGCGCCGCGCTCACCGAGGTCGAGGTCTGCGGCTACACGGGCGAGTACCGCGTCCGGCGGGTCGACATCCTCCACGATGTGGGCGACTCCCTCGTCCCCACCATCGACCGCGGTCAGATCGAAGGCGGCTTCGTGCAGGGGATGGGCTGGCTCACCACCGAAGAGCTGCACGTCGACCAGTCCGGTCGGCTGCTCACGCACGGTCCGAGCACCTACAAGATTCCGGCTGCGGGAGATGTCCCCCTCGACTTCCGGGTCGACCTCCTCGAGAACGCGCCGAATCCCAAGGTGGTGCGGGGCAGCAAGGCCGTGGGCGAGCCACCGTTTGTGCTGGCCCTGTCGGTTCCGGGTGCACTGCGGGCCGCCATCTCGGCCTTCCACACCCACATCCGACCGCCGGTCCTCACGCTGCCGGCCACCCCCGAGGCGGTGCTCCGGGCCATCGAGCGCTCCGACGACGCCATGGATGAAGAGGCCCGCGAGGTGTCCTGAGTTCGCCTCAGCGGTCGGCGAGGAGCACCTGCACCACCCCCACCGGCTGCCCCAGGCCGGGCACCACCGGCACCGTCCACCGACGGGGCGCAGACGCCACAGCGATGTCCCACCGGTGCACCAGGTAGGCGAGCACCCACATCGCCACCCGCTCCGGGAGAGTGGGGGCGCTCGGACGGGCCCCGAAGCACTCGTCGAACACCGCCCCTCCGGCCCCGGCCAGAGGGGTGGTGGCGCCATCGAGCTGGAAGCCATCGGCGGTGCGCACAACGGCCGGCAGCGCACCCACGAGCGCACCTTCGGGCACGGGCACGCCATCGATGCGCATCTCGGCACCCACACGCCGCCAGATCCCACCGCCCCCGTGCACCCGGGCCGCCTCGGCGATGCACCGAACCAGCAGTGGAGCAGCGTGGACCGTGTCGAGCCCCGGGTGACCACCGAGGTGTTCGGCGACCGAGTGGCGCACCCGCGCGCGGTCGGCCGTGTGACCGGCGAGGTGGGAGAGCGCCCCCACCACCGCCATGGTGGCGTTTCGATGGGAGCGGACCAGCGTGCCCAGCCCCACCGGTCCGAGGCGGTCGTGGAGCGCATCCCGAGCCGCCACCCGCCGGCGCATGGAAGGGGTCCAGAGGGGGGCCAGCACGCCGAACGCGCTGTAGTCCCGCTCCAGCTGTCGCAGCTGGTCGGACACGCCCACCACCGAGCCCGAGCCACCAATGGCGGCGCACAAGACCGCGACCACCAGCTCACTCACCAGCGCGACGAGGTCGACGGTGGGGCCGCCATCCCGCGCCGCTGCCACGATGCGGTCCACCCGCTCCTGCCGCACGGCCACGCCCGGGTCGAAGTCGGTCCCGGGATGGGCGTCGAGGACCGCCTGTCCGAGCAGCCGACCGACCAGCAGGCGCCACGCAGCACGGGCATCAACCCCCTCGGTGTCTGCTCGCCACAGCCGAGCGAGTGTGTCGGGTCGGGCCTCGGGGTCGATGAACACGAAGTCCACGCCCATCAGGTGGGCACCGAACACCGGCCCGAGCCGCGCATGACCGCGCCTCTGGAAGGCGACCGGATCTCGGCTGAACGAGAAATTGCCGAGCCAGGGCACCAGCCGGGGCATCCGGGGCAGCCTGGAGGGAGCGGGAGTCGCAGGCGGCCGGACGACGGCGGTGGTGGGCAGGAGCTCGGGAGCGGTCTTCAGGCAGGAGCCACAGACCGTGCCGCAGCCGGTGGCTTGTTGGAGCGCAGGCACGGTGTGGGCGCCGGCGGCCACAGCGGACTCCAGGGTGGCCCGGCTCAGGCCCAGGCACCGGCAGATGATGGCATCGGGGGCCTGGAGCGCGGCCTGGCGGGCGGTCTTGCGGAGCTGGCGACGCTGCTGCACAGACAGGGGCACGCCATCGAGGGCGAGCGCGTGGAGGCTGGCGATGTCGTCGTACCCACCGGCGTCTTCGATGGCCACGACCCGGTGGTCGACGTCGAGCGAGACCGTGGTGCCGGTGGCGAGCTCGTGCGACTTGCGCACCTCGGCGCGGGGGTCGGTGAGGGTGTAGCGCCCCCCCGGCCACCGCAGGGCCGTGAGGGTGCGGCCATCGACGAGCGCGTAGACCGTCTCGGTGCAGGTCTCGCCGTCCACAAACACCACGCGCTGGTGGAGCGTGCCTCTGCGCGGGAGGGTGTAGGTCCGCAGCAGCGTGCGCAGAAAGGCCGCCAGCTCGGGCAGCTCAGCGTGGAGGGCGCGGACCCTCTCCGCCGGCACGAACGCGGTGCGCAGCCCAGCTCGGGCCACCACCGAAGCGGTTCGAGGACGGTCTTCGAGGGTGGCCACCTCGCCAAAGCACTGGCCGGTGTACACCGTGGTGAGGTGGACCGGCTCGCCGGATCGGTCGGTGACCACCTCGGCGCGCCCCGCGAGCACCACGTGCAGGCCATCGGCCGGGTCGCCTTCGTAGAAGACGGCCTCCCCTTCCGAGAAGGTGCGGGGCTCGCCCGCTGCCAACAGCCGACGCAGCGCCACCGACCCCTTCCCCAGTCGGTTGCGGGTCTTTTCGTCGGCGTCGCCTTCGATGGCCCGCCGCCGGTCGTGGCGCGCCATGAGCCCCGCCAGTCGCGCCCTATCCACCCGCAACAGCCGCACGGGTCGGATGGCTGTGATCGTCGCGCTGCGGGGCGTTCCGGAGAGCAGCGCCTGCTCGCCCACCAGAGCCCCCGGGCCCTCTTCGTCCAGCCACACGCCATCCGCGGCGCGGACTTCGAGCGCACCCTCGAGCACCAGGTAGGCCGCATCCCCCGGCTCCCCCGCCTGGAACAACACCTGGTCGGCCACCAGCTCCACCACATCCAGCTGAGCGACCAGCTCCACCAGCTCGGCCGGCGCGCTCCCGACCGCGAGAGCGCTCTGCTGGAGCACGGCAACGACGGATTGATCCAACGGAGTCTCCCGGACTGCACCTTCAACGGACCGAGCCTGGCCAGCTGTAGGCCGGCCACGCACCACCACAGGTCGTCCTACGAGGTCCTGGCCCAAACAGCGCCACGCATCGCGACCCGACCCCGGGATAGGCTCCGCGGGTCTCTCCTCCGAGGTGGCTGACGTGCGCTCCCCTGGCCGGACACGCATTCTCTGGGGCTTGCTGGGTGCAGTGGGCCTCTCGGCGCATGCCAGCACAGCCGACCTCGGCTTGTGGCAGGCCGCTCTGCCGCTGAGCACCACCAGCCCAGCCGACGCCGCAGCGCGTGGCGACCTGGTGGCGGGCTGGCTGTCGGCGCTGTCGGTGGGCATCCAGGTCGACCCCGCCACCGAAGCCTGGCTGGAAGACCTCCGCGAGTGTGTGCTGGAGCTCGACCTCCACCGCACCTGGACCCGCCTCCCCCACATCGACGGCGACCGCCGCGCCGTGCACGTCACCGGCCGCAACCAAGGCAGCAGCGGATACAACCTCGCCCTGGGCGGCGCCCCGTCCCGCCCCCGGCACACATTTGGCGACCTGGACGGCGTGGCAGGCCTCACGCCACAGCCCTGGCAAGGCGACGCAGCGTACGCCTCCAGCGGCCGACTGGGCCTGTCCACCCACCCCATCGGCCACTCCGAAGCCCGCGCGGTGGCCGGCTCGGTGCTGTCCGCGCTCGACACCGCCACCCGCGGCGCCCCCCACGTCCACGCCGCCCTCGAACAGCGCATCCGGGCCGACTTCCCCACCACCATGTCCACCCTCGACCGCGTGCTCACCTTCGAGCGGTGGGGCCGACACCTCGAAGACAACGTGCTGCAGGTCGACATCGCGGCCCACATCGACCCCACCCGGCTCGCGGCAGCGGGCTACCCGGCCCTGTCCAGGTTCGTACGCCGGATGTCCGACGTCGCCGACATCTCGCTCACCGTGCGCTCCCGCCACGGCGACCTCGGCACCATCTGGGCGAAGAGTCCCGGCAACTACGGCATTCGCTTCGCCACCAAAGATGGGGCCCTGATCCCCGTGTCCGGCGACACCCCCCACGTCGACCACGCCCTCGACGTGGCCACGCTCCAGACCGCCGACCTCGCCGTGCGCCCCCGCGGCATCATCCGCCTGAAGGGCACGCGCCTGTCGGTCGACCACTGGACGGTCCCTCTGCGATACCGCGTGAACGGCAGCTCAGCGGCCCTTCGCGCCGACATTCGCACCCTCCCGGCCGTGGACTTCCGGGCGGATGGCGGTGTGGGCGGCTGGATGGTGGCCACCGCCGGCAATGCGATGGGGCTCGAGTCCCACGCCCTGCGGTTCTTCGAGAGCGTGGCCGAAGGTCCGGACGGCCCCGGAGGTGCGGGCAGCGTGGTGGCGATGTCGATGCAGCCCGACACCGGGGCCTGGACCCTCGACGGCACCTGGCACGTGCGCATGCTCGACAACCTGGTGGTGCGGTTCGCCGCGCAGGTGCTCGGTCAGCGCATCGTGCCCGACGACGCCGTGCTCGACGAGCTGCTCGACCTCGAAGGAGCCGTGGTGGCGGCTCTGGCCACCGACTGGAGCCAGGCCCGCCCCGCGGTGGTGCACGTGGCTCAGGGGGCCGGTGCTTCCGGGGCGTCGGGGTCGAGGTAGCCGAGCTCGATGAGCGCCTGCCGGGTGTGGTCGTCGTAGGTGGCGGCGCGGTGGGGTGGTGCGTCCGCATCCCACGCGAGGATGCCGTCCAGCAGGTGCTTTGCCGCCGCGCGGGTGGGGGCGTCGGGCTTGGTGACCGCCGGCGCACCCGGCACGAATGAGCGGAGGTCGCGGGCGCCACCGGCGAGCGGACGGATGAGCAGCTGCAGCGGCGCCTCGGGACCGACCCCGACGGCGCTTCGCTCCATGGGCAGGTTGTTCCAGCCCTGCTTGTCTTCGAAGCGGATGGGCTTGGTGGCTTCGGAGAAGAGCACGCGAGGGGGCAAGGTGCGCCCCTTCCAAGCCTGCGCGAGGTCGACCCCCACTCCGGCATCCGCCTCGAGCCCGAGCAGGGCGTAGACGGTGGCCGGGAGGTCGACGAGCCCGACGGGTTGGTCGACCACCACGCCCGACGGCACCCGGAGGTCGCCAAAGCCCACCACCATCAGCGGCACGTGGATGTCGACGAGGGCGACGTCGGGGCCGTGGGAGTAGGGGTTGGAGCGGAGGTCGTCCAAGGTCTCGCCGTGGTCGGACATCACGATGACCAGGGCGTTGTCGAGCACACCGGCACGCTCGAGCCCCCCCATGAGACGCCCCAGCTGGGTGTCGACGCCGGCCACTTCGGCCAGGTAGCGCGCGCGGGCCTGTCGCCGGTCGAGGGGGTCGAGGCGGCCGGCGCGGTGGGCGGCACCGAGCGCGGCGATGCTGTCCATGGTGCCGTCGACCGGGCCATCGTAGCCGGGGACCGACATCGCCTGGACGATGGCCTCGGGGGCGTCGGTCCAGGGCATGTGGGGGTCGTAGTAGTGGGCGAAGAGGAAGAGCGGACCGGCCTCGGGGGTGTGGGCCGCGACCTGCTCTAGCGCACGCGACGTGACCGTGTGGGCATCCCAGGCATAGGCGTGGGCGTCGGCCTGCGCGCCGGGTTCCGGAGCCAGGTAGGTGGAAAAGCCCCGCGACAAGCCCATCTTGGCTTCGAGCACGCTGCTTCCCACCACGCCGCGGGTGTCCCAGCCAGCCGCTGCCAGCACCTCGGGCACCAGAGGAACCGTCTGGGGGACGGGGTACCCGTTGCGCACGACGTTGTGGCCGTGGGCATCGCGCCCCGAGAAGGCACTGGTGTGGCTGGAGAGGGTGGTGGGCGCCGGGGCGATGGCGTGAGAGAAGCGCACGCCCGACGACGCGAGGCGGTCGAGGATGGGCGTGACCGGAACCGGGCGGTCGGCGGCGGGGAGGTCGAGGCCCCAGTGGGACTCGGCCGACCACGCACCCAGGGCATCCGCGCGGGTGGTGTCGAGGCTGATCCAGATGATGTGGGGGCGAGGAGGCGGCGTGTCAGCCGGCTCGGTGGTGCAGCCCACCATCCACCACGCGAGCAGAGCCCGCTTCATGGGGTGGCCACGCCCCCGAGCTCGGCCAGCCGGGCCAGCCGCTCGGGCTCGGCGTCGGCCAGCCAGGTGGCCCCGAGGAGCGCATGGGCGGACGCGAACCACGCCTTGGCATCGGCGTCGCGGCCCAGCGCCAGGAGACACTCGGCCATCTCTTCATGCACGAAGCCGTCGGCCTTGGCGTCGTCGCCGTAGTCGGCCAGCAAGGCCTGTTGCGCCGCCAGCGCCTCATCGACCCGTCCGAGCGCCCGGAGCACCCGCGCGTGCGACCAAAGGGCAATGCGGAGCGCCGGTTCCGTTCCAGACTCGCGCCGCAAGGCCACCTGGCGGGCCATGAGGGCGAGGGCCTGCTCGTACTCACCACGGTCGAACGCGCCCCAGCCGAGGTTGTTGAGCAGCGACGCACGCCACTTCTGCGCACGCGCATCGGGCGACGACTCGGCCAGGGCCAGCGCCTTCTCCCCCCACTCCAGCTCGCCGGGTGTGCCCGAGTCGACGATGGCCACCATGTGCGCTGCGTCGACCGCGAAGCCATCGAGCGCGGGGCTGTGGGTGCGCGCGAGCTCCCACGCCTGCACAAATGCCACGCGGGCGTCGTCGGGCTTCTTTTCGGTGCGTCGAGCCCGTCCGTGCTCCAGCAGCCACCGCACCTGCACCTGCACGGTGTCGGCAGCAGGCTCGGCGCCCAGCTCATCGGTGACCCGGGCCAGCAGGACGTCGGCTTCGGCGACGGTGCCTTCCAGGGTGTAGGTGCGGCCCATCTGGGTGAGCAGCTCGAGGCGCGCCAGCTCGAGGCGGCGGACGGCGCCATCGGGGAGGTCGGCTTTGGCCAGGCGCGACTCGATCTCCACCCGCCGGCGCTCGAAGGCTGCGCGGGTGGCGGAGGGGTCCTGGAAGTCCCACAGCGAGTCGACGTCGAGGAACATGGAGTAGTCGGCCATCGAGGACACCTTCGGCGGAGTGGCGGTGGGCGCGAGGGTGTCGGGGGTCTTTGGACCGCATGCGGTGAACAGGGCCAGGGAGAGCAGCCAGACACGCACGGGTCAGTCCTCCTTGCGGCGGAGGTCGGACAGCGACAGGCGGGGGAACAGCCGGCCCGACTGGTCGGCCCAGCGCGCATACGCAGCGTACCGCGAGAGACTGCGGTCTTTGCGCAGCATGTTGGGCACCCACTCCAGCGCGATGACCGTGCCGAACAAGACGGCGGGCAGCCAGTGCCACGCCAGCAAGCAGAACGCCGAGTAGATGAGCAGCTCGCCCAGGTAGTTGGGGTTGCGCGTGCGGGCCCACAGGCCGTCGGTGAGGAGCACCCCGGGACGATGCGCCAGGTGCATGTGCTTCTGCATGTCGGATGCGAAGTGCAGGAACACGCCCAGCCCGAACGCAGCGACGGACGCCGCGACCAGCCACGGCGGAGCGGGCTCGGTGTGGGAGCACAGGACCACAGGAGCCACCCAGTAGCCGGCGAGCCCGGTGGTGAGCAGGACCGTGCGGAAGGGCCGGAGGGGCCGCTCCCAGTTGCGGTCGCCGAAGACGCGGCTCTTGAGCACCCACAACAGGCCGTAGGTGCCGTGGATGGCGAGGTAGGTCCAGGCATCGAAGCGGTCTGTGGAGCCGGTGACCAGCATCACCACCAGCACGAACGGCGCGGTGAGCCCCTTGAAGGCATCGATGATGTGGCGCTCGCGCCAGATCCAGCGTTCGGCACCCATGTCAGCGGGGACGCTCGGCCACCAACCAGCGGCCCGGAGGGACATTGCGCCAGACGACGCCACTCATCGTGAGGCAGGAGAAGCGCTCGCGGAGCGCCGCTTCGAGCCGGCGGGTGGTGGGCAGGGCCTGGGCGTGCGCGTACACGAGGGTGACGAAGCGACCGCCCGGAGCCAGAGCTTCGACGATGCCATCGATCTCGCGCTCCATCGCCCGCGGCGGGAGCAGCGACCAGGGGACGCTGGACAGCACGCGGTCGGCGCCGGGGAGGTTGCGGCGGGCCAGCACAGCGGGGAGGTCGCGGGCGGTGGCGCTGCTGACATCCAGGCCGGGGTGGGCATCGCGCAGGGCGGTGCGGAGCTCGCGGTCGGGTTCGAGGGCGAGGAAGCGTGCGTTGGGCGCGGCCTCGCGAATCCAGGAGGTGAGCGGACCGGTGCCGGCGCCCACTTCGACCACCACATCGGCCTCATCGAGCATCGAGACGCCCACGAGCGCCCGGGCGAGCCAGGGACTGGACGGGGCGACCGTGCCGATGCTCCCGGGCGACCGCAGCATTCGCTTCCAGAGAAGCTTGGCGGAGTCGAGGACATCGGGATCGAGCCCGGGGGACGGGGGCGTGGGGGTCGACTTGGACACTGGGCGCACGCTCTCCATGAAGCCTCCGGCGTCCTGCCGCAGTAACCACCCCGACCGGGCAGGCCACCCCGCGCATGCGCCTGCCCCTAGGACAGGTCGAACACCTCGTGGCGTCCCGCTGCGCCCACGAAGCCGTCCGCACGGGGATCCCGGCCATCCGGCACGGCGGTGTGGTGCATGAGCACAATCTTGTGTCGAAGGGCACGGGGAAGGGTGAGCAGCTGCTCGTAGTGGGTGTGCACCGTTCCGTTGAAGGGCCGGGAGAACGTGCACTCGTGGAAGATGGTGTGGACGTCGGGGTCTTCGGCGGCCTTCCGAAGCCAGCCCGGCGAGAAGGTGGTGTCGCCGCTCCACAACACCCGCCGGCCCCGGGCGGTGAGCTCGATGCCGAACGCAGCCTTGGAGATGGTGCCGCCGTCGACGTGAGGCACACGAAACCACCGCAAGGCGAGGTCGCCGACCGTGAGCTGGCTGGCCTTGCGCGTGCGCAGCACCGCCTCGACCCCATCGGTGCGGGTGGTGCCCCCCAGGTCGCGCCAGATGCCCATGTACGGCTTCATGGCGACGAGGAGGGGGTCCAGGAGGTCGTCGGGGCCCAGCAGCGTGGTGGTCTGGCCGGCGGGACAGCCATCCGGGCCGGTGTACATCCGCTCCCAGGCGAGCTGCTCGGGGCTGGCGTGGTCGGCGTGCAGGTGCGTGAAGGCCACGGCGTCGATGGCGGTGGGGTGGACCTTCAGCTCGCGCAGGCTCTGGCAGGCGGTCACGCCGCAGTCGATGAGGACCTGGGTGTTGCCGACTTCGACCAGCGCGTTGTTCTGGTAGTTGACGCGGTAGTCGGTGAACGCGCCGCCGCTCCCCAGAAAGGTGACCTTCATCCCGACTCCCGGTCGTCGTGCCTGGAAAGACGCTTCGGACGGTGGGTGCCGGGCCTTGAACGCCGACCGCCGATCAATGGGGCTGGGTGGTCCACGTGAACGCGGCGGGCTGCAGCGGCGGAAGCGGACCGGCGGCGCTGGGCCAGGGCCCCATCAGAGAGTCGTAGATGGCGTCGTGGAGGGCTTCTTCGCGCTCCCAGCGGTCGAGGATCTCGCGGCGACGGCGGCGCACGAGCAGTCCGCCAGCGACGAACACCACCCCGGTGACGGCCAGGAGGGTGGAGTCGGCCACCAGGGGCTTGAGCCACATCGGGGAGGCGGTGAGGCGGGCGCGCCAGGCCTGGTCGAGCTCGTAGGAGGAGGCGCCGGTGGCGTCGCGGAGGGCCCGGTCGACGGACTTTCCGGACGCCAGGCCACGGGTGACGGCGGAGAGGGTGTCGTCGCCGTAGGTGTTCTGCAGGTAGGCGACGAGGTCGGCGCTCTGGGCGTAGGCGAGGCGGGCGCGGCCGGCGTCGCGGGGGAAGCCGCGGGTGATGTCGTCGAGGCTGTGGAGGCTGTCGCCCAGGAGGCCGGTGGCCAGGCGGTCGGTGAGCTCGGGCGTGTATTGGCGGGCGAGGAGCTGGGCGGCGCCTTCCTGGAGCCAGCTGGGCACGGGGCGCGGAGAGAATGCGCGACCGAGGATGATGTGCACCAGCTCGTGGTCGAGCACCTGTTCGAGGGGTTCGTCGGTGCCGATGCGCACGCGGTTGCTGCGGAGGAAGATGATGCCGCGGGTGGGCCAGGCGGTGCCATCGGCCCACTCGGGCACACGACCGGGCTGCATCTCGCGGAAGGTGTCGGTGTCGGGCGCGAGGAAGATGTCGATGGTGGCGCCGGACGGGAAGCCGAGCGCCTGCGAGAGGACCGGGACCGAGCCGTCGGAGTGGTCGGCCAGCTTCTGGGCGGTGCCGATGTCGTCGGGGTGCGTGTGGATGCGCACGTAGTTGGCGTGGATGGTGCGCCAGCCTTCGGGCGGCGGCATGGGCTCGGCGAAGAGACCTTCGAGGTCTTCGACTTCGAGCGCGCGCATGGCCGGCCCTTCGGTTGCTTCGGCGGGCTGGGCCACGAGGACGAACCCGAGCAGGGCGACCGCGAGCAGGCGGAGGGTGCGGAAGATGGCGCGCATGGGAGCTCCCGAGGCCGTCCGGGAAACACGCGACCAGGTGGCGCGGCTTCCGGGGCGGGACTGCGCCTCTCTGCGGACGCATTCGGGTCGGGGGAAGGGCACGTTGCTCATCCGGGCTTCAACGGGACTCATGGTACCGGGGCCGACCATCATCGTCGCCAATGTGGCGCGGGGGCGCAATGGTCGTTTCGGTCGTTCAGTCGTCGCCTTCATCAAACCAGGCGGCCTCGGGGAACGACCGGGCGGTCTCGGTGGGTAGAGCGGCCAGGAAGGTGGCCACGCGCACCGGACCCAGCGGCCGCAGGACACCCTCCACCACGCCATTCCAGCGGGTCCGCGCCTGTACCCGTGCGGAGATGGCCCGAGCGCGGAGCTCGACCGCATCGTCGTGGGCCGCCCCTGCCGACCGCATGGCCGCCACCGCCGCACGCACGTCGGGGAGGTCGGTGCACTCGGCATCCAGGGCTGCGAGGATGGCACCGAGGTGGGCGGCTCCCGTGGCGTCGGTGGCGTAGGGGTCGGCCCACTTCATGAAGTGCGGCAGCACAGACCCCCGGGCCACGGCCGCACCCGGCGACTCCAGGCGGGGGGCGACGGCTGCCTGCAGTGCCCGACCCGCCGCCCGGGCACGCGCGACGGCCTCGACGAACTGTTCTTCGGCCAGCGCCTCCTGGTGGAGCGTGAGGGCGAGCGTGCGTCCGGCATCACGGAGGTGGTGGGTCGACGGACCTGTTCCCACCTCGGCACAGATGTCGGCGGTGCGCTCGACGGCACCGGCGTCGGTCCAGAGCTCCCAGCCACTCATTCGGCAGGCTCTACCACGCCGTGCTCGGCCAGGACGGCCGAGAGCCAGTCCAGGTCGCCTTCCCAGCCGGCCCGGGTCTCGACCACACGACCGCTGGGGTCGACCACGAGCGTGGCGGGCAGACCGGGCGCTCCCACGCGGTCCAGGGCCTTCGCACCACCCCAAGCCACCTTCCAGCGCGGCCCCGGCGCACCGACCTGCTGCACCGGCCAGTCCAGGCGCGGGGACTCTTCGACCGAGACCACCACCACGGTCACGGGCACATCCGCCGCCTCCCAGGCCGCGCGAAGGTCGAGCAGTGCGCCCATCTGCACGTGACACGACACGCACCAGGCCGCCCACAGCTCCACCACCCGCCACCCTTCCAGCTCGGCCAGGCGGGTGGCGGTGCCGTCGATGTCGACCACCAGCTCGGGGAGCGGTCCGCCCTCGACAGGAAGCCCGGGTGGCGCCGAGCCGAGCGCATCGGCAAACCCGTCGAGGTCGATGACCGGGCCCTCACCGACGAGGATCTCGGCAGGCTGCGCGGCATCCAGCCAGCCCTCCACCCCGCCCGGGTGCCAGCGACGCTGCGCGTAGAGGCGGTCGGCGAGGGTGCGGGCCTCGGAGACGAGCGGAGGGTCGTCGTAGCGGGGGTCGACCACCACAAAGCCCGCCCGCAGGTGGAAGATGGCGGTTTCGTGGTCGCCGGCGGCGTGGGCGATGAGCGCGGCGTGGAAGTGCACCGTGGCGCTGGGCCGGCGGTACAGCAGCAGAGCGCGGTCGAGGTCGGCCCGGGCACCGGCGACGTCGCCCATCTGGAAGCGCAGCCAGCCGCGGGTGTCGAGGGCGGCGCCCGTGCTGTGGCCGTGGGTCCAGCGAAAGCCCGGGTCGGCCTCGGGGCCGCCGCGATGGGCGCGGTAGGGCACGGGTGCTGCCAGAGCGGCGTCGATGGCTTCGAGGGCCCGTGGCATGCGCTTGTGGTGTGTGGCCGCAGCCCATGCGAAGGCGTTCGCGCGGTCGAGGTCGGTGGGCCAGGCCAGCCAGGCGCGCTCCAAGGCCCGCACTTCGCCTGCAGCGTGGCCATTGTCGGCATGACAGCGTGCGACGTGCCCCCACCACTCCGCACGGAGCGGGCCATCGTCGGGAACCAGCCCGTCCACGTCGCGCAGAGCCCGGAGGCGGCGGTCGGCATCGGGAACCCCTGCCGCCTCTCGCACGCGGTAGACGGTGTCGGGGTCGCCGATGGGTGGTGGGGCATGCCAGCGGGCGCGGGTGCCGGTCTCCCAGCCCACATCGCGGGCGGCGGGTGCGAGCGCGCGGAGGGCGTGGTCGAAGGGGGTGGTGGGAAGACCCTGCCAGCGAGTCACCTCGCGGGCCCACCACAAGCGAGCGGGGTCGGTGGACGAAGCGGCTCGGTCGGCCGCAGAAGCCAGAGCCACCCGAGCCCGCACGAGCCCCGGTCCGTGGGCGGTGTCGGACCAGGGGTTGCCGCGGAGGGTGAGGTCGGAGGGGTCGGTGCTGGCCCAGGTCTCGACGTCGGTGCCCCACCCGGCGGACGCCCGGGTCACCGATGCCTCGGCTCCATCGAAGATCCGGTCGCGCTGGACCTTGTCGTCGGGACAGACCGCATCCAGGCGACCGCGCACCAGCCGCAAGGCATCCAGCACCTCGGGCGGCGGAGGTGCCGAGAGATGCGCCTGGATGTGGGCGCAGTAGGGCTCCGGCGCCGACAGGCCCTCGGCCACAGCCACCACCCACAGGACCAGCTCGAGCGCGCCCGCGGAGGGGTCGATGCTGCCCACGAGCGACGGCCCTTCTCCCAGCGCGGCCAAGGCCTGCCCATGAAGCGCGACCAGCACCGGGTTGTGGGGCTGTGCGTGCAGGGCCTCACGGGTGGAGACCGCGGCCTCGACCGCCTGCCCCGAAGCCACCAGGTACCGCAGCCGTCCCACATCCGGCTCGGCAGCCACCGCCACGGAAGTGGGCGCCAGCAAAGCCAGGCCCCCCATCCATCCGGTCAGCCAGCGCATGGAGCCTCCAGGGTCAGTAGGACTGGACGAGGGTGAAGTGGACCGTGGCCATGGGCGGCGGGTGCACCAGCTCGGTGTCCTCGCGCAACCGTACCGCACCGGACAAGGCCGCCCGCCCGAGCGGTGTGGGCAGCGCAAGCCCCATCCCTGCAGACGGCAGCAGCGTGCCGAACCGCACTCCCGGCTCGATGACACCGGAGATGGGGTCGGTGCGGTCGGCGATGGTCTCCCACGTGCGCCCGACGTCGGAGAAGGCGAGCAGGTGCAGCCGGGGCCAGACCGCGAACCGGACCTCCATGCTGCCCAACCCCAGGACATTTCCACCGATGCGGTAGTCGTTGGGGCCGCCGTCCCAGCCCGGCGGGTTGGCCTGTGCGACGCTCCATCCGCGCAGCGAGCTGCCGCCGCCCAGCCGGAAGCGCAGCTGGGGCACCGAGGGCACGGTGGGGTCGTGGAAGCGGAAGGCGCCCGCTTCGAGGCGGCTCACCAGCACCCACCGCGGGCTCCCGAGGGGCACGAAGCGCTTCATCGCCACGTGCACCCGCCAGAAGGGGTCGAGGCCCGCCAGGCCGAAGGGGATGGCGTCGATGTGGAGCTGGCCGCCGCGCGACGGCAGCATGGGGCGGTCGACCTCGGACCAGTCGGCCCGCAGGCGGATGAGGGCGCCGGGTGCGAAGGGTCGGAAGGCTGGCCGGTGGCGCCCCAACATGGGGGGCAGTGGAGGGTCGCCGGGCTCGACGAACCAGTCGTCCCAGAGGTGTTCTTGGGCGGACCACGCGAAGGACTTCCACAGGGCGAGCTCGGGGGTGGCCGACAGCTCCAGGGTGTCGGAGGGGCGCCAGCGCAGGCCCGCACGGAAGGCGCCGGTGAGCATGTTGTTGGCTCGGACGGCTTCGAGGTCTCCGTCGGCTTCGACCACCGCCGACAAGCCCGACAGCGGCAGCAAGAACACCTCGCTCGACAGGCCCAGGCGGCCGACGGGGCCGTGGTTGCCCCAGAAGGTGTGGGGTCCGACGAAGACGGGGAAGCTGCGGTAGCCGCCCGCGGCGCGCGCCTCGAAGGTGGTGAGCTGGCGGCCCACCACATCATCGCGGAAGCCCAGCCCCACCTCGGCCGCGAAGAAGGTGGGGTCGCTCGACACCTCGACGATAGGGAAGAAGCCGTCGGTGTCGGCCTCGGTGACAGTGATCTGCACGGGCACGCGCTGCTGGGCGTCGGGGTCGCCGGGTGCCACCTCCACGCGGGCAAAGGACGGCACGCTGTCCAGGGCGGTCTCGATGTCGGTCAGCCGCGAGCCGTTCCAGCGCTCCCCCTCGGGCACCGTGGTGGCCACGCGCCGGGCGACACGCTCCTGGCTGGCCTTCGGCAGTCCGGTGATGTCGAGGGGTCCGAAGCGGGCACGCTGGCCGGGGTCGATGTGGAAGAGCACCGTGACCGTGCGGGTGTTGGCCCGCGGCACCAGCACGCTCGCCACCAGCGGATGGGAGAAGCCTCGCTCGGACAACAGACGCGCGAACTCGGCCTCGGTGTGCGCGCGCGCTTCGGCGTCGTAGGCCCCCGGCTGCACCTGGACCGCCTCGCGGAGGGCCCGTCGGAGGGGACGCTTGACGGTCTCCAGGCCGTCGATCTCGACGTCGCCCACGGCCCAGCGCTCGCCGGTGTCGACCACGAAGGTGGCCCGCAGTGCGCTGTCGGCGACCCTGCGGTTGAGCCAGCGCCCCCACATGCTGGTGTCGGTGGACAGCTCGAGCTTCACGGTGCAGTCGAGCCAGCCGCGGTCCATGAACCACAAGCGCAGGGCGTGGGCGTCGGCCTGGAGCTGGGCGCGGTCGGCCGACGGCACCGGCGTGTAGCTGCGCATGACCGGGGTGGACTGCCACCACTCGGGCAGGGGGTGTGACAGCGCCTCGCGGGCCAGGAAGGCGGTCTGGCGCGCATCGACCCGACTGCCGTGGTGGCCGGGCCTCACGGACACGGCGGGGAGGTCGGGGTCGCGGGGGACCACGCCATTCCATGAGGCGTCGGGGCCCTGGATGCGTACGTCGGTGAGCCACGGACCGGGCGGAAAGCGCTCGGGGACGTCGGGGGCGGCGACGGCCAGTGCAGCCCACCCCCACAGCAGGAGCGGGATCAGCGCGCGGATCCAGCGTGGCATCAGGACTGTCGTCCTCCGCGCCCCCGGACGTCACGGGGAGGCAAAGAGTCGGGAGCGAAAACCCACCGATTCCGTCGACCGCTTGCCTATGCCGTCGCCGTGTTCTAGGACAACCGCACCGTTTTTCTCCAGTCCGCGCGCGCAGCCTTGCGCCGCCATCCGTCCGTCATCCAAGAACCCGAGGTCCCCATGCCCCTCACGCTGACGACCGACAACTTCGACGCCGAAGTCCTCCAGAGCGACACCCCCGTCCTCGTCGACTTCTGGGCCACCTGGTGCGGTCCCTGCAAGGCCATCGCTCCCCTGCTCGACAAGGCCGCCACCCAGTACGACGGCAAGCTCGTCATCGGCAAGCTCGACGTCGACAAGCAGATGGCCCTCGCCCGCAAGTACAAGGTGCGCAACATCCCCTCGCTGCTCCTCTTCAAGGGCGGCGAAGTGGTCCACACGCACGTGGGCACGCTCAACCAGTCGAAGCTCGACGCCATGGTGGGCCCCCACATCGGCTGAGCCACCGGCACCTGGCGCCCCGGCCTTCCAAGAGAAGGTCGGGGCGTTGTTGTTCTCGGCCCGCTCTACTCGCCCCAGGGCCCCTTCTCGCCGCAGTTCCACACCTCGATGGGAGTGGTGGAGACCACGCTGCTCTCGAACGACACCAGCACCCCGCGGTCGGTCCAGGCGTGCACGGTGAGCACCGCATCGTCGGGCGCAGGGCTGCCCTCGCCGGCGAACTGCACGATAGTGTTCACCAGGTTGGGGCGGTCGTTGCCGACCGGGTAGGCGCCTTCCCAGATGGGCTCGAGGTCGTCGGTGTGGAGGGGGTCGATGTCGGTGTGGACACCTTCGGCCAGAGCACTGCCGGGGTCGAACAGCTCGGCACAGGTGAAGTCGCCTGCGGTGAGCTTGATGTGGCCCCGCTTCACGTCGAGCTGCGACCACGCCACCCCACCGTGCCGCAAGTAGAGCTCGGTGGCTTCGGGGTCGGCGGAGTCGGGCGGGGGCAGGCCGGTCTCGGCCCCGCGGCGGGGGTCGTCGAAGGGGGTGTCGTCGGTGGGCAGCCCGATGGTCCACTCTCCGGAGTCCACCGGAGCAGGGGTGGCCGACCCGGTGGGGGTGGGGTCTTTGTCGTCGCCCGAGCACGCACACAGGCACACCAGCGGCCACAGGCGGGTCATGGGGCCTCCACCGCGCAGGTGACCGGGTGCCCCACACGCGACATGAGGCCTTCGAGACGGTCGCAGTCATCGCTCACGTCGAGCGCGAGGCGGGGGACAGGGCCCGGTGCGGTGCGCTCCAGCTCGAGGAGGAAGTCGGGGGTGCGCAGCAGGGCGCCGCAGATCTCGCGGACCGAGGCTTCGAAGGTGTCGTCTTCGAGGGCCGCTTCGACGGTGAGGTCGAGGGGCGCGCCCACCAGTGCTTCGAGCAGAGCGGCTTCTTCGGCGTCGATGGCGCCGTCGGTGAGCAGGCGGTCTTTCAGGGCGGCGAGGAGGTCGCCCACGGTGGCCCCGCGGTCGATGGCCCCCTGGAGCAGGCGCTCGATGGTGTCGGAGGAGTCGGTGCGTCCGCAGGTGCCGCAGGTGCTGTTGCAGAGGTCGACGCAGGCGTCGTCCCACTGGACCTCGCAGCAGTAGGGGTCGTGGGCACAGGTGCAGGCCTGGCAGGCGCAGTTGCCGCAGCCCGGGACCGCGGGCGTGGCCTCACAGCCGTCTTCGGCGCCGGGTTCGGTGTCGGGTTCGGTGCAGGTGCCGAAGTGGTTTTCCCACGACAGCAGCCCTTGGAAGTCGACGCCGTCGAGGCGAGGCTGGGAGCGGCGCACCGAGACGCCGATGCCTTCGTAGACATCGAGGACAGGGTCGTCTTCGGTGGGGATGCGCGGCGGCTGGGGCCAGCCCATGGCGTTGTGGGTGGTGCGCACGAGCACGCGTCCGGGCCAGCGGCGCACGCGGTCGCCGGGGCCGTTGCCTTGTTCGGTGGGGTCTTCGTTCTCGACGGAGAAGGGGTCGATGACCGGCGGCATGCCGTAGGGGTCGGCGCCACAGGTCTCGGGGAGGCCGGCGTTGAACAGGGGGTGCAGTGCGATGTCGGTGAGCAGCGTGCGCAGCGCGAAGCCGTCGGTGACGAAGTGGTCGGTGAGTTCGAAGAGGATGTCGCGCTGTTCGGCATTTCGGGGGAAGCGGTGCGCCACGGACAGCGATGCGCCGGTGGCTTCGGTCCACATCTGCTCGGTGATGGACTCGCCCACCAACCACGCGAAGGCTTCGGGTCCGGCCGGCACTTCGTCTTCGGCCCACACATGACCGCGGTCGCGGAGGGCGTCCACGCCTTCGTGGAGCGCCGCCTCGACATCCCACACCGAGCCCTCGGAGCCGAGGGCCGAGATGAAGAAGGCGTCGTGGCCGAGGAGGTCGTCGCCGAAGCCGCCGGGCGGTGACACCAACCCGCAGCCGGTGAGCCCGTACGGAGCCAGCTCGGCGTCGTCGGCGCCAGCCACGGGGTCGAAGCGGAACACGGCGTAGGCTTCTTCGGCGGAGATGCCCTGGTTGACGCCAAAGAGGGCTTGTTCGAACAGCCCCGGGACGTCCCAGGTGCGGTCGAGGGTGGGGTCGGGGTCGTCGGTGGTGGAGTAGGCGCTGTTGTGGCAGGGCACGCAGTCGAGGTCGCGCCGCAGCCACACATCGAGGAATTCGTCGCCCATGTCGATGCGGCGGTTCTCTTCGAGCTCCAGCGGGCCCACGTTGGCGCCGGTGATGGGCTTGTGGAGGCGGGCGAAGAGGGCCGTGCGGTAGACCACCGAGAGGTCGTCGTGGAGGAGCGCGCTGCGCATCACGTCGGCCATGTTGTAGGTGGCGTCGCGGCCGAAGCGGGGTGAGTTGTCTGCGAGGAAAGCGGCCAGCTCGCCGTTGTCGTCGCTGAGCATCGGCCCGGCCCAGCAGCCGTTGTCGACCCGCGTGCCGGTGCGAGGCACCCGGAGGATGTCCATGAAGACGTCGGTCTGGTGGTCGAGGTAGGCGGGGTCGTGTGTGAGGGCCTGCAGCACGGCTTCGCGACCGGTGGCCTGGACGGCGGCCTCCCACATCGCCACTTCCGCGGCCCCATGTGCCTGACGGCCCCACACGAGCGGGAGCGCACGCTGCACCCACGCGGCATCGCCGGCGTCGCAGATGTCCCAGGGGTCTTCTTCGACCGGTGTGTCGGGGGGCTCCAGCGCCTTGAAGGGTGGGGAGCCACACGCCATCGCCACGGCGGCCAGTGCGACGGGAAGGCGCTTCATGCGGGCCTCCCGAGCACAATCTCGTGGAGCCATGCGAGGCCATCGACCTCGGGACGGGAGGGCAAGCGAAGGTCGCCCACGGTGAAGCTCTCGTGGGCGAAGGGCCAGATGCCCATCCCGGCGAGCATCGCGGCCCGGAGCTCGACCGGCGTGACGTAGGTGCGCGCGGTGCCGTCGGGGCCGATGCTGCCCACCACACCCGCCTGGTCGGGGCCGATGGGACCGCCGATGAGCACCGAGACGTAGCCGTAGGGGTGGTGGTTGGTGCCGTTGCCGCTGCCACGCTGCACGAAGGGCGTGCGGCCGAACTCGGTGGTGAGGGCGACCATGGTGCGGTCGAGATCGACCTTGGTGGGGTCGTTTTCGCCGGGTTCGTTCACCATCTCGGTGAGCAGGCGCAGGGTGTGGGTGAGGTTGGTGGCGGTGTCGCCGATGTGGTCGGTGTGGACGTCGTAGGCGCCGCCGCCGGAGCTGGGCTTGATGCCGCCGTCGACGAACGTGACCATCCGGGCGGGGTCGGTGGGGTGGGTGAGCAGGTGGCGGGCGATGGCCAGCGAGGTGGCCGGCATGGAGTGGTCTTCGATGCCGCAGCTGGTGCCGGTGCGGTTGGCCATGGCCTCTTCGGTGAGCAGGGCCGACAGCCCCTCCACGTCTTGGAACAGGGCTGACGCCGCGGCATGGTCGCCGATGGCCGGTGCACGGAGGCCGGAGTAGCGCCGGGCCGTGCGCTGTGCGTAGAGGTCGACCAGGCCGTCGAGCTGGGCCTGTTGGGCAGCATCTCCGGAGCGGGCGAGCATGGCCGGGATGTTGTTGGTGGACCCCACCCGAAGCTCGAGCGGACGGGCCAGCGCTGGATGCAGGCCCACCGCACTCGCCGCCCGCATGTTGGCCGTCTCGATCTGAAACTCGGGGTACAGCGTGTAGGCGCGCGGGGTGGTGCGGCCATCGAGCGATGCGAAGTACCGCTGCACCGACGTGGCCCCGCCCGCCATCCGCGGCGAGCCCAGCCGAAGCCCCGTGAGCATCAGCGGAACGGCCGCCTCGTGGGGTTCGAGGGTGTGGTGCTGCACCACGATGCGCATCCGGGCGAGGATGTCGGGGCGGTCGCGCAACGGACCGACGAGCGGACCCAGGTGCACCAGCTGGCCGTCGGCGTCGGTGGCGAAGGGTTCCGGCTCGAGCCAGTCGGAGGACAGCTCACAGCGTTCCTGGATGGCGGCGATGCCCGACCCGAAGAGGTGGTACTGCTCGTTGGGGTAGTCGGGGTCGTCGGGGCGACCGAATTCGGGCACCGTGTAGAAGGTCTCCCAGGGCGACAGCCCGCCGAAGAGGAAGACCTCGAGCACCTGCTCGGCGCGCACGCCGTCCCCGAGCAACAAGCCGGCTCCGGTGGCATCGGGCGCCGCTCCGAAGGGTGCAGCGCGGACGGCTCTGGGGCCCGCAAGCCCCGCAAGTCCGAGGGTGCCCGCGCCCAGGAGGCGTCGTCGGGACCAGCTCACCACATCCTCCACCGCATCGTTCTATTGGGGCCCGGCGTCGGGGTCTTCGCCCGACGGGCAGTAGCAGGCCGTGAAGCTGCCCGCGGTACCGACCGTGCCGTCGGTGTAGGTGGGGCCGAAGCCCGACACCGTGAGCAGGCCGCCGGTCGACGAGAAAGACTCCACCGTGAAGGACAGCTCGCCGCCGCTGGCTTCGGTGGAGTGGCCATCCGTGGCGACGTCGGCTTCGGCCCACACGCCTTCGGGCGGAGAGCCGCCATCTTCGAGCACCAGGGGCACCACGTCGCCGTTCTCGGGGAGGCCGTACATCACGATGCGGTTGTTGTAGCCCTCGTACTCGGCGAAGTTGCCCACCTGGAGGCAGGTGTCGCGGCCGCCGTGCGTGATGCCGATGACTTCCGGGCCGAAGTCGCCCCGAAACCACACCCAGCCGTCCATCGTGGCGGTGGAGCCATCGGGAAGGGTGAGCTCGACGGCGTTTCGGTTGCAGCTGTCGTCCCAGACGTCTTCGGTGATCTCCCAGTCGTCGATGGGGTCGTCGCCGGAGTCGGTGCCCGAGCCAGAGCCCGACCCGCTGCCGTCGTCGCCCGTGCCCTCCCCCCCCGTGTCGACGACGGGGGTGTCGGTGGTGCCGGCCGCATCCACGCAGTCCGGGCTGCGCGCACAGCCGGGGTCGGCGCAGTCGACGGTGTCGTTGCCGTCGTTGTCGACCCCATCGGTGCACTCGCCGAGCTTCATGCCTTCGTGCCACTGGATGCAGCCCACGGGAAGGGTGGCCAGGACGACGGCAGCGGTGCGAAGCCAGGGATTCATGGAGTCCTCGATGGGGCCATCGTAGCGCGGTTCGACTGCACTGACGGGCTCATTGCCGGCCTTTGCGCGCCGCTTGGACCATCGCGAGCTCGTCGCGGGAGAGCCAGGTGGTCTTCCATCCGGCACTTCGCAGCTGCGACCGGATGCGGGCCCAGTCGTCGAGAAACTGCAACACCGCTTGATCCAGCACAGGCGCGAACCGACGTAAATCGGCGCGCTCGGGGTGGTGCTTCAGGTAGTGCTGCAGCTCGTGGCGGAGGTGCGTGAGAACCGGCAGAGAGTGGGCGCGCAGGGTCTCTTCCCACACCTCGTTTCCGGCGGTCCAGTCGTTGATCTCGCGGCTGCGCTGGCCCGGGTGGCGGCGGTAGGCCACGAGTGGTTCGGGGGTCCAGGACAGGCCCTCACCGCGCAACGCCGCCCGAAAGGGAAGGATGTGGTCCCAGCCGCCGGGGAGGGGAACGTCGTCGGTGGGGATGAAGGCGGGGTCGGTGAACAACGACGGCTCGAAGGCACCCGTGGCCCCGAGCATCTCGCCCCGCCAGCCCCCCGCGACTTCAGACAGCCCCAGCGTGACCTGCTTCTGACCGGGGAGGTACGGACCGGCCGCCCGACCGTCGGCGTCGACCTGGATGGCATTGCACCCCACCCAGCCCGACCGGGTGGCCTTCCACACCTCCACCACCTTCGACACGCGGTCGGGGAAGGAGAGGTCGTCGCCGTGGGCAATCACCACGAGGTCGCCGGTGGCCTCTCGGCCGATGGTGGGGGTGTGCTCGCGACGGAGGTTCTTCTGGCGGGCCACCAGCCGAACCTCGGCCTGCGTGGACCCTGCGTGCTCGGCCAGCACCGACTCGATGACGCCCACTGTTCCATCGCTCGAGGCGTCGTCGGACACGATGATCTCGAGGTTTGCGTAGTCCTGCGCCAGCACGGACTCGAGCGACGCCCGCACCCACTGTTCCTGGTTGTAGGTGAAGAGCGCGATGGTGACCTTGGGGTCGGACGTCTCGGGCACACTGCCTCCACGGGGCGCACCTGCGTATGGCCCGCTCGGGAGCCCGTCGAGTGTCACACTTCGCCACAAGGTGCGTAGGGGCAGGCGAACATGGGAGACTCACGATGAACCACCCCCGCCACGCGCTGTGGTGCGCCGCCGGCATCTTGGTCGCAGGCTGCTCGTCCTCGACTGAAGATGGGCCCGAGACCGACCCCCTCTACGACCTTCCGGACGATGAGCGGCCCGACTCGGGTGCACCATACGACGACACAGACGAACCCGACGCGGTGGCGGTGCTGACTTCATCGACCGACCAGGTGGACCTGGGCGCCCACGACCCCCGCTGTCCGGCCGACCACACGCTCACCATCACCAACACGGGCACCAGGGAGCCACTCAACCTGGCGGCGGCAACCACGAGCGGCTGGCGCGCGACGTTGGGTGAAGGCACCCTCGAGCCGGGCACCTCCGTGGAGCTCACAGTGTCCTGGCTGGGCAACCCGGATGCATCGCCCACCGGCGTCGTCGAGGTGACCGGCTTCGCCCTCGACACCCCCTTGGTGGTGCCGTTGTCATTGACCCCCACCGTGCCCGGGGGCTCACTCACCACCCACCTCGGCGACCGCACCACCGCCGACCTCCTCCTCGCGGTCGACCGCAGCTGCAACATCGACGACATGGCCCGCATCGAGCCCAGCTGGCCCACCCTCCGAGATGCCCTGTCCGACCACGGCATCGACCTGCGCATGGCCTCCGTGGTGGCCGCCGACGCCTGCATCCTCGGCGAGACCCGCATCGTCGACCACACCCTCGACGACGACACCATGCGGCAGGTGCTGTGGGACCAACAGGACTGGGACGGCGCGCTGGACGCCACCACAGAACGGCTCCTCGAGAAGGCGGTGTGGGCCTTCGATGCCGCAGCAGGGGGCTGCAACACAGGCCTCCACGAGACCAACCGCCCACTCCACGTGCTCGCCTTCTCCGACGAACCCGACCAGAGCCCGGGCGTGTGGTCGGACTACCTGCCGCTCCTCGCCGACCACGTCGACCCGGGCCTGCCCGCCGTGGTGCACGGCATCGGCGATGACGCCGACAACACCTGCCCCACGGCGTCGTCGTACTGGGGGGCCATCGAAGCTGCGGAAGCCACGGGCGGGGCCTGGTTGCGGTGGTGCGACACGGACTGGAACGCCAACATGGAACGGCTCGCCGACACGATGGCTCTGGCCCATCGGCGGGTGGACCTGGCCACGGTGAGCGGCTTCGTGCCGGAGCTCCAGGCGAGCGACTACACCGAGGTGCAGGTGGATGGGGTGACGGTGGACGGGTGGACGGTGGACCCGGACCTCGACGCGCTGGTGCTGCCCGAAGGCACAGACCTCTCCGGGGTGGTGGATGTCGCGTTCACGCTGCCGGCGGCGTGCGGAGAGTAGGCGCGCATCTACCCGCACTCAGTACGTGATGCCGCCACCCACCACCGACACGATGCCTGCAATGGACGACGTGCCCCGGTTCCACGGCAAGATGGTGGCCGACTGGTCGTACACGAAGCCCACCGACACGATGGCCACCGAGCCGGTCGACCACAACGCGAACTGCGAGCCGTCGAAGTTGAAGGAGCCGTCGTCGGTGACCGCGCAGCGCACCACTTCGTAGCCGTCCGACGTCACGCCATTGTCGAGGATCATCGTGATGATGACCCAGTCGGCGCCGCCCGAGGTCCAGCGGAAGGACTGGTACTGGCCGATGTCGGGCGGGTAGGAGTCGGACAGGGCGGGCGTGCTGACCGTGGGCGGGCTGCTGGGGAGCTGGACCACCGCGGAGACGTCTTCGGTGGGCAGCGAGCCGCCCACGGGTGCGACCAGGTCGTAGCGGGCGCCCTTGGTGAGGCTGGTGGGTTCGTCGGAGAAGCCCAGGCCGTCGTAGGGCAGCGAGATGGTGCTGCCCGACGTGGGCCGGAGGTCGATGGACGTGAGCCCGGGATCGAAGACCGTGACCGCGGCGCTGCTGGACCAGGTCTCGGAGCGGCAGGTGTCGAGCACGGGCACCATCAGCTCGTACCAGCGTGTGGCGGTGGGGTCGGAGAAGTACACGGAGGCGTCGTAGATGTCGTCGGGTGTGCCGCCGTCCCAGTAGCCGCCGGTGTAGCTGGAGTGCTCGATGACACCGATCATTCCGTACAGTCCGCTGGCGTCTTCCCAGTATCGGAACGCGTTCGAGAGGCGTCCGGAGCCGGCGTCTGTGTCGACGGTGATGGTGGCGAGGCCGGTGCGGGGGACAGCCGGGGTGACGACGACCAGCTCGGTCTCGGTGACCGACGACACAACGGCCTCGGTGGCGCTGATCTCGACGACGGCGGAGGCATCGAACGGGCCGCCTGTGATGGTGATGAGGTCGCCGCCCGCGTTGGAGCCGTAGGCCGGCGTGACGGAGTCGATGGCGAGCTCGATGGGGTCGGGGTCGCCGTCGTCGCCGCCGTCTCCCGAGCCACCGTCGCCCGCCCCACCATCACCGGAGCCGCCGTCGCCCGAGCCCCCATCCCCCGAGCCGTCGTCGCCACCCGAGCCCGAGCCCGAGCCCGTGGTGAGACCGGTGTCGGTGGTGCCCGGCAGCGTGTCGCCGTCGTCGCCCACGGGTGACGGGGCGCCCGAGTCGAGCAGCTTGCCGTAGTCTTCGAGCCCACCACAGCCCACGGCAGCAACGAGCGAAAGGAGCGTGAAGGAGCGCAGAGCTGGCATCAGAAGCCTCGGGGAGCCGCGCGGGGAGGGGGCTCCGCACCGGGCACCATACCGCGGAAGTCAGGCGTTCCCGATGTCAACAGCCTTGCTGTTCGTGCACCTTGATGAGGTCGAGCAGGGCATTGAGCTGCTGCTTCTGCGGGGCGTCGGTGGATGCCCGGGCGGCCTGTTCGAGCGTTCGGCGGGTGGGCTCCAGCAGCCAGCTCGGCGGCCAGCTGTTTTCGGTCTGTTCGTACAGGATGTTGGTGGCGTCGGACACGCGGGCGTAGACGGCCGGTGGCATGGACCGCACGCGGTCGTGGATCTGGGACTGCAGCAGGGCGGTGCGGGCGATGGGGTCGGGGTCGGCCAGCAGCTCGGCGCGCGACGGTGTGGAGCCGTGCGCCAGCTCGAAGTTGTAGTCGGTGATGCCGGGTGGGACGAGCTCGGGGCCGGCGATGCGCTCCAGCAGGGCGACGTAGGCGTCGAGGTGGGCGGTCATGGACGACCAGTCGGCGCGGACTTCGGTGGGGAGGGTGTCGATGGGGATGGTGCCGATGACGTGTTGGAGCACGTACGGCACCTGGAAGGCCGACCGGTTGTAGGGACAGTTGGTGAGGAGGACGAGGGTGGCGTCGCGGACCTCGGCGCGGGTGCCGCCATCCCAGCTGTCGACGGCCGCTGACAGCACGGACATGTCGGTGGGCACGGCCGTCTCGACGGGTGCGGCGGGGGGCGGGGAGACGGTGCTGCAACCGGTGAGCCCCAGGGCCACGGCGAGGAAGAGACGGAGGGACGTCATGGGGCGGTCCGGGCGAGGAGGGGCGGGGGCGAGGGTGAGGCGAGGCACGCCGGGGGGAGGGTCCAGGGCGTCCAGGTGCCGGCGGTGTAGAGCACGCCAGCGGCGAGGACGGTGCTGAAGACCAGCGCGCACCGACGCTGTGCGCTGCGGGGTCGGGAGGCCAGGACGCCCATCACGCGGATGTGTACAGGGTGCTTGCCGACGGCGAGCGCGGCCCGGGGCTGGTGCGTGGCCACCCGCAGCAGCAATGAGGCGTAGACGCTGGGGCGGGCGCCGGTGTGGAGCACGAGGTCGTCGGCGGCGGCCTCGGCAGCGGCTCCGAGACGACGCCAGGCGAGCCAGACGAGGGGCTGGAACCAGAACACCGCACACACGATGCGTGTGGCGATGTGCACCAGCCAGTCGGCGCGCTGGATGTGGGCCTGTTCGTGGGCGAGAACGAGGGCGTGCTCGCGGTCGGTCCAGGTGGGGTGGTGCGGCAGCAGGATGACGGGGCGGAGGTGTCCCCAGGTCAGGGGACCGTCGACCGCTGCGTGGCGGACGAGGCCCTCACCGGTGGCGTTGCGGGTGACCCCGGCGAGCCGGAGGAGGTCGGCCACGAGCGGTAGGAGCGCCAGCAGGACCCCGGCGCCCCACACCACTGGCAGCCAGGGCAGGTCGGCGGCGGGGCAGGTGGCCATGAACGCGCTGCGAGCGGCGAGAACCGGGAGCACGACGAGAGAGATGGCCCACACCACGTGCTGGCTTGCAGCCGGCAGGCGCTGGAGGGGGCGGGAGAGGAGCAGGGGGACGCCCAGCACCACGGTGGACTTGAGCCCCACGTCGAGCAGAACACCCGCCACCAGCTGGAGGTCGGTGGGGCCGCTCACCTCCCCTCCCCTTCCGCGCGCGCGATGGCGGCCTTGAGCTCTCGGAGGTCGGCGGGGTCGATGGTGTCGAGCTCGACGAGGGCGACGGCTGCTTTGGCAGCGGAGCCTCCGAAAAAGGCGGACATCACGCGGCGCAGCGCCGATGTGCGGGCGTGGTCGACGGGCTGGACGGCCAGTACAC
>Ga0213833_1000155_pt1 | contig 116007 bp, 101 predicted proteins | sample SWATP21_FD_160575 | JGI IMG/M metagenome (GOLD analysis project Ga0213833, IMG submission 160575) | Coastal seawater microbial communities from Marineland, Florida, United States - SWA TP2 #1 | ecosystem: Environmental > Aquatic > Marine > Coastal | place: USA: Florida | collected 2016-08-14
CGTGGAGACTACAACACGGTAAGACCCCACAGCGCGATCGGGAACAAGCCCCCGATTACGCTGATGAATCACCTCGGCGAAACCAGCCCGCTAAGGTGAGGAAGCGCCAAAAACTCCAGCCCCGAATAAGGGCAATTTTGGGAGCGGTTCACTTGCGACAGACTCTCCATTCAAATGCGGGACCAGACGGGGCTCAGGTCACCAGGTACAAAGAACTCTGCTCGATGGGAGACTACGGTGCCGGGCCGGAATTGAGAAAAGTCAACCGTGAAGGCGAGTTCCAGAGCAAACTACTGCAAGCATAAAGCCGCCTTTCAGGAAGGAACAGGCCAATGAAATTTTCCATCCTTTTGCCAGCAACAATGGCTTTGCTGTTGATGGCTGCTTGTAACAAGCCGGAAGCAAATCAGCCGACGAGTGAAGTGTACGCGCCTCAACCGGAACCGCCGAATGAGACATCAGGTTCCGGCTCGGGAGGGACTGCTGAAACGGTGGAGCCGGGGCTGCCGTCTTCAGAAGAGCCTGCCGCTCCGCCTCCGGAAGAAGAGCCCCTCCCGGATTCGGAAGGCACGGCTCCGGCTTCCGCGGAAACTTCTCCGCCTGTACCCGGCGACAGCGCGTCCCCCGCACCTGCTGACACATCGGAGGCGCCTGGTGAGGTTCCGCCTGATGGGCAAGAGCCACCTCAGGATTAGTCGCGGCAAGAGCCCGCCCCAAGGTAGATGTCTGCCCCGGCTTGGGGCAGCATCAATGGGCGCCGGAAATGGCGGCGAAAAACAAGTGCTTCCGGTCGTCAAAGTGCCCTGCCATGCGCACGAATGCATAGCTCACTGGCGCGCAACTGGCGCGCAAAATGCGGATTTTAACGTCATTTCCTGACAATCCATGATCTCGAGAAAACCCTAGTGCTCTGTAATTAAAGCATTTAGGTGATTGCCGTATTCTTGTTCCGATTTTTGTAATCAGAGGGTCGCGGGTTCGAGTCCTGCAGCCGGCACCATGCGGAGATATATCCGACATCCTGTGGCCAAATATCCTAATGCCTGCGGCAAAGTATTGCGCTGGGGCCATGTTGCCTGTGTAGTCGTCGCTCTGACGCGGGAGAGGTGAGAAGCGTGAGCGAACCGGATGGCATAATAATGACCGAACGGATGGACTGGGATAATATGCGTGTGTTCCGCATCGTTGCGGAACTTGGCAGCATGAATGCAGCAGCGCATCGCCTCCAGGAATCCGCGCCAACGATCGGCCGCAAAATCGACCAGCTGGAAAAGGACCTGAACACGGTCCTGCTCGTGCGCACGACGCGCGGGGTCGAACTGACAGACGCTGGCCGGATCGCGCTCAGCCATATTCACGCCATGGCGGAATCGGTCGGCGAGGTCTTCGAAAACGCAGGGAATCGCGACCGGGACGTGGAGGGCCGCATCGTGCTGGCCACAGGCGACGGCCTCGGGCCGTACTGGATCGCGCCGCGCCTGCCGGAGTTCCAGGCCGCCAATCCGCGTGTCCAGCTACGTCTGAGAGTCGTCGATACCGTGCCGGACCTTCTGGAAGGCGAAGCTGACATCGCAATCCAGTTCACAGAACCGAAATCTCCGGAAATCATCGGCCGGAAGCTGGGCGTTCTTCATTATATGAGTTTCGCGTCCGAGGCTTATCTGGCCGACTATGATGAACTGCCCAACAGCCTGTTCGAATACTACCGCTACAAGACCATCCTTCATGAAGGCTATGTGCACCAGATCGAGCGCTGGGCGCCGCGCGTCGCTGAACTCAAAAAGATGATCGACTACTCGCTGGTCACCAATTCTGCCGCTGCCATGATTGAGGTTTGCGCGCATGGCGGGGGCATTGCGGTGCTGCCGTCCTATATCGGCGAGATCGACAAACGGGTGAAGCCGCTGAACCTGCCAGAAATCGCACCCATCCAGTTCTGGCTGACCTATACCGAACGGGTGCGCCGCCTGCCTCATGGCCAGGCTGTGCTCGATTGGCTGTGGACCATATTCGATGAGCGCCGGGTCGCCTGGTTCCGGGATGCCTTCGTGCATCCGGATCAGGTGAAGTATGGCGCAGAATCGCAAATCGCCCGGACTTTCTAGGCGGACCTGAAAGCCGGACGACCGGATATTCGCGAGCGGGCAGGGATCAGTCTGCCGACAGGGCCTTCAGCACGCGGGCCATGGCGCCGAGCTTTTCGACGGAATTCGCCCGGTTGATCCAGGAGTGGCACTCGTTGCGGGCCTTCTCCAGCGGATCGGGCGCATTGCCCTTGTTGGCATTGGTATCTTCGAACAGGTCTGTGATCTCGACGCGCAGCACATCAGCGACGTTCGACAGCATGCCGGCGCTCAGGCGATTGGTGCCGGTTTCGTATTTCTGCAGCTGCTGATGAGAGATGCCGAGTTCGGATCCGAGTTCGGCAAGTGTCATGTTTCTGTCGAGGCGAAGTTTGCGGATTTTTTCGCCCACCATCTGGTCGATTGCGGTGGGGGCGCGGGATGTAGTCTGTCGGCGAGATGGCACGTCCAATATCCTCAGAAGTTTACGGATTATGGGTTAGCAAACTCTTCTCTCCTAGGGTGTAGAAGCAAATCGAGTGCTTATAACAAATTTGAAACACCACCCTGCCGACGCTATTCGATAGCGAATATTACATTCTTTTGGTTGGTATGCATAGGGACCCTAATCGCCTATAAATTCAGGGATTATTCCTAAGGATATCGATGCGCTACTTTCTGTAGCAATTCTTATAGAAGTTGCTGTCTTGCCGGGGCATTTGGAGGACAATCAATAGTCTCTTTTCCACCGGATAGAGACTTTGCTGTCGCCCGTCGCATTTGTCTCTGACGTAACGGAAATCTGGGGTCTGGGCTTCCACTCGACCTCGACTGAGCTACCTTCGGCCCCTGCAGATTTCAGCTCCAGATAAACGTCATCACTCAGATATTGGCCAACACCAATTTCCGCGCCGCCAGTTTCAGAGGTGCCGATAGAGAATCGGTCGATCCCGAGCGCCGCCTGGAATTCGCTTGCCGGGTCGAATCCGGTGGAGTTTCCCGACAGCCGCGCAATGGTGTTGGCAAGCTGGGCAGCCTCCAGCGCGGACAGGTCCATCGAGGAACGGCCGAACAGCAGCCGGGAGAGGATTTCATCCTGGGGAAGGTCAGGGGAGCTTGAGAGCTCGATCACAGGCTTCACTGGCGAGCCCGTCACATTCACCTGTACATCAAAGTCGTTCACCGACCGTTCGGCGGAGAGATTGATCTGGGCCCTGTTCACAGGGCCATCGAATGTGATGGTTCCAGTGTCGAAGACGAAGGGCCGGCCGGCGAGATCCAGATCGCCTCGGACCAGGGTCGTTGTGCCGTTAAGGCGAGGCGCGGCCGGTGTGCCGGTCAGCTTCAGGTCCGCCCGCCATTCGCTGTCGAGGCCCCGGCCGGTGACATAGACCCGGCGGTCGGCATTGATGTCGATATCCAGCGACAGGGTCCGGCGCAGCCGGCTGGCGTCCGGCTCGGCCGGCGGGTCATCGGTCCAGCGCACATCGAGTGCGTGCGGGCGCGAGGAAGGCAGGTTGTCCAGCGAATAGCGGGCCTGTGTGATCGTTACTTCGCCCGTCAGGCTGCGCGTGACTGCGCTTTCGGCCAGCACAAGCTTGCCGCTGCCCCTTGCGTGATCGCCATCGCGATTGAACAGGAGCAGGTTGCGGAATTCGGCCTCAAGGTCTGTGCCCTCGCCGGCGAGACGGCCATCCAGAGAGAAAGTGCCGCCGCCCGGCGCACCTGCCTTGCCGGTGACGGTGAGCGCTTCGCCGTCATAAGCGGCATCAGCGGTAATGTCTGACAGCTGGAAGCCCATGCTACCCAGTTCATAGGTGCCGTTCCGGAGGCTGGCCTGCGCGTCATAGGCAGGGGCCTCCAGCGTACCGCTGAGGTTTGCGGAAGCGTCGATCTTGCCGCTGACGTCATGGCCATAGGCGAGGGCGGCGGTGCGCAGCACGGCGAGATCGCCGGTCAGGCTGGCCTGGCCTTTCAGGGGAGCCGTCCGGTCCGGCGCAACCAGTTTCCCGGCCTTGGCTGAAACTGGCACGATCGAGCTGCCGCTCAGGACCAGGCGGCCACCATAATCGCTCCTCAGGTCGATGGTGAGGCCGCTGCGGGTCAGCGTCCCGTCGAGGTTCATCATGAAGGAGGAATCGAGTCCCGGCACGTCGCTGGCCGCGACGACATGGATAGTGCCGGACGGGGCCGCGCCGAAGACGCGCAGGTCGCCATGGCCTTCCATGCGGGTGCGATTGGTCGTGGTCTCGAAGAGCGCGAGCACCGGGCTGAGGTCGATGCCGGTTGCGTCAAAGATGAGGCGGGTGTCGTCGCCGCCACCCGTCAGGCCGGCCTTGATGCGGCCGCTGAGCAGGGAAACGTCGGCATCGAGTTCCGGGGTATCGCCAAGCCGCCAATGCGCCGGAGCTGCCGTGTTTATGGGCTCTCCCAGTGCGGTGCCGGAAAGTTCGAACATGCCGGTCGCGGCAGGCGCGCCGAAACTGGCGGATGCGATGAAGGTCAGGTCGGTCGGGTAGGACGGCACGTCGGAGATGAACCGGGCGCGGATGTCATAGCCTTCCGGCGCATTGCGCAGGGTAGCGCTGGCCTTGTCGAAGACCAGTGCGCGGCCGGGGCCGAGGGCGAGGTCCGTGACATTCAGGTCCGCCATCAGCGCGAACGGGTCGGCGCCCTTGCGCTCGAAATGGATGGTGCCCTTGGCCTCGCGGGTGGCGCCGCTGCTCCAGGAAAGGGCCGTGCCGTCGACATTGATATCGCCCGTCAGGTCGCCGGAATCTGCAAGGGATACAGCGCCGGTGAACCTCCCGGGGCCAAGGGTGCCGGTGATGTCTGCGAGCTGCGTGACGCCCTCCGCCCGGAGGAGGTTTGCATTGGCGGACACCGGTTCCCCATCGGCAATGGCGCTGAGTGTGAGCGGGCCGGAAATACGGCCACGGGCGCCCGCCAACTTTGCCGTCAGGGCCAGGTCGTCGACCTGCCGCCCGGCGCCATTTGCGGTGCCGCCGGAGGTGTCGATGTCATAACGAAGGGCGCCTGAGCGGCCACCAAGCCGGACTTGTGCATGACCAAGGGAGACTTCCCAGCCACCTGCGGTGACCGGTGCGGACTGTATCAGTTCGGCCCGCACGTCGCTGTTGCCAGACCATGCCCAATCGCCGGCCGCGGTGACCACGGCCCGCTGGCCGGAGAGCCGCGCAGACGAAATGCCGAGCGAGCCGGACTTCACCTGAAGTGAGGCGTTCAGGGTCGGCGCCGTGCCGGTCAGCTGCAGGAGCGGGTCCGGCAGATCGGCAAGGTCCTTTGCGGCGAGACTGAATTCAATGGCCGGGCGGGCGAGGGCACCGCTCAGCGAGAAGGGACCGCTCAGCTGGCCGCTTGCGCCGCCGGGCAGCGGGTCAAGCGCGGTTGTGAGCGTGCCGGAGAGGTCCAGCCTGCTTTCCGCGAGATCGATCGTGCCAGTGGCGCCGACGCGGCCCTTCGAGAGGGCGGCATCGGTCTGCTCCAGCATGAAACGCTGGGTGGCGCGGTCGTAGCGGCCTTCAGCACGAAGGGCGGTGGTTTCGCCGAACAGCGGTGCTGCAGCACTGATGCGGCCGAGCAAATTTGTGATCTTCAGGTCACCGGTGAAGGCGATGTCCGGTCGGCCGATGGACACTTTCACCGGACCTTCGGCCTGTTCGAACGGGATGGCGTTCTCGCCGCTGACTTTCAGTCCGGCCTTGCCTTGCAGCAGCCAGTCTTTCCGGTCCTTTGCCGCTGTGCCGATGAAGGAGAACTTGCCCGGCTCGCCCAGAATGGGCTGCAGGTCTGTGACCTCGACATCGAGATCCGCCGCCCCGGTCAGCGCCCAGCTGCGTGTATCGACCTTGCCACGAACGGACAGAGTGCCTGCGCGCAAGGAGGTCTCTATGCCGAACGGCGCTTCCCGCAGCCCTGTCGTGCTTTCGAGACGGACGGTGGTGGCATCGCCGACAAGCGAAACGATCTGGCTGCCCAGCATGGGCAAGCGTGTCGCGTCGAGCGTGGCATCGGCGGTGAGGCGCTTGTCCTTGATCTTCAGCGTCGCGGTCGCGGCCGGCTGGTCGCCGATCGTCAGTGTTGCATCGCCTGTGGCGGTGTCAGGCGTGCCAGAGGCCGAAGCTTTCAGCGTCACGCCGGTGGCGTTCTCAAGGCCGATCAGGTTTGCAATCACGCCGCCGGGGGCGCCATTGATGTCTGCGTCCAGGCTGAACGGGCCGGTGGCCTCGCGGCGCAGGTCGATCAGGAACCGGTCTGTGCCTGCGTCGCGCGGGGACGCGTCGAGCTTTGCCGCCAGGGTCCGCCCGGCCTGGTCGTAGCGGCCACTCACGTCGAAGTGCGCCTCCGGCCCGGCGAAACCTTCCTGGAAGGCAAGGTCCGGAATAGTCAGGCTACGGAGCTTGATGCGGATGTCGCTGCCACCGCTACTCGATGGCGGCTGCTTCTCCGTCACCGGGCGGCGGATGAAGTTGAGTTTGCCTGCCGACAGCGCTTTCACATCGACGAGGCCGGAGACGAGCGCCATGGGCGCCCAGTCGACCGAAATGTTCTGCGCGACGACCCAGTCTCCGTTTGCATCGCGTACGGCCAGCCGCCGCAGGTACATCTTGCCGAGCGGGTCGCCCGACAGGCCTTCGGCGTCAATCGTGCCATAGGCGCCCGCCTTGCGGCCATCGATCTGTGAGAGCAGCCAGGCCCGCCCGCCATCGCTGGCGATCCACACGCGTGCCGAGATGACCACGATCACAATGGTCAACAGCAAGGCTGCAGCCGCTGAGAGCCATGGGTGTTTCCGGACCGGGTCGATGAGCGTCTTCAGGGCTGGCATCAGAATGCCTGCCCGATCGAAATGTAGATCTGTACCGGATCGTCGCCGTCGCGCGGACTGATCGGTGTTGCGATGTCGAGCCGGATCGGACCGAAGCCCGGATAGTAGCGCACGCCGACACCGAAGGCGCTGCGCAGGTCACCGAAGACTTCGCCGAAATCGGCTGCGGCAGCGCCGGAGTCGACAAAGGCGACATAACCCCAGCGTTTCGATTTGCGCCAGCGCAGCTCAAGGGACGCATCGAACAGTGCTTCGCCGCCGACATAGTCGCCGTCAGCGTTGGTCGGTGACAGCGACTGGTAGGCATAGCCGCGCACGGTGCCGCCGCCGCCCGCGAAGAACAGGCGGTCTGCCGGTACGTCCGTGTCGCCAAGGAAGCCGCCGGCTTCCACGCGTGCGGCAGCGATCAGGCTATCCGTGAACGAATGGTAGGTCGTCGCGTTGGTGAGGTAGCGGGTATAGACCGCATTCACCGTGCCGGTGGAGATACTGGGCTCAAGCGTCAGGAACAGGCGGTTGCCATCCTGCGGGTCCAGCGCGTTCCTGACGGTATTGTAGGTGCCGCTCAGCGGGGTGGAGAAGGTGACCTGGTCGATCGGGTCGGAGGGGCCAGACCGCGTCAGCTCGTATTCGACCGTGCGGGTTACATCGACATAGGCACCGGCCGAGATGGTGAAATTCTTGTTGAACGGCTGGGACAGGGTCGCGCCGGTTTTCAGGCCGGTCAGGTCGTAGGCGTCGGTTTCTTCCTGACGGGCGCCGATTTCCGCATCCAGCGTCCGGCCGTAGCGGCCGATGTTCGGCAGTTCGTAACTGGCGGTCAGGTGGCGGCTGATATTGGCGACGGCGCCTTCCACGCGCACCGTGTCACCCCGGGCGGTGATATTGCGCTTTTCCCAGAAGGCATCGACCCCGGCGCCCTCGGTCGTGGACAGGGATGCGCCGATACCGATGGAGCGCGGTTTCGCGTCTGCCAGCAAAAGCTCGACGGCGTGGGTGCCATCTGCGTCTGGCGTCTCGGATACTTCAATGCCGATCCCGTCATAGAGGCCGGACGAGCGGAGACGTGTCCTCAGCGTCCGGATTTTCTCCGGCGTGTAATAGTCGCCTGTCTTCCAGGTCTGCATCACGCGGACCGAGGGCGGCCGGGTCGTGATATCGTCCGGCAGGATGAGTTCGCCGAGCTTCACCCGAGGCCCGGGGATCAGCGTATAGGTGATCTCGACACTCGCATCGGTGCGGGAGGCAAGCACGTCGATATCTTCGCTCGCCGCGAAGGCATAGCCGGCCTCTTTCAGGTGGTTCACCAGAACCGTGTCCATCCGCTCGATGGAACTCGTGTGTGCGGGCCCGCCGATCAGCAGGCCCTTCTTCGCGCGTTCGATTTCCGCACCGGTGTCCGAGTCTATCTCGCCGTCGATGGAGACGGTGACCGAGGCGATGCGGAACCGTTTGCCAGGCGTGATCTCGACCTTTGGCGTTGTGGCAGCGGTGTCGATGGGCTGGGGCACCGCGCTGGCGGCAAGGTAGCCTTCGGAGGAGAGGAATTCCTCAATCGTTTCGGCGGCCCGGTCGGCGCGGCGGCGTGCTTCGAGAATGGAGGCGGGCGGCGCCTTGTAGGTTTGCAGAACCGAGTTCGCGCGAGAGGCGAGATTGTCAGGCACACCGTCAAGCGACGCGGGAGCGTAAACCGTGCCGGAGATGCCACCATCCGCGCCGTTTCCGCCCAGCAGCGTGCATGCCGAAAGGGTTCCGGCCAGCGCAAGGCTGGCGGCTCCACGGGCAAGGCCCGCACCCTTCTGACGCGGGCGGGAAGGCATATCACGGCCGGGCATCGATTTAACCATGCGAGTTCTGGACCAAATTCATCGGTATTTCATGAATATGGGAGCTCAGATTGCCTGAATCCTGCATGAACTGCGGTAACTTCCTGTTAGGCCGCTAATGAGTGATACGGAACCATTGTGCGGGACCGCCCGTAAACTATGTTTGTCCGGTTTTCCGAAAGGCCCTTTGATGGACTATCTTCTGGTGCTGGCGGGCCTCGGCCTCCTGATCTTTGGCGGTGAGGGACTTGTCCGCGGATCGGTCGCGGTCGCGCGCAAGCTCAACATCTCGGAACTGGTGATCGGGCTGACCCTGGTTGGCTGCGGCACCTCCATGCCGGAACTGGTGACCAGCCTTCGCGCCATCGATACTGGCGCGGTCGGTATCTCCATCGGCAATGTCATGGGGTCCAACGTCGCGAACATCCTGCTGGTGCTGGGTGCGGCGGCGCTGGTGAAGCCGATCATGACCAATCCCGGCGCGCTGAAGCGGGATGCGGCGGTGGTGATTGTTGCCACGGCGGCGCTGTGCGGGCTGATCTGGCTGGACGCGTTTACCCGGCTCAGCGGGTTCCTGCTGGTCACCGCACTCGTCCTCTACATCATCCTGTCGCTGGTGGCGGACCAGAAGGGCGACACGCCAGAGGCCGAGATGCATGCCGGCGAGGGTGAGATCGTCGAGGCACCCTACGGCATCGTGAAAGGCCTGCTGATCGCGCTGGCGGGGCTGGCGGGCATCGTGTTCGGCGCGCGCTTCATGGTCGACGGCGCTGTGGGCATTGCCCGTGATATTGGGGTCAGCGAAGCGGTGATCGGCATGTCCATCGTCGCCGTCGGCACCAGCCTGCCGGAACTCGCGACCTCGCTGGCGGCGGCCCGCAGCGGCAAGGCGGATGTCGCGCTCGGCAACATCATCGGCTCCAACATCTTCAACATCCTCGGCATCCTGGGCGTGACGGCGCTGATCCACCCGTTCAGCGTGATGCAGAACCATGCCGGGGACATCGCAGGCGAGGCCTTGCAGGCGGGCGGCCAGAGCATCGTCAGCTCCACCGATATCGGCGCGCTGGTCCTGTCGCTGTTCTTCCTGTTCCTTTTCGGGATAACCGGGAAGAAGATCGCGCGCTGGGAAGGGGGGCTTCTTCTGGCGGGCTATGCGCTTTACATGGGGCTCCTGTTCAACATCATTCCTGTCCCGGCGCTGCTTCCCAATGTCTGATAATCCGATCTACCAAAACCTCGGCCAGCTCGGCCAACAGACCGCCCAGCCGCAAAGCCCGGAAGAGGCGCAGTTGGAGCGTGTGCAGAACCCGCACACCGGCACACTGTACCTGACGCGCTTCGTGGCGCCGGAATTCACCTCCATCTGCCCGGTCACCGGCCAGCCGGACTTTGCCCATCTCGTGATCGACTATGCGCCAGGCGAGTGGCTGGTGGAGTCCAAGAGCCTGAAGCTCTACCTCACCAGCTTCCGCAATCATGGCGCCTTCCATGAGGACTGCACGGTCTCCATCGGCAAGCGCATCTTCGAGTTTACCGACGCCAAATGGCTGCGCATCAGCGGCTACTGGTATCCGCGCGGCGGTATCCCGATCGACGTGTTCTGGCAGTCGGGTGAAGTGCCGAAGGGGCTCTACGTGCCCGACACCGGCGTCGCGCCATATCGCGGGCGGGGATAGCCCTCTGCTTCAGGAAATCGGGCAGCTCAGGTCGCTCTTCATTTCAAACGGCTGAACAACATTTTTCCGTCCCCGATGGGACGGATAGGACATTGTTCCGATCAGGCAGATCGCTTCGCGTTCATATTCGGCCTGGGCAGGGCCGGGCTGGCATGCTGCTGACAACCCTTCCGGGCGCCCATTGTCGTCGATGTCGAAGCGGACGTCGCACATAACGGCCTCACCACAGGGAATGGGGCCTGCTTTGCGGAGAATGTCCGGCGCATACTGGCCCATGCAGCGGGTCTGCTCGACAATCGCACCGCCTTCCCGGCAGCTGGCCAGCCGGGCGGCACGTTCGATCTCGTAAACATCGCCCGATGCGAAATAGCGTTCGCGATTTTCTGGGCTTTGGGACAGCCAGTCGTTCAGCTTGCTTTCCATGCATTTGTTCCGGCACGTCACAGTCAGTGGTTCGTGCGGATCAGCAGCTACGGCTTCGCGAGACCGGCTGGGTTCGCAGTTCTCGATGAATTCATAGATCTCATCTTTCTGGGTCAGAACGCCCTGCGCTGTGGCTTCCAGTGAGATGGCGAAGGTGCCGATCAGAAGGAGCAGGATGCCACAACGCACCATTCTTCAGCCTTCCCAGCGGGTGATCTTTTCGGCCATGTCGGCGCGGGGGCGTTCCGGCGGGGCCATCGTGGCGGTGCCGAGATAGATGAAGCCGGCGACGCGTTCGCCGTCTTCGAGGCCCAGCAGCTTGCCGGCGTCCGCGTCGAAGGCTGGCCATTCCGACAGCCAGTTGCCCGCCCAGCCGCTCGCATTGGCGGCCAGCAGGAGATTGTAGCAAACCGCCCCGGCGGAGAGTTCCTGCTCCCAGACCGGCGTCCGTCCGTCATTCACCGGCGAAGAAATCACGCACACCACGACCGGCGCGCGCAGCAGCAGTTTGCGGGAATTTTCGACTTCCGGCTCCGGATCGCCGCGGCCGGCGCGGATATCCGCCAGGCCTGCGCCAAAGCGGGCGCGGGCCTCGCCTTCGAACACAACAAAGCGCCACGGGGCGAGCTTGCGGTGGTCCGGCACGCGGGCTGCGATCTGCAACAATTCATCCAGATCTGCGGGCGAGGGGCCGGGCGCACCCATGAACTGCTTGTTGGCCGACCGGCGCAGCGCGAGCATCGCGCGAGCCTCGGCGCTGGGCCTGACAGAAAGCATCGGTTCACCGAGCGGCGGGGCGGGAGGAAACCTTTTCGTCATACGCCGTCCCTACAGTGAACCGATCCGGGCGAAAAGCGGGCTTTCAGACTCTGTGCTTGCCGGGAGGGCGATGGCAGTCTATTTTAGTGAACACTGTTCACTTTTCGAACGTTGATCGTGGCCGCGGCATGGATTCGGACTACACTCTCGAGCAGACCCCCGCGACGCGGCGGCGCAACAAGGTGCGCGAGGCAATCCTCGCCGCTGCCGAGCGCATGTTTGCGAAAGAGGGCGAGAGCGGCCTGTCCATCCGGCGGCTGGCCGAAGAGATCGATTACTCCCCCTCGGCCATCTACAAATATTTCGGTTCCAAGGAAGAGCTGCTGGAGGAGCTGAAGGACAGTTTCTTCGAGCGCCTGCTGGACCAGGTGGACCGCGTGTCTGCCGCCAACATGAATTTCCATGACCGCGCCCGCGCCTGCGTGACGACCTATGTCTCCACGGCGACGGCCCGCCCGCACCATTATGCCGCCGCCTTCTCGTCGATCCCGACGCGGGAGGAGCTGGCGGCGCGCCGGCAGCTCAGCTGGGACGATTTCATCGCCACGCCGAAGGGGCAGGCCTTCAAGATCCTGGTCGATCTGGTGGAAGAGGGGCAGGCGCTTGGCGTGTTTGATCCGGCGCTGGAACCGATCAAGTCAGCCAAGTCGATCTGGGCCTCGTCCCATGGCCTCGCGCTGCTGATGATCCACATGCCCATCCTGCCGGACGTCCAGCCCTGTCCGACCCAAACCGACGGCGACTTCGTCGCGTATCATGCAGACATCGTCATGCGCGGCCTGGCCGTGCCCGCTGACCCTCCGCACAAGAACGGAACACGCTGATGACTCACTCGCACCCTTATGAGGGCAATGAGATCAGGGAGAAGAAGCCAACTGCGCTGAAGGGGCTGGTCTTCCTGCTCCTGTTGATCGGGTTCGGCGCCGGCATGTTCTACGCCGCGACCCGCCTGCGCAGCGCCGAAGGGCCGAAAGTGGCGCATGAGGCCCCGGCACCGCTGACGGTGGCCGTGGTCACCGTGGAGCCGACCAGCGCGTTCGACCTGAAGGAAAGCTATACTGGTCTTGCCGAAGCGCGCCGCACCAGCATGCTGGGTTTTGCGTCCAGCGGGCGAATTGCCGAGATACGTGCCGATGTCGGCGACAAGGTGAAGACAGGCGCTCTGCTGGCAAAGCTCGACACGCGCAGCCTACAGGCGCAGCTCGCCTCGGCGAATGCGCAGGTCGAGGAAGCCCGCGCGGCACATGACCTGGCGCTCAGCACCGTGCAACGCCAGCGCCAGTTGAAACTGCAGGGCCATATCTCGCAACAGAGTGTCGATGAGGCCGAAGCGCAGGCGAACACCGCGCTGGCCCGTGTCGAGGCCGCCAAGGCGCAGGCCGATACGCTCCGTGTCCAGATCGACCTTGCCGCCATCACGGCGCCATTCGATGGCGTCGTGACACAGCGCCTGACCGATGAAGGCGCTATCGCAGCAGCTGGCCAGCCAATCCTTGAGCTGGTCGAGAAGAGCCATCTCGAAGCCCGCCTCGGCCTGCCGGCCGCCAGCGCGGCACTGCTGGAGCCGGGCAAGGAATACACGCTGGTGGCCGACACCGGCGAAGTGACGGCCCGCCTGCGCAATGTGACCGGTGTGATCGATGCCAATCAGCGCACCGTGGGTGCCGTGTTCGATATCGAAAATCCGGACGCTATCGCTGCGGGCGCTGTCGTGCGCTTCGCGCTTGACCGGAGTGTCGGCGAAGCGGGCTTCTGGGTGCCGGTGAAGGCGCTCTCCGCCGCGTCCCGCGGACTATGGACGGTCTATGTGGCAGACCCGTCAGACTCTGGCTGGACGGCGGTGCCGCGCCCGGTCGAAATGGTACACAGCGATGGCGACCGCGCCTATGTGCGCGGGCCTATCCAGCCGGGCGCACGGGTGATCGTCGACGGCCTGCAACGCATCACGCCCGGCATGCCGGTGACACCCCGCGAGTCCCAGCGGGCCAATCTCGCAGACGACTGACGAGCCATGGTGAAGGCGCTCAGTCTCTTCTATCGCCTGCCGCGCCTGACGGCGCTGTCGATGCTGATCATGCTGATCGGCGGGCTCGGCGCGATGTTCACGCTGGGGCGGCAGGAAGACCCGACGCTGATCGAACGCTACGGGACTGTTGTGGCGTTCCTGCCCGGCGCAGATGCCGAGCGGATGGAAGCGCTCGTGACCGAGCCGCTGGAGTCGGCGCTGATGGAATTGCCGGAGTTGGAAGAGGTGAACTCTACCTCGCGCGCCGGTGTCTCCCAAATCACCCTGAATGTACGCGAGGATCTGAACGGCACGGAAGTGGACAATGCCTGGACACTGGTCCGCCAGAAGGTAAGCCAGGCGCAGGCACAATTTCCAGCCGGGGTCTCCCAGCCGGAAGTCACGCAGCAATATGTCGGCGCGGCGACGATGGTGATCGGCATAAGATGGGACAGCGAGGAAGACCCGCCCATCGCGGTGATGCGGCGTCTGGCGCTGGACCTGCAGGACCGGTTTGAACGTCTTCCGGGCACGGAACTAACGCAGACTTACGGCCTGCCGTCTGAAGAAGTGCGCGTAGTCATGGATCCTGACGCGCTGGCGGCGACAGGGCTGTCCTTCCGGCAGGCGGCTGCGGCGCTGGCAGCAGGGGACTCCAAGGCCCCGGCCGGGCGCTTGCGGGCGGAAGGCGGCAATGTAGGCTTCCAGATCAGCGGCGAGTTCGACTCGATTTCCCGGGTGCGGTCCGTGCCCATCATTCAAAGAGGCGACGGCACAGCGGTGCGCCTTGGCGACATTGCGGACGTGCGCAAGGGCCTCGCCGACCCGCCGGTGAATATGGCCTTCGAGAACGGGCACCGGGCCATCCTGATCGGCGTCTATATCTCGCCGGGCCAGCGTGTCGACCAGTGGGCGGATACGGCCCACGCGGTCGTTGAGGACTTCGCGCGGAACACGCCGCCGGGCATGACCATCGCCACGATATTCGACCAGAGCACCTACACAAATGCGCGCCTCACCGGCCTTGCGCAGAACCTGCTGATCTCAGCCGGGATCGTGTTTTGCGTCCTGTTCCTGACGATGGGCTGGCGGTCTGCTTTCGTGGTGGGCATGGCCCTGCCGTTGACCGTGGCGCTGGTACTGATCCTGTTCAAGGTGTTTGGGCATCCGCTGCACCAGATGTCGGTGACGGGCCTCGTGATTTCGCTCGGCCTGCTGATCGATAATGCCATCGTCGTGGTGGATGATTTCGACCAGTGGCGCGTGCGTGGCTTGAACCGGCTGGACGCCATCGAGCGCAGCCTGAAGCATCTGGTTGCGCCGCTTGGCGCCTCGACCCTGACGACGGCGCTGGCCTTTGCGCCGATCGCCATGCTGCCCGGCCCGGCAGGGGAATTCATCGGCATGATCGGTCTGTCGGTCGTCTTCGCCATATGCTCCTCCTTCCTCATTTCGATGACGGTGATCCCGGCCATGGCGGGCTGGTTCGACCGGACGCGCGGCTGGGAACGCGGCGAGGCAACCCGCCCGCGCCGCTGGTGGCGGGACGGCATCACGTTCGACTTCATCTCCGACGGTTACCGCGCGACGGTGGAGACCGTGCTGCGCTTCCCGCCGCTCGGCATTGTGCTGGGCATCGCCCCGGCGATCCTCGGCTTCTGGCTGGCTGGCCAGTTGCCAAACCAGTTCTTCCCCCAGACCGAGCGCGACCAGTTCCAGCTGACCCTGGAGCTGCCGCCCGAAGCGAGCCTGGCCGATACCGAAGCGGCGACCCGTCGGGCGACCGAACTGATTCAGTCCATCGAAGGTGTGAAGGATGTGACCTGGGTGCTCGGGGAACCCGCGCCGCGGGTCTATTACAATGCCATCAATAATACGCGCGGGGTTGAGGGGCTGGCCTCCGGGTGGGTGCAGCTGGACAACAATCTCCGTACACGCCAGATCGTGGCCGATGTGCAGCAGCTGGTGCGCGCTGAATTCCCGTCCGCGCGTTTCCTGGCGCTGCCCTACGAGCAGGGCCCGCCTGCCGATGCGCCTGTGGAGTTCCGGATTCTCGGCGACGACTTCGAAACGCTGAACCGGCTTGGAAACGAGACGCGCGCTGTTCTCGCGCAGACACCGGGTGTGACCTACACGGTCGCCTCCCTGCAGCTTGGCGCGCCGACCATGAAGCTCGATGCGGACGAGACGGCTGCGGCTCTGACGGGTGAGCGTCTGACAGACCTCGCGGCAGACCTGAATGCCGAACTGGAAGGCGTGCGGGCGGGCTCCGTTCTGGAAGGTACGGAGGAGCTGCCCGTCGTGGTGATTGCGCCGGACAGCCGGCGGCGGGAATTGTCGAACCTGCGCTCGGCAACGGTCGGGTCGGGCTCCAGCGGTACGCCGCTGTCTGCCCTCGGGCAGTTGTCGCTCGATCCGGAGACGGCGGTCATCACCCGCTGGGATGGCCAGCGGATGAACCAGATCCTCGCTTATCTCGAACCCTACACGATCCCGGCGCCCGTGCTGGCCGACTACCAGGCGCGCCTTGAGGCGACTGGCTTCACTGTTCCGGCGGGCTACAGCGTCGTCATCGGCGGCGAGGCGGAGAATTCGGCCGAGGCCGTGACGGACCTTGCCAGCGTGGGCGTGCCGCTGATCCTGGTCATGGCCGGGGCGATCATGCTTGTGTTCAATTCCTTCCGGATGATGGTGTTGATCCTGTCGACGGGGTTCCTGTCCATCGGGCTCGCTTTCTTCGGCGTCTGGCTGTTCAACCTGCCTATGGGCTTCAACGCCATTGTCGGCAGCCTTGGCCTGCTCGGCATTTCCATCAACGCGTCGATCGTGGTGCTCAGCTTGCTGCGGGCCGATCCATGGGCGATGGCCGATGATGTCGTCCGCCAGCGGGAGATCGTCGTGGACGCCACCCGTCACATCGTGGCGACGACGCTGACGACAATGGGCGGTTTCATTCCGATCCTCTTGTCGGGGGACAATTTCTGGCTGCCGCTGGCGGCGGGAATCTCCGGCGGCGTGGCCGGATCGGCACTGCTGTCGCTTTATTTCACGCCGGCCATCTTCCGGATCATGACCTACAAGCCCGTGCGCCGCCTGTTTGGCTATCGTCCTGCCATTCCGGAGACATCCGGCGAATAACCCAATTGTGAGCGCGCCGGGGCTTGATGCCTGCGGCAAGCTGCCCCATGTGAGCTTCACACCCTGAGCAAGAGGGAACGAGAATGCCAGAAAATCCCGACATCGGCGCACCGCCGCCCGCATGGAAGCGCCTGCGCTTTGAAGCTGCTGCTGCCGCTGCAGATGAGCCGTCGCTGGCCGGCTATATCAATGCCGCGATCCTGGCCCACGATTCCCTCTGCGATGCGCTGGCCTATCACCTGGCTGAGAAGATCGGCGACTCGACCATCGGCACCCAACAGGTGCGGGATATCCTGTCGGATGCCTGCGAGTCCCACGACGAACTCGTCGAAAAGGCGGAGGCCGACATGATGGCCGTTCTGGAGCGCGACCCGGCCTGCCGCGGCCTGCTTCAGCCCTTCCTGTTTTTCAAAGGCTTCCAGGCCCTTCAGACCCACCGCATTGCCAATGTGCTGTGGCGCGAAGGCCGCGAGACGTTGGCCTTCCATTTCCAGTCCCGGGCGTCCGAACTGTTCGGCGTCGACATCCACCCGGCCGCACGGATCGGCAAGGGTGTCATGCTGGACCATGCGACAGATATCACCATCGGTGAAACGACCGTCGTCGGCGATGGCTGCTCGATCCTGCAGGGCGTGACCCTGGGCGGTACCGGTAAGGAAGTCGGCGACCGTCACCCGAAGATCGGGCGCGGCGTGCTGGTGTCCGTTGGCGCGAAAGTGCTGGGCAATATCCATGTTGGCGACGAGGCCAAGGTCGCCGCCGGTTCGGTCGTCCTGAAGGATGTGCCGGCGCACTGCACGGTTGCGGGTGTCCCGGCGAAGATCGTTTCCGGCCCTTCCTGCTGCCAGCCGGCCAAGACGATGGACCAGTCGCTGCCCGATTCTGCAGAGAACTAATCCGTTCTGACCGGACATCCGTTCCCGGAAGTCTGGTCGTGACTCTCCCTCGGCGGTCCGCTGATTCCGCCTCTGCGGCGGGACCATAACCAATTCGCAGGTCGGCCGTTGCTTTCACCGGTCATTTCCCGCCCGGCGAGACTGCCGGAGCGGGAATTCGTGCGCCGCACGAACCCGGCGCCCCTGAAGCCGCTTTTCTGCACGGCTGACGCGTCCGCTATGGATGCACAATGTTGTTGCCCCGAAACGTTTCGACTAAACTTCGGCGGCTAATGCGTTCGCATTCCATGAGAATTTTCCGCGTCAGAAGGAGGCGGCCGGGTGAGCTTTGAGACCGTCGACGGGGAAGAGGGCGAGCGCGTTGTGCGCATGCGCCGGCTTGTCCGCCGGGAGGGTCACCTGCCGTTTGTACCGTTCGGTTTGATCCCGCTGGCCGGACTGGGCCTGTCGTTCCTGATCGCGCTGGTGCCGTTTGCCTTGGGCGTGCAGGGCGCGACCAAGCGCGCCGTGACCGAGGCGCTGGCCGCGAATGGCGTGGACTGGGCGCAGACGTCCGTCAGCGGACAGTCTGTCACCATTACCGGAGCGGCGGCATCCGGCGCCGAAGCGCACAAGGCCCGGATGATCGCGAAGCGCGCCGTCTCGGCGACGCCGTTTGGCCTGGCCCGCCCGGCGACGCGCGTGACCGTTCCGCAGGGGCCCTACACCAACCAGCCAAGTGCAGAAGATGTTGAGGCGCCGCATCCCGCTGCACCGCTTCAGGATGTGACCGACGAAGCCATCGCTGCGCCTTCCTGGACCTTCACCCTGACCCACGGCGTCCTCACCCTGAACGGCACGATGCCGGACCAGGACACGAAGGACACGGTTGTCCGGCACGCCTTTGACAAGATTTACCCGCCCCGCATCACGGGCGTGAACGACTATCTCGACATTGCCGGCCTCGTGCCGCCGGAGGGCTATGTCGAAGTGGCGCTGCGCGGCGTGAACACAATCACCCAATGCGACACGGGCCAGGCCGGATTCGAACGCGGGCGATTCAACCTGCGCTGCGAACTGCCGGACACCGAAGCCGACGACGTGCGCAATGCCGCTGTTGCCTCCATGCCATTGGGCACGATTGGCAAGATCGATATCCTGCCGCACGAAGCGGTCGTCAGCTGTGAGGCGGAACTGACCGATTTACTGAAGGAGGCTCGGATCGAGTTCGACTCTTCCAGTGCCGTCATCGACGCCTCCAGCAATGACCTGCTGGATGCCGTCGCGGCGGCGGTAAAGAAATGCCCCGGCACACTCCGCATCGGAGGGCACACCGATTCCACCGGTCCGGACGACGAGAACGAAACCCTCAGCCGCAACCGGGCGCTCGCCGTGCGCAATGCGCTGGTCGCCCGCGGTGTCGACCATCAGCGCCTGATCGCAGAGGGGTATGGTGCGGCCCAGCCGGTATCCTCAAACACAACGCCGGAGGGGCGCGCGCGCAACCGCCGGATCGAGATCCGCGTCGTGCGGGCGTCCGAATGAAGTTTAACCCAACAGGGGGCTGCGGCCTCTGATACGAGTAAAATCCATGCTGTTCCTGCTGCTCCAGATTTTCCTGCTGATGGTCCTCGCCGCCGCGTGCGGGGCGGGCCTTGCGTGGTGGTGGTTCCGCCGGAACTTCGAGGACGTCACCGTCTATCACGAGGAACTGCTGACCGGCGCTGAGCGCGCCAAGGACCAGCCACCGCCGGTAACGAAGGAAGAGCTGAAGGAGAGCCTTGCCAGCCTGGCCCCGCCGGACCTGTCGCCCCTGCATGAACGCCTGGCAAAGATTGAAAGCGCGCTGTCGCTGACCGGTGGTGCCGGCCTTGGTGCGATCAATGACCGGTTCACCGAAACGCACGGCCTGCTCAGCCGGATGGAAACCCTGATGCAACAGCCGGACGAAGCGCTGGAAGGCGTGCTGGGCCGCCTGTCTGATATCGAAAGCTCGCTCCTGTCTGTCTCCAATGAAGTGGCCAGCCTGCAGAATGCCGATCTCGATCCGCTTGAAATCCGCTTGGTTCAACTGGAAGAGCTTATCCGTGGCCAGACCATGCCGGAGGTCGATCTCGGCCCGGTGCATTCCGGTCTCACGCGGCTGGAGCTGGCCATCGAGAACATGGAGTTCCCGGATGTAGACTTCGAGCCGGTGCGCACGCACATGGCGGCCATGGAAGCGCGGCTCGCCGAGTTTGCCGACCGGATCGATACGGCCCGCAAGGCCGACATCGAAGAGCTGATGATCCGCATGTCGACGCTTTCCTCCTCGCTGGCGGGCCTGCGTGTGCCGGATCTCGACTCGGTGAAGGAGCGCCTGTCGAAGATCGAGGATGCGGTCGCCAACATCGAGTTGCCGGAGACGGACTTCACGCCGCTGGTCAACGAGTTCCGCAATATCGAAGGCATGCTGCGGGCGCCGTCCGAAGACATGCGTGTCATGCACACCAAGCTCGCCGATATCGAAGGCGGCAGTGCGTCGCTGCACTCCAAACTGTCCGGCGTGGAGCATACCGTGGCGATGCTGGCCCGGTCGGGTGTGGACCTGACGCCGGTGCAGACGCGCCTGTCGAATGTCGAATCCGCGCTCGCCTCGTTGCGGGTCGAGCTGCAGTCGCTGCCGGACTTCGGCCCGATGGAGCGCCGTCTCGCAGCCTTGCAGGATTCCATGCTGGCGATGCGCGAGCCGGACCTGTCGCCGGTGCTTTCGTCCATGCGCAAGCTGGATGCCCGGCTCGACATGGGCGTGGTCGACAGCCGTCTGGCCAATATCGAGTATACGCTGGCCGCCCTGAACCACATCCTGCGTGCAAGGGATTTCAGTCATCTGCGCGGGGAGGGCGAGTATGTCTACCGCCAGCCTGTAGCATCGCCGCCGCGGCCGGAAACGTCCGCCTTCGCCAAGATCGACCAGGTGTTTCCCAAAGCCCCGCCGCCGCAACGCCCGGCCGAGCCGGAACCAGAGCCAGAGCCGGAGGTGAAGCCGGAAAGCACGGCCCACCCGCTGGAAATCGCGCTCCGGCCCGGTGACAAGGCCAATCTGCTGATCGAGCCTGCCTTCGGGAACGAGGACGATCTGGAAGTGATAAACGGCATTGGACCGATGCTGGGGGAACTGCTGAACGAGATCGGCGTCTATTATTTCTGGCAGATTGCCGAGTGGGGCCCGGCGGAGATCGAATGGGTCGACAACAAGCTGGAGCATTTCAAGGGCCGGATCGAGCGGGATGAATGGGTCAGCCAGGCCAAGGAGCTGGCCAAACTGCCGACGTCTGCGAAGCATCCGGCCAGCTGATCAACTCTGCCTGAGCGGTCCATATCTTCCCCTTTTCCCCTCCGCCGAATTGCGGTTAAGCTGAGTTCTAGTGCTGGGGATGACGGTGACGATCTCAAGGGAAGGGGACACGTGCCATGCTTCGCCTATTCCTGCTTGGAATTGCAGGTTTTTTTGTCGTGCTGGCCTCCGAGGCCCAAGCGGTCCAGCCTGCGCGCTATGCGCTGGTGATTGGGAATTCTGACTATCAGCAACGGGGATGGCAGCTGGCCAATCCCGCAAATGATGCCCGCCTGATGGCTGAATCCCTCGCCGACGTCGGCTTTGAGGTTGATCTCGTCCTGAATGCCGGGGAAGATCGGATGGAGGAGGCGTTCGCCGCCCATGGCGCGCGCCTGAAGGCCGGTGGCAACAAGGCCGTGGGCCTGATCTATTATGCCGGGCACGGCGTGCAGTCTCAGGGCCTGAACTATCTCGTGCCGGTGGATGCCAATGCCCGGTCTGAACAGGACATCTGGCGCCAGGCGCCGCGCCTCGGCGATGCGCTGCGCTATGTCGAGGATGCGGGCAATGCGGTAAACTTCGTGATCCTGGATGCCTGCCGGGACAATCCGCTGCCAAGTGCAACGCGCAGTGCAGCGGGCGGACTGGCCGAGGTGAAACCCGCCCGCGGCCTGCTGATCTCCTATTCTACGGCGCCCGGTTACGTCGCCTATGACGGCGACGGTACGAATTCCGCCTTCGCGCTCGCTTTGGCGCAGACGCTGAAACAGCAGAACCTGATCGCCGAACAAGTGTTCAAGCGCGTCGCGGACAGCGTCAATGCGGCGACCGGCGGGCTGCAGACCCCGTTCTATAATTCCGGCCTGACGGGCGCAGACTTTTGCTTCGCAGGCTGCAGCGGTGCCCCCGCCTCTGCGCCCACGGAGATTTCGGATTCGGTGCTCTCGACGCGCCTTCCAGCCGGAACACGGTCGATGGCATCGACCAGCGAGGCGCCCGTGCCAGGTCCGGCGGCTTCGCCCGCGGCGGGCGCGGTCTCTGGCCTTTTGCGACAAGGTGCTTTCGCGGCGGCGGCCAATGGCGGCCCGGTCGAGGCGCGCAAGTTCAGGGATTGCACGGACTGCCCGCAGATGGTTGCGATTCCGGCAGGCACATTCCTTATGGGCTCGCCTGAGAGCGAGCCGGAGCGCAAGGACACCGAAGGCCCGCAATGGGAACCGCAGGTCGGCCTCTTTGCAGCCTCCGAAAAGGAAATCAGCTGGGCTGATCTCGACGCCTGCATCGCCGCAGGTGGCTGCGCCGGGAATGAGGCGAAAGCTGAAACCCGGTCTGACCGCTGGAAACGCGGCGCCATGCCCGCCATCAACATCACCTGGTGGGAAGCGATGGACTATGTCCGCTGGCTGAACGAAAAGGTGGAGGGCGAGCCCTATCGCCTGCTGAACGAGGCGGAGTGGGAATATGCCACCCGCGCGGGTACGACGACAGCGTTCAGCACCGGCGACTATCTCACCGATAAGGATGCGAACTTCAATGCCGGCGGGCGCCAGTACAATGGCGGGCCGAAAGGGAAATGGCCGCGCCAGCCGATGCCGGTCGGGTCATATCCGCCGAATGCGTTTGGCCTGTATGACATGCATGGCAATGCCGCTGAATGGGTCGCCGATTGCTGGAGCCACGATTATATGGGCCGCATCGGCAAGGCGGAGGCTGAACCGGGCGCGGAGAAATGCTCGCGCTCGGTGCGGGGCGGTAGCTGGGAGAAGATTCCGTCCTATGTCCGCTCTGCCGTGCGGGACGCGTTCCCGCCGGGCGGGCGGGACGATGCCATAGGCTTCCGTGTGGCGAGGGATCCTGATCCGTCATGATCCAGTCCATCAGCCCCCTGATCAGCCATCACCGGGACCAGCTGAAAGCCGAGTCCCGGTTGAACCGGACTCTCCTGATCGGGGCGATGCTGGCGGCACTGGCGGCGTTCAGCGTGTTCCTGCTGACCCTGTTCGGGCAATATCCGCTGCCAGTCGGCGAGCGCATCTTTTCCGGCAATCCGGAACGGATTCTCGGCGCATCGAACTTTTTTGTGGCCACCGCCATCGGTGCAGCCCTCAGGATGTGGCGGATGCGTCAGACGCGGATCAAGCTGCTGATCGCGGAGGCGTTCCTGCGGGAAAATGAAGACGAGACGGGCCTGCGCCTGCTGCTGGAGCCGATGTTCGGACCGGATGTCTGGCGCGGGACGAAGCTGAACGATTCAGGGGGAACGGAGTGGTGAGCACGGAAAACGAGACAAGCCGGTCGCCGGTCACATCGCTGGACCTGCTGATGGAGCTGCAGGGCGAGCAGCAGTCTTTCCGCTTCCTCGTGCGTGCCCTGGCGGCCTTGCTGGCAACGGCTGCGGTGATCGCGGTGGGCAGCGTGATCTATTTCTATTTCGAGCTTCAGGGCCTGCGCGCGGAATATGCCCGGCAGGCACAGCTGAATCAGGTGAACCTGCGCATTGTGGCAGGCGAAGCAAGCCGGCAGAGGGAGTCCACACAGGCGCAGCTGGTTGCCATTCGTGAAGAGAACGAGGCCGCCCGCCGGCAGGCCGAGCTGTCGCGGGAGCTGCAACAGGCCGGCTCACCAGGGCAGATCGCCTCCTACAAGGACCGCGCCGTGTCCATCGCGCGGGGGCACATTCTCGGCAAGACGATGAACGAGGTGACCTCGCAAGTCGTCGCCATGGTGCTGCGCGCGGATCAGGCAGGCAGCGTCAGCCTGCTGACAAATGGCGAGCGCGTCCTGATGCAGGCGGCGCTGGACGATTGGGGCGGGCAGGTCGAATCCGCCACAGTGCGAAGCGAGTTCCAGACCCTGCTGGATGACAGTTCAAGTCTGACCGATCAGGGCGTCGGCGCAGCGGGTCTTGCCATGCTGGAATACCGCAAGGCGAACGGGAACTCCCTTGGCTGGAACCGGGGCTGTTCCACGGTCGTCGACTATGTGAACCAGGCCGCTGCGCGGGGCCTGAACGAGCCGATGCTGCTGCTCTGGAAGGGGCAATGCCTGCGCAAGCGCGGCGATGCCTTGCTGGCCTATGAAGCCTTCAGCCAGGCAGCGAAGCTGATGGAATCCGACCCTGAGGATATCACGCTGGAACAATCCCAGATGGCGCATCATGGCGTGGGCACTACGCTGATCGCCTTGGCCGCGCAGTCGCAATTGCCGGAAGGCCAGGACAAGAATGTCGCCCTTCAGGAGGCCCTGTCGGAACTGCGCACAGCGGCCAAGATAAGGGCCGATCGCGGCTCCACCCGCGTTGGCGTGGCGTATACGGAAGAAAACATGGGTTTCATCTATATCCTTGAGGAAGACTGGCCAGCCGCGCTGTCCCATACCGAGAGCATCGACAACATCCTGCCACTGGCCTGGAACCTGACGGTGCGTAACATCGCGGCGCGCGAAAACGAACAGGCGCTGAAGCGGGGCGGTGCCAGCCGCGAGGCTGTTCAGGAAATGCGGCGTATCCAGAATGATACGGCCATGGTTCTGTCCCTGATGGACTGCGGCCAGATCGACAAGGCAGAGCTGATGCGCCTGCTGCCGCAGACCTATTCTGACGAAGTCGATGAGCTTGCGGCGCATTGCCTTGTGGAATCGGGCGGAATTTGATGCAGCCTTGCTGTTGAACCCATAGAGAAACCAACTAGGTTGCGCCTCGCGAAGAAAAGGACACTTATAATGACCCGCGAAGAAACGCTCCGCCTCGAAGCCTATCTCAAAGAAAAGCTGAATCCCGGCCTGCGCCTGCTGCCGCGCGACAAGACGGACGATTCTGTCGAAGTCTATCTCGGCGCCGAGTTCCTGGCCGTCGTCTATAAGGACGTCGACGAGGGCGAGACCTCCTACCAGTTCCAGATGACCGTGCTGGAAGAAGACATCAACGGCTAAGCCGTCGCGGGACCGTCCCGTCGGTGGAACGGTCCCGTTTCAGGCTGGTTTGACCGGCCAGTGTGCGGCCTGCCTAATAAGGCAGGGCGCGTATGTCCGGCTCGACCCATTCGCGCCGGGCTTTCACGCTGAACAGCGTGTCCCGCCGCCAATACTCGAAAACCCAGTCCGGCTTTCCGCACGGGCCGGCCAGCAGGCCGGTCAGGACGGTGTGCAGCGGCGAACCTTCGGGCGCAGCGCGATAGGCGTGTTCGGCCGCTTTCAGCGAGGCGATGGTGATCGTTTCGTGATAGCCTTCGGTATCGGTATTCCGGCCACCCACGGATTCATTGTAGCTGCGGATCATGCCGGGCATGCCGCGATATGCGGCGGCGGCGTCCTCCGCGATCAGGCCAAGGGCGGCTGCCCAATGCGCGGCATGGGTCCATTTTTCCTTCGGCAGTGTCCGGTTGCGGAAGCCATCCAGCAAGTCGGCTATATCGGTATCGGTTTCAAAACTCATCTTGTCGTTCCTTCAGTCATGGCGGGACCAAAACAAAAGCCCCGCCGGGTGGCGGGGCTTGTTTGGTCGAATGCTGTCGTGACGCGCGGTCAGTCAGGCAGTCGCCAGGCACAAGCACGCGCCGGCTGGATGAACCGGGTCTGTTGCTGAACGGTGATCGCGTGTTTGTGCATACAGGCCGGGTAGCCATTCCCTTGCAGGATGGCAAGTCCGTATTTGTCCGTAGGCAGACGCGGCCTAGAAAAGCGAGCCTTGCTGGCCTTTTGGTTTTGCCTTGGTCGGTTTCGAGGCAGGGGCCGGAGGTGATCCGGAAGACCCGGTTGGCACCGCGGTCACGTCCCCATCTGCAAAACTGATCTTCAGGCTGGCGGCGCTCGCGGCCGGGCCGGCGGAGCGGACGAGCTTTCCGGCATCGTCTCGCACCAGCGCATAGCCGCGCTTCAGCGTCGACTGGTAGGACAGCGTCTCCAGCAGCTTGCCCTGCGTGGCGAGTGCGGTTTCGCGCTGTTGCATCAGGCGGGTCAGCGCAGGCCAGGCGCGCACGGCAACATCGCGCAAGCGCTGTTTGGAGGTGCGGATTTCGCTGCGCAGGCTGGCCGGGCTGATGGTCAGGCGCGAGAGGCGGACGCGGGCCTTCTGCGTCAGGGCGAGGGCGGCGCGAGGCAAGGTGGCGGCGGCATAGTCCAGCCGCTGGCGTTTGGTCTGCAGCAGGCTCTCCGGGCGCGGCAGGCGCGCGGCGGTCAGCTTGTCCTTCGCCTGTCCGGTGCGGCGGGCGAGGGCGCGTTTCAGGCGCTCGCCGGCCTCGCTGGTCTGCAGCAGCAGCTCCTGGCGCACCGGCACGGCGATTTCGGCCGCGCCGGTCGGCGTCGGTGCGCGGGCGTCGGAGACATAGTCGATCAGCGTCGTGTCGGTCTCGTGGCCCACGGCGGAGATCAGCGGGATTTCGCTCTCGAAGGCGGCGCGGACGACGATTTCCTCGTTGAACGGCCAGAGGTCCTCGATCGAGCCGCCGCCGCGGGCGACGATCAGTACATCCGGGCGGTCGGCGCCGGTCATGGCGTTGAAGCCCTTGATGCCGGCGGTGATCTGAGCCGCGGCGCTGTCGCCTTGCACGAGGGCCGGCCAGACGATCACGCGGACCGGGAAACGGTCACGGATGCGGTGCAGGATATCGCGGATGACGGCGCCGGTCGGGCTGGTCACCACGCCGATGGTGCGCGGCAGGAAGGGCAGCTGTTTCTTGTGCTCCGCCGCGAACAGGCCTTCGGCGGCGAGCTTTTTCTTCCGTTCTTCCAGGAGGGCCATCAGCGCTCCGGCGCCGGCCGGGCGCATGGAGGCGGCGATCATCTGATAGTTCGACCGGCCCGCATAGATCGACAGCTTGCCCGTCGCGATGACTTCCAGGCCTTCTTCCGGCCGGAAGGGCAGGCGGTCGACCTGGCCTTTCCACATCACCGTGTTCAGCACGGCCTTGTCGTCCTTCAGGTCGCAATACATGTGGCCGGAGCGGGCGATGGTGACCCGGCCCAGCTCGCCGCGCACGACGACATGGTCGTAATTCGTTTCGATCGTCCGCTTCAGGCTGGCGGCGAGGTCGGAGACGCTGAGAGCGGGATCGTTGGAAACGGGGGCATCTGACATGCTCCTTTTCTGAACGCGGTTGCGGGCCGGGGCAAGGCCCAGAACAAGCAGAGGCTGCAAGGCTTGACCTCTGTCGCCGACTCCCTAAGCAGCTTGGGGCTGTTTCCTTCTCCTGCCAGCCGGACCTGCCTCATGACCCAACAGACTTCCAGGCCGTGGTATCGAGCGGCGGCAGGCGTGCTGCCGCGTTCGGTGCGGCGCCGATTGCTGTGCCTGGGCCGGGACCTGGCGAGCATTCGGGCCCGCCTGAAACCGGGCGCGAAACCGGCACCATGGTCCAGTTTGCACGATGTCGGCGGCGGCGAATTTCACACGGTTGGCCGCGTGATCCTCAGCCATTTGATCAATGAAGCGGGCCTGACGCGGGACGATCATGTGCTGGACATTGGCTGCGGCACAGGCCGCGTTGCCTTTGCCTTGGCGGACTATCTGTCGCCCAAGGGCTGCTATACCGGATTTGACGTGGCCCCCATCGGACTTGCCTGGATGATCCGGCACCTCCCGCCAGCTGCGGCGCCGTTCCGCATCGTCCGGGCAGACGTGTTCAACACCGAATACCGCCAGAAGACAGCCAGCCGGGCCGAAGCCTATCGCTTCCCCGTCAGTGACGGCAGCGTCGATGTGGCCTTCGCCACCTCCGTCTTCACGCACCTGTTGCCAGCAGACGCCGAGAACTACATCGCCGAAATCGGGCGCAGCCTGCGGCCCGGCGGGCGGGCCTATGTGACCGCCTTTCTGATGACGGAGGCGCGCCGAGCCCCGGCGACAAGCGGGCAGGCTTTCGTGAAATTCCATCGTTTCGGCGACGTCGCGCATGTCGGCGATACGAAAGTGCCGGAAGCGATGATCGCGTTCGACGAGACGGTCTTCATGGGCTGGGTCGCCAGGGCGGGGCTGGATCTCGTCCCGCCGGTGAAATACGGCCACTGGAGTGGTGAAGCCCCCGTGCCGGGACAGGATTTCCAGGACGTCCTTGTACTGAGGAAGCCGGCCTAGGCGTTTCCGCCAGCGCGTTCGCCTCCCGTCACAGCGCGTGAGGGAGCGGGCAGGCCTGATTTTGCGCAAAGCGTCAGGACGAGTCGTGGCTCTGCGCGTCCAGCGCGATTCCGTGCAGGTATTGCATGTTGTCGGCCTTTTCCGGGTCCAGCGTCGGATCGAGGAAGGCTTTCGGCTGGGGCGCCAGTAGCGGCTTCGGCGGCGCAAGGAGACGCGCGCTCATGGCCTGCAGGTAAAGCTCGCCGTGCTCGAACACATGGATCAGCGCCGCGATCCGTTTCAGCAAAGGCGCAGACGACATCAGTCCATCCACCATCCTGTATGCGGGCATGGGAACCCCGGCCGCCGGGGCCTTCAGGCAATAGTCCGGATCGCCCGCACGGGGCGCGCGGATCACGGGCACGGGCAGGCATTCATCGAGGCAGAAGAGGAGGCGCCCGCCCTCCGGTGGCGGGACCATCGGGCCATACTCTGCGCACATGATAACCAGCATACGCCGGACCAGCGCCTCGAAAATGCTGAGGGTCAGCGAGATGGCGCCCGCCTCGATGCGCGGCAGGCGCGGAGCCGCCATATCGCTCCCGGTATCGTGCGCGGTGCCTTCAGCAGGATTGCAGCGCCGCCACAAGTTCTGTACCGCGTCCTGCACGGTGTACCACCAGCGGCTGATCAGATCATGGGTGCGGGCAGGGACGGGAAAGCTCATCCCGCAAGAGTGCCTGCGGCGGGTATCCCGTTGGATTGGCATAGCCGGATCAGTTGCAAGCAAAGGCAACAGGGCGCGGAAACCGCCGCGTCTGTCCTACATCAGGCCCCGGCGGCGAGCTGGACCGCTAGCGAGGCGCCCGTGCGGGTGGAGACGCGGCTGAGTGTGAAAGTGCCGGAGATCCGCGCATCTTCGGAGAAGGACCAGCGCCCTGTAAACCGGGTAAAGGACGCATCCACCGCCCCGCAATAGATCAGGTCCGGCTGGATGATGCCGGTGTCGGGCGTATACCGTTTCGAGAGCAGGACGTGCTGGCCGCAGCGGTCCCCCCGGACAGTCGCATCATATTCAGGTTCGTAGCCAAGCAGCGGGCCGAACGTCACCGGTTCCAGTGTCGTGCCGCACAGTTTGCCGTCGATTTCGGTGAGCATGGCCGTGAAGTTTACGCACTCGCCATTGGCGTCGTACCGGAACTCTCCACTCCACAGGCCGCTCATGTCTTTTAGTCCGCTCATATCTACTTGATCTCAGACGCAGAGCCGAGCATCAAGCGCTTCATGAATATTCTTCTCATCGGATCGGGTGGCCGCGAGCATGCGCTGGCTTGGAAAATGGCCCAGTCGCCGCTGGTTGACGTGGTGCATTCGACGCCGGGAAATCCCGGTATGGACGAGGTCGGCCCGTGCTTCGATGTCGGCGCGACAGATATCGAGAACCTTGTAAAACTTACACTTCAGGTGGAACCGGACCTGGTTGTCGTGGGGCCTGAGGCGCCGCTGGCCGAGGGCCTAGCAGATGTGCTGAGGGCGCGCGGATTCGACGTCTTTGGACCGAGCCAGGAAGCGGCACAACTCGAAGCATCAAAAACTTTTTCCAAGGGCCGGATGACAGCCTATGGCGTGCCGACGGCCGCGTATGGCGAATTCACGGAAGCTGGGCTGGCAAAAGCCTTTTTGCGCAAAATGCAGGCACCTTACGTGCTGAAGGCCGACGGACTGGCAGGCGGCAAGGGCGTCGTGATCGCCGAAACGCTGGACGATGCGGATGCCGCCGTGGACGAAATGCTGGGCGGACGCTTCGGCGACGCCTCCGCCACGCTGGTGATCGAGGAGTTCATGCATGGCGAGGAAGCCAGCATCTTCGTGATCACCGATGGCGAGGGCGCGATCTACCTGCCTGCCGCGCAGGACCACAAGCGCGTCGGCGATGGTGACACGGGTGAGAATACCGGCGGCATGGGCGCCTATGCCCCGGCGCCGGTCGTGACCGACGAGATCATGGCCCGCGTGAAGCGCGAGATTGCCGAGCCGATGCTGAAAGGCATGGCGAAGGACGGCATGCCGTATCAGGGCGTGCTCTATATCGGCGTCATGGTGACGGCCGAGGGCCCGAAGGTTGTGGAGTTCAACGCCCGCTTCGGCGATCCGGAATGCCAGGTCTTGATGAAGGGCCTGAAGGGCGACATCGTCCCGGCGCTGCTCGCCTCGGCGACCGGCGGACTGAAGGGCAATGAAGAGGCCTTTGAGGCGCTGCTGGAACTGGACCAGTTCGAGCCGACCGCAACCGTGGTGATGGCCATGACGGGGTATCCCGGTGCCGTCGAGAAGGGCTCGGTCATCAAGCATGTCGGCAAGGCGAACGAATTGCCGGGCGTGCATGTCTTTCATGCCGGGACCGACCGCAACCAGCTGGGCATGCTGACCGCCAATGGCGGGCGCGTGCTGAACGTCACGGCCAGCGGAAGCACACTGCGCGAGGCGATCGACCGGGCCTATGCCGGGGTCGACGCGATCGATTGGCCGGAAGGCTTCTGCCGCCGCGACATTGGCTGGCGCGCGCTGGAACGGGGATAAGGATCCCGGCCGCGCTGCGGCAGTCAGGAGAAAAAGATGGCGCATACCCTCAAAAGATCAGGGGCCGCACTGGCCATGGCGGCCCTCGCGGCCTGCGCGACCGGGCCTGAACCCGAACCGCTATCCGGGGACCTGCTGATCCGCGATGTGCGCACGATCGGGTTCGATGGCGAGACGCCGGCGATCCGTGAGAACGCCTATGTGCTGGTGAAGGACGGGAAGATCCTCGCCGTGCGTGACACGGTTGACGGCCTGTCGGCGCCGGAAACGGTGGACGGTGCCGGGCAGACCATGGTGCCGGGCCTGACTGACATGCATGTCCATATCTGGGATCAGGCGGAGCTGGGCGCTTACCTTTCCTGGGGCGTGACGCGGGTGCGCAATATGTCCGGCCTGTCGTTCCACCTGCCTCTGGCGGAACAGATCGAAGCGGGGGAGGTGATGGGGCCGCATCTCGTTACAACCGGACCGATCCTGAACAGCCAGGGTGCAAATGCGCAGATCAATCACCAGATCGTCGAAACGGCAGACGAAGCCCGCGCCGCGGTTCGCTGGCAGGCCGAGGCCGGTTTTGACAGGATCAAGGTCTACTCCAACCTGACCCGGCCGGCTTATGAAGCCATCATCGAAGAGGCCGCCGCGCGCAGCATCCCGGTCTCGGGCCACACGCCGGAGGGCGTGCGGGAAGACGGCATGCCGGACGAAAAGCCTTTCGACATTTCATTCGAGGAAGTCCTGGCCAATCATTTCGAGACCATCGAACACATCGAATCCGTTGTCTGGCATGGCCTGCGCAACCGGCATGATGAAGACGCCGCCCGGGAACTTGGCCGGAAGATCGCCGCAGAAGGCGTGCCGGTGACGTCCACACTTCTGGCGCACCGCAATCTGGTGCTGGTGGCCGAGACTGATGGTGCTGCCGTCAGCCGTCCGGGTACAGAGTTCCTGAATGCGGTCGAGCAGCAGACCGAGGTGGAGCACCAGACTTTCTGGGCAGGGCAGGATCCGGCACCGGCGGCAGAGGATGCCGCCTTCTATGCCCGTGTGGCAAAGATCTTCCAGGAAGAAGGCGTGACCCTGCTGGCCGGCACGGATGCGGGCATCTTCACCAATATTCCCGGCAAGTCGCTGGGCGAGGAACTTGTCCTGCTGGCCGATGCAGGCCTGACGCCTTATGAAGTGCTTCGGTCAGCGACCCACACGCCCTCCATGGTGCTGGGCACGGCGGGGCAGGATGGCTGTGTCGAGGCCGGGTGCGCGGCGGATCTGGTCCTGCTACCCTGCGACCCCCTGGCGGACATCGCCTGCGCCACAGAACCGGCCGGGCTCGTTTATCGCGGGGCCTGGCTGGACCGCGCGGCGCTGGATGGGCTGCGCCAGTCTTCGGCGCAGCAGAATCCCGAACGGACGATGACGAACGTGTTTGGCGGGCTCGCCGAATATGGTGTCGATCTGAGCGCGCTGACGGGCGAATAGGCAAACCGGCAAGTGTGCCATGCCTTGGATGTGCGGTCCAGAAATGGCGGCTTGCCCGCCGCTAGGCGATTTGGGGGGAGTGCGGCGGGCAAAACGCGGGACGCTGTGAGGCGTCCTGAATTTCAAACGCATGAGCGCCGGAAATCCGTCGCGGAAATTTGCCCGGCGGACGACTTTTTTTCCGAGCGCATGGCCCTCAGGCGTGGGGGTCGATCAGGATCTTGATTTCATGAGGATCCTTGGCGAGCGCATCGAAGGCGGCTTCGGTGCTGGCCAGCGGCTGGCGGCTGGTAATCAGCCGGGCAGCCTGATCGGCATGGGCTTCGATCAGGTGAAGCGCCGTGCTGAACTCCTCCGGCCGGTACGCGAAGCTGAACTCCAGCGTCAGTTCGCGCGTGATCCCCTCCAGCGGCGTGATCTTCTCTTCATGCGGGCAGACGCCGACCACGATGATGTGGGCATGCGCCGGGGCCGACTGGATGATCTGGCCCATGACGCCGGGTGCACCGGTGCATTCGAAAATGTTCTGCCCGTGCGGCTGTCCGCGGAAGTCCCGCGCCAGCAGCGGTGACATCTGGGCCGGTTCGTGGCCGAGATCGCTCCAGCGCTCGTAGGGGCTGTCACTGGCCGGGTCGAACACGATGTCGGCGCCGAGGCTGGCAGCGACGGCGCGGCGCTCGGCCGAGAAATCCGCCGCAAGGATGGGCCCCCGCCCGGCTATCTTCAGCGCCAGGATGACGGCAAGCCCCACCGGGCCGCAACCGATCACCATGTTCGGCCCGTCATTGCGGCTCGCGAGATTCACGGCGTGCAGGCCGACCGAGAGTGGCTCGGTCAGCGCCGCGAGGTCGTCCGGAATGCCGTCCGGCACGCGGAAGGTGCGCTCAGCATCGATGCAGGAGAGCGTGGCGAGCCCGCCGCTGTGGAAAGGCGAAAGGCCGATACAGGCCGGGCCGTCATGGCTGTGCGTGAAGGGCAGGCCGGTCACCCGGTCGCCGATCTTGAGCTCTGTCTCCGTGCCCGGAGCGATGCCAACGATTTTTGCCGAGAACTCATGGCCGGGGACGATGATGGGCAACTGGTGCTGCGCTTCCGGCGGCGTGGCGTCGGCCAGCTCCGCCATCTGCTTGCGCAGGCTGAGATCGCTGCCGCAAATGCCATTGAAGAGGGGCTGGACCAAAAACTGGCCGGCAGCAGGTGACGGATCGGGAAGGTCCGAGATGCGAAAGGATTTTCCCTGCAGGGTGAGCGCGCGCATCGAGCCCTCCTAAATGCCGGCAAAGAGGGCGACTTCCGGCTGGCCGGTATGCGCCGTTGTGCCACCATCTGCCACGACGATGGAGCCGGTCATGTAGGACGCGTCATCCGACGCGAGGAAAGCGACAACTTTCGCCATCTCTTCCGGCTGGGCGCCGCGGCCCATCGGAATACGCTTGTGCCATTCCTGCGGCAGGCCGGGCATCTCGTTCATGCCCGCAGTGATGGGCGTTTCGACAAGGCCCGGGCAGAGGGCATTCACGCGAATGCCGTCACGGGCATGGTCTATGGCGAGCGCCCGGGTATAGTTGATTACCGCGCCCTTGGCGGCGTTGTAGGCGGCAAACCTGTAGTCCCCACCCAGGCCTGAAATGGATGCCGTATTCACGATGGCACTGCCGCGCGGCATGTGCGGAATGGCATGGTGGCAGGCATAGTAGACGCTGTGCAGGTCTACCGCGATCACCTGTTCCCACTGGTCGGGCGGCAATTCCACCGAATTGGCGAAACTGCCGATACCGGCATTATTGAAGAGTATGTCGATCCGTCCGTGCGCGTCGGTGGCGGCCTTGATGAGGGCGCCGACGTCCGCCTCTTTCGAGACATCGCAGGTCACCGCCATGGCATCCGGACCAAGCGACGCGGCAAGGGCATTTGCCGCGTCTTCGGAGATGTCGGCGAGCACGACTCTGGCACCTTCACCCGCCATCAATCGTGCGGTTGCCGCACCGATGCCAGAGGCAGCACCAGTGATGACGGCGACCTTGTCTTCAAATCTTTTTGTCATCCGATGGCCACTCCGTCAGGACAGGACAGAGCTGGGAGGAGACTCGTCTGCCCATGCGGAGCGGCGCTCGGAGATAACCCCCGAAATCTTCTGCCAGGCTGGCAGCGTCTTCGCGAGGAACTTGATGTCGAAGTCTTCCTGGGTACGGAATTCAAGCACTTCCACGCCGTCGGGGCCGGGCGTGTAGCGATAGGCCTTGCCCGCACCCAGGAAGAAACCGTCGCCTGGACCCAGCATGTCTGTGCCCAGTTGGAGGCTGCCAGCGACGATATAATAGAGACAATCGGAATTATGCGTATGAAGAGGAAGCGGGAAGCCGCTCTTGAACCAGGCATAGGTGAGGCTGAAGCCCGGCTGGGAGAAGAGGGTCTTGACCACATTGCCTTCGGCAAAGCCGGCTTCGAGCGCGGCGCCGATGCCGGCTTCGAGGTCTGGCGTCATGTCGGCCACTTCCATATGCGCGGTCTCGTCCAGCGAGGGCGCCTCCGACGTGCGGAAAATCTGGTAGCCGGTTGCGGCCGGTTTTTCGGTGACGGGTGCGTCGCTCATCTTCAAATTCCTCCCAGAGGCCGCGATGGGGTTCGGGCCATGATCGCAGGTGCCGGGCTTGGGCCCGTGTCTCTCTGCCTGAACTAGGCTAGCGGGAAATTTCAAATAGTCAACACTGACTAGTATTGGGCGAGCGCGGTTGACGCGGGCGGGCCGCTGACCATTATCGGCGCCGGGCAGGGTAGGAAGCGGCGAACGGAATGACCGACACGAAAGAGCGTTCAGGACGCCGGCGAACCCGCCGCGGCGAGGAAACCCGCCGGCAGCTGATCGAAGCCTGTATCGATTGCCTGAACGAGCGCGGATATGCCGGCACATCAATCGAGGCCGTCATGTCGAAAGCCGGGATCAGCCGCGGATCCGTCCTGAACCAGTTCCCGACCCGGCTGGACCTGATGACCGCGACCATTGAGGCCGCGATGCGCGGCATGATGGCCGACACCAGCGCCCGGTTCGCCCGGATTTCAGATCCGGTCGAGCGCCTTCGTCGTCTGTGCGACCTCTACTGGGAAACGCAACGCCTGCCGGTGTCAGCGGCGGTGACGGAAGTGCTGCTGGCGGCGCGCTGGGACACCGATCTGGCGGCCATGCTGGGCCGGGTCACCAAGGAAATCGAGATCGAGCTGGACGCCGAAACGCGGCGGCGCGGCGAAGAAGCGGGCGTCAACGACATCGAGGCGCTGGTCGTGCATGCGCGTATGCTGATCCTGTCGCTGCGCGGGATGACGCTGGAACTCATGTTCGACCCGGACCGGCAGATCATCCACCATGCGCTGGAGGAAATCCGCACATCGCACCAGGTTTTCTGCGACCGGGTGCTGGCAGGCTAAGTCGGAAGCTTGTCCGGATTGCGCATGATATAGAGCCAGGCAATGCGGCCGTCTGCGCCGGGGGCGAGCGTGATGACGAAATCGACCTGCCCGTTCACGCGGCGCATGATGGCCGGAGTGCCATTTGCATGGCCGAGTTCCAGCGTCCATGGCGTCGTCTCTGCCATCTTCGCGGACTTTTCCGTCACCGCAAAAAGCACTTGTACGATTTCGGCCGCGCCGTTCAGTGGCCGGAGGGCCGCGCGCGCTTTCTTTCCTCCGTCGGAATAAGCGATGGCACCGGGTGAGAACAGGGAGAGGGCGGTCTTGTGGTCCTGCGCCGCGGCGGCGCTCATGAAGCGTTGCAGCAGCGAAGACACTTCGTCCGGCGAGGCGTCAAAGCGCGGGCCGCTTTCCTGCAAACGTGTGTGCGCCCGGCTGACGAGCTGGCGGCAGGCCGCCTCCGACTTGCCGGTCGCCGCTGAGATCTCGTCATAGCCGGCATCGAAGGCTTCGCGCAGGATGAAGGCGGCCCGCTCCGTTTCCGACAGGCGTTCCATCGCCCAGAGCAGGGCGAGCTCGCACTCCTGCGCTAGCGCAAAGCGTTCCTCGATACCCAGGCTTTCGCTCTCCACCAGCGGCTCCGGCAGCCACGGGCCGGGATAGGTTTCCCGCCGTGCCCGGGCGGAGCGCAGCGCATCGATGGCGATGCGTGTGGCCGTGCGGCGTAGCCAGGCGCGGGGGTTTTCGATGGCGTCGTGATCGGCCCGCTCCCAGCGCAACCAGGTGTCCTGCACCGCATCCTCTGCACCGGCGCGCTCGCCCAGCATGCGGTAACACAGGGCCGTCAGGGCCGGGCGTTCGGCTTCGAACAGGGCAGTGTCGGCGGTGCTCATGCGGCGAGCTTCACGACCTTGCCACCAAAGTCCAGCCTGTGGCAGGCCTGACCGTGGCCGAGGCCGCGTTTCAGCACCGGATAGATACGGCCAGATGCCGCCGCAAAGGCGCAGGAGAGCGCGGTTTTCTTGCCGAACTCGCTTTCGATTTCGCGGCGCAGATCGTCGGCGCCAATGTCTCCGGCGATGGCGGCGCAGGCAAAGCGGAAGCCGAGCCCGATGGCGCCGGCATCTTTCGGGCGGCCTTCCACGCAGGCCTGCAAGGCGTCTGCATCGGCGCCGTTCGCCAGTGCCATGTCGACGACAAGCTGGGCACACGGGCCGCAATCGCCTTCCAGCGTGGATGCCAATAGCGCGCCGGTCCAGACCGGGTGTCCGCTCGCAGGGCCGCGATACTTGTAAAAGTTTGGCAGGCGAGACAGCGAGATTGCCGCGCCGGGCGAAACATCCGCGATTTCGTGCATATAGGTCACGTCATAGCGGAAGGCGCGGCCGAATTTTCGGATCTGGGAATGAAGGATCTTGCGGATCATGTTCTGATCTCCTTGCGGGTAAAATTGAGGGCGGCGGCGAGGGCCAGCCAGGCCGGGATCTGGATGCCGGTGAGGTTCACGAAGGCGATCTGGTCGAGCGGCACACCGCGCGCGAACCAGATCCAGATGTGAAAGAGCGCATGCAGGGCGGGCCACGCTGCGCCGCAGACGGCAGCGGTCCGGTCAAACTTCAGGATGCCATAGGCCAGCGCGCCGGAACTCATCCCGAAGGCAAGGGCGATGTCCCGCACGAAGTGCAGATTGAACGGGCCCATCATCGCAACGCCGGGCACGGTCTCGTACCAAGTGTGCGGCGCGAACCACATGATCAGCGCGTTGGCGAAATGGGCTGCCGCAATGAGCAGAAGGATCGGTCTCCACATGTCATGTCTCCTGTTTCAGGGACATGACGAGACAGCGCCCGGTTTTGTGACAGGTCTTAGGCTTCGGCTTCCAGCGCTTCGGCGGCTTCGAGCCAGGCGTGTTCGGCTTCTTCGGCCGTTTCGGCGTGGGTGGCGCGGGTTTTCAGGAGCTTTTCAAGCTCTTCCGGCGGAGGGGTGCCTTCGGCGAGTTTCGCGTCAATCTTCGCGATGGCGGCGTTCGCCTTTTCCATCCGCTCCTCGGCTTCGCGGGCTTTTTTCTTCAGGGCGGTGAGGCGTTTCTTGTCCTCCGGCGAGGCGGCCGGTTTCGGGGCGGATGATTTCGGCTTCGCGTCTTTTGACTTGGCCTCTTTCGCCTCGGCGCGGTCAGCCTTCATGACGAGGGCGCGGTAGTCTTCGAGGTCGCCGTCATAGGTCGTCGCGCGGCCGTCTTTCACCAGCCACAGACGGTCAGCGGTCGCTTCGGCGAGGTACACGTCGTGCGTGATCAGGAGGACGGCGCCGGGGAAGTCGTTCAGCGCGTAGATCAGTGCCTCGCGGCTGTCGATGTCGAGGTGAGAGGTCGGTTCGTCGAGGATCAGGATGTGCGGCGCCGAATGGGACATGAGGCCTAGCAGCAGGCGCACTTTTTCGCCGCCCGACAGTTTCTCGACCTTTGTTTCCACTTTCTCCGCCGAGAAGCCCATGGCGGCCGCGGCGGCGCGCACTTTCGCGGGTGGCGTGTCCGGCGGCAGCAGGCGGCGCACATGGTCCAGCACGCTATCGCCCTCGGACAGCTCGTCCAGCTGGTCCTGCGAGAAATAGCCAATGCGGACAGCCTTCGGCGTGACGCGCTGGCCCGCCATGAGCGGGAGGCGTTCGGCGATGGATTTGACCAGCGTGGTCTTACCCTGTCCGTTTGCGCCGACGATGGCGATCCGGTCGTCCGGATCCAGACGAAGGTTGACCTTCGACAGGATACGCGCGCCTTCGCCATAGCCGAGATCGGCATCCTTCAGTTCCAGCATCGGCGGGGCCAGCTTGTCGGCGGGCGGCGGGAAGTGGAACGGCGTGGTGCGGTCGGCGACGGGGATGGAGATGTCCTGCATCTTCTCCAGCATCTTGATGCGCGACTGGGCCTGCCGGGCCTTCGAGGCCTTGGCGCGGAACCGGTCGACGAAGCTCTGCAGGTGCGCGCGCTCCTTGGCCTGTTTGGCCTGCTGGGATTCCAGCTGTGCCAGCTTGGCGGCGCGAAGCTTCAGCCAGTCATCATAGCCGCCAGGCGTGATTGACAGCTTCCTGTGTTCCAGCGCCATCGTGTGGGTCACGCAGCGGTTCAGCATTTCCCGGTCGTGGCTGACGATCAGTACCGTATACGGATATTTCCGGATATAGGTTTCCAGCCAGGCGGCGCCTTCGAGGTCAAGATAGTTGGTCGGCTCGTCCAGCAGCAGGAAGTCCGGCTGGGAGAAGAGCACGCCGGCAATGGCCGCGCGCATACGCCAGCCGCCGGAGAATTCCTTGGTCGCACGGGTGAGGTCTTCATCCGAAAAGCCGAGGCCGTGGAGCACTTCGGCGGCGCGGGCTTCTGCCGACCAGGCGTCGATGTCCATCAGGCGTTCGTGGATCTCGCCGATCCGGTTCGGATCCGTCGCGGTCTCGGCTTCCTGCATCAGGGCGTGGCGCTCGGTGTCGGCGGCGAGGACAACCTCCAGCACGGTCTCGTCGGTCGGGGCGACTTCCTGTGCCACCCAGCCAAGCCGGGCGCCGGTGTTCAGCCGGATCGCGGCGTCATTGGTCGGATGTTCCACATCCTCCCGGATCAGGCGCAGCAGGGTCGACTTGCCGGTGCCATTGCGGCCGACAAGCCCGACTTTCCAGCCGGCCGAGATCTGCGCGGAAGCAGACTCGAACAGGGGCCGGGCTTCGACCTGAAAATCGAGGTTCGTGATGGTGAGCATGCGCGGGTGTGTAACCGCGCCTGTGGTGAAAGCAAGGCCGGGAATGATACTGAAGAAAATCTGTGCAGTGGCGGAAAAAGGGGCCCGCCATGCCTATCAATCCGGGGGGCAGGACCAGGCATGGCGGGCTGTTCGCTGTCCCCGAGTGCGGTGGGAGAATGGGGAAATGGTATCCACAGCGAAGAAGGCCCAAAGTGCGGGCTTCACAGACACGACGTTTCGGTCCGGCGCTTTATCCAGAATTTTTTCGCTGACCTGAAAATAAAGTGGAGCCCGCCGTCCCGGTTGGGATTTCCGGCCCGGCGGGCAGTCCGCGTCTGACAGTTTCAGGGCTGTCATAGCGAACGGGACTTTTGAACATGACGACCGGCCCGCGCGAATTATCCATATCGGCCGAAAAGCGAGACAAAACCCGCCATGTCGTCTATCGCGGGGGGGGAGGACGGGACGACATGGCGGGCGGTTCGCCGTTCGGTTTCCAGGGGGGGAAGAAACGTTTCGAACGGGACCTCTCTCGTCCTTTCTATATGGGAGAAGCAGGCGCCGTTTCCATGGTATTCACGCGTTCGTGAGAGGTGAAATTCCGGTAAGGAATCGGGGCCTTAAAATGGAGGTGCCCGCCATGCAGTCTGTTGGGGCTCAGGGGGTAAGGCAGACAGCATGGCGGGCGGTTCGCTGTGTCATTTCAGGGAGGATACAACAGCGAACGGGACCGGTTGCGGCGAACCGCTTAAAAGTCAAACGCAGCGCGCTGCAGTTCCCGTCGCAGGAATCTCGATTGTGGCGGAAGTTTAATCCGAAGGACGCAGCGAAGCTGCCGCCTATTTGATTGCTTGCAGATCGTCCCAGTATTCGATGGGCGGAACGTCGCGGATCATCTCTTCGACCATGGCCGTGAAGCCGGCATTGAAATAACCGGACGTCAGGGCCCAAAGTGCGCGGCCGCGTTCGGTGCCCAGCACGAAGTAGATCACGCCGCGATAGGTTTCCCACGACTCCTTGTCCATGGCGCCGGACTTGTATTGCAGCCACTCATATTCCCGCGCACGCATCTGGCCGATCATCCAGAAGATCACCTTGGTCTTCTCTTCGAAACTCGGCGTTTCGACTTGCGACAATATCCGGCCGAGTTCCGGAAACTCGACGAATTTGTAGACGCCGGTCTGGTCATTCGCGAGCTGTGTCTGCCGCGACTCCGAGCGCAGCAACACGGTGCCCTGCCGGACTTGTATCGTCAGGAAAATCAGGGTGGCGGCGACGACAATGACACCGGCGATCTGGGCGATATAGGCAAGCTGCTCAAGGGTCATGTGGGGGCTCCGGCTGAGGCAGTGCCAGCAGGGACTCCGCAGAGATGGACGGGTCCGCACGCAGGCAGGACATTTCCGGATGTGTTCCGGCATCCAGCCGATCCGCGAGGCAGTTCGCCCAGCGGCCGAGCCGGCTCATTTCGCCCCGCCATTCGCGCAGGCGATCCATGCTGGCGCGGAATTGCGGTTTCAGGGCTGCGCCATCATCCGTATAGAAGTATCCCGGATTGCCCGGTTCATAAGGCAGGATGTCGTCCTCGACGAATGTCACATAGCGAATGTATTTGCGGCCCACCCCATCCATTTCCGAATAATACATGTTGAGGTCGAAGATGGTGACCGGATCGAACAGGCCGATAATGTCCATCTGTTGCAGCACGCTCCACGTGTTGGGCGGTATGTCGGAGCCATCCATCCGGAAATAATAGGGGGCAGGGGTTTCTCCGCGCTGGAACGCGGCTTCCCAGTCGGCAAGACCGGCATCGATGGCGGGAATGGCGGCTTGTTCCATCACATAGGTTGCGTCCTTCAGGTCGGTCACGAGCGCCGCGACAATTTCAGCCTTCCGGGCTTCGGCGGCCCGCGCTTCGTTCCAGTTGTTGACCTGCAGGCCGAGGAAAACGCCGAGGACCACGATCAGTGTTTCGATGGCGACCGTGAACCAGTCCTGCCTTCGGAAGGCTTCGGTGATGCGGCGAAGGATCATGGGGCTGTGTCTGCGGGGCAGAAACTGCCGCCGCATTCCTCCGTCGAAAATATTTCCGCTTCCAGTTGCCATCCGCCATCTGCATTGCGCCATTTGGCACTGTAGACGCCTGACGCAAACGACTGGTTATCGTCCGTGTGCCCCCCGCGCCAAATGCCGGTTTCGAAGGCGATCGGGAAGATGGGCGAGACGGAGACACATTCTGTGGCCCGGATGTAGATGGTGCGGTCTGCGGCCGCGAAATCTTCCCTCCAGATCAACACCTGTTCGTCACGGCCATCGAACAAGGAGCTGTCGGTGCCGGTCACCAGTATCACATCCGGCGCGAGCAACCCGGTGATTGCGTTGATATCCTCGTCCGCAATCGCCTGGTTGAAGGCAGCGCGAGCCGCACTCACTTCCTCGGCGGCGGGACTGGCATTGCCGGTGCACGCGGGCGCGCGCGTTTCGGGCCCCTGAAAAGATGCGCACGAGGCCAGCACAATTGCGGCAAAAAGAAAAATCGTGATGCGGCGGAGCATCATTGGCGGCGCTCCATTTCCTTGTCGATCACTGCCAGGGCGCGTTCCGCCGTTTCGTTCTGCTTGTGAAGGTCGGCGGGTGTCGAGACCATTAGGCCGGCCCATTCGGTCAACAGCGGTTCGATGTCAGGATTGGCCGCGATCTTCTCGGCGGTACGGCGCGCAGCCTCATCGGTGGCACCTTTCGGACAGTCGAGAATGTAGGTTTCGGCGCCATCTTTGAGGTCGTAGCAATGTTCCCAGTAGAACGCCTGCGCGTCGAGGGGGATCAGCTGGCGCACGCGCGAACGGTAGGCGGGTACAAAATTGGTCACGGACAAATTGTCGTTTGTTGCAAGATACGCCTCAACGGCGTCGATGATCTCGCGTGACCGAGGCAGCCCCTGCCGGCGCATCTCGGCATAGGTCGACCGGTCGACGTCGATGGGTTGCCACTGGGAGGCGTGAAAGAAGTCCACAATGACGGGCCAGCATTCCGTCCCGCAGGAGGCACCGTCCGCCATGAAATCGAGCGAGCGTTTCCCGGCGGCCACGACCTGACCGATGGCGTCGGCCTTCTGGTTCGTGACGCGGATGGAAGTTTCGACTTCCTCCTTCAATTCAATAAGAAGGGCCGTTTCCCGCGCCCTGTCCGCGCGGGCTTCGTTCCAGTTGCCAAGCTGGATGCCGAGGAAGACGCCCAGCACGACGATCAACGTTTCGATGAAGACGGTGAACCAGTCCTGCTTGCGGATGGCATGGGTGAGACGGCGGAGGATCATAGGGATTCGCTCTCACTCAATTCTGCGGCCAGAGCGGCATCGAGATCATTCAGCACCGCGATCAGCTGCTCATATCTCTCAATGTAAGAGTTGAGGCGCGAGACATTGTCGACGTATTCGGCGAGGAAAACCCTGCTTTTACGCATTTCCTCCAAACTACAGCGACTGGTCCATTTAAACCCCCGCCCGTCGACTCGCCCATCCACACGGTTGTTTCGCTGCATGACAAACAGCGATGCGTCGTCGACATCGACCGGCTCGGGCACGTACCAGATGGCTTCCGGGTGACGCGAATTCAGCCGATAAAGCTCATTCACCGCTTCATCATAAGCTCGCCGGGCCCGGTCTCTGACGAGAACAAAAGCCCGCACACTGGTTCTTATCGTGTCATCTGTGATCAGATCAAGCCGCCCGGTCGCGATCGCCTCTTCCAGTGCGGGAAGGTCGTCTGTCGGGGCCGGAAGCCAATGGGAAATTCCGATCAGGCGGCATTCGTTCTGGGTCAGATCCCGTTCCGGCATTTCGTCGAAGAGTAACGCGTGAGCAGCGTTCATCATTTCAATTCGAGGAAGATGATATTCATACTCAGCTCTCTGGATATCCAGAAGTGTGCCTGCTTCCTCATCCAGCCGCACCAGCAGTTTTTGGGCATCCGCCCGTTGCGCATTGCTTTCATTCCAGTTCGCCACCTGGATGCCGAGGAAGACACCCAGCACGACAATCAATGTTTCGATGAAGACCGTAAACCAGTCCTGCTTGCGGAAAGCATTTGTGAGACGGCGGAGGATCATGGCGCTCGCCTTTCGAGGTGGTCGGCGAGTTCCGACTCCAGCGCTTCCGTCGCCGCAGCAAGATGTTGGACGAGGGCTTCATTGTTGGTCGAGATATATCCGCGCCAGGAGAGCTGGGCGATGACCTCATCCCAGAACTCGGAGTCAGGTGGCATAGCAAGACTGCCGCCCTCCGCGTCATAGATCGGCCCTTGCCGGGCTTTTTCCTTGAACTCGGACGAGATCTGCGCAGATGGCGGCAATTCCATGCTCATCAGACCGTCGTCCCATCTGCGAGGTGGGATCCGGTTGCTCATGATAAAGTCGGCATACGCCCCATCGATGAAAACCGCGTTGTTCTTGTCGATGGCCGCTTCCAGACGCGCCGTGCTGTAGAAATATGAAATGATGGCTGCGCGCAGATCCGGATCGGAAATGATGTCGAGCTTTCCGGAGCCCTGAAGATTCAGGAAAGTCGGGCTCTGCGTCCGCAAAGTACGGCGCACCATCAGCATACTCAACCCCATGTCGATTTTCAGGGCACGGTCGTCGGAGGTGTCATTGCGGATCAGGTTGAAGGTCTGGGCGGTCAGATTCACCTGGAACTGTTCAAATTCGATCTGCGCATCGACTTCCGCCTGGATGTTGTGGAGATCGTCCTGCAATTGCCGCAGGTATTGCGTTTCATCATGCCTGTCGCTGGCATACTGGTTCCAGTTTGCGAACTGAATACCGATGAACACGCCGAGCACGACGATCAGGAAATCGATACCGATGGCGGTCCATTCCTGCTGGCGGAAATGCTTGATGACGCGAGAGAGGATCATTGAGACTCCTCTGGCGCAGATCGTTTCAACCGCATGCGATTGTCCCCCGGTGCCAATTGGCAAGGGGATACACTAGGAGATTTTGCCGGGCTGACAACAAATTGTCAGTGGGCCTGTCACTTGCCGACGTAGATTAGCGTGCGGCGGGGCACGTCTTTCAGGAAGGTCGCCAGGTCTTTCTTTGAGAAGACGATGCAGCCATTCGAGCGGCCGAGTTTGCCCCATTTCTGCAGGAAGGTCGGCTCGGCGTAATCGGCAGCGTGGATGACGATGGCCCGGGCGCGGGCATTGGCATTGGTCGGGTCGAGGCCGTCGAGACGGAGCGACTTGCCATGCTTGCCGACATATTGCTCGGCCAGCAGGTAGGCGCCTTCAGGGCTCGCCGAGGAGCCGGGCACGTCGGAGAACTGGTCGAGGAAGCCGTCATGGTCCGGGTCGGAGCCGGATCCATGGGCTGCGCGGAAAGCGGCTTCGACAAGGCCGGTCTCCAGATTGACCAGATAGGCCCGCTTCTCGTCAGAGCGGCGGGCATAGTCCACGACGACGAGGTGGGTCTGGTCTGCTGTGTCGCTATGCGCTTTCAGGGAAGCCAGCGCCTGGCCGAGCAGTTCCGGCCGGATGAGGCCCTGCGGATCCACGGGAATCGCCGCCGCGGGCAGGGCAGAAAGGCAAAGGGCGGCGAGACTCACACTGGTGAAGGTCAGAAAACGTCTCATGGTGCCTTTTTACTCCTCACAGGTGCAGCAAGTTGTGCTGTCTTTGCCGTTAGGGAAGCTGCCTTTCCATGATGCAGCATACGGCCAGCTTCTCGCCAGATCATGAACGTGACAAGCCCCGCCACGCATACGCTGGCGATGCAAATGATAGTGATCGCTGTGATCAGGGTTTTGATCTGGAGCATGTCGCGTGCCTTTCCTTGCCGGGCAGGTCACGCGGACGTCGCGGAAGGCCTTGGCGCAGCGTGGCCCGTGAGTATGGTATCCTTTGAAAAATTGCGGAAATGAGGGCAGGAAAATGGCCGACGCGCCAACAGCAAACGATCTGTTCAGCGGCACCAAAGAGGTAGCTGAGACGCACAAGTTCGACGAGGCGGCCCTGGCCGCCTGGATGGAAGAAAATGTCGAGGGCTATGAAGGCCCGCTGGAAGTGCGCCAGTTCAAGGGCGGCCAATCGAATCCGACCTACCAGCTGGTGACCCCGAAAAAGAAGTATGTGCTGCGCCGCAAGCCGCCGGGCAAGCTGCTGCCCAGCGCCCATGCCGTGGACCGGGAATTCCGCGTGATTTCCGCGCTTTACCCGCTCGGATATCCGGTGGCCCGTCCCTATGGCCTCTGCACAGACGACTCGGTCATCGGCACGATGTTCTACGTCATGGACATGGTCGAAGGCCGGATCCTGTGGGACGGCACGCTGCCAGACTATGAGCCCGCCGAGCGCCGAGCCATCTATGAGGCCAAGGTGAAGACCTTCGCCGACCTGCACAATGTCGACTGGCGCGCCGCCGGCCTCGAAGGCTTCGGCAAGGAAGGCGACTATGTTGCCCGCCAGATCCACCGCTGGACGAAGCAGTACAAGGCGTCCGAAACCCAGCATATTCCGGAAATGGAACAGCTGATCGAATGGCTGCCGAAAAACATCCCGCCGGGTGACAGGACGACCATCGTCCATGGTGACTACCGCCTCGACAATATGGTGCTGCACCCGACAGAGCCGAAAGTCATTGCCGTGCTCGACTGGGAGCTTTGCACGCTGGGAGATCCGCTGGCGGACTTTTCCTACCACCTGATGAACTGGGTGATGCCGCCGGGTGATTCCACGCGCGGCTCGATCATGGCGATCAAGGACCTCAAGGCCTGGGGTATCCCGACCATGGAAGAATATGTCGAACTCTACTGCAAGCATACGGGCCGCGACGGCCTGCCGGAGCTCGACTACTACTTCGCCTATAACGGCTTCCGCCTGGCAGGCATCCTGCAGGGCATTATCGGCCGTGTGCGCGACGGCACGGCAAACAGCGCGAATGCGGAAAGCAATGCCGCCCGGGTCGTGCCGCTGGCACAATTTGCCGCCAGCTATGCCCGCCGTGCCGGGATGCCGGGGTGACGCCCGACCCGTCCGGTGACGGGGACCACCCGGCTCAACACACACAGCGCCTGGGGCGGCGGGATCTGATCCTGCTGACCCTGGCGGGTGCTGTTGTCACGGCCAACGCTTATTACATTCATCCGATCATCGCCCTGGTGGCGAAGGATTTTGGCGTGTCGCCCTCCGAGATCGGACTGGTGCCGGCCCTGAACCAGATTGCGCTGGCGCTGGGCATCCTGCTGTTGCTGCCGCTGGGCGACCGGGTCTCGAACCGCAAGCTGGCGACCATCTTCGCCACCGGCCAGCTGGCAGGACTGATCGTCATGGCTGTGGCGACCGACTTCCGGGTCTTCGTGGCGGGCTCCACCTTTCTCGGCTTCTCCACCATCACCCCCTATTTGTTGCCGGCCTATGCCTCCAAGCGCGTGGCGCCGGAGCGGCTCGGCCAGGTAACCGCGACACTAACCACCGGCGTGATCGGCGGCATTCTGCTGGCCCGTGTCGGGGCCGGCTGGGTGGGGGAACATCTGGGCTGGCGCACGGTCTACTTCATCGCGGCGGCGGTAATGGCGACGGTGACCTTCATGCTGCCACGGATCATGGATGAGCGGGAAAAGTCCGACAAGGATGCGCCGAAGCATAATTATGCCGGCCTTGTCCTGTCTGTCTTTCCGATCATCCGGAAGCATCCGGAAGTGTTGTTGTCGGGCACCATCCAGGGGCTGGGCTTCGGCATTTTCCTGTCGGTCTGGCTGGGCCTCGGCCTGTACCTGACCAGTCCGGCCATGGGCTATGGCGCCGACACGGTTGGCTATCTGGCGGCGGTGTCGCTGCTGAACCTGATGACCACACCGCCCATGGGGGCCTGGGCCGACCGGATCGGGCCACGCAAGGCGCGGGTCTACATTGCCGTGCTGCAGTTCAGCGCTGTCTGCCTTCTGGGCCTGTTCGGGCACAGCCTTTGGTTGCTGCTGATTCCGATCATGATGATGAATGTCGTGGGCCCGCTGATCGACATCACCGGCCGGATGACGTTCCTCAGCCTGCCGCCCGGCGTCCGGACGCGCCTGATGACGGCCTATATCGTGCTGATGTTCGTCGGTGGAGGCATGGCCAGCTGGGGCGCTACCTATGCTTACGAACATGCCGGCTGGCATGGCACGACCACGCTGACGCTTTGCCTGTCCGGCCTGTTGCTGACTTTGTCTTTCCTGGGATGGCGGTTTGGTCCGGAGCGTGGTGGAAAGGTGTGAGGAGGAAGCGGACATGGTCATTCTGAAACGCATGAGCCTGGTGTTCGCCGCGCTGATCGTCGCGGCGGGGATAGGCTGGATCCTGATCGGGCCGGAATGGCGCGCGCTGCTGGCGCACCAGCCCTATGGTCGGGACGTCTTGTTCTGGAACCAGGCGCAGCGCGATGCGGGCTTCCGCATGATCGACCGTATTCCTTTCGTCATCGAGTCTCATGCCATTGCCCATGGCGATACGGCGCGCGACCTGCCCGAAGGCGAGCCGCTGGACCTGGGCCTTGATCTGGATGCCTATCTTGCTGCGAACCGGACAGCAGGCCTGGTTATTTTGCAGGACGGTAAAGTCCGGCTGGAACGCTATGAGATGGGCTTCCGTCCGGATGGCCGCTGGACCAGTTTTTCCGTCGCCAAATCCCTGACCTCCACGTTGGTCGGCGCTGCCGTGAAGGACGGAGCTATCCGCAGCCTGGATGATCCGGTGTCGGACTATATCGATGAATTGAAGGGCTCGGCGTATGATGGCGTGACGGTCCGTCAGGTGCTGACCATGACGTCTGGGATCGACTGGAACGAGGATTACAGCGACCCCCAGTCCGATGTTGCCCGGTTTGACCAGCAGGAGGCGGAGCCAGGGCGCAGCGCGCTGGCGACCTATATGGCAGGCCTCGGGCGCGCGCATCCGGCTGGGGAGGTGTGGAACTATTCCACGGGCGAGACCAACCTGATCGGTGTGCTGGTGAGCCGCGCCACGGGCCGGAACCTCGGCGGGTATCTCTCCGAAAAGATATGGGCGCCCTATGGCATGGCGCAGGACGCGACCTGGCTGCTCGGCAATGACGGGCATGAAATCAGCGGCTGTTGCATCCAGGCCTCGGTGCGGGACTTTGCGCGCTTCGGCCAGTTCATGCTTGAGGGCGGCAAAGCCGGCGGACAGAATGTGCTGCCTGAGGGCTGGATTGAAGCCGCCACCGTGACGCAAGCCGACATTGGCTCACCCGGCGAAGGCTATGGCTATCAATGGTGGACGTGGGATGACGGATCGTACCAGGCTGATGGCATTTTTGGCCAGGGCATCTTTATCGATCCAAACCGCAACCTCGTTATCGCCTCGAATGCCAGCTGGACGTCTGCATTGGGCGACACGGGCGGCGAATGGGAAGCCCGCAAGGCATTCTACAAGGCAGTTCAACACGCCATCGATATGGAGGCCGCGTCACCGCTGGGTGACGCCGTGCCATGATGGTGGCAGACTTCAGAAAAAGGGAAACGCCATGACCGAGACAATCAAGGGGCCGCTGCGAGCGCCCGTGCAGATGCTGCAGGAACAATCCTATGACGGGCACAAGAGCCTGCATGATGACAGCGAAGCCGAACGCCTCGGCATCAAGGCAGGCCCCATCGAAGGGCCGACGCATTTTTCCCAGTTTGTGCCTTATCTGGTTGACATCTGGGGCAATGACTGGTTCGAGCGCGGCTGCTTCTCCAGCCACTTCCTGAACATGGTGTTCGAAGGCGAGAAAGTGCGCGTTGAGGTCGACCGTCCGGCGCCCGGCGAAAGCCGCACCCTGTGCCGCGCCTTCAAGGAAGACGGCACACCCGTGCTGGAGGCGAGCGCCTCCATCGGGCCGGATCATGGCGAGACCCTTCTGGAAGGCCGGATGAAGAAGTTGCGCCCGCCGGGCGATCTCGTCATTCTGGAAGACATGAAGGTCGGCATGACCGGCATCGCCGACGAGACCGTGACCATGGGCATGCACCAGCATATGGGAAGCCTCTACCCGTTCTCACTCGCCGACAAACTGAAAGTCATCACCGAGCCGATGGCGGTTTACAGCGATGCCTCCGCCGGACCATGGGGCAAGCCGATTGTGCCGCTGGAAATGGTCAGTGTGCTGGGCAATTACTCCAGCCGCACAGCAAAGTTCCCGGTCAAGCAGCCGGCGATCGGCCTGTTCGCGGACCTCGAAGTACGTATGGTCAATGGCCCGCTTCTGGTGGGGGAGACTTACATCCTGCGCCGCGAAGTGGTCGCCCTGTCGGAAAGCCGCCGGGTGGAGAATTACTGGATCCGCACGAAATTCTTCGACAAGACCGGAGACAAGCAAATCGCGGAAATGCTGCTCAATCACGGTGTGATGAAAGCCAGCTATCCCGCTTATCCAGCAGACAAGCTGCCTGCCTGAGGAGACCACTATGGCACTTTCCCCCGAACTGCAGGCCGTGGCCGACAATGTTGACCGTGACGGCTGGACAAAGGTCTATGTCCAGAAAAACCCGGCGGATCCGAATTCGCGCCTCCTGTTTACCGTGACCGTGGGCATGCAGGAAAAGTTCGGCCTGCCGGAACTGGTCGTTTTCGGCCTGAACCGTGAGACGGCCGATGGCATGATGCACAATGTCGCCGCCAAACTGGTGAAAGAAAAGAAATGGACCGGTGAACCGCTCCGCATGGATGGTGTGCTGAATGAAGCCGATGTCGAGCTGCGCCCGGTACATCCGGAACATCTTGGCGAAGTCGGTGCGATCAACATCATGGTCCGCCGCGAAACGGACCGTCCGCCGCTCGGGGGGATGATCCAGATTTTCTGGCCGGGGGATGATGGCCTGTTCCCGTGGGAGCCCGACAGTACGGACGAATTCCGCGATCAGCCGCGTCTGGATGTGTCCTGGAAGAAGGCCAGCCCATGAATGGATTCGACACAATTCTCTATTCCACGCAGGACGGTCATGCACGGATCACGCTGAACCGGCCCGACAAGCTCAACGCGCTCTCCTATGTCATGCAGTCCGAACTGTCCGCGGCCCTGTGGGAAGCGGACAATGACCGGTCCGTACACTGTGTGATCCTCGAGGGTGCCGGCCGGGCTTTCTGCGCCGGCTATGACCTTTCCGGCGCCGACGGAGACGTGCCCGTGTCCCCGGTGGAGGACAAGGAAACCAAGTCCTATCGCGGGGGTCGAAGCATCGATGACGACGCCTGGCAACTGGAGCGCCAGCAGCGCTGGCGGATGGCGCTGTTCGACATGCACAAGCCGGTGATTGCCAAAGTGCATGGTTATTGCCTGGCGGGCGGATGTGACCTTGCCCTGCTGGCCGACATGGTGATTGCCGCAGATGATGCGACCTTCGGCTTTCCGCCTGCACGGGATCTAGGCGCGCTGCCCAACAATTTCTGGGTCTACAATTGCGGCCCGCAATGGGCGAAGCGCTTGCTTCTCACCGGCGACACCGTGACTGGCACGGAGGCGCAGGCCATTGGCCTGGTCATGAAGGCCGTCCCGGGCGAAGACCTCGAAAACGAGGTCGTCGGCCTTGCCAGCCGCATGGCGAAAATCGACCCGGACCTCCTGTCCGCCAACAAGCGGATCGTGAACCTCGCCATGGAGCTTATGGGGGCGCGCACCCTCCAGCGGCTCGCGGTCGAGAACGATGTACGCGGGCACAATACGCGCGCGGCGGATGGCTTCAGGGCGAGTGTCGCTGAAAAGGGATTGAAAGCCACGTTGAGGGCCCGCGATGCCGCGTTTGGCGATGGACGCGCCCGGGTGCATGGACCGGAAAAAAGAGATTCGGACGGTCGTCTGATAGAAGAGTAGTGCACCGATTGCGGTGTTGTGGGGACGGGGCTAGGCTCCTCCCAACTGGAGGGATTATCTCATGAAACGCTTTGGACTGGTCGCGGCGGCGGCATTGGCATTTGCAGGCATGGCAAACGCACAGGAAGCGGTGATCCATGCGGGTTACCTGCTGGCCACGCCGGGGGATGGCTATCTGCGCAAGCAGACAATCATCGTCGAAGATGGACGGATTGTTTCTGTCGAAGCAGGTTACAAGCCCGGACCGAAAGGTGTGCCGGTGATCAATTTGCGCAATGCCTATGTGCTGCCGGGTCTGATCGACAGCCATGTGCATATCACCAGCGAGAACGGACCGGGCGAACGGATCAAGACGTTCGAGGACACGACGGTCGACCAGGCCTTCGACGGCGCAGGCTACGCGCACAAGACGCTGCTGGCCGGCTTCACAACCGTGCAGGACGTGGGCGGTTCAAACGATGCCGTGTTCGGCCTGCGCGATGCCATCGCGAAAGGGCTGGTGCCCGGGCCGCGCATGCGGGCCGCCGGACAGGCCGTGTCCGTGACCGGTGGACATGGCGACATCAACGGCTATTCGCCGGAAGTCATGGCGCTGTTCACCGGCAAGAATATCTGCAACGGCGCGGACGATTGCCGCCGGGCAGTCCGCCAGCAGGTGAAGGAAGGGGCTGACGTTATCAAGATCACGGCGACGGGCGGTGTCCTGTCCAACACCAAGGCCGGTCTTGAGCAGCAATTCACCGCTGCTGAACTGGAAGCCATCGTCGAGACGGCGCACTCCATGGGTCGCAAGGTGACGGCCCACGCGCACGGAAAGGTCGGCATCGAATCCGCCCTGCGTGCCGGCATCGATTCCATCGAGCACGGGACTTACACCGACGACGAAACCATCGCCTTGTTCAAGGAACACAACGCCACGCTGGTGCCGACCGTTTTGGCCGGGGCAACCGTGACAGGCTGGGTGAACGAGCCATGGCTGCCGGAAGCCAGCCGCGCGAAGGCAGCCATCGTCGGCCCGCTGATGCAAGACATGTTGCGCCGGGCACATGAGGGCGGTGTGAACGTGGCCTTCGGCACGGATACGGGCGTCTCGAAGCATGGCGATAATGCGCAGGAATTTGCCCTGATGGTGGGCGCGGGCTTCACGCCGGAAGAGGCCATCCGGTCCGCGACGGTGATCGCGTCCGAACATGTCGAAATGGATGCCGACATCGGCACCATCACGGTGGGCAAGTATGCCGACATCATCGCGGTCACGGCCGACCCGCTGAAGGACATCACGGAACTCGAAGATGTCGACTTCGTGATGAAAGGCGGCGTGGTCTACAAGAACGAAGACTGACCGCGTTTACCGGCGGCACCTCGCCCGGCCCGCGAAGGGTTTTGACAAGGCGGGGTGAACGCCGGATGCTGTTCGGGGATCCGGACGCAACCGGCCCGGATCATGCATGGGCTCCGTGAGAAACACGGATCCTGAAGGCATAAGGAAAGACAAGATGGCTCTGGCGACACGAATGGTTACCGGCGCTGCGGCAGTCCTGGCGCTGGCCGCCTGTTCGGGGCAGGACAGCGCTCCAACCGCACAGAAGGCGGCCTCGGTCGCCGAAGCAGACTGTATTCCGATCTCCGACGGCACCTACCAGATCCGCAATGGCAAGATCCTGGTCATGCGGGCGGACGCATCGTCCCGTCCTGAACCAGCCCCGATCACCGACATGTCGGGAGAACCGGTCGGCTGGGCGGCGAAACTGGAGCAGACTTTCGAAACCACCGGCTATCCCTGGCTTGGGCTGCAGGTCCGTGACGGCGTTGCTGCCGTCGTTGGGACAGCGCCGGGACTGGCCGCCCGGGACGTCAGCTTCCTTACGGCAAAAGCGGCGATCCAGAATGATCCGGAAGGCGCTGAAAAAGTCAGCCTGATCGTCAATGCGATGGCGGTCGAAGGGCGGGAGGACACGCTGGGGGCAGGCCTTACGCGTCTCATGAACAGCGACCTGTCGCTGGATGATTGCCAGGATGCTTTTGATCAGACCCTACGGGTCGACGACATCGATTTCCCGGTGAATATGGCCGCGCTGAATGCGGCTGAGCTGCCGGTGGTGGATACAGCGACCGGCATCGCCCGACTTTGTTCCGCCTACAATATCGAGATTGCCGAGCACACGGACTCGCGTGGATCCGACAGCTACAATCTCCAGCTGTCGCGTCAGCGCGCCGATGCAATCCGCGACTACATGATTGAACATGGTGTGGATGAAGCTGTCCTGACGGCCGAAGGCTATGGCGAATCCCGGCCGATCGACAGCGGCAATTCCGCCGCGGCCCGCGACCGGAATGAGCGGACAGAGTTCATCGTCACGGCGCGCTGACCGGGGAGACGCCGGCGGGTTTTCTCATCCGCTTCATTGACTGTTCATACAAACAGGGCCATGTGGCCCATGTCGACGCGCCGGAACCGGTGCATGGGGCAGGCAGCGTGAAACGTGCAGCGGGCATTCCCGCCGCGACCGGCCCGCCCCTTCAGGCATTCAATCAATGCCGTTGCCCCTGATCGCGCGGGGCTTCCACAAAATTAAACCCTCCAGGGCTGGCAGCGCGCAGGCATGCCGCGCGCCCGCTCGAATGAAAGACACTACATGACCAAGTTTTCAGACCTCGGCCTGAATCCGCTGCTGATGCGGGCAATTACGGAAGAAGGCTATGAAACGCCGACCCCGATCCAGGCACAGGCCATTCCGCTGCTTCTGGAAGACAAGGATCTTCTCGGCATCGCGCAGACCGGCACCGGCAAGACGGCAGCCTTCGCGCTGCCGACGCTCGACTTCATGCTTGAGTTTCCGCAGAAGCGCCGGGCACGGAGTGCCCGTGTCCTTGTGCTGGCGCCGACACGCGAGCTTGCCGGACAGATCGCAGAGAGCTTCCGTACCTATTCCCGCCACATGGACTGCAACGTGCAGACCGTATTTGGCGGCGTGAACATCAATGCTCAGCGCCGCGCCCTTCAGGGCGGTGCCGACATTCTGGTGGCAACACCGGGCCGCTTGCTGGACCTTGTCGGACAGAAGGCAGTCAGCCTTCAGGAAATCGAAGTCCTGATCCTCGACGAAGCCGACCAGATGCTCGATATGGGCTTTATCCACGACCTGAAGAAGATCGTGGCGCAGGTGCCGAAAGACCGGCAGACGCTGCTGTTTTCGGCCACCATGCCGAAGCTGATCTCCGATCTTGCCCAGCAATTTCTGGATAAGCCGGTACGCGTCTCGGTGACGCCGCCTTCCACCACGGCAGAGCGTGTGGACCAGGGCGTGTATCACGTGTCCAACAATGACAAGCTCGAACTTCTGTTTGATGTCCTGAACAATCCGGAAATCGACCGGGCCCTCGTCTTTACCCGGACGAAACACGGTGCCGACAAGGTTGTCCGAAAGCTTCTGGCCAAGGGCCTGGATGCGCGCGCAATTCACGGCAACAAATCCCAGCCCCAACGCATGAAGGCGCTGGATGCTTTCAAAAACGGCACCTGCAAGGTGCTGGTGGCAACCGACATTGCCGCCCGCGGCATCGACATCGACGGCATCAGCCATGTCGTGAACTTCGAAGTCCCGAACGTGCCTGAGCAATATGTGCACCGTATCGGAAGGACGGCTCGCGCCGGCCGGACAGGTCTTGCCGTCTCCTTCGTCGCGGAAGACGAGCGCTATTTCCTGCGCGACATCGAGAAGACGATCGATATGCAAATCGATGTGCTGAAGGCGCCGGAAGGCACCAAAGTCGATCTGTTGCCGACGCCTGACCCGAACGAGCGTCTCTACAAGCCAAAAGGCCCGGCGCGCGGTACTGGTGGACGTGGTGGCCAGCGCCGTCCGCCGAATTCTTCCCGCCCGCAGGGCAAGGGAAAGACTCAAGGCACAGGCAAGGCCGGTGGTAAGCCGGGTAGCCGTAGCCGCGGTGGCAAGAAGCGGAAACTGGAAGGTGCGCGCGGCTAGAGGCTGGCGCGCAGCTTGGCCCATTGGTTGGCGAGCTCGTCCCGGAAGTCAGGCGCGGAAATGGCGATCAGCCGTTCCGCGCGCTGGTCGATGTCGGCCGTGGTAAGGTCCGCAACTCCGTATTCGGTGACGACATAGCCGGCTTCTGCCCGGCTGAGCGTCACTGTGGGTGAGGCAAGCTGCACGACAATCCGGGACAGGCTGCCGCCACGGGCGGTGGCCGGCAGGGCAATGATGCTGCGCCCGCCTTCGGACAATTGCGCCCCGCGCACGAAGTTGCCGAGCCCGCCGGTGGAGGCAACCTGACGTCCCTTGACCCATTCGGAGTTCAGCTGTCCGAACAAGTCGACTTCCACGCCGCCATTAATGGCGGCAAGGCGGGGGATGGCGGCCAGCACAGGCACGGAATGGGTGACACTCACAGGCTGAAAATTGAAGCGCGCATCCTTTCCGGCTGTCGTGTAGAGCGGCGGTGTGCCAATGGCCGTACCCGTCAGGATCGTGCCGGGCTCTGGTGCGATCGACCCGGCATTCAGCGCTTCCATCGTCGCGTCAGTGATCATGCCTGTATGAATACGGATATTTCGATGGTGCGCTGCCGCAGCCATCGCGATCTGCTGCACGCTGCCGATGCCGGACTGGATGGTGAACCCTTCATCCAGCAAAGTTGCGACATGTGCCGCGATCGTTTTTGATTCATCCGAGAGAGGCGGATCGGTGAGCGTGATGAGCGGCGCGGTGTCTTCCAGAACATCCGTAAAGTCCGAAAGAGGCAGGCGGGGGGCACTTGCCGGGAACGGCATGTCCGGCCGGACTACAGCAATCCGGCGGATATATCTGCGATCCGCGAGTGCCGGCGACATATCAGTGCCGAGGCTGAGTGAGACGTCTCCCTGCTCGTTCGGGGCAGAGACAGGAATGAAAGCGGCATCCAACGGAACCGACTTCAGCCATTCATAGGCTTCCGAATAATGGATGGGGCACAGCCTGTAACGACCTTCCTCGAATGCGGTGCGGTATTCCGAATAGAGGAATGTCCCTTCAGCAGACGCGTTCGGGTGAAAATCGGTCCAGGCTGTCCGGTTGATACCTGGCAGCCAGTGACCCACGAAGGTGGTGCCGTCCGCCAGGTCGGGTGTTTCGCGCAAGGCGTCCGCTACGCAGGCAGGTTCCGCCGGGCCGCCGGGCACATAAATACGCGGCGCGCCGTTTGCGGCGTCCCTCAACTCGGCAAGCAGTTGCTTTACGCTTTTCATGCCCGCCTCACGGCGTGAGGATAAGACCGGAGGAGGGGCTCACATCCGCATCCAGCGTTTTCTGCCAGGCGGCAGAGATGGCTTCGTGTCCCTTGGCTTGTTTCGGTTTCACGAACTTGCGTGACGCCTTGTAGAAACTCAGGAGCGACTGGCCGAGCTTCGCATTGAGCGTGTTGGCCCCGAGTTGCTTGGTACGCTCCGCCGCATAGGTCGGTACGAAGAAGAACTCCGGCTGCGGATCGGGCAGCTGGATCGGGGTGCGATTGCCTTCCCAGTCCGTTACACCAATGACAAGGCTGCGCACGAGCCGGTCTTTCAGCGCATTGTGCACGTCTGCCGTCAGGGTGGGGCGGCCGAGAAAGTCGACAAAGGCGGTCAGTCCGCGTGCATGCAGACGGTCTACATCGCCATAGGTTCTCACCCGGCCATACAGCCCGGTAGATTCCACGAAGGATTTGTTGCCTTTGGAGGTCAGCCCCACGGTGTCCACATTGCCACGCTGTTTCAGGCAATGCGCGAGGGCGAGAGCGGTCTTAGAAGAGGCCGAAGATATCACAACCGTTTCCGGGATCGGATCACCGGTTTCCATCAGCGAGTCGTCGATCATCCATCCGGTGGTGAACAGCGGCCGGAACAGCATCTGTTGTGCCTCGGACTCAGCGTCGTAGGAAGGGTCCGCGGCTGTGAAGATATAGGTGTTGTAGATGGCGGCCATGGGCTGGCGGTGCGCAGCGCCGTCCACGAAGCTGGCTTTGCTCACTTTCGAGGGCTCGACATCGAAGCGATCCGAGATCGGAAGGTATCCGTAGACCCGCTGGCCAGCCGTCACGCCTTCGGCCTTGGACTCTTCAACCGTCGCAAAGCCCCAGACCGGGACGCGCCCGTAAGCCGGGTCAGCCGCCGGGAAGAAGTCCCAGTATTTCATCGCATCGCCAAAGGTGGCGTATGTGACATTGTTGGCGGTCAGGGCGAAGGCTTCGATCTTGAGCCGCGCGCAACCATCGGCCAGCGGTGTTGCGAGCCGGTCGGTCCATTTGACGTCGCGCAGGTCGTCGCGCCGGATGAGAAAATCGCTCATGTCTTTGCTTTCGGTGACTTTCCTGTAAAGGCCCCGATTCGAGCCTGCATGTCAGGCCCCACGCCCTCATTGTTAAGTATCTCCCATTGCAGGCCGCTGTCCATATCGCGTGCATCGGTGGCTTCCAGAAGCCGCTTGTTGGCCGCATGAGAAAAGGCAGAGTTTTCCGTGATCTGTCCGGCCAGTTTTTCAATTGCCGCGTCGAACTCGGCGTCCGGTACGATCATTTCGGCGAGTCCGATGCGGAAGGCTTCGTCTGCGCGGATCATTTCGGCGGTAAACATCAGGCGCTTTGCGGTCGCGATGCCGACGCGGCGGGGCAGGCGCTGGCTCATGCCCCAGATCGGCGTCAGGGCCCATTTGGCGTGTGTGTCGCCAAAACGCGCACTCTCGGCGGCGATGATGAAGTCCGCCGCCAGCGCGACTTCCAGCGCGCCGGTGTAACAGTGCCCGTGCACGGCAGCGATCACAGGCTTCGGCAGGCGCTCCATCAGGCGTAGCGTTTCCGAATGCCAGCCGCGGGACGGCACGGCTTCGCCCTCGGCAATGTCTGCCAGATCGTGCCCGGCGGAGAAGCACTTGCCGGCACCGCGCAGGACGACACAGCCAATGGAGTCGTCCTTGTAGAGATCGGACACGTGCGAGCGGAGCTCCCGGAACATGCCGACCGTCAGCGCATTCAGCTTGTCCGGGCGGTTCAGGGTCAGGATGGCGCAGCCATCATTGTCCTGCCGCGTAACGAGTGTATCTGTCATGATCCGAGATCCACCATGAGGCTGGAGATGGCGTGAACGAAATTGTTCGGCGCGATGGTCTGCTCGCCGGTCCATTTCACATCCGGGAAGCGCGTCAGAATTTGCCGGTAAGCCGCTTCAAGCTGCATGTTGGCGACGCGCTGGCCCAGGCAGACATGAGGCCCATGCCCGAAGGCGAGATGCTCCTTCGCGTTCTCCCGAGTGATGTCGAACCGGTTCGGGTCCGGGAATTTCGCCGGGTCGCGGTTCGCCGCAGCATAGTACATGACCACCTTGTCGCCCTCGGCGATGGGCTGGCCGCCGAGTTCGGTGTCTGCCGTTGCCGTGCGGCGCATATAGGTGACCGGCGAGACCATGCGGATCGCCTCGTGGACGAAGTTGGGAAACAGGTCGGGATTGGCCTGCAGCTTCGCCTTCTGGTCCGGGAATTCCGTCAGCAGGCGCATCGTTCCGGAAAGAGAGTTCCGGGTCGTGTCGTTTCCGGCAAAGACAATCAGCAGCCAGGATCCGTCCAGGAATTCCGGGCTGAGCGGTTGGCCGTCGATCTCGACGTTGGCGATGGCTGACAGCAGGTCTTCTTTCGGCTCCTTGCGGCGTTCGGCCAGCAGGTGACGGCCGAAGTCGAACATCGCCTGAATCTCGTTGACGAACTCCATGATGTCTTCCGGCGTCACATTGCCGAGGCCTTCCTGCTGGGCCCGGTATTGCGATGTCTCCAGGAAGTGCATCCAGTGGACGAGCTTCGGCCGGTCGGCCGCCGGAACGCCGAGGATTTCGCATAGGGTGAACAGCGGCAGTTCGGCGGAGAACATCTCCACCATGTCCACGACGGGGCCTTGCTTCTCCATCGCGTCGAGCAGTTCGGTCACATAGGCATCCACGCGCTTGCGAAGTTCGGCGACGAAGCCGGGGCGGAAGAAGTGCATGTGCTCCATCCGCAGCGGCGTGTGATAGGGTCGGTCAAGATTGATCAGGCTGTTCAAGCTGGAGGAATGCAGCAGCGGATGGCGCGGCTGATCCGGCAGGCCATAGGTCATCAAGATGCCGCCGCGCTGGGACGAGAACGTCGCCGGGTCCAGTTCGACCTTCTTCACCAGTTCATACGGCGTGACGGCCCAGAAGCCGGCGGCGGCCTTTTCCGGATGCCACATGACCGGCGCTTTCTGGCGCATCATGGCGAAGGCTTCGTGCGTGTAGCCGCCATGACTGGAAAACACTTCCGGATCGGTCAGATCGACCGGCGGGGCGAGGTCGTAGACCGGTTCGTTGGCTGGCGCGTGGGGCGGCACCTCTTGCTGGTAGGTGTCGGTCACGTTCTGAAGCGTCATGCAATGCCTCCCTTATGGCGATGACCACGGGCGGCATTTTATGCGCCGTCTCAGCGTGGCTTGCTGCGTTTTCTGCTGCCTGACAGCTTACCGGAAGGCGGCTTGGTGCCAAGGCGTGACTTGGGGGAAGTACGATCGGGGCTGGTTGACCATTCTTCCTCTGGCTTCCGGCCTTTTTTGCCGCGTGTTTTCGCCGCCGGTTTCGAGACAGGCTTCGGGCCGGGTTTGCTGTTCCTGACGGCCGGTTTCGACCGCGGAGGTGCGCCGCCGGTCCAGGCAGGCGCCGAGTGCTTGACGCCCTCGTACAAGTCGCCAACCGCTTGGACGAGCAGGTCAGGCGGGACTTCGTCCACCTGTCCCGGTTTCAGTTCCGCCAGTTCGAACGGGCCATAGGAGACGCGGATCAGCCGGTTGACCATCAGGTCCAGCGACTCTAGCGCGCGGCGTACCTCCCGCTTCTTGCCTTCGGCCAGCGTCACCGTCAGCCAGTTGTTGGCGCCGGTCTCACGATCCAGCACCGCCCGGATCGGCTGGTATTTCACCCCCTCGACCGTGATGCCCTGGGCGAGCTTTTCGATCTTTTCCGGCGTCACGGTGCCATGGGCACGGACGCGATAGGTCCGTTCCAACCCGCTGGAAGGCAGTTCCAGAGCCCGGGCGAGGGCGCCGTCATTGGTGAGCAGCAGCAAGCCTTCAGTGGTGAGGTCGAGACGGCCGACCGTGACGACGCGGGGCAGCGTGCGGGGCAGTTCGTCAAAGATGGTCCGGCGGCCTTCCGGGTCCACATTGGTTGTGATCAGGCCGGAGGGCTTGTGATAGCGCCAGACGCGCGTTGCTTCCGGGGCGGAGATGGTGCGCCGGCCGACGCGGATCAGTTCCTTGCCGGTGACCTTGAAGGCCGGTGACGCCAGCTTCTTGCCGTCGACCGTGACCTTGCCTTCCTCGATAAGGCGCTCGACTTCGCGACGGGAGGCAACGCCAGCCCGTGCGAGATACTTCGCGATCCGCTCGCCTTCGCTCCAGTCGGTTTCTTCAGCCGGACCGCGTGGTGCGCTGGATTTACCCCGAGGGCCAGATTTGTAGTTGGGCTTGTCGCCCGGTTTGCCTCTCGCGCTAGCAGGCTTGCGGCGCAGGCGGCCCGTCTCTCGACGCTCCGTCATGATGGCTTCCTTTCAATGTCAGCGGCCCGAATCCGTCATCCGGGCCGTTGATGCAAGAGATTTTGACTGCCGGTTACTTCGACAGTTCAGTGATCAGCACATACCAATGGTCCAGTGCGCCGGGGATGGAGGCGACCGGCACACGCTCGTTCAGGCCGTGAGCATACTCGTCCGAAGGCTTCATGAAGATGCCCGTGACGCCATAGGTATCGATGCCTTCCTTGCGGAAGAACAGGCCGTCCGTCGTGCCGGCGGACATGGACGGGATAATCGGCAGTCCGGGGGCCTGGGCATCGACGGCCTTGCGCAGCGCGGTCATGACCTCCGGGTGCAGCGGTGAGGTTTCAGACTGCGGGAAGACTTCCGGGAATGTCACCTGTGCGCTCTCGCCCGCCAGTTCCTGCAGCTTCGCCATCACGTCGAGCGGCGGAATGCCGGGGAAGATACGGCAGTTGATGTTCGCCACCACGCTCTGCGGCAGGGCGTTTGGTGCATGGCCGCCGGTAATCTCGGTTGGCACGCACGTGGTGCGGACCTGACCGACATATTCCGGATGTTTCGACAGCTCTGCTACGGCTTCGGCGTCGTCCGGATTTGTCGAGAAGCGCGCCATCGCCTCGCCCAAACCGCCTTCCGTGCGCTTGGCCGTTTCGGCGAAGAAAGCGCGCGTCAGTTCACTTGAGCGGACAGGGAACTGGTAAGCGCCGATCCGTTCCAGAACACCCGCCATGTCGACGATTGCATTGTGCGCGGTCGGGCGGCTGGAGTGGCCACCGGGATTGGTGATGGTGATCTTGAAGTCTGCATAGGTCTTTTCGCCAGCCTGCAGGCTGTAGAAGGCGAAGCTGCCATCCTCGTTCAAGGTGCCGCCACCTCCATCGGCGTTCAGTACGTAACGTGCATCCCGGTAGAGCGGTGCAATCGTCTCGGCCGTCTTTTGCGCGGTCTCTTCGTCACCTGTCAGGATAAGGATGATGTCGTTTTCGGGTTCGAACCCTTCGCGCTTTAGGCGCAGCAGTGTGGTGACCAGCATGGTGAGGCCGAACTTGTCGTCCAGCACGCCGCGTCCATAATAATAGGTGCCGTCGGTTTCCATTGTGAACGGCGCGCGTTCCCAATCGGCCGGGTTCGCCTCGACCACGTCCATGTGGGCGTTCAGCAGGATCTGCGCGTTGGAGTTCCGGCCGTGGTAGGTTGCGATCAGGGTCGCGGTCTCGCCCAATGGGACGATTTCAACGTCCTCCTCCGGAAAGCCGCCAGCCTTCAGTTCGCCTGCAAGGTATTCGGCATAAGCCGGGACCTGTCCGCGGCCTGCAACCGTGTCGTACGCCACCGATTTGCCGAGGATCTCGGTTGCCTTCTCGACATCGACCTGCTCGGCGTTGGCGAAAGTTGGGGTTGACACGCAGCCAACGAGGAAGAGCGCCGCAAGGCTGGTGAGGAGTTTCTGTGTCATTGCATGAAGGTCCGGATGGTTTCGTAAATCTGGATGAGGTTGGATCCAATCGCCAGGCCGATGATAATTTCAAGCGGAATCCAGACGGGGATGAGGCCGCGGGCGCGATTCTTGTCCTTGTCGACCAGCAGAGAGAGCGAGCGTCCAATGCCTGCGCCGATCCATCCGAGGGCGAGGGGTAAAGCGGCAAATCCGGCATAGATGGCGGGCAGGTAGATCGCGATCAGCAGCGCCGACAGGTGCGCCATCAGGAACAGGCCGCCATAGGTGGCGCGGAATTCCGAATAGCCGCCCGGGCGGGCCGGGTCAGGATCTTCGACGAGGCGCACGACACCGGACGCCCATCGCGGGGAGATCAGGGCGCCAAGCCCCATCGCCGCGCCGGAGGCAAGGGCGATACAGGAAATGATCTGGCCATAATGCATGACGATTCATCCTCTCAGTCGGCAGGAACTTTATGCTGCTTTGCGCCTGTGTCTAACGGCCAGTTCAGTTGGCCACGACAAGAAAAAAGCGCCGGTCGTTTCGGACCGGCGCTGCAAGAGGGGATGGGTTAGTATGCCTACGCTTTACGTAGCTCTTCTTTCGGCGGACCGAATGCGTTGATGCTTGGGCGGCCGAGGAAGTAGCCCTGGCCGCGGCGGACGCCGAGCAGCTTCAGGGTACGCAGTTCGGCTTCGGTTTCGATACCTTCTGCAACGATCTGGGCGCTCGTCTCACGAGTATAGTGCAGAAGGGCAGAAATCAGTGCGCGGCGGGCAAGGTCGGCGTCGACGTTGCGCGTCAGGCTGATGTCCACTTTCACGAAATCCGGGCTCAGCTGGATGATGTGGCGCAGCGAGGAATGACCGGCGCCGGCATCATCGACTGCGATGCGCAGGCCGCGCTTGCGCAGCGGTGCCAGGCACTTCGTGAACAGGTCATAGTCCTCGATGATCGCGTGTTCGGTAATCTCAAGTACGATGCGCGACAGCGGAAGGCCGGAGAAGGCTGGCGCAAAGGCCGGGTTGATCACGGTCTGCGGTGAGGCGTTGACGGACACATACTGGTCTGCCGGCAGGACGTTCAGCGCCCGCACGGCATGCCGGATGGCCGCGAGTTCCAGTTCGGCGGCAAGGCCCACTTCGGCAGCTTCAGCGAACCAGATGTCCGGTGTGCGGTAAGGCTCAGCGGAGAAGCGGGACAGCGCCTCGAAGCCTTTCGGCTGCATGTCACCCAGGTCGACAATCGGCTGGTAGGCGATTTCGAAGGCTTTCTCTTCCAGCACGGACTCGATGCGGATGCGCTTCTCGCGCATGATGCGCTCGGTGCGGTGATTGGCATGAATCTGCTGCGTCGCGAGATTGGCGAACAGGCGCATCGTTTCCAGGTCGCGCGAGTTCAGGCTCGTATTTGGTTTCGGGCTGAGGCAGGCGAACATGCCGTAGATCGTGCCATCTTCCAGATGGATCGGAATGGCAATGTGAGACCCGATCGGAAGGGTGCGGGTGATCGGCAGGGAGGCAGCCAGCTGGTTCTCAGACGTGTCCGGGATCATTTGCGGCAGGCGGCCGGCGATGATCAGGCCGCAATAGCCTTCATCCATGCTGCGGCTGGCGCCGGCGCGGATCAGATGCTCATAACCGGGCGCATCGACATTGCGGTAAACGACGCGGCCGTTCACGAATTGCGAGAGGTAGGCCACCGGCATGTCCAGGTGTTCGCGGATTGCCCTCAGCGAAGACTCGATGATCTGCGGCGATGTATCCGACGGCCCCTTCAACATGGATGGGTCGAGTTGGAATGCGTTCATCAGTGCCCTCCCGGCGAGCGCCTGGTAAAAAGTAAATCCCCCTGCCGTCCTGGCAGCTACCCGGGAAACATAATTAGCTTTTTTTAAGCAAGCGGTGCCGGAAACGGGGGAATTCGGAAAAGAGAGTTGCCGACTTGGAAACCATGTTGAGCTAGGACAAGCTCGGCACATCAGGTGACGCCGGCTTCCTTCCAGGCTTCCTTGGGCCAGCGGCGGTGTTGCCAGAACCATTGGCCGGGATGGGCGCGGACCTGCGCTTCCAGGAATTTGTTGATCCGCGTGACCGAGCGCAGAATGTCGGCATCTGAATCGCCGGTATCTTCTGGCACATAGGGCTCGTGGAACTCGATCCGGAAACGGGCAGGGCCGGTGCGGATGGTTGAAACAGGTACAATTGGCACCTGGTATTTCAAGGCGAGGCGCGTCGGGCCCGGTGCGGTCATTGCCTCGCGGCCGAAGAAGGGGACGGCCACGCCTTCGTTGAATTTCTGGTCGTTCATCAGCGCGATGGGGGAACCCTTGGCAAGCGCCCGCATCAGTTCCCGCGTGCCGATGCCCTTCGGCGCGTTGATCGCCGTGCCGTAGTCATGACGCAGTTTCGAAATGCGCCGGTCGATGTGCGGATTGTTGAGCGCCCGGTAGGTCATCACCGCATGCGGGATCCGCTTGGTGATTGCGGCCGGCATGATTTCCCAGTTTGCGAAGTGGCCGGAGATGAACACCGCGCCTTTCCCGCTGTCGCGGATGCGGTCCAGGATATCGAGGCCGACGATTTCCACTCGTCCAGATGTGTACGGATCGATCTTTGGCAGGTGCGGCAGCTCGCCCGCTGTGCGCCCGGCAGATTCCCAGGCGGCGAGGGCGGTTTCTTCCACCTGCTCCTCCGTCCATTCGGGAAATGCCATTTTCAGGTTCCGCCGCATCGTCTTGTGCTGAGACAGTCGCGGGCCGATCTGGCGCAGCAGCCAGCCGCCAAAGTTGGACGCGCGTTCCGGCCCCATCGCCTTGACCGGTGCCCAGTAGATCCAGTCCCAGGCGATCGTTTCCAGCCGCCACTGGACCCGCTGCCAGAAGCTGGCACGGTTATCGATGTCCTTCGGGCGGACATATCCGGTTTTCTGCTGCGGATCGCTCATGCTTTATCCGGCGTGAGAACTGGCTTGAGAATTGGGGCGAGGAGCGCGGCGAGCGCTGCCTCATCCTCAAAGCGGGCTTCGACGGGAAAGACAAGAATGCGCGCGCGTTCTTCCGCAGGCAAGCGCACATGGTCTTTCGACGTTGTAATCAGGCGTGCCCCACGCTCGGCGGCGAGGTCATGCAGGAATTTCAAATCGCCTGCAGTGTAGGCGTGATGGTCGCCATAGGGCACGCTGTCCTGTAGGTCAGCGCCGGCTGCGGTCAGGCTGTCGAAGAATTTCACCGGGCGGCCGATGCCGGCAAACGCGACCAGTGGGCCTTCAGGCACGTCACCTGCGGGGGCCAGTCCGGCCCGTACCACAGGCAATCGCGACTTTTGTACCGCCGTCAGTTCCTTGCCTTCTCCCATCAGGATCACGCCATCGGCGCGGGCCAGGCCGTCGGCGACCGGTTCGCGCAGCGGCCCCTTGGGCAGAACGTGGCCATTGCCGAAGGGCGCGGCGGCGTCGATCACGATCAGGGAGAGGTCTTTGGCGACGGACGGGTTCTGGTGTCCATCATCCATGACGATCAGCTGGACGCCGTCTTCTGCCATGGTGCGGGCCGCTTCGGCGCGGTCTTTCCCGATCCAGGCTTCGCCTGTGGCGGCGAGCATCAGCGGCTCATCGCCAACGTCGGCGGAATTGTGTTTGTCCGGATCCACTTTCAGCGGGCCTTCAAGCTTGCCGCCATAGCCCCGCGAAAGGCTTGCCGTGCGCAGGCCGGCTTCGCTGGCCCTGCGGCGGATGGCTTCCACGACCGGGGTTTTGCCCACACCGCCAACCGTCAGATTGCCGACGCAGACAATCCGTGCCGGGATGGATTCCGGTTTGGCGCGGGACAGCTTCCGGCGGATGCCGAAGGTGTAAAGCGCTGCGAGAGGCGTCAGCAGAAGACGGGTCAGCGGCGCAGCTTCGCGGGATCTCGGATCAAGGCCGGCCGACCAGAAGTGCGGCGCCTTCATTCCAGCAGCCCTTTTTCCGGGAGCAGCGGAAGAATGGCCCCCAGCGTCGCCTGCATGGGCGCGTCGGCCTCATATTCAAGAAGGTCGAGTGAGGAACTGGATGGCGGTGCCATGGTCACCAACGCGCGTCCGATGGCCTTGGGAGTCTTGAGCAGGCGGATCAAACCGCGCTCCGACAGGTCTTCCATCATGTTGGCGAAGTTGAACACATCCGGACTGGAGACCACCGGCTTGCCGAGCCGGATCGGTTCCAGCGGATTGTGTCCGCCGACGTCCGGCGTGTGCCCACCGCCGAGATAGACGGCATCGGCGAGCCGGAACCAGATACCCATCTCGCCCATCGTGTCGGCCAGCAGGACTCTTGTATTTGTATTGGGTGCTTCCCCGCGTGAGCGCCGGGCGAAGGGAATGTTCCGGGCACGCAGGAGGTCTTCAATCAACGGGCCGCGTTCCGGATGGCGCGGGGCAATGATGAGGGCTGCGTCCGGCGCAGCTTTCATCGCATCCAGGAACAGGGCTTCTTCGCCGTTATGCGTGGAGGCGGCGAGATAGCATTTGCGCAGGCCCTTGAAGGATTCCTGCATCCGGCGCAGCTCAACATCATTGGCGGACGGCGGCGGCAGGGCAGATTTCAGATTGCCGGCACAGACGACAGGCTTCCCCATCAGGTTGGCCAGCCGCCGGGCGGTGTCCTCATCCGCCGCCAGCACGGCGTCGAACCGGCCGACAAGCGCCCGGAAGGTCTGGTGGAAGCGTTGCCAGCCCTGCGCGGACTTCTCGGTCATCCGTGCGTTGACCAGAGCGCGTTTTGCTCCGGCCTTTTCGGCTTCAAGGATCAGGTTGGGCCAGATCTCGCCTTCGCCGAAGATGCAGAGGCTGGGCTTCCAGTGCCGTATGAAACGCCGGGCAGCGGCCGGCGTATCGATTGGGGCCATTGTATAGACGGCGTTGTCGGGCAGCATCGGTCCCATCAGCTTGGCCGATGTCTGCGTCTGGCTGGTGAACAGCAGCATCAGGTCAGGCCGCTCGTCCAGAAGACGGTTTCCGAGTTCCAGCAGGAGGCGGCTCTCGCCGACGCTTGCCCCGTGCAGCCAGACCAGCACACCATTGTTGCGCAGCACGGGTAGGTGCCGCGCCATCCGCTCATTCCGGCGTGAGAAGTCTTCCTTGCCTTGTTTGACCCGCGCACTCAGCACAAAGCCCAGGAAAGGCGACAGCGCGCTGGTCAGAACGCGATACACGTGCAGCGCGAAGGTCATCTGGAAGCGGGATCCGTTTCTGTTTCCGATATGCGGCCGCACAGCATATCAGCCCGGCGGGTCACTTCATCAAGTCGAACCTGCAATTCGGCGCGCAGTGTTTCAGGGTCTGCAGAGCGGGGCGCTTCGACCGGCGCGCCCAGAATGATGGCGCCGCGGGAGAAAGGGAAGGGAATGATGAATCTGTCCCAGGTGTCCAGGCGCCAGCAGGGCTTCACGGACAGCGCGTAAGGCACGATTGGTGCCCCGGCCCGCTGCGCGATCATGATCGCACCGGGGCTGACGCGTTCGGCGGGGCCACGGGGCCCGTCCGGCGTAATGCATACGGCGCTGCCGCTTTTCAGCAGACGGGTGGCCTCTGCGATGGCCCGGGCACCGCCCTTGTCCTTGCGCTTTTTCTTGTTCGCCGCCGATCCGCGGATTGCGTGAAGGTCGAGATGATCGATCGCCCGGGCCACAGCTTCACCATCCGGCGACAACGAGATCAGCATTGCTGCGCGATTCACCCGGTCTTTCCAGCCGCGAATGAAGCGGATCCAGGCTGACGGCAGGATCATGATCCGGGAGTGCCAGGACGCGACCACGATGCCATCGTGGTCCCGCCATGCCTGACGGGCGGCAGGGTCCACTTCGACGGTCCAGCGGACTGTATGGGCCACCAGCGCCATCCATGCCCAGATCAGGCGGCCCAGGATGGCGGCGACGATGGAAGAGCGAAGCAGCGATTTCATCGCGCGGCTTATAGCGCGCTTTGCGGAAGGGACCACGCATTGTGTCAGGTGGCCTTGCTCGACGGAGACGGGAGGAACGGAAATGGTGGGCGATACAAGGTTCGAACTTGTGACCCCTGCCGTGTGAAGGCAGTGCTCTACCACTGAGCTAATCGCCCGTTCCGGAAGAGAGCGGGGTTAATCTGACTGAGTCGCGAGGTCAAGCGGGAAAGCTGAAGCGTGTGTATCAGCTTTCTGTCCCCCGATCAGGCTACATTCTCCTGCGAGTTGTGTGACACCCGAGTCATAGCTGCTATGCAATGATATGCTGCAATGCATGGTTTGGGAGCGGGATTTTCGGCGGGGGATTGCGGCGAAATCAAGGCTGTCACCTATCTGCGGGACAGGCGTGGTATAAGGGATTTACGCTTTTCTACAGGAACACCGTAAACATTGCCGTCATATTTCCACTATATGAACAGATGTTCATTCTGAACGTTTGTTCATCCTAGAACATTACGTTGGTTTCATTTGAAATAGGTCTTGAGATTGAACGCCAACATTGTCATTTTGCAGTCACACGAGACGGGCCGCGAACGGCTCGCAGAAATGTAGACCCTAAGAAGGACAGGCAGGGGCCCTTCGGCCCTGAAAAACAAAAACGCCTGGAGAGAGAGAAAATGAAAGACTGGTGTGACGAAGAAGGCGCAAAGCGCCTGCGTGAGAAAATTGCTGCCTATTGGGCCGAGCGTGGCTACGAAGTGGATGTCGACCTCATCGACGCCGGCTTTGTGCCTGCCATGCGCAGCGCCCGCACAGATGTGCGCAGCAACATGGTGAACGGCATGCCCCGCCGCCGGATCAATCCGGATGCGTCGGCCGCACGTCCGAGCTATCGCCCGCGCGCAGAAGCCACTGCCTAACTGATCAGGCGCGAGAGCGCCGCCGGCAGTTGGGAATAGTGAGAGACGACGGCGTCCGCGCCAATCGCTTCCACTGTTTCGGCTTCATAGCCAAATGGCACAAATACGAAGGGCAGTCCGGCATTCCGGGCTGCCCTTTCGTCTGTGCGGCTGTCACCCACCATGATTGCACGGGCAGGATTTCCGCCCGCGGCCTGAACGGTCCGCACGATGTGGTCACCGTCCGGCTTTTTCGATGGAACGCTGTCGGCGCCGATAATGGCGGCAAAGCGGGGGCTGAGGCCCAGCGCCTCGAGTAATTTGTCGGAAAGATCCTGCTTCTTGTTGGTGCAGACCGACAGGATCGCGCCATCGGCGGCGAGACCGTCCAGAATTTCCGGCGCCTGGTCAAACGGGCGGGAGCCGATCGCGATGTGGTCTGCATAGTACACAAGGAAGCGTGCGAAGAGGCCTTCGAGTTCGGCGTCGGAGGGCGTCAGGCCCTGATGTGCCATGCCCTTCTGGATCATCGCCTTGGCGCCATGGCCGATCATGCCAGCAACGGTTTGAAGGTCCACGGTTTCCAGTCCGGCATGGTCCAGAACGTGATTGAGCGCGTTCAGCAGATCCGGCGCCGTATCCACGAGCGTGCCGTCGAGATCGAACACCACGGTCCAGCCGTCCAGCCATCCTGTCATGCTTGCTCCAATTCCCGCTCGCCCCTCGCCTTGAATCGGCCTTTGATCTAGGCGAATGGGCAGAAGAAAGCGAGAGGTCCCTGTCATGAGCCAGACTGCCAGACCCCGCGCCGCGGTAATCCTCGCCGCCGGCAAGGGCACGCGGATGAAGTCGAGCCTGCCCAAGGTGATGCACCCGGTCGGCGGCCGCCCCATGGTGGACTGGTCTGTGGACCTGGCCCGCAAGGCCGGCTGTTCGGAAATCGTGGTCGTTGCCCATCCATCGCAGGGCCTGCTGATCGAGCATATCGCCAGCCTACCAGGAGATATCCCGGTCGCCTTTCAGGACCCGCCGATGGGTACGGGCCATGCAGTCCGATGCGCAGCCGATGCGCTTGGTGGATTTAAAGGTGACCTTGTCGTGCTTTACGGCGACTCCCCGCTGGTTCCGGCAGACGCCATCGAAGAACTGTTCAGTTCGCTGGAAGAGGGCGCCACGGTTGGCGTGCTCGGCTTCGACACGCGTGAGCCGGGGCTCTATGGCCGCCTGATCACATCTGGCCACGGCGAGCTGGAAGCGATCATCGAGGCGCGTGAAGCAACGCCTGAACAGCTTCTGGTCACACTCTGCAATTCCGGGGTCATGGCGGCGGGCGCCGAAGACATGTTCCGGCTTCTGGAAAAAGTGACGAACGACAATGCCAAGGGCGAGTACTACCTGACCGACCTCGTCGGTCTGGCTCGGGCAGCAGGCAAGCGATGCCAGGCGGTCCGCTGCGATGAAGAGGATCTGATCGGCTGTGACTCCAAGGCGGATCTCGCCGAAGCCGAAGCCATCTTCCAGGCACGCCGCCGCAAGCAGGCGCTGGATGGAGGTGTAACCCTGATTGCGCCGGAAACCGTGTTCTTTTCCTATGACACGAAGGTGGAGCCGGATGTGGTGATCGAACCGAATGTTGTGTTCGGCCCGGGGGTCACGGTCCGGTCCGGTGCGCAGATCCGGGCGTTCAGCCATCTCGAAGGCGCGGATGTCGGCCAGTTTGCATCGGTCGGCCCGTTTGCGCGGCTTCGCCCGGGTGCGGTGCTGGAACAGGCAGCGTTTGTGGGCAATTTCGTCGAGGTGAAGAATGTGCGCATGGCCGAAGGCGCCAAGGCGAGTCATCTGTCCTATCTGGGCGATGGCGAAGTCGGCGCCGGCACAAACATCGGAGCGGGCACGATCTTCTGTAATTATGATGGCTTCTTCAAATACCGCACGACCATCGGCGACGGCGCTTTCATCGGGTCGAACTCTGCGCTCGTGGCGCCTGTCAACATTGGCGACGGCGCCTATGTCGGCAGCGGCAGCGTGGTGACCAAGGATGTCGAAGCCGGAGCGCTGGCCGTCGCGCGTGGCAAGCAGGTGGAACGCAAGGGCTGGGCAACGGCGTTCCGGGAAAAGATGATGGCGAGGAAAGCCGAAAAGAAAAAGGGCTGAGGATGGCAAATGAGCTGGAAAAGCAGAACGCGGCCGCCGCGGCGATGGAGTTCGTCGAAGACGGTATGACCATCGGTCTCGGCACTGGCTCGACTGCGAAATACTTCGTCGAAATGCTGGCGGAAGAGATTGCCGACGGCCTCGTCGTCCGGTGCATTGAGACCAGCGAGCAGACGCGCCGCCAGGCGGAGAGCCTGGGTATCCCCCTTATCCCGTCCGAACAGATCGAGCGTATCCACCTAACCGTCGACGGGGCCGACGAGGTGGACGAGCATGGGTTCCTGATCAAGGGCGGCGGTGCGGCTCTCTTGCGCGAGAAGATTATCGCCAATGCCAGCGATCACATGGTTGTGATTGCCGACCCTTCCAAACAGGTCGAACGCCTCGGAAAATTCCCTCTGCCGGTGGAGGTAACCCCCTTCGGCTACACAATCACCGCCAAGAAGGTTTATGATGCGCTCTGCTCCAGCGGGATCGACCGTCCGCGCGTGGAATTACGGGCCCAACCGGGCGGCCGGCTGGTCGTGACGGATGGCGGAAACTACATTCTGGATTGCCATTGCCAGCGCATTCCGGATGCAGAATCCCTGGCTGCGCGCCTCTCCGGCGTGCCAGGTGTCGTCGAACACGGATTGTTTATCGGCATCGCCCGGACGGTGATTATCGGCAATGAAGCCGGGGCGACGGTGTTTGAATTCTGATACGGCGCGCCCATATGCGCCCGCAGACACGCACAAGATTTTCAAGGACATGACCCATGGCTGAGCACGCTTACGACTTCGACCTGTTTGTGATCGGAGGCGGCTCCGGTGGGGTGCGCGCGGCGCGTATCGCAGCCATCGCCGGCGCGCGGGTCGGACTTGCGGAAGAATACCGGATGGGCGGTACCTGCGTGATCCGCGGCTGTGTGCCGAAGAAATTCATGGTCTATGCCAGCCAGTATGGGAAAGACATCGAGAAGTCTGCCGGCTATGGCTGGAGCGTTGGTGACGTCTCGTACGATCACGGAACATTCGCCGCCGCGATGCATGCCGAGGTCGATCGCCTGTCGGGCATCTATTTTCGCAACCTCAAAAATGCGGGCGTCGATATCTTCGAAGAACGTGCCGAGTTCGTGGATGCCCATACGGTTCGCCTGAAACACAGTGGCAAGACGATCACCGCTGAGAAGATTCTGATCGCCGTCGGCGGCGCGCCCTGGCGCCCGTCCCGCGAAGAGCTGCCGGGCGTGGAACACACCATCACTTCGAATGAGGTGTTTCATCTGGAAGACCTGCCGAAGCATGTCGTGATCGCAGGCGGCGGTTACATCGCAGTTGAGTTCGCACACATTTTCGCCGGGCTCGGCGTGCCGACCTGCCTCGTCTATCGCGGCGAGGAGGTGCTGCGCGGCTTCGATGCCGATGTACGTACGGCGGTGCATGAAGGCCTGAAAGAAGCCGGCGTACGGGTTGTGACCGGCGCGGTGTTCGACAAGATCGAGAAGCGGGACGGTGCGGACCTTCCGCTTCACATTACACTTTCGAGCGGCAGCCATATCGATGGCGATGTCGTGCTGATGGCCGTTGGGCGCCGCCCGAATACTGAAGGACTCGGCTGCGAAGCCGCCGGGATTGAGCTGGACGACAATGGCGCCGTCAAGGTGGACGAATGGTCCAAGACCAATGTCGATAGCGTCTGGGCTGTTGGCGACGTCACCGACCGTGTGGCGCTGACGCCGGTTGCGATCCGTGAAGGCCACGCCTTTGCCGATACCGAGTTCGGCGGAAACCCCTGGCACTTCGATCATTCGGATATTGCGACGGCCGTCTTCTCCCAACCGGAAGTCGGCACGGTCGGCCTCAGCGAGGCCGATGCCCGCAAGGCCTATGGCGCGGATATCGATATCTACAAGACCAATTTCAAACCGATGAAGAACGCCCTCAATGGCGATACCGGCCGTGTACTGATGAAGCTGGTCGTGCGTGCATCGGATGAAAAAGTGCTCGGCGTTCACATGGTGGGCGACGATGCGGCTGAAATCATCCAGGCTGTTGGCATCGCCATCAAGATGGGCGTCACCAAGCCGGACTTTGACCGCACCTGTGCCGTACACCCCTCCGTCTCGGAAGAGCTCGTAACCATGCGGACGAAATGGGTGCCGGAAGTGACGAGCAACGCCTGACGCGGTCGCGCGTCATGTCATTGTTTCGCGCAAGTCTCCGTTCGCCATCGAAGCCGATTGCTCCGAACGTGCTTTAGTGCGTCTCGTCGCAGAGCGTCTTCAGTTCCAGCGCAATCGTCTTCAGGCTTTCGCGGATCTGCTTCAGCCCGCCGCCGCGTCCCGAATGAATGACCAGCTGTTTCCAGGCCGGCTGCCCTTCCTGCGGCGGCTTGATGGCAAGGTGCTTTGATCGCGGCAGGGCCGATTTCAGCAAGGCATCCGACAGCTTGAAGCCGGCAACGTCATCGAACGCTCCATTCCGGGCATCGGCCTCGAATGTGGATTGCTCGGAGCGACTGACTGCGTTGAACAGCACGGAAAGAGCCGGGCGCTTTGCCGCCGGGATTTGCGTCCGCACGACCTGGTTCAGCAGCTTCACCCCGCGCAGGGAATAGATATCGGTATGCATCGGCGCCAGAACGCGGTCTGCCGCTTCCAGCGCGCAGCGCGTCAGGAAGGTTGCGTTTGGGTTGGTATCGAACACGATCAGGTCATATTCGCTGCGATAGAAGTCCACCTGGCGCAGGAAGTGGAGCTTGATCTTTTCCAGGGCCTCATTGTCGGTGGCGAAGGCGTATTTCGAGATCTCGAACTGGCCGGAAATGATGTCGAACCGGCCGGGCGGGCTGTTGCCGTCTGCCATGAGGTCGTGGACGAGATAGTCCCGTGCAACCGGGGCAAAGGGCTCCGTCGACAGGTTCAGCCAGTGCTCCGCCGGGCTTTCCGCGTCGCGGGTATGCAGGCGCGAGCGTTCGAACAGCGAAATGACCGACCGGTCCGCTGCCGCGCTCTCGTCGGCGACGTCCATCTCATAGAAAGTCTGGGTCAGATTGTATTGCGGATCGAGATCGATCAGCAGGATGCGTCCGCCCGCCATGGCGTGCCAGGCGCCGAACACCTGCGCGGAGACAGTGGTCTTGCCGACCCCGCCCTTGAGGTTCATCACCGCGATGACCGGGCACTTCCTCTTGTAGGCATCCTGGGTCTGCTGGACAAGCTGCTCCAGACCGCCGGGCGTGGTGCTGGACAGGCGCAGATGCGGCTGGACTTCCTGCTTGAAGAAGCCGTTCAGGCGGGCCTTGTCGATCTGGTAGGGGATCAGCGGCAGGCCGCGGGCCTTGGCGCGCTCGATATCCTGCCGAACCGACTTCGAACGCACCGAGGAGGCCGAGACCAGCACGATCATCGCGAACGCATCGTCGATGTGTTCATTGTTGCGCTGACGGTCATTGTCGTCGTCAGGCGCGAATTTGACCGGAATGGAGGCGGCCCGCATCGCTTCGTGAAGCTTCAGCAGGTCGTCGAGGTCCAGCGTCGAGTGGGCGATGTAGACGTGAGACATGATCTCGCGGCGGTCCCTTCAGGCTTGCCTCAGGTCCTGTCTAAGTAAGGGGAGGCGGGGTGATTCCGCCAGCTTTCTGCTGTGAAATTGTGGTGAAACTTGAGCGATCGCCTGCCATGTGATTAATGCGGCCATCAATGGAGCGTAAGATGAGCAACTGGACCCCTTCCGACTGGCGCGAACTGCCGGCGAAGCACATCCCGGAAGATTACCCGGATACTGCAGCACTTGCTGCAGTAGAGGCCCGTCTGCGCTCGTTTCCACCGCTTGTTTTTGCCGGGGAAGCCCGACGCCTGAAAACACGTCTGGCCGAAGTGGCCGCAGGCGATGCTTTCCTGCTGCAGGGCGGCGACTGTGCCGAAAGCTTCAAGGAATTCCATCCGGACAACATCCGCGACACGTTCCGCGTGATTCTGCAAATGGCCGTCGTGCTCACCTTCGCCGCTGCCAAGCCGGTGGTGAAAGTGGGCCGTATTGCCGGCCAGTTCGGCAAGCCGCGGTCTGCTCCGATCGAGACGATCGATGGCGTGACGCTGCCGTCCTACCGGGGCGACAACATCAACGGAATGGATTTCACGCCGGAAGCCCGCATGCCCGATCCGGAGCGCCTGATTCAGGCCTACTCCCAGTCGGCAGCGACGCTGAACCTGCTGCGCGCCTTCAGCCAGGGGGGCTATGCCAGCCTCGCCAACGTGCACCGCTGGATGCTCGGCTTCGTGGATCGCAGCTCTCAGGGCGAACGCTATGAGAAGCTGGCGGACCAGATCTCGGCCTCGTTGCGCTTCATGGAAGCGGTCGGCCTGAACGCCGAAACCGTGCCTCAGATGGCGCAGGTGGAGTTCTACACCAGCCACGAAGCCCTGCTGCTTGGCTATGAGGAAGCGCTGACCCGCATCGATTCCACGTCTGGCGACTGGTACGATACGTCGGCCCATATGCTGTGGATCGGCCACCGGACCCGTCAGGTGGATCATGCCCATGTCAATTTCTGCAAGGGGATCAAGAACCCGATCGGCATCAAGTGCGGCCCCGGCATGGAGCCGGACGAGCTTGTCCGCCTGATCGAGACGATCAACCCGACAGACGAGGCAGGCCGGATCACGCTGATCACGCGCTTTGGCTCCGATGGCGTGGCGCAGGGACTGCCGCCGCTGGCACGTGCCGTGAAGGCAAGCGGCCGCACGGTGGTGTGGTCCTGCGATCCGATGCACGGCAACACGCTGAAGACCGACTCCGGCTTCAAGACGCGTCCGGTGGACCGTATCCTCTCCGAGGTGCGCCAGTTCATCGACGTCATGAATGCCGAAGGCTGTTACCCAGGCGGGGTTCACTTCGAGATGACCGGACAGAATGTCACCGAATGTATCGGCGGCGCGCAGGCCATCTCCGAGGACGACCTCTCCAGCCGCTACCACACGCACTGCGACCCGCGACTGAACGGTGAGCAGGCGCTGGAGCTGGCCTTCCTGGTGGCAGAGAAGCTTCAGGCGCTCGGCAACGGCAAGGACGCGGCCCGCAAGGCCGGCTGACGCACGCTTTTAAACCGGCCTTTCAGGCCGGGTGCGACAGCCAGATCCGTCTCCGTCAGGACACGGAAACTTTACAAGGCCGGACCTGATCCGGCCTTGCTTCGCACAACATAATTCAACAAGACACACAGCCCGGCGTATGACGCCGGGCAGAGGGTATTCCAATGCGGAGCATGAACTGGCCGGCCTGGGTCCGGCTTGGGGACATTATTGATTTGTTGCGCCTGTCGGTGCCGATTGCCATCTCGCGCATGGCGATGATGCTGATGAGCATGACGGACGCTGTGGTGCTCGGCCAGTTTGCGCCCGGAGAGCTGCCGTTCGTTCTGAACTCATGGCTTCCCATGGGCGTGACGCTGGGCTTCAGCATGGGCATCCTGATCGGGGTGCAGGTGCTGACGTCGGAGATGCTGGGCATCGGTCACCACGCCCAGTCGGGTCGTATCTTCCGGCGCGGGATGGTCGCGGCCATCGGGCTGGGCCTGGGCCTGCTGGGTATTGTGGTCCTGATCGCGGAACCTCTGTTTTACTGGCTATTCGTCGAAATCGCGCCACGCTCCAATGATGTCGGCCTGGCCGATCCGGAACATGTCGCGGCCTCAACAGCATCGGTTACGCGCATCCTGGCGCTGGCCTTGCCGGGCTTCACCATTTCGACTGTGTGCAGCCTTTATCTCGAGGCGCTGCGCCGGCCGACACTGGTGGCCGTCATCAGCTATGGCGGTGTGCTTCTGAACATCGTGCTGGACCTTGCCTATGTCGGCGGGTTCTGGGGCCTGCCCCAGATGGGCGCAGAGGGCGTCGCGATTGCGACGACCGGCTCGCGGTATGCGATCGCGGTCGTCATGTTCGTGGCGGTCCTCTTCCTGACGCCGGCCTTCCGCGCGTCGACCAAGGCGGAACCGGGCGAGGCGCGGCGCCAGTTTGAAGTCGGTATCGGCTCGGCCATTTCCAATGTGGCGGAATGGGGCGGGTTCAACCTCACCTTCACGATCGCGACCTGGATCAGCCTGGCCGCAAATACGGTGTATGGATACACGATCCAGCTCGTCGGCTTCTGCTTCATGTTCTACATGGGTATCGCCTCGGCAACGAGTGTCCGGGTGGCGGAAGCGTTCGGCCGTGGCAACAAGGAAGAGGTGGTCAATGCCGGCCGCCTCGGCGTGGCGGCGACGATCCTGACCGGTGTGACGCTGGGGCTCGGCCTCGTCATCTTCAGTGGGCCGCTTTCGGTGCTGCTGGTCGATGGCGAAGCGGTGATCGACGGTGTCCGGATTGCGCCGGCCATTGCATCGCTGTTGTTCCTGGCATCGGTCATGACGGTGTTCGACGGAATTCAGGCCACGGCGTCCTTCGCGCTGCGGGCACAGGAAATCGTCTGGTCGCCAAGCCTGATCCATATCGGCTCGTTCTTCCTGGTGATGCTGCCGGCCTGCTACTGGCTGGGCATCGTGCAGGGGCATGGGGCGAACGGCATGATGGAAGGCGCCCTGATTGGCGTGTTCGTAGCGGGGACGCTGCAGACGCTGATGCTGGAACTGAAAGCGGCGCGTCCTTTGAAAGGACACGCCGCCTGAAACTCTAATTGTTCCGGTAACGGATGACCGGTCCTAGAGATCCTTCATTGCGGAGGCTGGCTTGAAGGAAGCCGATGTCTTCTCCGGGATCTTGATCGGTTCACCGGTTGCCGGGTTACGGCCGGTGCGGGCATTGCGGGTTTTCGGCGCGAAAGTGCCGAAGCCTGCGATGGCGACCTGCTTACGCGATTTCACCGCGTCAGCGATCGTATCGAATACAGCATCAACGGCCTTGCCGGCGTCGCTTTGCGACAGACCCGAAGCAGCGGCCACTGCCTTCGTAAGTTCACCCTTGTTCATACGGGTTCTCCTCTGAGTTAAACGGCGATGCCCCGCCGTTGGTTCGACTAGTCCACGATTCGGAAACCCTGAACACGCCGGATTCCCAATAAACACGGGCTATATGCCTGGAATCCAGCCCTCTTCGGCCTGAATTTTCGTGTTTTCTGCCGTATCCACGCTTTTGGCTGTGGAAAAAGCAGCTGGAAGGGCCCCTTTTTCGTCGAGGGAGGCGAAATAATGGGCGATTCCGCGGACCTGGGCCGCATCCGGTGTTTCGCCGGATTCGGGGGTTGCCTTGGTCAATGAGGGGTAAATCTCGGTCATCACGACCTTCACGTCAGTGAGCGCTTCCTCAGTCAGGGGCTCTGCGGGATCGAATTCGAACGGCCAGATCCGGGCATCAGGCCAGGCCTCGCGCAGGGCGTGGACATGCGGAATCCCGGTCAGGGACTGGCTGCCGACACTGCCGGTATAGGCCAGCTGCCAGATGGACTTCGGCTGGCCGATTTTATTGTCCCGGAGATAGGCTTCTGCGATGCGGTATTCCGACAGGGGCGCATCGGTGAAATCGGGTTTTGTGCTGCCCAGTGTCGAGACGACATCGCGCACCGGCGCGCCCCAGAAGGGAAACGGCCCCTTGGAGATCGCATAGTTCATGCCAGCGGCGATGGCGTAACGCGCATTGGAATTGTCGGGCTTGTCCTTCAGCTTCGCGGCGAGGTGCTCATGCATTGCCTGCCACGGTGCCTTGCCGTCCAGCTTGAGGCCGAGGGCCTCTGCCGTGCCGGCCGGATAGCCAAGCGAGAAGTCAAATCCCAAGAGAACACGGTCGCCGCGCTTCGTCAGCTTACCGACCATGTCCTCAAGGAAAGTGCGGGCTTTCAGACGCGTCTCGATATTCACGGAGCGGTACTGCAGCTTCAGGCGTGCGTCCTTGGCCAGGATCCCAATCCAGATCGAATTGGGCCCGGTCACAGGCTTGGACGCCGCGCTCCAGTCCACCATGATGTACGCGTCGAAAAGGGTCGCCATGACTATCCCAGTTTAACAAGCATCTTGCCAGTGTTTGCACCGCTGAAGAGACCGATAAAGGCGTCCGGCGCCTTGTCGATTCCCTCCATCACGGTTTCCTGGAATTTCATCTGCCCTGCGGCGATCCATTTGGCCATATCTGCAAGGAAGGCCGGCTGCATATCGGCATGGGTGGAGACGATGAAACCCTGGATCTTCAGCTGCTTGCCGACGACCTGGATGATGTTGTGCGGGCCAACGGGCGTACCGGTTTCGTTGTACTGGGCGATCATCCCGCATTCGGCGAAACGAGCCAGCGGGCGGGCCACTTCGATGGCCGCGGCCAGGTGGTCGCCGCCGACATTGTCGAAATAGACGTCGATGCCTTTCGGAGCAGCGTCTTTCAGGGCGGCCACGAGACCGTCAAAGCCTTTGGCTTTCTTGTAGTCGATGACATGGTCTGCGCCGAGCGACTTCACGAAGGCGCATTTGTCCGGCCCGCCAGCGGAGCCGATGACGGTGCAGTTCTTGATCTTGGCGATCTGGACCACGGTGGAGCCCACCGCGCCTGCTGCGCCAGAGACGAACACCACGTCGCCTTCCTTCAGTTCCGCGATGCGCAGAATACCGGCATAGGCCGTCAGGCCCGGCATGCCCGCGACACCCAGGAACGCGCTGTCTGGCAGGCCGGTGTCGCCCGGCAGCTTCACCGCCATGGCGGTCGCCGGATCGCCGACCCATGCCGTGCGCCAGCCATTCATGGACTGGACAAGGTCGCCGACCTGGAAATCCGGATTGTTCGACGCGGTCACACGGCCCACTGCGCCGCCCGTCATCGTCTCACCGATGCCGAAGGGCGGGACATAGCTTTCGCGGTCATACATCCGCCCGCGCATGTAGGGGTCGACCGACATCCACGAATTCTGGACCTGGATCTCGCCCGGGCCCGGTTCGGCGATTTCGACCGTTTTCTTTTGGAAATCGGACTGCTGCGGCAGGCCGACGGGGCGGCGGGCCAGTGCCCATTCAGTCGATGTAAGTGTAGTCATTCGTGATTCCTCCTGCTTGGTTTCTTGTGTTTGTCTTGCGCCCTAGTTGGGCGCGAAGGTGAGCGCTGTGAAGGGGCAATCGGGAAGAAACCCGCTGCGGCCGGGCTGTGCCACGGCCTTGATACCATGGCAGTTGGGTGCCATTCCGGTCAGGACAGAGGGCTAGGACATGACGAAGCTGAAAGTGGGCGTCGCGGGCGCAGGGGTGTTCGGTAACTACCATGCACAAAAAGCGGCGGCTTCGGTCAGGACCGACCTGATTGGCGTCTACGACATCGATCTGGCCCGGGCGACACGCATCGCCGAACAGTTCGGCGCAAAAGGCTTCGACGACTACAAGGCATTTCTCGATGCGTGCGACGCCGTCGTCATCGCCGTGCCCGCCACCTGGCATGAGCCGCTGGCCCGGCAGGCGATCGAGGCCCACCGTCACGTCCTGTGCGAGAAGCCGCTGGCCCTTACCGGCAAGGCGGCACGCTTCCTGGCGGACGAAGCCGCCGCGCATGGCCGCATCCTTCAGGTCGGCCATCAGGAGCGTTTCGTCGCGAAGGCGATGGGCGTTCTGGCCATCGAGGAGAAGCCGCTTCTGCTGGAATCGGTCCGCGCCGGCCCGCCTGCGCCGGACAATCGCGCGGGCGATGTATCAGTCATCTGGGATCTGATGATCCATGACCTGGACCTTGCCGCGATGATGCTGGGCAATGAGTTCACCGGCGTGACCGCCACCGGGCGCCGGGTACATTCTGCCCATATCGACGAAGCAACGGCGGAATTCTCCTATGCCTGCGGCGGCAAGGCCCGGCTGACCGCCAGCCGCGCGGCCAACGAGCGCCAGCGCTCCATGCATGTGGTTTACCCGTCAGGCGAAATCGCCATCGACTTCCTGACCCGCAAGGTCGAGAACTCGACCCCCTATGAGATCAAGGTCGACATTTCCGCCGAGCTGCCTGATCCGCTGGGCGCAGCGGACGAGGGGTTCTACGCGGCCTGCCTTGGCCTCGCGCGCAGCCCGGTTCCGGCACACGGGACCGTTGGCGCGGTGGCGATGGCGGAAGCGGCCGAAGCAGCTGTACTGGCAAAGATCGACGCCTGATCAGGCGTCGCCGCGCCGGGCGGCCTGTTTCGGATCATGCTTCGGCGCCGGGGCGAGACGCATCACTTCGGTCTGGAAGCGCTCGTCATCCCCATCCAGCAGGAAGGGCAGGGCGCTGCCGATGGCATCGACCATCGGCTCGAACCATTGAAGGTCTGCCTTGGTGAAGTCCGACAGGACATGCGGCATGACCATGGCCTTGTCGCCCGGATGGCCGATGCCGATGCGCACGCGGCGGAAATTCTCGCCAAGATGCGCCATCATCGAGCGCACGCCATTATTGCCCGAATGCCCGCCGCCGCGTTTCACCCGCAGGCGCCCCGGCGCAAGATCAATCTCGTCATAGAAGACGGTCACATCCTCTGACGGGCGTTTGTAGAACTGCAGCACTTTTGAAAGCGCGCGCCCAGTCTCGTTGTAATAGGTCTGCGGTTTCACCAGCAGCACTTTCTGGCCGCCGACATTGCCTTCGGCGATCAGGCTTTCGAATTTCGAGCGCCACGGACCGAATTTGTACCGTGCATGCAGCTCATCCAGCAGGATGAAGCCGGCATTGTGCCGGTTCTTTGCGTAGCGGTCTGTGGGGTTTCCCTGTCCGGATAGGATCAACATGAGGAATGCGCCTCCTGCCGGGGCTTAGGGGTAAAAAGTGAGCGGCCCGCCTGGCAACATAGGACAGGCGGGCCGCACGTTAAAGGATGGAAGGGAAGAGACTTAGTCTTCTTTCTCTTCGCCGCCTTCTTCTTCAGCAGCTTCCTCTTCGCCAGCCTCGGCAGAGGTGTCATCGGCCTTGGCCGAGCGGCCGGCGATGGTGGCGATGGTGAAGTCACGGTCGGTGATGGTCGGCTCGGCATCGCTCGGCAGGGCGATGTCGGAGATTTTCACGTTGTCGCCGATTTCCAGTTTGGAAACGTCGGCTTCCAGCGATTCCGGAATGTGGCCGGCCGGAACGAGCAGTTCGACCGCGTGGCGAACCACGTTGAGCGTGCCACCCTTCTTGAGGCCCGGGGAGACTTCCTCACCCACGAAGTGCACAACCACTTCGACCTTGATCTTCTGCTTGGCGTCGACGCGGAACAGGTCCACGTGCATCGGCTGGTCGGAGACCGGGTGCATCTGGATCGCCTGCGGGATCACCAGCTGCTTTTCGCCATTGTGAACGAGCGTTGCGGTGGAAGACAGGAAGTGACCGGTTTCGATGGCCTTCTGAACTTCATTCCGCTTCAGGCTGATCGCCACCGGATCCTTGCCGCCGCCATAGAGGACGCCGGGCACGAGGCCTTGCTTGCGGGCTTCACGGGCGCCGCCGGTGCCGACGCGCTCACGCAGTTCGACATTGAAGGTAATCTGTTGTTTTGACATTGTTTTTCCTTTCGCCCTCGACTCCGCCCCGCCTTTGCGGTGAGGTGAGAAGCTGACACGAACGGCCTTGCGCCGTCGTTTCTGAAGGCGCGCAGGTAGCCCATACGCCCTGTATTGGCAAGGGTTTACGGCAGGTTCCGCCGGTGCGCCTGCAACGCTTTCCTTTCGCTGACATTCATTCGGATTTCCCCTCAGACCAAGGTCGGGGATGGTGATGGGCACAAATCGCGTAAACTGCTGAAAAGAATACGGGAGGAAAAGATGCTGAAATCGCATGTGATGATGGCTTTCGGCCTGCTGATGATCGCGATTTATGCGGTGCGTCTCGCGTCAGGCTTCAGCTTGTCGAACGGGGTGGATCTCGGTGAGGTCTACCTGATCGGCGGGTTGGGACTGGCCGGGGCGCTGCTGTGGAGTGGCTGGAATGAGCGCCGGCACGCGAAGCGCATCCGTCAGGAAAGTTAAGACCAAAGTGGGGCTGTCTGAGACAGCCCTTTTGCGTCAGCGTACAACCTGCGGCTGCCGCACCCAAACAACAAGAACGGCCAAAGAAGCCGGATAAGGCATTGGCCAAATAGGCTAAGGGAGGAAACGGAAACAATGACTCACAACATCAAAGAGATCGATGCGAAAGGGTACTGGCGCGACGTCGTCAAGCTGACCCTGAGCCTTCTCGCCATCTGGTTCATCGTGTCGTACGGGGCAGGCATCCTGTTCCGCAGCGTGCTCGACCAGGTGTCGATCGGTGGCGCGCCCCTTGGGTTCTGGTTCGCACAGAACGGATCCATCTACGTCTTCGTGGGGCTGATCTTCTATTACTGCCGGGCGATGAACCGCCTGGAGAAGAAATACGGCGTGGAGGCCTGAGACGATGGACGAGCAATTCTGGACCTATTTCTGGGTCGTCCTGACTTTCGGGACCTATATCGGCATCGCCATCTGGGCGCGCGCCGGTTCGACCGACGATTTCTATGTCGCCGGACACGATGTTCACCCCACCGTCAACGGCATGGCCACGGCAGCTGACTGGATGTCGGCGGCCTCCTTCCTGTCGATGGCGGGCCTGATTGCCTTCATGGGTTATGGCGGCTCCGTCTACCTGATGGGCTGGACCGGCGGTTACGTCCTGCTGGCCCTGCTGCTGGCACCCTTCTTGCGTGAGTTCGGAAAGTTCACCGTGCCGGACTTTGTGGGGGACCGCTATTACTCGACCACGGCCCGCCTGATCGCAGTCGTCTGTGCACTGTTCGTTTCGTTCACTTACATTGCCGGGCAGATGAAAGGCGTGGGCGTGGCCTTCTCGGGCTTCCTGGGCGTCGAGTTCAACACCGGCATCATGGTCGGCATGGCGATCGTGTTCGTCTATGCTGTCCTCGGCGGCATGAAGGGCGTCACCTATACGCAGGTCGCACAATATGTCGTGCTGATTTTCGCCTATACGGTGCCCGCGATCTTCATTTCACTGATCGTCACCGGAAACCCGATCCCGCAGCTTGGCTTCATCTCCAATGTGAAGGGTGAGGACATCTCCATGCTTGGCAAGCTGAACACCGTCGTGACGGATCTCGGCTTCCTGGAATACACGCAGACTGACAAGTCCATGCTCGACGTGATCGCCATCACCGGCGCGCTGATGTTCGGCACGGCAGGTCTGCCGCACGTGATCATCCGCTTCTTCACCGTGTCGAGCGCAGGCGCTGCCCGCGTGTCGGCCGGCTGGGCGCTGGTGTTCATTGCGCTGCTCTACACGACGGCCCCGGCGGTCGCATCGCTGGCCCGTCTCAACTTCATCGATACGGTGAACGAGGCGACCTATATCACATCCGATGCCGACTATGACACAGAAGCGGCCGCCATCGTGGCCGAGGGCGGCAAGCCGATCCCGAAATGGTTCAAGGACTGGGAAAAGATAGGCTTGCTTGAGGTGACCGACAAGAATGGCGACGGCGTCGTCCAGTACCGGGCCGGTGCGGACAATGAAGTCACTAAGCTGGACCGCGACATCATCGTGACGGCCAACCCGTCCATCGCAGGCCTCCCGGCCTGGGTGATCGGCCTCGTCGTGGCAGGCGGCCTTGCGGCGGCCCTGTCGACAGCGGCGGGTCTCCTGATGGTGATCTCGTCCTCTGTCAGCCACGATCTCTGCCGGCGGACCTTCTTCAAGGGCATGACCGACAAGCAGGAGCTGCTGACGGCCCGCGGCGCAGCTGCAGGTGCGGTGGTCCTGGCCGGGGTCATGGGGATGAACACTTCTGCACTTGGCTTCGTGGCGCAGGTGGTGGCATTCGCCTTCGGCTTGGCGGCAGCCTCGCTGTTCCCGGTCATTGTGCTCGGCATCTTCTGGAAGCGGATGAACCGTGAAGGCGCCATCGCGTCCATGCTGACCGGTCTCATCACCACCTTCTGGTACATCTACCACTTCAAGTTCGTGGATACGGATGCCTCGCACTGGTGGCTCGGTGTGTCGCCTGAAGGGATCGGCTTTGTGTTCATGTTCCTGTCGCTGACTGTCGGCGTCGTGGTTGCCCTGGTGACCGCACCTCCGCCGCAGGACATCCAGGACCTTGTGGAAGACATCCGCGTGCCGGGGACCCGTACCCCACACGGCATCGCCGATGCGGAAATGCTGCCCGATTAAGAAGGCAGCAGCCTGTAACCTTCCTGAACTGGGCGGTCCGAGGCAGCGGACCGCCCTTTTTGGCTTTCCGCTCCGGACTTGGACCAGACTTTGGACCAGACTTTGGGCGAACTTGCCAGATGGGCGCCCGCCGGGTGAAGATCGGCTCTCAAGGAGTAATCGTCCATGCCAGTCTGGCTGATCGTCGGGGCAACGGGGCTGTATGTGTTCGGCCTGTTCGCCATCGCCTGGCGGGGCGACCGGCGTGCGCGGGACCCGGCGGCGACGCATAGCCCGTACACCTACGCGCTGGCGTTGGCCGTCTATTGCACCTCGTGGACCTTCTTCGGCGCGGTCGGAACGTCCGCCACGAACGGGTGGGACTATCTCGCCATCTATCTCGGCCCGGCGCTGGTTTTCCTGTTCCTGCCGGACCTGATCCGCCGCATCGGCAATGTTGCCCAGCGCGAGAGTATCTCGTCCCTGTCGGACTTCCTGTCGGCCCGGTACGGCAAGAGCCGCGGGGTCGGCGCGCTGGCGGCGCTTGCAGCTGTGGCTGGCAGCCTGCCTTACATCGCGCTGCAGCTGAAATCCGTCGGCATGAGCTTCCAGGCGCTGGCCTATGGCGCGGAGAATGCGGGCGGACGGCCCGCCAGCCAGACCGTGCTGTTTACAGCGCTCGCCATGGGCGTGTTCGCCATCCTGTTCGGCGCCCGACAGTCCGATGCAACGCGCCGCAATGCCGGCCTGATGCAGGTGCTGGCGCTGGAAGCGATGATCAAACTCGTGGCGCTGGTCGCCGTCGCGGCCTTGTCCCTCTCGCTGATCACGTCGCCGGACATTGAAGTCCCGCCGCAGGCGACGGAACCCTTTGCCGGAGGGCTCCTCTCGCAGCGCATGATCACGACCACGCTCCTGTCCATGTGCGCCATTATCTGCCTGCCGCGCCAGTTCCATGTCGCCGTCATCGAGCGACGCAATCCACAGGAAGTGCAGACCGCGCGCATCGTGTTTGTGGCGTACCTCGCCGTGACCAGCGCGGTGGTGATCCCGATCACGATTGCCGGCCTGTCGACGCTGGGCGCGGATGTGCCGCCGGACCTGTTCGTGCTCGACCTGCCGCTTGCCCGCGATAACGGACTGCTGGCCCTGTTCGTGTTCCTCGGCGGCTTCTCGGCGGCGACCGGCATGGTTATCGTCTCCAGCGTGGCGCTGTCGACCATGGTGACGAATGATTTGATTGTGCCGGCGGTCATGCAGACCGGCCGGTTCGCCAGCCTTGGCGGCAATTCCGGCGCGCGCCTCACTATGATCCGCCGCGGTGTGATCATCGTCATCGTGTTGTGCGCCTATGGCTATTACCGGCTGGCCGGGACGGGCGAAGCGCTGGCGCAGATCGGCCTCCTGTCATTTGCGGCGGCGGCCCAGTTCGCCCCGGCCCTGATCGGTGCCGTCTATTGGCGCAGCGGACGTCGGGCGGGCGTCGTGTGGGGGCTGGCCCTCGGCATGGGCCTCTGGGCCTACACGCTGTTCTTGCCGGCTATCCTGCAGCCGGACCGGATGGCGGCCGCTGTGCCGGGCTGGCTGGATCCTCACGCCCTGTTCGGCGCCCGGTTCGACGACAGCCTGATCCATGGCGTGGTGTGGAGCCTCGGCGCCAATATCGCAGCCTATGTGATCCTGTCGCTCCGCTCGCGTGAGCGTCTGCGGGACAAGGTCCAGTCATCGGTCTTTGTGGGTGACGCTGAAAGGCTGGGTCATACCGAGACCGGCACGTCAGACACAGTGGCTTCCGTGACGCCGAACGGGCTGAAAACGCTCGCCTCCCGCTTCCTCAATCCGGAAGCGGTCGAGCACGCCTTTGCGGACTTCGAGCGCGTGTCGGGAGTTCCGGCATCGGGCGATGGCCCGGCGGACTGGCAACTCGTTCAGCGGACGGAACGCCTGCTTGCCTCGGCGCTGGGAGCATCCTCTGCGCGGGTCGTGCTGGCTTCGGCCATCGGTGGCAATCAGGTGGCCCTGCGGGATGTCCTGTCCATGCTGGACCACAAGACGCAGGCCGAACGCTTCGACAGGCATATGCTGCAGTCCATGCTGGAGAATATCTCGCAAGGCATTTCCGTTGTGGATTCCGACCAGCGGCTAGTCGCTTGGAATTCGGCCTATCTCGACCTGTTCCATTATCCGAACGATCTCGTGGCGGTTGGCACGCCTGTGGCGAAACTGATCGAGTACAATCTGAAATCCGGCTGGATCGAGGGTGATCCCGCCGAGGAGGCCCGCCGCCGAGTCGCGCATATGCGGTCCGGGCGCCAGCACACCTATGAGCGGCGCAATCCGGACGGCCGCTATCTCCGCATTGTCGGCAATCCGACCCCGGGCGGCGGCTATGTGACGACCTTCACCGACATCACGGAGGACAAGCTGCGCGAGCGGGCGCTGATCGAGGCAAACGAAACGCTGGAGACGCGGGTCCGCGAGCGCACGCACGATCTGGAAGAGATGGCGCAGGACTTGGACCTCGCCCGCCGCGACGCGGAAGGCGCGAATGCCTCCAAGACGCGCTTCCTCGCAGCAGCCAGCCATGACCTGTTGCAGCCGCTGAATGCGGCGCGTCTGTTCCTCGGGTCCATCCGTGCGGACGAGCAGGGGCAGGGACTGGTCTCGCGGGCCGACAAGGCCATTCAGTCTGCGGATGAACTGATCCGCGGCCTTCTGGATATCTCCCGGCTGGATCATGGAAGCATCGCACCGAAACCGGTGCAGCTGCCTGTCGGCCCCTTACTAGAGGATCTGGTGGAAGAGGCCATGCCCATGGCTGAACAGGCCGGAATCGAAATGCGGATCGCGCCGTCGAGTCTTGTGGTGGAAGCCGATCCGGATTTCCTGAAAAGCATCCTGCGCAACTTCATCTCGAACGCCCGCCGATATACGCGCGAAGGCGCCGTGCTGGTTGGCGCCCGGCGCCGCGGGGACATGGCTCGGATCGAGGTCTGGGATACCGGGCCGGGCATTCCGGCCGACAGCCTGCCGCTGATCTTCGAGGAGTTCCGGCGGTTTGAAGACACCGACAATACAGGCATCCGGGGCGCCGGTCTCGGCTTGCCGGTTTCGAAACGCCTGGCAGATCTGATGGATGCCAAAATCAATATCCGTTCGGTGCCGGGCCGGGGCAGCGTCTTCTCCGTCGCGGTACCGCTGGCGGCCAAGCAAGGGAAACGCAAACGCTCTGTCTCCAAAACGGCCCCGCGAAAGCCCGTGAGCCTCGCCAATCTGAACGTGCTGGTGGTCGATGACGAGGCCGCCATTGTTGACGGAATGACCGCGCTGCTGACCGGCTGGTGCTGCAAGGTGCGCGGCGCCCGCTCCGTGGCCGAGGCGCAGGGCTGGCTGGAGGCGGAAAGCTTCGATGCCATGATCGCTGACCTGAACCTGCAGGATGCCGTCGACGGCTTCGACCTGATCGCCATGAGCCGTCCAAAACTCGCATCGCCTGGCAATGTCCTGCTGCTGACCGCGGCGGCGAATGAGGCGGTGCGCACGCAGGCAGAGATCGACGGCATCGCCATGCTGCGCAAACCGGCTGCGCCGGACGATATCCGCCGTTTCCTCGAAAACCTCGCGCAAAACGTAACCACCTGACGGCAGGATCAGAGCGAGGTGGCTTCCTTGTAGATGAGCAGCGCCTGCGTGCGGTTGTTTGCGCCCAGCTTGCGGAAGATCGCCGTCATGTGCGCCTTCACCGTGGCGACCGAAATATCCATCTCATAGGCAATCTGCTTGTTCAGCAGGCCGTCATTGAGACCGGACAGAACCTTGCGCTGGGCGGGTGTCAGGTCCGCCACGCGGGCAAGGAGTTCTTCCCGGTTGGCATCGGCAGCATCATTCGCTGGCGGGAACCATTGCCCGCCGTCCAGTGCCGTGGCGAGCGCGGCGGAGAGGTCCTCCATCGACATGCTCTTGGGCAGGTATCCGGCCGCGCCAAGCGCCCGGGCCGTGCCAAATGCCTGAGACGCGTCGGTCGCGGAAACCACGACAATCGGGCAAGCAGGGCCCGCCGCCATCAGCCGAGTCAGTCCGTCGAATTCCTGCGTATCGCCGAGGGTGAGGTCCAGCAGGATCAGGTCGAAGCGTTGCTCTTTTACCTTGGAAAGCGCCTCCGCCAGGCTGCTGGCGTGCTGCGCGGTCGCGCCATCCGGAAAAGCCGTGCCAAGCGCTGCTTCGAGCGCGTCACGGAACAATGGATGATCGTCCACGATCAGGACGGTCGGAACCAGCCCCATTCTATCTGCCTCCCCGAGCGCCGCGGGTTCCCTGACCTGCAGTCTGCATCCTGTTAGGGGAACCATACCCCCACGGAAAGGGATGTCGAGCACCATTAGACTTTTGTCTTAGCACCAATGGCCAATAGCGGCGTTTCCCCGCCGGAAGGATACTCCCTGAAAATAATAAGGCACGGGAGGAAACTGATGCCACGGACAATTAGAGGTTTACTGCTGACGGCGTCTGTTGCGATCATGGCGCTGGCAGCAAACGCAGAACAGTCTGTCGAGGAGCGGATTGCTGCGCTTGAGGCAATGGTTGCGGAGCTGAAGGCCGAACTTGCGGCCGAAAAGGCGGACACGGACGCTGACATCGTCCGGATCGAGACAGTGGCCCAGCAGGCCGCGCCGGCAGCCGGTGCGCCGAAGACGGACGGTTTCCTTGTCGGGGACACGACGCTGAAATTCGGTGGCATTGTCGACCTAGACGTCCACGCAACCTCCCTCAGCGATGGGGGCATCGCATCCACGTCAATTGCACGGGACTTCTACATTCCGGGCGCGACGCCGATTGGCGGGGAGGGGACCGATTTCACGGACTTCACAGCCGAATCTTCGCGCTTCTTCCTTTCCGCCTCAAAGCCGGTCGGGGAAGACACGGTGCAAGGCTATATCGAAATGGACTTCCTCGGCTCCGGCCAGGGCAATGAACTCGTCTCCAACTCTTACTCGCCGCGCCTGCGCCGGGCCTTTGTGAAGTACGGTAGCTGGCTGGCAGGTCAGGAATGGTCGACCTTCCAGAACACGTCGGCCATTCCGGAGAGTGCGAGCTTCCTGATCCTGTCTGACGGCATGGTGTTCATCCGCCAGCCCCAGATCCGGTACACCAAGGGAAACTGGATGTTCGCTCTGGAGAACCCGAACACGACCACGCTGAACTCCGGCTCAAGGGATGAGAACCTCATTCCGGATGTCGTCGCCCGGTACAATTTCACCGGCGACTACGGCAACGTCTCGATCGCGGGTATTGCCCGCCAGCTGCGCGCGGATTTCGGCGCATCGGAGGATGAAACTTTCGGCTACGGCCTCAGCGTGTCCGGCAAGGTGAAGGCCGGAGAGAAGGACGACATCCGCTTCAATCTCGTCGGCGGGGAAGGGATCGGGCGCTATGTCGGTCTTGCGGCCAGCCGTTCCGCCGCGCTTGACACAAATGGCAAGCTGGAAGCCATTCCCAGCTATGGCGGCCTGATCGCCTGGCGCCATCCGTTCGGAGAAACCGCCCGTTTCAATGTCGGTTATTCCGGCCTGTTCGTCGACAATCCAAACTACCTCCCGGCGAACGCGACGACCAAGTCTGTGCAGTCCGCTTATGGTGCAATTCTGTGGGATGTCGCCCCGAAAGTGACCGTCGGTGTGGAGCTGCTTCACGGCATTCGCGAACTGGAATCCGGCGCGGATGGGTCGATCAGTCGCTTCACCTTCTCCACCAAATATGCATTCTGATATCAGGACGAAAATTCATGCCCTACGAGGAAACAACCATGAGCGATCAGGCAAAAATCTACCCCGTTCCCGAGGAATTCGCGGCGAAGGCGAACCTGACGCCGGAAAAGTACAAGGAGATGTACGACGCCTCGCTCGCAGACCCGGAAGCATTCTGGGGTGAGCAGGGCAAACGGCTCGACTGGATCAAGCCCTACACCAAGGTGAAGGATGTCTCATGGGAGACCGGCGACCTGCACATCAAATGGTATGCCGATGGTGAGCTGAACGTCACCGCGAACTGTATCGACCGCCATCTCGCCACGCGCGGCGACAAGACGGCCTTTATCTGGATTGGCGACGATCCGAACGAGAGCCACAAGGTCAGCTACAAGGAACTGCACGCCGCCGTCTGCCGCTTCGCCAACGTCCTGAAGAAGCTCGGCGTCAAGAAAGGCGATCGCGTCACGATCTATATGCCAATGATCCTCGAAGCGGCCTATGCGATGCTGGCTTGTGCGCGCATCGGTGCGGTCCACTCGGTCGTGTTCGGCGGCTTCAGCCCGGAGGCCCTGTCCGGCCGGATCACCGATTGTGAGTCCACCGTGCTGATCACCGCTGATGAAGGTGTGCGCGGTGGCCGCAAGGTGCCGCTGAAGGTGAATGCCGACAAGGCGGCCGACCTTTCGAACGGCATGCTGAAGTCGATGCTGGTGATCAAGCGCACCGGCGCTGAGATCAACATGGTCGAAGGCCGGGACCATTGGCTGCATGAAGCGGCTGAAGACGTTTCGTCCGACTGCCCGCCGGAGCCGATGAATGCCGAAGACCCGCTCTTCATCCTCTACACGTCCGGTTCCACCGGCAAGCCGAAGGGCGTGCTGCACACGACCGGCGGCTATCTCGTCTGGGCCTCAATCACACATGAATACGTGTTCGACCTGAAAGAAGACGATGTCTACTGGTGTTCGGCGGATGTGGGCTGGGTGACCGGCCACTCCTATATTGTGTACGGACCTTTGGCGAATGGCACGACGACCGTGATGTTCGAAGGCATCCCGACCTATCCGGATGCGAGCCGCTTCTGGCAGGAATGCGACAAGCATGGCGTGACCATCTTCTACACCGCACCGACGGCGATCCGCTCCCTGATGCGCGAAGGCGAAGGCCCCGTTAATGCAACGTCCCGCAAGTCCATCCGCCTGCTCGGCACGGTGGGCGAGCCGATCAACCCGGAAGCCTGGGAATGGTATTTCCACACCGTCGGCGACGCGCGTTGTCCGATCGTCGACACCTGGTGGCAGACCGAGACTGGCGCCACCATGATGGTGCCGCTGCCCGGCACGACGGACCTGAAGCCCGGCGCGGCCAGCCACCCCTTCTTCGGCATCAAGCCGGTTTTGGTGGATGCAGACGGCACGGAGCTGCCCGGCGCCACCGAGGGCAACCTCCTGATCACCGACAGCTGGCCGGGCCAGATGCGCACCGTCTATGGCGACCACCAGCGCTTCATCGACACCTACTTCACGGCCTATCCGGGCAACTATTTCACCGGTGACGGCTGCCGCCGCGACGAAGACGGCTTCTATTGGATCACCGGTCGCGTGGATGACGTGATCAACGTCTCCGGCCACCGGATGGGCACGGCGGAAGTCGAAAGCGCGCTCGTCAGCCATGATGCCGTGGCAGAAGCCGCCGTGGTCGGCTATCCGCACGACATCAAGGGGCAGGGCATCTATGCCTATGTCACATTGGTGCAGGGCGTGGAGGCCGACGAGGCGTTGCGCAAGAACCTCGTCCAGCATGTCCGCGCCGAGATCGGCCCGATCGCTTCGCCGGACCTGATCCAGTTCGCCCCGGGCCTGCCGAAGACCCGTTCCGGCAAGATCATGCGCCGTATCCTGCGCAAGATCGCGGAGAACGAATTCGGCAACCTCGGCGACACGTCCACACTGGCCGAACCGGAAGTCGTCGACGATTTGATCAACAACCGCCAGAACCGCGGCTAACGCGGCTCTGACCGGACAAAGAAAAAGCCCCTGCATTCGCGGGGGCTTTTTTGTTGCCTCAGATCGCCGGCAGGTCCACGCAGAATCTCGCGCCGCCGCCGTCGCGGTTCTCGGCCCAGACCTTGCCGCGATGGGTGGCGATGATCTGTTTCACGATAGAGAGGCCGAGACCGGAATTGTTGCCGAAGGCGGTGCCTTTCGGGCGGTCCGTATAGAAACGGTTGAAGATTGTGTCCAGCTTGTCCGGCGGTACACCGGGGCCGCAATCCTCGACTTTGATCCGGGCGATGGTCTGAGGGCCGTCATTGGTCTGGTCCAGCGTCACGTCCACCACAGAGCCGGGCGGGGAGAAGGAGCGGGCATTGTCGATCAGGTTCCGGATCACCTGTCCCAGCGGCCCTTCACGGCCCTGCACCAGCAGGCGGCCGCCCATCGTGGCATCGTGAAAGGACACCGTCACCGCGCCTTCGTCCAGCGCGAGTGACTCGTAAGTGCCGACCACGTCGTGTACGAAGCGGGCAATGTCGAGCTGCTCGTTCGGCACGCGGGTCATTTCTGCTTCGAGGCGCGAGGCGTTGGAGATGTCGGTGATCAGGCGGTCGAGGCGCTTCACGTCTTGCGCGATGACGCCGCGCAGCTTTTCGGTCAGCTCCGGGTTTTCCTTCACGCTGTCCAGCGTCTCGATAGCGGAGCGGATGGAGGTGAGCGGGTTTTTCAGCTCATGCGCCACGTCGGCGGCGAATTGTTCGTTGGCCTGGATGCGCTCGATCAGCGCCTCGGTCATGCCCTCCATGGAGGTGGCGAGGTCGCCGATCTCGTCCTTGCGGGCGGAGAGCGCAGGCACATTGATCCGTTCCGAAGCGCCGGCCCGGATCCGGTCGGCCGCCACGGCCAGACGGCGCAATGGCCGCGCAATGCCGAGTGTCAGCAATACCGATGTGATGAAGGCCACGAGCACCGCCACGCCGATGAACGGCAGTAGCGCCGCCCGCTCGGCGCGGATGATTTCGTCGATGTCGCTCGATTCCAGCGTCAGCACGCCCACGACGGCGGAGACCCGCTGGATCGGCATGGAGACCGAGATGATGCGCTGGCCGCGATCATTGAAGCGCTGGCTGGCGGCTTCCCCGCCTTCGACGGCGGTATCGAACTCTTCCTCGAAGGTTTGCGTGCGGACGGCATCGGAGGAGCGCCGCGGCATGACCGGCCCGAACACATGGGCGGCCCATTCCGACAGGTCCCGGCCCCAGCGGGCCACACGGCCCGGCTCTCGCAGCGGTGGCAGGGCATCCACATCCACCCGTTCGGAGAGATAGAAGCTGTCGCCCACCATCTCGCCATCGGGCAGGTATATGCGCGCACGCACTCGTTCGGGCAGGTTCAGGCGGACGATGGTTTGCCGGGCGGCGTCAACGTCGAGCGCGGGCTGGGGCGTGGTGGCATCGTCGCCGAGCAGGCTGGTGAAGATCTGCGCCTGGGCGACGAGGTCCTGTTTCTTCGAGACGACGAAGCCGGCCCGCATTTCGTTCAGGACCATCGCCCCGATGATGAGGATGGCAAGGCCAGCAAGGTTCGACGCGAAGATCAGCCGTGCGATACGGCTACCGAACACGACCGAACTGTTCAGTCCGGCGCGCGGTGTCTTCCGTTTCTTGTCCTTACCGGCCATGCGGGTCCTTCCGGCTTGAGCCAGATCAGGCGTCAGCAGCGACGCGCATGGAGACGATCTTGTCCGGATTGCGCGGCGGCTCGCCCTTGGCCAGCTGGTCGACCACATCCATGCCTTCGGTCACCTTGCCCCAGACGGTGTATTGTCCATTGAGGAAGCTGGCATCGTCGAAGCAAATGAAGAACTGGCTGTTAGCCGAGTGAGGCGCCGAAGTGCGGGCCATGGAGCAGGTGCCGCGCACATGCGGCTCTGCATTGAACTCGGCTTTCAGGTCGGGCTTGTCGGAGCCGCCCATGCCGGTGCCCTTCGGGCAGCCGACCTGGGCCATGAAGCCCGGAATCACGCGGTGGAAGACGATGCCGTCATAGAAGCCCTCGCGGGCAAGTTCCTTGATCCGCTCGACATGCCCGGGGGCGAGGTCCGGGCGCAGCTCGATGGTAACGTTGCCTTTGGAGGTTTCGAGGAGGATCGTGTTTTCAGGGTCGGCCATGGGAGTTCCTGTTTCTTGTGCTAATCTAGAGACTGGCTATTGAATGAAGCCCATTGCGGCAAGCCCGTGCGGCAGGAATATGCCAATCGGGGAGGGCGCCGCGTCACGGCTGAGGACTTAATGCTCGCACCCACTCTTTCGGTCATTCTGGCCTGTATTCTGTCGATTGCAGGCCTGTTGCACACACTTTGGGGCTTCGGCGTGACCTTTCCGGCCGCCAATGAACAGCAATTGGCGCGTATGGTGGTCGGAAAGCGCGGCATCACCAAGATGCCGTCCATGACCGCCTGCCTGTTCGTGGCGGTCAGCCTGTTCGCCTTTGCCTTCCTGGCGCTGGTGCTGGGCCAGCATGTGCACCTGCCGGTATCGAAATGGCTGGTCGCTTTGGCCGGGGCCGGGGCGGCGCTTGTATTCACGGGACGGGGCGTTGTGGGCATATTGCCGGCGTTCGAGCGGGCGCTGCCGGAACAGCCATTCCTGACGCTGAACCGGCGCTTCTATTCCCCGCTGATCATCCTGATCGGCGTCGGGTTTGCGCTGCTGACCCTGGCGCTGCCCCATTGGAGCTGGCGCCTGGGCTTGCTGGGCTAGACCCTATTCGGTGTAGCGGTAGCCAACGCCGTAGAGCGTCTCGATCGCATCGAACTCTTCAGACACTTCGCGGAACTTCTTGCGAAGCCGCTTGATGTGGCTGTCGATGGTGCGGTCGTCGACATAGATCTGGTCGTCATAGGCCGCATCCATCAGCTGGTCGCGGCTCTTCACGTAGCCCGGGCGCTGGGCGAGGGCCTGCAGGATCAGGAATTCCGTCACCGTCAGGCGCACCGGGTGTCCGTCCCAGGTACAGGCGTGGCGGTTCGGGTCCAGCGTCAGCTTTCCGCGGACGATCGGCTTGTGGTCGCCTTCTTCCGGGCCGGCCTGTCCACCGCGGGCGCGGCGCAGCACGGCTTTCACCCGCTCTGCCAGCAGGCGGTTGGAGCAGGGTTTGCGCACGAAATCGTCGGCGCCGATGTTGAAGCCGATCACCTCGTCGATTTCCTCGTCCTTCGACGTCAGGAAGATCACCGGCAATTCGCTGGTCTGGCGCAGGCGCCGCAGCAATTCCATGCCGTCCATCTTCGGCATCTTCACGTCGAGGATGGCGATGTCCGGTGGGGTCTCCGTCAGCGCAGGCAGGGCGGCCTCACCATCATGATAGGTGCGGACATTGTAGCCTTCGGCCTCGAAGAACATCTTGAGAGAGGCGACGATGTTCTCGTCATCGTCCACAAGCGCGAGAGTTGTCATAGTCCGGTCCTTGTCCGCCAGTTTCGGCCCTGTGTGGGGCCGGTCAGCTGTGGAGTGAAACATGGTTCGCGTCATGGAAATAGCCTCCCTTCAGTGGTCTTGCAATGAAAGGCAGTGATCCGGGCGAGCGCTTGCTCACATTAAGGCGCTTTGGAGGTCAATTGCGGCGGGATTGCCCTGAATGTTGCCAGCAGTGGTGGTGATCCGTCTTAGTCGTCCATAGTCCGGTATGGTCATGGCAAGTCATGACTGATCATGGCGCAGTCCGGTTTGGTCATGCATATTCCCCTCAGGCGTCACGCCCGATGGCCAACGGTCATTTGGGCGCCCATCTCTGAACGAAGCAACGGGCGCGTCATGACATGACGTTCCTGACGCGCTTATCAGAGATGGGTCCCCAAACCGCTCCGAGGCCGGGGATGACGCAAGTAGAGGGTTATCCACCAACCAATGGCGCCAAACCTGCCGTACTCATTGCCGCGAAAACAAATCCATCCGACACCTCCGTGGCCGGATGTATATTGCGCGCATGTCGCTCTTCCATCCACCCGAAGGCTTCCCGCCGCATCTTGTCGCCTTCTGGCCGCTCGTCTGGGTCCAGCTCCGGCTGCTCGGCGCAGCGGTGCGGGCCACCTATGGGAAGGACGCGACCTATCGCTGGAGCATCACCCCGAACGGGCGCGTCTTCCTGACCTGCATTCACTTCAGGCTGTAGGACAAGGCAGCGCGTGAGTGGCTGATACCGCGCGCGTATTTCACCGACCGCCTTGCCGCGGTTTGCGATGGCCGGGCCTTTGCGCCCGCTTATGCGGCACGGTGCGCCGAGCCACATGATGTCGGGGGTGCGCCTGTCGCACGTCGCAGCACGCAAGCCTGCAACCTGAACCTGCCCCTGCCGGAAACCTGACGCGGGTTTTCTCCCTGAAAATTCAGTTCACCCACAAAGCGCCTTCACGGGCGTCGCAGGCTCTGGAAGCGTTACGGATCCAGGCGCACGGCACCTTGAGACGCGTTCCCGACATGGGCCGCATAGACCTTCAGGGCACGGCTCACCTTGCGGGGGCGCTCCTCGACGGGCTTCCAGGCCTTGTCGCCTCTGGCTTCCATCGCGGCGCGGCGGGACGCGATTTCCTCGTCCGTAAGTTTCGCATGGATCGTGCGGTTCGGGATGTCGATCTCGATGATGTCGCCTTCCTCGATCAGGCCGATCAGGCCGCCTTCCGCCGCCTCCGGACTGACATGGCCGATCGAAAGCCCTGACGTGCCGCCGGAGAAACGCCCGTCGGTGATCAGGGCGCAGGCCTTTCCGAGCTTCATCGATTTCAGGTACGAGGTCGGGTAGAGCATCTCCTGCATGCCGGGGCCGCCGCGCGGGCCTTCATGGCGGATGATGACCACATCGCCTGCCTTCACGCCCTTGTTCAGGATGCGCTTGCAGGCGTCTTCCTGGCTATCGCATACAACGGCCGGGCCGGAGAATTTGAGGATCGAGTCGTCGACGCCAGCGGTTTTCACCACGCAGCCTTGTTCCGCGAGATTGCCGAACAGGACAGCGAGGCCGCCATCCTGCGAGAAGGCATGCTCGGCAGAGCGGATGACGCCTTTCTCGCGGTCTGTGTCGAGTTCCTTGTAGCGGCGCGACTGGCTGAAGGCCTCGGTCGTGCGCACGCCGCCCGGCGCAGCCAGGAACAGCTCGTGTGCAGCCGGATCATTGGTGACGGTTATGTCCCATTTGGTGATCGCCTCGGCCAGCGTGTCGGAGTGGATGGTACGGACGGACGTGTCGAGCTTTCCGGCACGGTCGAGCTCACCCAGGATGCCGAAGATGCCCCCGGCGCGGTGGACGTCTTCCATGTGGACGTTGGCCACAGCCGGGGCGACCTTGCAGAGGCAGGGCGTCGAACGGCTGAGCCGGTCGATATCGTCCAGTGTGAAATCGACCTCGCCTTCGCGGGCGATGGCCAGAAGGTGGAGGATCGTATTGGTCGAGCCGCCCATGGCGATGTCGAGCGTCATCGCGTTTTCGAACGCGGCCTTGGTGGCGATGCCGCGGGCGGAAACGGATTTGTCGCCGTCTTCATAATAGAGCTTGGTCAGCTCCACGATGCGCTGGCCAGCGCGGCGGAAGAGGGCCTCCCGGTCGGCGTGGGTGGCTAGCGTCGAGCCATTGCCCGGCAGGCCGAGGCCTAGGGCTTCGGCGAGGCAGTTCATGGAGTTTGCGGTGAACATGCCGGAGCAGGAGCCGCAGGTCGGGCAGGCATTCTGTTCGAACTCGGCGACTTCTTCGTCGGTCCGGTCGGGGTTCGCCGCTTCGATCATGGCGTCGATCAGGTCGACCGCGCGCAGTTCGCCGTCGATATTGACCTTGCCGGCCTCCATCGGGCCGCCGGAAATGAAGACGACCGGAATATCGAGGCGCAGCGCCGCCATCATCATGCCGGGCGTGATCTTGTCGCAATTGGAGATGCAGACCATCGCATCGGCACAGTGGGCGTTTACCATGTACTCGACACTGTCGGCGATCACTTCGCGGCTCGGCAGGGAATACAGCATGCCGTCATGGCCCATCGCGATGCCGTCATCGACCGCGATCGTGTTGAATTCCTTGGCCACGCCGCCCGCCGCGACGATCTCGCTGGCGACCATCTGGCCGAGGTCTTTCAGGTGCACGTGGCCGGGCACGAACTGGGTAAAGGAGTTCACCACCGCGATAATCGGCTTTCCGAAATCGCTGTCCTTCATGCCTGTCGCGCGCCAAAGGCCGCGGGCGCCGGCCATGTTGCGGCCATGGGTGGAAGTGCGGGAACGGTAGAGAATTGCCACTTTGTGCCTCTTTTACGGTGTTCGGCAGGGGATTACCTGCCGGGCGGGCGATTATCAATCATGACGAAGGGGGAACGGCCAGCCCCCATCTGTTGCCGGGTCTGCTGGCAGGGCTACTGCGCGGCGGCCCTGGCCGCAGGCTGTACCGGGCCGAGGCAGCGTATTCCGGCAATCACTGGCGCGAGCCGCGCATGAGCGGCCTGATAGGCGTCCGCACCCACGGTGGGAATGTAGCGGGACTGGATCTCGTTCAGGTACCGCTCGTCCCCGTCGGCGCAGATACAGGCCACGCGGGCCGGTTTGTCCTGCCTGGCGAGCCAGTCCAGTGCACCGAGAATGACACCGGTGCTGGACAGGCCAACCTTGGAGAGCTCGTGCTCGTGCAGCAGGTTGAAGGCCGCAATGGTTGCAGCCTCGTCCATCCGGATCATGCCGGGATCGGGTTTCATGCCCGCAAAGGAGGAGCGCCGCTGGCTGCCGAAGGCGGGGATCTTCAGCTTGTCTGTGCAGCCCGACGGAGCATCGAGGAAGGCGCAGGAGCTTTCCGGTTCCACGAGGCAAAGCTGTGTCTGGCCCGGATGGGCTTTCAGATAGTCGGCAAAGCCGCGCGACGTGCCGCCAGAAGACGAGGTCATGAATACCGCGTCGAATGGCCCGTCCGCAAACAGTTCCGGCGCCGTCCAGTTCTGGTGCGAGGCCGGGTTAAGCGGATTTGAATACTGGTCGAGGAAAACCGAGCCTTCCTGCTCAGCAATCTCACCGGCCACGCGCATGCGGGCGGCATTGGAGGTTTCGCCGGGCCTCGGTTCGGCAATCACCAATTTGGCGCCAGCGCCTTCGATCTGGGCGGCATTATGCGCACTGATCGATGCGGACGACACGATGGTTGCATCTATGCCCAGCCGCTGGCAGATACAGGCCAGCGCATTGCCGTAATTGCCGGAGGAAGCATCCACCACGGATTTGACCGGGCCGATCTTCTCGATCGTTCTCGACAGGATGTACCACGCTACGCGGTCCTTGACCGAGCCGAACTCGTTGCAGCGCTCCTCTTTCACCAGCAATTCATGGGTCAGATTGCCAATTTTGACCTGGTAGGCGGTCAGGGGCGTGTGGCCGATTTTGAAGGGACAGCTGGCGACGGCGGTAGAAAATGGCATGAGCCTGCCTCGGTCTGCGTTACGCAATGCAACATAGCTAGCAGGCCGAATCGCTCACGCAAATGTGACAACTGCGTCTGGCAACATTGCAAATTAGTATGCCTTTCAGCGCAGCAACCTCGCTTCAGAACCAGACAGCCTAGTGGGCATCGGCCCAGTTTGCGGCGGCGCGGGCGTCCACTTCCAGCGGAACTGACAGGTCCATGGCGGGGCTGGCGGCCGACTGCATGGTCTCTTTGGCGACCTTGATCAGTTTTTCGGCTTCCTTCTCAGGACACTCGAAGACGAGTTCGTCGTGCACCTGCAGCAGCATGCGGGCTTTCAGCTTTGCCTTGGCCAGCGCTTCCGGCATCCGGATCATGGCGCGCTTGATGATGTCGGCGGCAGACCCCTGGATCGGCGCATTGATGGCCTGACGCTCGGCGAATGCCTTTTGTGGGCCTTTCGACTTGATCCCGGCGAGGTGCACTTTCCGGCCGAAGGCCGTCTGAACGTAGCCGTGCTCCTTCGCAAAGGCCTTGGTTTCGTCCATATAGGCGCGGATGCCGGGGAAGCGTTTGAAATAGGTCTTGATGTATTCCGAGGCTTCCGATTGCGGGATGCCCAACTGGCGGGCGAGACCGAAGCCGGAAATGCCGTAGATGATGCCGAAATTGATCGCTTTGGCCTGGCGGCGCACCATCGGATCCATGTCTTCGATGGGCACGCCGAACATTTCGCTCGCCGTCATGGCGTGAATGTCGAGACCTTCCTTGAAGGCGGTTTTCAGGGCATCGATGTCGGCCATGTGGGCCAGTACGCGCAGCTCGATCTGGCTGTAGTCCGCGCTGACGAGCACGTTGCCTTCATCGGCAATGAAGGCTTCGCGGATCTTGCGGCCTTCTTCTGTCCGCACCGGGATGTTCTGAAGGTTCGGATCGGATGAGGAGAGGCGCCCGGTCTGCGCCACCGCCATGGAAAAGCTGGTATGGACCCGGCCGGTTTCCTTGTTGATCGCGGCCTGCAGGGCCTCGGTATAGGTCGATCGCAGCTTCGAGAGGGTCCGCCAATCGACGATGGTGCGGGGCAGGTCATGGCCTTCAGCAGCGAGGCCTTCGAGCACGTCCGCGTCGGTCACCCAGGCGCCGGTCTTCGTTTTCTTGCCGCCTTCGATGCCCATCTTGTCAAACAGGATTTCGCCAAGCTGTTTGGGGCTGCCAATATTGAACTGCTCGCCGGCCTGCTCGTAGGCTTCGGCTTCCAGCGCGGCCATGCGTTGGGAGAAGTCGGCGGACAAGCGCGAGAGTTTGTCCCGGTCGACCTTGATGCCCTCGCGCTCCATGGCGGCAAGCACCGGCACCAGCGGGCGTTCCTCGGTCTCGTAGACCGTGGTGACTTTCTCCGTGTGCAGAAGTGGCTTGAATGTCTGCCACAGGCGTAGCGTGACGTCGGCGTCTTCAGCGGCGTATTCGGTGGCCTTGTCCAGCGCGACACGGTCGAAGGTGACCTGGGATTTTCCGGTGCCGGCCACGTCCTTGTAGGAGAGCGGCGTGTGGCCGAGATATTTCTCCGACAACATATCCATGCCGTGGCTGTGCTTGCCGGCATTCAGCACATAGGACAGCAGCATCGTATCGTCGATCGGCGCGACCTGGATGCCGTGCTGGGCGAAGATGTTCAGGTCATACTTGATGTTCTGGCCGATCTTCAGGATAGCGTCGTTTTCCAACATCGGCTTCAGCGCCTTGATGGCATCCTTCATCCGGATCTGCCGCGGCGGGTCCGCACCGAACATGTCGCCATCGCTTGCATCGTTGGGATCGATATGCGCCAGCGGGATGTAGCAGGCTTCGTTCGGAGCGAGCGCTAGCGACACGCCGACAAGGTTCGCCGTGACAGAGTCGAGGCTGTCAGTTTCCGTGTCGACGGCGACATAGCCCTGCTTCGTTGCGCGGGCGACCCAGTCTTCGAGGTCCTTGAAGTCACGGACGCAGGCATATTTGGTCCGGTCGATCGGATCTTCTGCAGGCGTAGCAGCTTCCAGCGCGCCTTCCTTTTCCATCATCTCGCGCACACGGCGGGTGATGGTCTTGAATTCCATTTCCTCCAGGAAGCCGAGCAGTGTTTCCGGTTCCGGATCCTGAACGGCGAGATCTTCCAGCTTCACCTCCAGCGGCACGTCATCCTTCAGGGTGACGAGGTCTCGCGAGAGCCGGATCTGGTCAGCGAAATTGATCAGCGTTTCGCGGCGTTTCGGTTGCTTGATCTCCTCGGCGCGGGCGAGCAGCGTGTCGAGATCGCCATACTCGCTGAGCAGCGTCGCCGCCGTTTTCACGCCGATGCCGGGGGCGCCCGGCACATTGTCCACGCTGTCGCCGGCCAGCGACTGGACATCGACCACTTTATCCGGGCCGACGCCGAACTTCTCGAACACTTCGTCCCGGCCCATCGTCTTGTTCTTCATCGTGTCGAGCATGACGATCTTGTCGGTGACGAGCTGCATCAGATCCTTGTCGGAGGAGACGATGGTGACGCGCGCGCCTTTCGCCTCGGCCTGGCGGGCATAGGTCGCAATCAAATCGTCGGCCTCGAAGCCATCCATCTCGATGGCATGGGCGGCGAAGGCTTCGGCGGCGCGGCGCACCAGCGGGAATTGCGGGCGCAGCTCTTCCGGAGGCTCGTCACGGTTTGCCTTGTACTGGTCGTACAGTTCGTTCCGGAATGTGTGCGCCGAGGCGTCGAAAATGCAGGCGAAGTGCGTCGGCCGCTCATCGCCCTTCAGGTCTTCCAGCAGCTTGAACAGCATGTTGCAAAATCCGCTGACTGCACCGATGGGCAGGCCATCTGACGAGCGTGTCAGCGGTGGCAATGCGTGGAACGCCCGGAAAATGTAGGCGCTGGCATCGACCAGGTAGAGGTGGCTGTCCTTGGTGACGGGGGCGGTGGCCATAAGCGAGAATCCTTCGTTCCCGTTGGTTTAGCCGCCAGAGAAGGGCGCGTCACCCGCCCGTAATCCGGGGGACGATTCTGCTTGTGGATTAAATGACCCAAGGTAAGCTTTGCCGCAATGAACGTCGGGGAGGGCAAATCATGAGCGATACGACAATCAAAACGCCATGGCACCTTTGGGCCGTGGGCGGGATCAGCCTGCTGTGGAACGCATTTGGCTGTTACGATTTTACCATGACGGCGACCAACAATGCCGCCTATCTTGAGCCATATCCGCAGGAACTCAGGGACTATTGGCTGAACATGCCAACCTGGACCTGGATCATCTGGGCGATAGGGGTGTTCGGTGGCTTGCTGGGCAGTCTTGCGCTGCTGCTGCGTCTCAAGTTGGCCTATCCGCTGTTCGCCGCTTCGTTCCTGGGCGCCTTGGTCAGCATGGGGCGGAGTTACCTCGACAAGGATGCCCCCACCGTGGAAGGCATGGCGGTCATGAGCCTCGTCATTCTGGCGATCGCATTGATACTCGCCCTGTACGCCCGCTGGTTGTCGCGCCGGGAAGTCTTGCGCTGATGGCAGAAGGCTCTAGCCTCCCGGCAAAAGGGAGAAGCACATGAGCGAGATGAACCAGACATGGGTGCTGCGCCAGCGGCCGGTGGGCGATATCAAGGAAGGCGATCTCGAACTCGTCGAGACGCCGCTTGAGCCCCTGAAGGACGGCGAGATCCGGGCGAAGACGGTCTACCTCTCGCTGGACCCGACCAATCGCATCTGGATGAGCGATGTCGACGCTTACCTGCCACCCGTCGGAATCGGCGATGCCATGCGGGGCGGCGGCCTCGCCGTCGTCGTGGAAAGCAAGCATGACGGCTTCCAGCAGGGCGATGTCGTGAACACCGGCCTCGGCACATGGACGATGTATCCGACGCTGCAGGGTGAAGGCCTCGCCAAGCTGCCCATCCTGCCCGGCGTACCGCTGACGGCTTATATGGGACCGCTCGGCGCGACCGGCATGACGGCCTATTTCGGCCTAATGGATATCGGCAAGCCGAAAGCGGGCGAGACCGTTGTGGTCTCCGCTGCGGCGGGTGCCGTTGGCTCGATGGTGGGGCAAATCGCGAAGATCCAGGGCTGCCGCGCCGTCGGCATCGCGGGCAGCGACGACAAGTGCAAATGGCTAACGGAAACGGCCGGCTTCGATGCGGCCATCAATTACAAGACCGAAGATGTCGGTGCCGCGTTGGACAAGCATTGCCCGGACGGTGTCGACATCAATTTCGAGAATGTCGGTGGGCAGATTATGGATGAGGTGATCGCGCGCCTGAATGACTTCTCCCGCATGCCACTCTGCGGCCTGATCAGCACTTACAATGCGACCGGCCCTGTACCGGGGCCGTACAATTTCTCGAATCTTCTGATGCGGCGGACGCTCATGAAGGGCTTCATCGTGATCGACTACTTCCCGCGCTTCCCGGAAGGCATCCAGCAAATGGCCCAGTGGCTGATGGAAGGGAAACTGAAGTTCGAGACGGATGTGGTCAAAGGGTTCGAGAATGCCCCGTCCAGCCTGTCACGGCTCTTCGAAGGCAAGAACCTCGGTAAACTCGTCGTTGAATGTAGTCCGCCGCCCGCTTGATCGATTTGCTGTTCATCCCTCATTCAATTACACTGCTTTGTTATTGCTGGTGAATTGGCTGGAGGGGTGACATGACGCATTCAAGGCGGCTGAAACTGGCCGGGGCGGTCCTGGCCGGAACCGGATTAATGCTGCTTGGCGGCTGCACAAGCGAAGACATGGCTATGTTCGCTGACGCGATGGCCGAGGCTTCTGAGGAGATGTCCGTCACGCTGACATCCGTGCCCAGCTATGGCTGCGATTACAATATCGACGGTTACCTGGTCTGCGACGACACCGGAGACGGGTTCGCAGACCGGTATGGCGATTCCTATGATGTCGCCCCGGTTGCCTACGTGCCGGTAACGCCGCCTGTGCGGGTCAATGGTTACGGCGAGGCCTATCAGTATGATGGCGGCTGCGACTGCTGGCTGCGGGAACCGTCACTGGATGAAGCCCCGCCGCGGCATGGACATCACGACTAGAGCACAGCGGGCGCAATCCAGAAGCCAACGATCGTGATGATCACGACGCCCATCAGATTGATGCGGAAACCCTGCTTGATCATTTCGCTGATCGGCACTCTGCCGGTTGCGTAAATCACAGCGTTTGGCGCCGTCGCGACTGGCAGCATGAAGGCACAGCTGGCCGCAACAGCGGCAGGCGCGAACAGGGATTGTGGCGCGGCGCCGACGGCCACGGCAAGTGATCCGATGATCGGCGACAGGGTCGTCATGGTCGCGACGTTCGATGTCACTTCCGTCAGGAAGATCACCAGCAGCACCATGATCGCCACAATCATGAGCGGCGGGAAGATACTCAGCATCTGCATCTGCGTGCCGATCCAGTCCGACAGTCCGGTCGCGTGCATCGCCTTGCCAAGCGAGATGCCCCCGCCAAACAGGATGATCACGCCCCAGGGCAGTTTGACCGCTTCTTCCCAGGTCATCAGCGCGCGGCGTTCCTCGCCACCTGCGGGCACGAGGAAGACGAGCACGGCGCCGAACAGGGCGATCATCATGTCCGTCTGCCCGCCATAGGCTTCCAGCAGGGGATAGCCCATGGAGGTAAGCAGCTTGGTCACTGGCAGACGCAGCACCCACATCGAGGCGATGATTCCGAACACGATGGCGATCCGCTGCTCAGGCGTTTTGATCGGGCCGAGTTCGAGCAGGTCTTGGTGCACGGAGGCGGCCATCGATTCCCCGTGCTTGTATTTCGGCAGCCCGCGCGTGACCGCCCACCAGGCGGCCGGCACCAGCAGCGCTGCGGTGGGGATGCCGAACGTCATCCATTGGCCAAAGCCGATGCCTTCGCCGGTCTCTTCCTGAAGCCATTTCAAGGCGATCAGATTGGTCGGCGTTCCGATGGGGGTGGCCACGCCGCCAATGGAAGCGGAATAACAGACACCGAGCAGGATGGCGGTGGTAAACTTGCCTTCCTTGTCCTGCAGGGCGGCCGCCGCCGAAATCGCAATCGGCACCATCATCAGCGAGGTCGCTGTGTTGGAAATCCACATGGACAGAACGGCGGTCGCCAGCATGAAGCCGAAGATCAGCGCCTTGGGCGATGTGCCGACGCGGTCGACGATGTTGAGGGCGATCCGCTTGTGCAGGTGCCAGCGCTCAACCCCCAGCGCGATCACGAAGCCGCCCAGCAGGAGGAGAACGATCGGATCCATGTAGCTGCTGCTGATCGCTCGGGGCGACAGCGCCGCTACGCCGATCGCGTCGGCATGTTCGCCATGACCGATGATCGCTGCGCCAAAGGGCAGGACGATCAGCGGGAGCAAAGAGGTCGCCGGGATCGGGATCGCCTCGGTGGCCCACCAGGTTGCCATCAGGACCAACAGACAGCCTGTCAGCCAGGCAGGCCAGGACAAACCGGCAGGCGGTCCCAAGATGAGCATGAGCGCCGGAAGAACAATCCCGAGGATGAGGCCGATCGTCCGGTGGGAGAGCGTCATGCAGGGCCTTTCATGGCGGCGAAAGCGGAGTCGAGCTCCGCCTTGAGGTCTGAGACGGCCTCCAGGCCGACATGGATACGAAGCAGCGGGCCGGCTCGGGATGCGGTCCAGCTGTCCTTGGAACGGGTCAGCTGGTGGTCACACGGAATGAGCAGGCTTTCATAGCCACCCCAAGAAAAACCCATGCCAAACAAGTGCAAAGCGCCCAGAAAACGGTCCATTCCGCCTTCGGGGATGGCATCCAGCACGACGCCGAACAGGCCGCTGGAGCCTGTGAAGTCCCGTTTCCACAAGGCGTGGTCCGGGCTGGAGGGCAGGGCCGGGTGCAGCACGTCGGACACTTCCGGCCGGTCTGCCAGCCAGTTTGCGAGTTCCAGTGCGCCCGCCTCATGCGCCCTGAGGCGTGTGTGCAGGGTGCGCATGCCGCGCAGGCAGACATAGGCCTCATCTGCGCTGAGGCTGATGCCAAAATCCTCGGACGCCATGGCAATGCGATTGTAAAGCCGGCTGTCCGATGTGATCACGGCGCCGCCGAAGCCATCTGCGTGGCCCACAATGTATTTGGTCATCGCCTGCACGACGATGTCGGCGCCGAGGTCCAGCGGCTTCAGGAAATAGCCAGCGCCCCACGTGTTGTCGGCGATTGTGGTTACGCCACGTTCGCGCGCCACCGCGGTGATCTCCGGAATATCGGTAACTTCAAAGGTCAGGGAACCGGGCGATTCGATAAAGATCGCCTGCGTCTCCGGACGGATCATGTCGGCAATCCCCGTCCCGATCCGCGGATCGTACCGCGTGGCGGAGACGCCCATATATTTCAGACGCCGTTCGCAGAAACGTGCGGTCGGGCCGTAGGCGCTATCTGGGAACAGGATGTGTCCGCCGGTCTCCACGCAGGAGGCGATGGCGAGGGCGCAGGCCTGCAGGCCGTTCGCGGTGAGGCGTACATGGCTGCCGCCTTCCAGTTCAGAGAGCGCTGCTTCCAGTTCGCGATGAACGCCAAGACCCATCCGGCCGTAACCGGGCTTTGTCTCGTAGAGCGCCTTTTCCGTTTTGAACAGGACCGTGGAGGCGCGCTCCACGGGCGGGTTCACGGTGACGCTGCCAAGCCGCTCGCCGCGCGTGTGGATGATCCGCGTTTCCGGCCGTTTCATGCCGCGCCTGTTGCCACCGGGCGGGACGGGTCGGACGCCCACTCGGTCCAGGATCCGTCGTAAACCGCCACGTCCCAGTTGCCGAGCCGGGCATAGCCGAGCGCGAGGATGGCGGCGGTCACGCCGGAACCGCATGTCGTGATGGTTGGTGCCTTATGGTTCGACAGCAAGCCTTGCAGTTCGCTGACCGATTTGAACGTACCGTCCGGATTGATCAGATTGCTGGATGGCACGCATGTGCTGCCCGGAATGTGTCCGGAAGGGAGGCCTTCGCGCGGCTCTGGCGCCTCAGCGGTAAACCGGCCGACGGCCCGCGCGTCGACAATCGCGTGGGAGCCCGTTTCAGAAGCAGCAGCCACCTGCTCGGCGTCTTTGACCAGATCGCTGCGGACGCGGGCGGTGAAGTGGCGTTCCACGGCCACCGGCGGCATGTCTTCCAGCTCGCCACCTTCGGCTTTCCATGCTGCCAGGCCGCCATCCAGCACTTTCACATCATTGTGCCCCATGACGCGCAGCATCCACCAGACACGCGCGGCAGCGCAGTAATTGTTGTTGTCATAAACGATCACGCGATTGCCGTCGCCGATGCCCAGCTTGCGAACACGGGACGAGAACATGATCGGATCGGGCAGCATGTGCGGCAGGTCGGTTCCGCCGGCCTTGATGGCATCGATATCGAAATGGACGGCGCCAGGAATATGGGCTTCGGCCCAGTCTTCGCGGCCGGTTTTCTCTGCCTTGAGGAAAGGGGCGTAGTAAGTTGCGTCAACGACGCGAATGTCGGGCGCCGAGATATTCTGTTTCAGCCAGCTTGCAGTGACGAGAGGGTCGCCCGTTTCCATTCCTTACCCTTTGATCCATGGCGGAACCGGCAAATCTTTCGACCGCAGGAATTCCGGATTGAATAGTTTCGACTGATAGCGATTGCCGTAGTCGCAGAGTATCGTAACGATCGTGTGGCCGGGGCCAAGATCCTTCGCCATTTTTACTGCGCCGGCAATGTTGATGCCCGAAGACCCGCCAAGGCAGAGCCCCTCATGCTGGACGAGGTCGAACAGCACGTTCAGCGCTTCGGTATCCGTGCAGCGATAGGCGCGGTCCACCACGATGTCTTCCAGGTTGGCGGTGATCCGGCCCTGTCCGATGCCCTCGGTGATCGAGGTGCCTTCGGACTTCAGGACGCCATTGGTAAAATACTCGTACATCGCCGCGCCGCCGGGATCGGCGAGACCGATCTGGACTGACTCGCGCTTTTCCTTGAGGGCCATCGAAATGCCGCCCAGCGTGCCGCCAGAGCCCACGGCACAGATGAATGCATCGAGTTTGCCGTCGGTCTGGGTCCAGATCTCCTGGCCCGTTGTTTCATAGTGGGCTTTGCGGTTCGAGACATTGTCGAACTGGTTGGCCCAGATCGCCCCGTTGGGCTCGCTCTTGGCGAGGTCTTCCGCCAGACGGCGGGAATAGTGCTGATAGTTGTTCGGATTTGCGTAGGGCACCGCGTCCACTTCGATCAGCTCAGCGCCGAGCAGGCGAATGGCGTCCTTCTTTTCCTGGCTTTGCGTGCGCGGCATCACGATCACCACACGGTAGCCGAGGGCTGCACCGACGAGGGCCAGGCCGATTCCGGTATTGCCTGCCGTGCCTTCCACGATGGTGCCACCGGGTTTCAGGTCTCCGGCGGCTTCGGCGTCGCGGACGATGCCAAGCGCCGGACGGTCCTTCACCGACTGGCCAGGGTTCAGGAATTCACATTTGCCAAGGATCTCGCAGCCTGTTTCGTCAGAGACCTTGTTCAGGCGGAGGAGCGGTGTGTTTCCGATAAGCTCGATAACGGATCGGTAGGTTTGCATGCGTGCGGTATCCAGGTCGGTTTCCGGGGTGAGCCCGGAAGCTAGGGTGCCCGGCGTGGCAGGACAACCGTCGCAGGCCGGGCTTCCCCTAAACTGATCCATCATCTGACCTGTTGCGTAAACAGGATATGCGAACCTTTACTGGTGGAATCCTGGCGATAGCCTTTGGTCTGGGCCTGACTGCGGCAGGGCCGGCGGCAGCGGACAATGTGCCGGCTGAGAACGGCTTTGTCTGGACGCCGGGGGATGGAGATATCATCCGGTTTGATGTCCGGCGGCAGGGGAAGCCGTTCGGCACACATGAGGTCCGGTTCGACGTTCTGCCCGACGGGACTATCGAAGCATATACGAATGTGAAGCTGCGTGCGGGCTTCGGCCCGATCCCGCTCTACCGCTATGATCTGCAGGCCACCGAGCGGTGGCAGGATGGCCGTCTCATCGGCCTGGAGGGCGAGGTCTACAAGGACGGCAAGGAAGGCTCCGTGACGGCGCAGGCGGACGGCGATGGCATCGACGTAGACGGCACGGGTTTTGATGGAACGGCGCCCGCCGGCATCGTTCCGGCGAGCCACTGGAACATCGCCCAGACGCAGGCAAGCGTGCTGCTGTCGTCCGAAAACGGCCAGCTGATCGATGTTTCAGTCCGTCCTGAAGGACGTGAAATGCTGGAAATCGCGGGTGAGACGGTCGAAGCGAATAAATTTCTTCTCGATTCCGATATCGACGTGACGCTCTGGTATGATGATGCCGGGCGATGGCTGAAACTGTCGTTTTCAGCACGCGGCCAGGATATCGACTATGTTCTCGATACGCCTTACTGGCGCGATGAAGGATAGCGAAACTGGCGCTGGAGAGCGCAGATAGATTAAATTTCATCGATCCGGCTTCCTCCCCGTTCACTCGTATTTTGTAGAAATGATTCCACCCGAGGTCTCCCGGTGGGATGGGGATTCGGGCGACATCCGGCCAGCCGGATCATGTGATGGGGATCATGCGTTGACCGGATTTTTGAAGAGCATTGCTGTTCCTGAAAAGCATGCAGGCAGCCTGCGTGTACGGCAGCTGGATATGGTGCGCCGGATCACGTTCGTGATGATCCTGGCGAACCTGCTGAATGCCGGCATTGTGATGTTCTGCTTCCTTGGGACGGCCTCCAGCGATTTTCTGTACATCTGGGGCGCAGCCATTCTGGTATCGAGCACCGTTTCGGTTGGGACGCAGTTCTTCAACCCCCGCAACATGGATCCGATGGATGGGCGCTCGCAAACCGCGCTCGACAATTTCACGCGGGGCGCATTGCTGAACGGTATGCTGTGGGGCGTTGTGCCCTTCATCGTGATGCATGCCGCGGCCCCGCAGGGACAGATGATCCTCGGTGTGATCATGGCCGGCATGATGTTCGCCGGCACCTTCCTGATGGCGCGGACACCCGCGGCGGCCATTTCGTTCCTGCTGCCGGTCGGTGCGGGCGTCGTCGCCGCCATGCAGTTTCAGAACGACCAGACCTACCAGTTCATTGCGGTGCTTACGCTTGCGTATGTTGTTGCGCTCGTCCTGGCGGTGAGCTGGTCCTACAAACAGTTTGTCGAGCAACATCTTAGCGAATGCGCCGTGAAGGAGCAGTCCCAGCTGATTGGCCTGTTGCTGCGCGATTTCGAAGAGAGCACGTCAGACTGGTTGTGGCAGACCAATATCGACGGAGACCTGCAGGACATCCCGCTCGTCTTTGAGGGGGCGAAGGAAGCCGACAGCGTCATGCGCAAGGGCGAACCCTTGCTGGACCTTTTCGTGCCGGATGAAGCGCACCATGTGTTGAAAACCAGCTTGATGCGCCGTCAGGGTTTCCGCGATCTGGCGCTTCAGGTGAAGACACCGGAAGGCGGTCATGAGCGCTGGTGGTCTGTCACCGGTAAACCGATTTTCGAGGCCGGCAAATTCCGCGGTTTCCGCGGTGTTGCGACCGACATCACCCAGTCGAAAGAGATCGAAGACCGCATTGCCTACATGGCGCACTATGATGGCCTGACAGGCCTGCCCAACCGTATCACGATGCAGGAGCATCTGGAGAAAGCGGCCCGCCTTGCTGTGCATCCGAAGACCAACCGTGCGCTGGTCTGGCTGGATCTCGACAATTTCAAATGGGTCAACGACACGCTCGGCCACCCGGCGGGGGATGAGTTGCTGCGTCAGGTTTCGGGCCGCCTGACCGGCGCCTGCAATGACGAGGATGTTGTGTCCCGGATCAGCGGCGATGAGTTTGCCCTCATCATCGAACGCCCGGATCGGGAGAAGCTTGAAGACTTCCTCGACCATTTGGTGGAGCTCCTGTCCGAGCCTTACGACATCTGGGGGTCCACGGCGAACTGTTCGGCGTCAATCGGTGTGCGCCTGTTCGATAGCTTCACCCAGGATGTTCGGGTCCTGCTGAAGCATGCCGACCTTGCGCTTTATCAGGCCAAGAAACTGGGCAAGGGCAATTGGTGCATGTTCACCGAGGAGCTCGATGAGCGGGCCCGGGCGCGCCAGCAGATCGAGACGGACCTTCACCGGGCGCTGGACAATCATGAACTGCGCGTTTTCTTCCAGCCGGTTGTCGATGCCGCAACCATGGACGTCACCGGTTTCGAGACCCTGCTTCGCTGGGAGCACCCGAAACGCGGCCTCGTCTATCCCGGAGAGTTCATTGAACATGCGGAAGACATCGGTCTCATCACGCGGATCGGCGACTGGGTCATCCGCGCGGCCATGGCCGAGGCTCGCCGCTTGCCGGACCATATAGGTATCTCGGTGAATATCTCGCCGCTTCAGATCCATTCGCAGAGCCTTGTGCCGACGATCATGCAGGCCATCGCGGCGAACAATATCGCGCCGGAGCGTCTGGAGCTGGAAATCACCGAAAGCGTGCTGATGTCGGACACCGAGTTCACACTCCAGCGCCTGCACCAGATCAAGTCGATCGGTGTACGAATCGCGCTTGATGATTTCGGCACAGGATTCTCATCGCTGAGCTATCTGCGCAGCTTCCCGTTCGACAAGATCAAGATCGACAAGAGCTTCGTGTCTGATCTGGAGAGCCGCGCTGACAACCGCGCCATCGCAATTGCGACGCTGGAGCTTGCCCGCTCGCTGGGCATGAGCTGTACAGCCGAAGGCGTCGAGACGGGGTTCCAGTCGGACTTCCTGCGCGAGAATGGCTGCGACAATCTTCAGGGCTTCTTCGTCAGCCGGGCCCAGCCGCTGGACAAGCTGAGTCACCTGATCGAGCTGAAAGAGGTGCCGGACGCAGACTCAACACCTGCGCCCCGGCCGAAGCTTCGCATCGTGGAGCCGGACGAAACACCCGCCCGCGCCGCGAAGGTTTCCTGATTATTCGTCCGGCTTGTCTTCGGTCTTCTTCTTCCCGAACAGAAGATTGCCGATGGCTTCCTTGGCGGCTTTTTCTGCCAGGTCTTCAGGGCTTTCCTGTTCGGCCGGCGGTGCCGCGTCCTGATCGGTGGGCGCCGCTGCAGGCTGGCTGGAACCGCTCGATGCACCAAGAATGTCCGCCAGCGGTTTGACGCCGCTGCTGCCCGACTTTCCGGTGAGGCCTTCCAGAAGCTGGCCGGTCAGGTCCTGTTTCAATTGGTTAGTCACGCCCGACAGGTCAGGGGTCACTTTCGGCTTGGTCCAGCTGCCGGACAATCGGATCGGTACTGGGATGCCGTTCAGCTGAACGACGCTGCCGGAGCCCTCGCCTTTCTTGTCGATGCTGGTTGCGAGGCGCAGGTCCAGCGTCTGTCCGCCGAGATTGATGTTGCCGGTGCCATCAATGCCCAGCACGGGGCTGAGGAGTTTCATCAGATCGACATTCGCCACGCCATTCTTGACCGACAGGACCGTGTCGAAGCTGGAGAAGTCCGTCTCCGCTTCCGGTGAAAGGGCGGACGCGAAATCGAGGCTCTGCAGCTGGCCGGAAGAGAGCGCCTGCAACAGAGAGTCCTTGCTGCGGACCAGCTGCGCCACGTTCAGGCCCTTGATGGCGCCTTCGTTCAGCTTGGTGCTGAGCTCACCATTCAAGCCCTTCATGATCTCGTCGATCGAAGTGCCGGTGGATGTGGCCGAGACGGCGAACGTGCCGGTACCCGTCAGCTTGTCGAACCCGGCGAGCGTGCCCAGCAGGGAAGAAACACCAACGCTGTCGCCCGTCATGTCCAGGGCGATGGCAGGTTTCGCTGCGGAGGCATCGAGGCTCATCTTGCCGCCCCAGCTGCCGCCGAAGGCATTGAAGGTGGGGAGGTCTGCGTTCAGTCTCCCGTTCCGAAGGACGGCGTTCACCGTCGCATCCGTCAGGACAACATTGCCGAGCGTCAGCGTGGTCGTCTTGATCTTCAGGTCCGCATCGACGGCTTTCAGGCCGGCAAGGTCCAGCGGCTCCTTGCTCCAGCCTTCCATTGGCTGTTGCGGTTTCTTCTCCTGGTCTTCCGCCGCGAGGAAGGGTGACAGGTCCAGCTCGCCCATGTCGAGGTCGCCCGACAGGTGCGGCTTGGTGCCCGACAGGTCCAGCCCGGCCGTGCCGGTGGCGCGGATTTCGTCGAGCGCGAAATGGAGGTTGGAGATAGCAAGTTTCTTGAACGATCCCGAAACTGCTCCCGCAGTCGAGAAGGATTTCAGCGTGTCGCCTTCCGGCATGTCCACATCCGCCGCTTTCAGGAGTGCGCGGAGTTCATCGCTGGAGGCGTCGAGTGTGCCGTTGAGGCTGCCGTCACCCGCGAGCGACGCATCACCCTTGTAGGAGGCGTTCAGCAGGGCACCGGAATGCGTGATGTCGAGTCCTTTCAGCGACAGGGCATCGGCCGGGCCGGTGACCTTGCCGGCAATGTTGACCTTTTCCAGCGCGTCTTCGGCTGGAACCTCGATCCCCATCTGCTTCAGCAGTTCGCCCGTGTTCGAAGCGGTGGCCTGAAGCTGGCCGTCCACGGCCGGGCTGTCCTCCAGCGCGATGGTACCCGTGAAGCCAAGGTCCAGCAGGTCGCTTTTCAGGTCGAGATCATCGAAATTGATTTTCAGCGCGTCGAACGGGCCGGAGACGCTGCCCTTCATGTTCCCGGCGCCGAGGGGGGCGATGTTTACTGGCAGTTCCACGGAGGCGAACTTCGCGACCTCAGCCAGGCTCGGCGCGTTCAGGCTGAAGGCGCCGTTCAGGGCAGGAGCATCGCCCAGCGTGACGGATCCGTCGAACATCCCGATTGCGAGCTTGGAATCGAATTTGGCACCTATGGTGGCCGGGGTGCCGGACTGCAGCTGCTCCGGCGTGTCGATGGTCAGATCGATGTCGAAGGCCTGGTCCTGGAAAATGCCGTCGGCCTTTGCTTTCAGCGGCTTGTCGAAGCCCTGCATGGAAGCATCGAGGTTCAGGTCCTTCAGGGCATATTCGGTGCCGGCAGCCCGGTCGGTATAGGTCAGCGAGGCGTTCTTCAGGCTCGCCTTGCCAATGCTCGCGCTGACACCGCCGTCGTCACCGGACGGAGCAGCTTCTTCTGTGGAATTTGTGCCGAAGTCCCAATTGGTTCGCCCGTCGGCCAGCTTCTCCAGCTGGACGTTCGCGTCGACGAATGAGAGCTCCTGCACTTCCACTCGGCGGGAGAGCAGCGGCATCCACTTCACGGAGCCGCGCAGCTCGCCGGCTTCGATCATGTTGGGCGCCGAGAAGCCTTCCGGGTTCGCCACAGTCACGCCGCCCACGCTGGCGGAGATTCGGGGAAAGACCGATACGGTGACATCGCCGGTCAGCGACACATCCCGGTTCAGGGCACCGGTCGCAGCCTTTTCGATCTGGGCCTTGTAGACCGCCTTCGGCACGAAAAACGGAACAGTCAGGGCTGCAACGAGGAGGAGGCCGAAAATACCGGCCAGAATAAGGATTGTGCGCTTCATTTCTGCTGCCTTGAAGTGTGTCTCGACATACTACATGGGCATTATGTCGGAGGAATGGCTGTTGAAAAAACGAAATAGCTGATTCCGCATGAAGTTCCCCGCTTGACCCACTCTTCGCCCGCGCATAAAGAGGCGGCTCGCCGCAACGCGGCCCGGAAAATGCGCGGGTGTAGCTCAGCTGGTTAGAGTGCCGGCCTGTCACGCCGGAGGTCGCGGGTTCGAGCCCCGTCACTCGCGCCATTTCTCTCGAAATGGTTTCCGTGTAAAGCATTGAAGTTAAACGA
>Ga0213833_1000158_pt1 | contig 113607 bp, 100 predicted proteins | sample SWATP21_FD_160575 | JGI IMG/M metagenome (GOLD analysis project Ga0213833, IMG submission 160575) | Coastal seawater microbial communities from Marineland, Florida, United States - SWA TP2 #1 | ecosystem: Environmental > Aquatic > Marine > Coastal | place: USA: Florida | collected 2016-08-14
CTGTCAAAATGGCGATGATTTGCTCCTCGCTAAATCGTTTACGTTTCATATCAGTTCTCCGTTTTGGTTAGTAAGTTAACAGAAAACTCTCTTTCCTACATGGGGTATTTTAGGGGAGCATTACCCCCCCATTTGTCAGACTATTTGGAAGAGATATTAAATCTTTTTAAGAAAATCATATATTCTTTATTGAAATAAATCATTTTCCTGTTAATGTGTGTCAAGAGCGGTATTTTTCAGGAGAAGTTGTCGTGAAAACAGTCGAAAACACACCGATCAATGAAAAATCATTAAGCGAGTTGAGATCGCGTATCATTGAAAAAATAGGTCACCCTCATATTAAACAAAAACAACACCTTCCCTTGAGGACCTCTGAAAATCTTATGGGGCGTTTAATGATGTCGGGTGATATCCATAAGAATCCCCGAGAGATATTAAAAGAAATGCGCCCTTGGGTGAGAGAGATTTTAACGGAAAATGAATTAGTTAAGATATATCGCCAGTATCTCTTACGTGGGAAATACTGGTTTAGGTGTAGAGAAGGGGAATCTTTAAAAGAATATTCAAAGGAGTTGCTAGATAAAATGAAGTCTCATCTTGAGGTACAGATGAGGGCGGATCTCTATAAACTGTTGGCGGCAATGGATGCTGTTTTTTTGATGCGACCCGCTGCTAAAAAGGACCCATTAAGACAGGATGTGCTGGATTTCTTGGCTAAGGAGGATCATGATGCTTCTCGTTTTTGTTTGTCAGATGGGGGAGAGACCTTCTCAAGATTAAACCTTGATATGGAAACATTGTCCAAGCATTATGATGAGTCTTGGCAGTTATATAGATACTATTCTGAAGAAAAGAGATCTGATCCTGAGTTTTTTATCAACCAGGTGTTGGTTTATGGAGGGGAGGGAGCATATCAAGCATTTTCTCATTGTTCCGATACGTTGAAGTCAGATAGACAGTTTATCAATCGGATTTTGGGGAGTCGTAAACCTAAGGCATGGAAAATATTTATATTCATGTCAAAAGAATTAAGAGGCGAACCTGCATTACTTCTGCATTTCTTGAAGGCTGATCGTGATGCATCCAAGTTGTGTCATTCATTTGAATTTTATTCAGAAGAGGAAGATTTGGCGGCTCAATGTGACACCTTGCTTCGAGGTCTGTCTGAGCTAGTGACTGCTGGCTATTCGTTGAAATGGTTGCAAGATTGTCTTACTGCTTTGGCTGAAAGAACTGGTGTGATTTTTGCTTGTAAACTATTTGAAGCATTTGGGCAACGCCCTAATATATGGCATGTGTTTAAATCGTTGTCTCGTTGTGTGCGGGCTAATGGAGATGTGCAAGCTGCAGCGAAAGCATGTTCAGGCTGTGATTCTAAGATAATAGATACGTGGGCTAAGAAAATGGTGCCCGTTGACATAGCACTCCTAAAAGAATCCAAGTATTGCGTAGATGATGTTGTTGAGATCTTGCTGACTCTTGAGCAGACAACAAAGCTATACACGTCTAAATATTCATCGGAGGCAGTAAGAAGCGATCCATTAGTCTTTCATGGTATGTTGAAACGTGGGTATAAAAATGTCTGGAGGGCATTTAGTGGGTTTTTGTTTGACCCCAGTCAACCAGAACATGTTGCGGTGTTTCAAGAGGTCATTAGGCATGCGAAGCAAAAGATTAGTCGTTCAGGATGGTTTAAAAAAATAGCAAAAGAGGCTAATCAACCATTGTGTTTAAATATACTTGAGGCAGCAAAAGAGGTTGCGAATGGTTGGACGCTGTGCAGGTTTTTTAGCCAGGATATGAGAAAAAACCCAGACGTGTTGGCAAAGCTAAAGACACTTCGAGGTTTTGATCAGGGTCTTTTTACAAAGTGGCAAGCCGAAAAAAGACCGAAGAAGAGAAGGTCTAAGCCCTCACTATTTTCTACGAAAAGAAGCACTGATCAGAAAAAAGAATACGAAGGTGAACACTCAAGCTTTCTTGGTGGCGGCATGAAATAAACAATCCGCTATCAGTATTTCAGCTGGCGGGTGTGCTCTTAGTGATGGGTTCTATTGGTGTCAGCGTACTAAAACACCTGGGCAGAAAACAGGTTTAGGAATAATGTTTTAATAGTTAGGGTATTTTCCCCCTATGTGCTCATTCTTTTATCATATATGTTCAAGAGGCGCACTCTTTGATTAAAGAGGTGTTTTGGGTGTTGGAGTGATGAGCATGACCAGGAAAGAATCTAAAGCATTAAGAGGTGTGAACCATACACAGTTACTGGAATTGATGAAAGTGACTCAAGAAAAAGCACAGGCATCACGCGGGAAAAAGATATCACTCTTGCTCGGTTTGACGGGTGATGGGAAAACAACAACGCTGTATAGAATTACAGGTGTGGACCTTGTAGAAGAAGCAGATGAGTTTGGCTTTGGATCGTGTGTCAGGGTGGCAGATCCAGCGCAAGAAATTCACGGGAAAATAGGCAATACCGAAGAATCCGAAACATTATTTCCGGATATCGCAGAAATACAGAATCTCACACTGTGTGATTTGCCAGGTTATGGTGATACCCGAGATGGATTAAATATTTCAAAGAAACTGTGTTCAGTAGCTGCCTTGCCACTGATTATAAAACAAGCTGATAGTATTAGTGGTCTTATCATATGCTGCAATGTGAGAAAAGTGTTTGGGAAAACGAAAGGGCATCAACTAAGAGAATTGTCTAGGGCGATTTCAGATACGATTGCAAGCAGAGAGATACTTTCTTTAGATAACATTCAATTTGTATTGACGCATGTGCCTAAAACAATGGATGTAGCTGGATTTAAAAAAAGTGTGGAACAAAAAATAAATGCAAAGAAAGAACTTATTCAGTTAAAAGTGGACTTATGCAACCAGTTGGTCAATGAGATGCCCTTGAAAAAGGGCGCTACTCCAGATGAGATTAAAGGCTTGATTGAGGGGATGGGTAATGATGGCTCTGACTTGGGGGGAAATGAGAATGTGCAAAGATTTTTAGTATGCTTAGAAGAAATAACAAGTCTATCGATGGAGCTTTTTACCTTAACTTTGATGAAAGAGAAAGATTGTTTTGTTGTTCGTGTTAAAGGAAGCGATGATACAGTTAGTCTCCGAGAAAAATTAACACAACTGCAATCTCAAGACCCCATTCCGAAAGAGTATTTTTCGTTTACATCATTGCCTAATTCAGAATTATCTCTGTGGAGAGAATTGATTGAGCAGGTTGTTGATAGATATTCTGCATTACTAGAGAAGCAGGAGCATTTAGATCAGGAAAAAAAGCTGCTCGCTACCATTAGAGACCTACAAGATGATTGGAAGAAGTTGTATCAAACAGCACAGGCTCATTTGAATTCAAAAGAACGCTTGGCCATATGTAAACAAGTTTTGATGGGCGCCCAGAACGAAATAACAAAAGCATTAGAAGACTCAATATCGCATAAGGAAAGAGAGATTGAGAGATTGCAACGAGTGCTACAACATATTGATACAGATGAACTGACGACGTATACACCTCAAAGTTTGGGGCCAAAAAAATTTGCTCTATGTAATCCAATACGCAGCAATATTATGGCTGCAATATCAGCTTCTGCTCATGCATCAGTTGCAGGGGTGCTTGGAACGGTGGCATGTCCTTTTGTGTTTCTTTATGGGGTTGCTAAGGTGTGTTACAAGTTGGGTTCAAGCGAGAGCATTTCGGAGATGGGTCAGAACGTACGCAAATTTTCTCCGTTACTGGCTCTAACATGGTCCACTAAAGTGAAACGTTATCGCCTGGAAAATTGTTTCCCGTGGGAGGCCCGATTTTCTTACAGTGGAGTTCCTTTTGAGGACTTTAAGTTAACTCCTCCAAGAAGAGAAGCTCATAGTTCGGTGTCAGAATTTACTGATGACAAAGTTTATTTTTGGGGCAATGCTATGAGTAACTCAGCTGAGGGTCTTTTGAAGGCGACCTGTTATAGATACAATGGCGGAGTACCTCCTGCTGTAGAATTAGAGCCTTCTATTGTTTTATTCGTTAAAAAAAGATTGCATCCAGATAACCAATATACAATCATATCTTCTAAAAGAAGAATACATTTACTGGAAATTGGTTTGACGAAGTATTGCAAAGATGAGCTTGCGAGATTGAAAAACAGATTTGACCGAGACAATTCGTTGCTAGAAGAAGGTGGCGAAGACAATTTAAGAATAGTGACTTCTCGTGGTCTTGATGCAGTGAATGAATCCATTGCTCGGCTTGGTTTGGTGGAGGATAAGGTTGAACAAGCTAAGGGACGAGTGACATCAGACATTGCCTCAATGGCAGCCCGACTTGGGTTAATGCGGTTTATGTTGTCTGTTGTTCCAGTGTCAGAAAGAATCAGGAGCACCCTTACGGAAGAAGAGGAGAACGTTGCGAAAGAAACAAGAAGTCGTTATGGATCAGGTGTCCAGCGACTCTTTGAAAGTTGGAATAAGACATCGTGTGATGGGGGGTCTAAAGCAAAAATCTTTGAGGAGCCACTAGTGTCGAACATCGAATGAGTTTAAATAGTTTTAATATATAGAAGAATTTCCTTTGACGAAGAAAGGCAGAGGGTTTCTCGAATAAATTCGAGGTTATGTTCCACCGTTTTGTGAGAGATGTTTAAGTAAGAAGCTATTTCTTTTGCTGTTAAGCCTTTGAGAGTATAAAACAAAATTTCTCTTCTCCGTGATGACAGTAAAACCAATTGTTTGGTTTTTAAGTTTACGAACAGTGTTTTATCAGAGAAGTGTGTCGCTGGCGAGAGAGCTTCCAAGGGAATTTCCATGGATCGCCCTTTGATACCGATCAGTTTGTTTCGGTGATAGAATGGGGACTTGCAACTGATGGCTAAACGCACGCTGCTTTTACCAAGGCCGCAGTATTCGATTTGAGATTGAGGGGACAAATTTTTGATGACTAGCTTATTGTTGGTTTCAAATTGATCGGCATAAGCTTCCCAGGGTGTTTGGTAGCCTGTTTTACCGATAAGTTCATCGATTGAGTTTAGTCCGATCCAATCCAATTGTGTTTGATTGCAACATAGCAGCACTCCTGTAGAGCTTACGACATAAAAACTACCCATGCTATTGAACATCGATTCTTGGAGTTGGTCTAACGCTTTACTCAAAGATAAATCGATCACTTGCGTCATGCTTATCTCCTTGCGATTACTATAACGTAATAGTTAACACAGAGAAGATATTTTTAACAGGTGGGAGAGACTATCGCCGAACCCACAGGGTCACAGGAGCCACCGCTTGCAAATGCCCAGCTGTTTTTTCAGCCCAATGGCCTGCACCTAAGTATAAGTCGAGGTGGTTGCCTCGGATGGCGCTGCCGGTGTCTTCAGCAACGACCAGTGATTCAGCTTGGGTAATGCCGGGGATGGCTGGGATGCTGATCAAGTCTCCGTAGTGCAAATGCTGAGGGTCAATCGCCACACTTTGTTTCGCTGTGAGTCCATGGCCACTGGCACCTGTGATTCGTGTTGGGCTCTGCCACCGAAAATAGATAAAGGCAGGGTTTTGATTGAGGATCGTATCACTCTCGCTGGGATGATCTGTCAAATACTGCCGAATGCTTTGCATGCTTACCGGTTTGGTGAGTCGGCCGCTGCGTTGCATGGCATGGCCAATGGCGACGTAGGGGTAACCGTTACGGCCAGCGTAAGCCACTTGCCGAAAGGACCCATCTGGGAACGTTAATAAGCCACTGCCTTGTATTTGTAAGAAAAAACGATCGACGCGGTTCATCCAAGCAAGAACAGGTCCTGGCTGTAAGCAGCGATGATGGTTGATGGCCGCCCGTGAGCAGGGTTTGGCTCCCTGCGGAGGATGACCGTAAACGGGTGTGTTAAGCGCGCGCGTGGCTTGCCGGCTTGCTTGATAGGTAGGTGTGTAGTAGCCAGTGATGAGGGTGGGCTGGAGGTGGCTTGGGCGCCAGTAACGATGCAGGAATTGTCGAGCGGCTTTCGCAGATTGGGGTCGATTGTGTCGGTAAGCACGACATGCTTTTGGGTAGGTGTGCGTGGAATCAGCACAATATCGGGACCATGCCTCCAGCGTGGGTAGCGGGTTGGCTAGCGTGCTGTGAGCAAGAACGGGTGAGCTTATAAAGAGGAAGAGGGGGATGAGGTAGTATCGCATGGTGGTCTGCCATCGTAACGCCCCCCCCGGTCTCCGTAGGAGATCCGCTGGGGGTCTGATTGAGTGGATCCCCCGAATATGCTATCGCAGATCGGGGGACGTGTTGGTTTTTGGATCCCCAGCGGATTCGTTAGCACGAACCGGGGGGCGTGTTGGGTGTGTTTTGAACCGATCTGCATCTTACGATACACTTGTGACCAGTTATCAGTCCTAAGATACCTTATTTATGTTATCCGTGCTTGCTTATGGCGTTAGCCACCGTCAACTTCCGATCGCGCATCGCGAGCGGTGGGCTGTTACGGCCCAAGCATTGCCTGGTTTATTGGCCCAGTTGAAGGCAAATCAAGTAGTTGAAGAGGCTGTTTTACTGTCGACGTGTAACCGCACAGAGCTGTATGTGGTCACTGAAGACAGAGCTCAAGTCCTGGACTGGTTTGTTGAGCACTGTGGCGCTGGCTGTTCTTCTACCGATTGGCCTGGCTATGTGCATGAGTCCTTAGCCAGTGCTCGTCACCTGATGCGTCTGGCGTGTGGCTTGGATTCAGCCATTGTTGGTGAGCCGCAGGTCTTGGGTCAAATTAAAGCCGCCTACGGCCTGGCTTGTTCCGAAGGTTTGGTTGGATCACAGCTGCGTCATCTTTTCCCAGCAGCTTTTTCAGTAGGCAAGTCGATTCGTCATGAAACAGCAGTGGGAGCTCGAGCAGTCACACTGGCGTATGCCTTGGTTCAATTGTCACGCCGTTTTTATTCAGATTTGTCATCCGTGCGTGTGTTGGTGGTTGGCGCCAGCGATACGAATGCGTTGGTGATGACGCACCTTCGGCAACAAGGCGTGACCGATATCACCTTGGTGAATCGCCATGTGGGTCGAGGTGAGGCGATGGCAAGGACCCACCAAGTGCGTTTTGCTCCTTGGTCCAACATGGACGCTTGCTTGGAGCAGGTGGATTGGGTCATTACCGCAACACAAGCAGAGCAGGCTATCATCACACGCGATCATATCCAAAAAGCGTTTTCGCGTCGACGTCATTTGCCGATGCTCATGACAGACTTGGCTTTACCTCGAGACATCGATCCTGAGGTAGGTTCTTTAAAAGACGTGTATCTGTATCATTTGGATGATATTCAGCAATTGATAGCGGATAACCAAGCAGCACGACGCGATGCGGCGGCGCAAGCTGAATCCATGATACAGGTGGCAGCTGAGCATTACTGTCGGCAAGCGCGAGTGCAAGCTGCTGGTGACACCATCGGTCAGTTTCGAGCACAAGCGTTTTCCATGAAAGAAGCGTGTTTGGAAAAGTGGTCCAGTAGGCTGAAAGCTGGTATGGAAGCAGACGAAGCCTTAGCGCGTCTCGCTGATGATCTCACACGTCGGTTGTTGCACGCGCCAACGGTAAAGTTGCGAGAAGCAGTTTCTGCCGACCATGCTGCGGACATGGCCTGTTTAAGCGCGCTTTTTTCTGCACCCAATGACGACTAAATTTTTCAATAGGAACCCTCTATGTTAAGCCCCTCTTTACAGAACAAACTAGCCAGTGTGGCGAGTCGTTACATTGAGCTAGGCGCTTTGTTAAGTGATAGTGAGATCATTGCGGATCAAGAACGTTATCGTGCTCTGAGCCAGGAGTATGCGAGTGTTGAGCCTCTTGCTCAAGCTTGGGATGAGTATCAAGCCAAATCAAAGGCGAAAGACGAAGCGCAACTCATGCAACAAGACGTGGACGATGCTGAGATGAAAGCCCTGGCAAAAGAGGAAGAAGCGTCATTAGAGGAAGAGCTAACTCATCTAAGCGAAACCTTGCTGTTTTTGTTGATTCCCAAAGATCCTCGCGATGATGCTAACGTGTTTTTGGAAGTTCGCGCTGGAACAGGCGGTCAAGAGGCTGCATTGTTTGCGGGTGATTTGTTTCGAATGTATACCCGCTTTTCGGAGAGTCAAGGTTGGCAGTATACCGTTGTGTCAGCGCATGAAGGGGAGCAAGGCGGTTTTAAAGAAGTGATTGTTCGAATCAGCGGACAAGGTGTGTATTCACAATTAAAATTTGAGTCGGGGGCGCATCGCGTGCAACGTGTGCCTGTGACAGAATCACAAGGTCGTGTTCACACATCAGCGTGCACAGTGGCAGTGATGCCGGAGACCGAAGAGATTGAGTCCATCGATATTAATCCTGCGGATTTACGAGTGGATACGTATCGTTCTTCAGGCGCAGGTGGTCAGCACGTGAATACAACTGACTCTGCGGTACGTTTAACACACATTCCAACTGGCGTGGTGGTGGAGTGTCAAGATGAACGCTCTCAACATAAAAATAAAGCTCGAGCCATGTCTTTGTTGCAAGCTAAGATTCTAGATTCGCAGCAGCAATCGCAAAAAGCCGAAGAAGCTGCGATGCGGAAAGATTTAGTGGGCAGTGGTGATCGCTCTGAACGCATTCGCACCTATAACTTTCCACAAGGTCGAGTGACTGATCATCGTATCAACTTAACGTTGTATCAGCTGGACGATGTGATTCAAGGGAGTTTGTCTCCTGTGATTGATCCGCTGATCCGAGAACTGAAAGCAGCTCAGATGGCCGCTTTGGATAGCGATGCTTGATGAGAGTCAGACCATTGCTGCCTACCGAGAGTATCTGAAAACGCATCGCTTGGGTGATCCGGAAACAGCCGCTTTGGATGTGGATTATCTGTTGGCACACTGTTTTGAACAATCACGAGCGTGGTTATTATCCCATTTGGAAACACGACTTACTCCCAAAGCACATGCTAGCTTGAAAGCCTGTTACGAGGCTTTTATTAGTGGCGAGCCTTTAGCGTACGTGTTGGGGAGTCAGCCATTTATGAGCGTTGATCTTGCCGTCACACACGACACCTTGATTCCTAGAGCGGACACAGGTGCTTTGGTTGAATGGGTATTAGATCGCTGGGACAACAGCACAGCTCTACGCGTCGTTGATTGTGGCACAGGTTCAGGCACCATTGCGGTGATGCTTGCGCATGAGCGACCTCATTGGTCCATCACGGCAACAGACATTAGCGAAGCCGCGTTAAAGGTGTGTGAAGCCAATGCCGGTCGTGCTGGTGTTACTATTCAGTGTGTGCATGGGTCTTGGTTTGAACCTCTAGCCGGTGAGTTCGATCTGATTGTGAGTAACCCGCCGTATCTTGCCAAGGATGATCCGCATTTACCTGCATTGACGCATGAGCCGCTGTGTGCTTTAGTGTCCGAAGATAATGGCTTAGCAGATCTCAAACACCTCGTCATGCATGCTCCGTCGTATCTAAGCGCTGATGGCGTGTTGGTTTTGGAGCATGGAGCTACTCAAGGGCAAGCTGTTCGATCGGTGTTTGTTGGGAACGAGTGGCGTAGCGTTGAGACATTCCCTGATATAGCCGGTCGAGACCGCTTTACTGTTGGAACGCGTAGGAGAAAGCAATGACACATGAATCAAAGCGCATAGGCCTTGTGTTGATGAACTTAGGGACACCAGATGCTCCTGATCGCGCGTCAGTAAAGCGTTATTTAAAGGAGTTTTTAGCAGATCCACTGGTCGTGACAGCTCCTTCAATGGTTCGATGGGCAGTGAGTCGAGGAGTTGCTACGTTTCGGTCGAAGCAAAGTGCGCATGCTTACCAGACGGTTTGGACTGAAGAGGGCTCGCCTTTACTGGTCCATTCAAAAGCGCATGCAGAAGCAGTCGCTCATGACTTGAAAGATCAATACAGTGTTCGAGTGGCTATGCGATACGGTAATCCTGGTTTGTTAGAGGCTGTTGCGTCACTGAAAGAAGAAGGCTGCGACTCTTACGTGTTAATGCCTGTGTACCCGCAGTACGCTGAGGTGACAACCTTATCGTGTTTACGCAAACTTCAAGAGGTGTGTGAAGCCCTTGGGCTTTCTTTGGATGATTGGAGGTGGGTGCCACCTTTTTACGCGCATCCTGATTACATTCAGGCTTACACAGAGTTCTTAAGGCCTCGCTTAGAAGCCTTTGGTGCAGATTGTGTGTTAATGAGTTTTCACGGTTTGCCAGTGAAGCAGTTGGACGAACCTATCTGTTGTGTGTCTACCTGCGATCGAGTTAATACTGTTTGCCCGTCGATTTCTGCAACGAATGCGCGTTGTTATCGAGCGCATTGCTTCGCCACTGCGCGTGGATTAGCAAAAGGCTTGGGTTTAAATCAAGATCACTACACAGTGGGTTTTCAATCGCGTTTGGGTAAGTTACCTTGGATTGGCCCTGATAGCGTAGCGGTGTTAGATGATCTCTACGCAAAAGGTGTGAGACGATTAGCCGTTATGTCACCCGCTTTCGTTTCCGATTGTTTGGAAACCGACGAAGAGTTAGGGATTGCCATGAAAGAAACATGGTGTAAAAAACCCGACACGAGTTTTGCCTTGCTGCCTTGTTTGAATGCAAGTGACGAGTGGGTGAAGGCCACGCAGCGTTTATTAAGCACAGCTGTACCGGTAGTGTTAACAGAAGAAGGACGATTAGCATGAAGCAAAGGTGGACCCAGCGAGGGATTAGTTTATTGGAAATGATGTTGGTGCTGGTGGTGATCGCCTCCATTTTGTTGGTGGTGATTCATTACTACACGCAAACGAGTCAGCAGCAACGTGTGTCGTCGACCTTAAAACAATTGGACCGCATCACGCTAGCGTCTAGCCATTGGGAGCGAGCTCATCGTGACGATAGCCACATGATTAGCATGGATAGCTTGGTACAGTCAGGGCTATTGATTCCTGAAGACGTGCAAAATGTGTGGGGAGGAGGCGTTACTGTTTCTGAAGACAGTGAGCACCACGTGGCAGTGAGCATGAGTGGCTTACCCAAAAATGTGTGTAGGACGTTAGTGACGGCTTGGTCGTCAGGAGAAGGCGGTCGCTCGTCACACTGCACGGATCAAGGTGAATGGCAGGGAGATGTGTTGTGATCAAGATGGTCTTAGCAACAGGTAATCAAGGGAAGGTTCGAGAAATCGCTGCTTATTTTGAGGATGCTCCGATTGAGTTAGTTTCACAAGCTAATTTTCTCAAAGCACCAGTCGACGAAACAGGTGAGACCTTTGTTGAAAATGCATTGCTTAAAGCGCGAGCAGCATCGAAAGCCAGTGGTTTGAGTGCTATGGCAGATGACTCAGGTTTGGTGGTGCCAGCCTTGGGCGGTATCCCCGGTGTTAAAAGTGCGCGTTATGGCGGGCCAGATGCCACAGCGAAACATCGTTACATGAAACTGCTCACAGCAATGGCTGATTTGCCAGAGGGGCAGCGAGGGGCTTACTTCCACTGCGCGTTGGTATGGCTGCGTCATGCGAAAGATCCGAGCCCAATTGTTGTGCAGGCACAATGGCACGGCGAGATCACTGTTTCTCCAGTAGGTGAAGGCGGTTTTGGCTATGACCCTGTCTTTTATGTGCCCACTGAAGGGTGCACGGCTGCTGAGATGAGTGATGGTCGCAAAAATCAGATCAGCCATCGTGGGCAAGCCATGCAACTTTTTTGTCCACAATTGTTCGCTGAGTTTGAGTTATCTCACCTTCATTCGCTATGATTGATGGGTCATTTTCAATAAAACCCGAAATGGGTCTGCAGCATCGCTGGGAGGCAATATGCGTCAACTTCTGTGGGCATCCGCTTGTGCTTTGAGCCTGTGTTCCATCACAACGGCTGCTATGGCGGGTGGTGTTGAGTCCAAAACCACCAATCGGCTCATTGCTGTTGATACGGTTAAGGTCTCAGGTACGTTACATGTCTTTCTGCGATCAGCAAAACACACCGGTCACATAACACTCAAAGGCAAAGGAGCGTCTCATGTGATTAAGCAGGTGCGAGGGCATGTATTGACTCTCGTAGCACCGAGTTATGATGGTGCAACATACCCTGCTAGCGTTGTGGTTTCGTTACCAAAACCTCTACGTCGGGTTGTCGCTCTCAGTGGTGCTCAAGTGATTGGTCGCCATTTAGCCACTTCGAAGCTATCCGTTGCGATGGATGGAGTGTCTATCGTTGATTTGGGTGGTATTGTCAATTTGGAGTCAGCCGACTTGCTAGGCGACAGTAATTTGTACTTGGAGTGGGTGAAAAGCCCTCACTTAACGTTGCGCCAAGGTGGAGTATCGGCCGTGCATTTAGCCGGGAAGGTTGGTTTTTTTGATGCGAAACTGATGGGTCGTTCTACCATGTACGGTCAATACTTGAACGCTAAGACAGTTTTTGTATCGACTGACGACAATGCCATGGCGTACGTGTCTCCCATCAATAACTTCAGAGCTTTTGCGAAAGGGCGCAGTAATATTTATTACTTCACAAGGCCTAAACATCAAACCGATCAGGCGAAGCTCCATGGCAATATTTTCTTCTTAGGCACCTCCATGGACCCATGGGGTAACATGGACCGCTTCTTTGAATATCATGAGCATCTAGTCGCTAAGCAGGCGAAGAAGCATAAGTCTTAGGTTGTCATCCCTTTGAAAAAAGGGATCCAGTTGTATCAACCGCTCGCATAGCGAGCTCCATTAGGCGGTACATGAACGACTGACATATCCCGCGGTTTCCGAAGGAAATCCGCTGGGGACCCAAGTTATGTATATCAGTACCATTTAGCAATACGTTTATTCAGGCTTCTCAGCAGTACCCTGTGGGCTGTGAGACTCTGGCCTTGGATGGCTTTGTGCTTTTTCAGGTGGTTGGGCAGTGTTCTTGGCTTTAAATAGGCTACCACCAACGGATACTTTGGAAACGTTTTCTTTTACTTTACCAAGAACGGCTTTTCGTTGACGTTCCTGGTGGTATTTTTTGTACACATCATGCTCTCCTTCTTGGTATCGCCGGTGACGTTCCTTATCCTCAGGTGTTTCTGCTTTCTCGGCTTGGTCGGCTAGCGCCCCTATTTTCTCATCGCTTAGTTGGCGTCTGTAATTTTCGCCTAAAAAACCGTAAAGGAGTAGCTCATAATCGAAGAGTGTAATTTGACTTTTCCATTCCGCAAGTTTAGACATTTTTTGAAGTAACTTTATGATCTTTTTATCATTTTTGTCATAGCCAAATTGTTTGAGTTGTTTAATGATGGCTTCTGCGGCTTCAAAATTTAGGTGGTTGTGTACCATTCCTGAGAACTTTTTAAAAGGAGCTGGCATGATTGCGCCCTCTGCTTAGTTGATTAGTTGTCTAGAATTCTAGCAAGAATCGACATTTTTGAAAACTCTTTAAGGTGGTTTGGCAGTTCCGCCAAAAGAGTGGTTTGCGTCAGCATCTGTTTTGCCCGGTACGTTGGGTTCCAGCTCCTGTTTTTTCTGACGTACGGTTGCTTCTACCCTTTGGGCAAGTTCCAGGAGTTGCTTGGATTCCTGATGCAATGCATTCCAGAGTGCACCATGTGTGGCTGGCTGTGAACTGAGTTGCTTAGCAGCAGCGCTCATTCTCTGTGCTATTTCTTGAAGGTTGCGTAGAGGAGCATTAGTCTCATTTGGGATCGGGTCTCTTTCATCTGGGCTTGATGATGAGCCACCATGCTCTGCTTCATCGGAGCTAGAAACCTCTGCAAATCGATTAAGCAGGGATTTGCTTAATCGGGCTTTGTCAGAGATTCGCTTAATCATCAAGTTAATCAGCTGATTGACATCATCAGCAAGAGCAGCCCAATCTACGGAGTGTTCTTCTTGTACAGCCTCAGCTGCATTAGGTGTAGTGCTCATAGAAGAAGAGATCAACTTTTTGAGCTTTTCCCTTAAATTTCTAAGCTCTTGGCTGGAGAGCCTTTTTGCTTCAGGTGTGTGCATGAAGGCTTCTAGTTTGTCACACATTTCCTCTGCACCAGCGCCAAACATTTTAGTGAGCATTTTGGTGATGCGTTTGAATTCTCGGCAGGTGTCATCAAAGTCAGATAAGATTGATTCAATTTTACGTCCCATCTCGTTTCTGATGCGTTGCAAGCGCTCATCTTCAGAACTGCTGTCAGTTGAAGAGTTTGCTTTGGCTACAGCGGTTACCTTTTCGAAAGAAGGCATCAAGAACATTAGGCTGTTTTTTAGTCGACGGCTCATCACACGGGCGTCGCGAGGAGTTTCCGCCCTTAGCACCGTAGCCAAGCCTCTTCGAAAAAGTTCGATGAACCCTCCCTGGAAATTTTTGGCCGCTCCGTAAATGTGTTTTCTTTTTTCTTTGAACCAGCGCTTCACAAAAAAACCGAGCTCTTCGGCAGGCCCAGGAAACAAGGCAATAGGAATGCCAGTGGCTGTTTGTAAGGATGGAGGAGCAACAGCTGGGCGTTGGTAAATCCGGTCAATCAATACACCAGGTTGAAGCTCGCCAGCTGTTTTAAGGTCTTTCATAAATTCTTCACCAAAAGAGGGCTTGGAGGCGAACCACTCAACAGGATTTGAAGCACCTTTATTTAGGTTGCAGACATGGCACAGTAACCAGAGGTTGTTGATAGCGTTGTAACCTTTTAAGTAGGAAGTAATCACTTACCATGACGCGACCATCTTCGACCTTGAAGTATAGATTCATTTCGTGTTGTTTGATGAGTTCTCGAGCAAAATCAGGTTTTGAGTTCAGCAGGTCTAGAAGGCGTTGCTGATTTTCTCTCACGTGTTCGAATGGGTCTGCATGATCCATATCAGTCGCAGAGCGAGGTTCAAAGCCACAGTGAACCATGCAAAAGAACCAGTGGAATAACTTCGTGTCAGGTTCTGGGGTGTCAGCGTCATCGGGGGAAAAACCCAAGGGTACATCACTGGAAAAGTCCACCGAATCATCGATGCCTAAACGCTCTTTAACACGGTCGACACAACTGAAGCTTCCTAGCTCTGATCGAGGAGGGAGGAAAGCATGCCATTCTTTTTCACCAGCGCGTTTCTTAATAAGTATGTCTTCATCGAGCAAGGTGAGTTCTGATTGTAGAGTATCAGCAAGTGCTTGAGCATATGTGTCATAGTTTCCTGGTTTAAGGTCGTTTGGGTCAATCTTTTTTTGTGCGCGTCTAATGGCTTTTTGTAAAGTTTTTACTTGATCTTGGTGTTCTTTGTATCGACTTTCTAGTGATGCAAGAGTTGCCTCTTTCGGAGCTAATGCAGTACTCATCGCTTGAATCTCTGCTTCAAGGGTTTTGGCTCTTTCACTTTGTCGCTTTTTTCTTGCGTGTGTTAAGTTAGCTTTTTTATAGCCGCGTGTTTTACGCAGTTCGGTGACTTCAACTTTAGACGAGATCACCTCTTTCTCGAGCTCAAAAAGAACTTCCTGAAGTTCTTTTTCGGCTTTTTGGAGCTCAGCTAGTGATACTTGTTTTGCTGGATCGATAGACACGGCATTTCTCCTTGGGATGGGTGACGTGCCTGCCCATTATAGATCAGTTTGTGGTTGATCAATGCACCAAAATCGTGACGCGTCGGTTTTTGGCCATGCCGCGCATGGAGCTTCTAGCGATGGGTTGAGATGCACCCATGCCTTCAATTTTAATGCGTTTGGATGGAACGCCGTGATGCCACATAAAGCTCGCTACAATTTGAGCGTATTGCTTGGATTGTTTGATGGCGCCTTTTTTGCTGTAGGTGATGTCAGTGTGGCCAACGATTTTAATGGGGTAGGGCTCATCTGTGTAGGCAGCGTACACACGTAAGTAGTAAGCAATTTGAGCGAGTATGTCAGAAGCAGGTGCGGTAAGTTGTGTTGAACCCACTTTAAATAGATTGTCGGCGGGTAAAATAATGCGCAGCTGCCAACCATACTGGAGCATTTGAACGTTTTCTGCACCAAGGACTGCTTTCCAGCCTGCGATGACCTGAGGAGGAATGCGCATGCTACCTCGGTTGTATGCAGGTGTCTCGGGGTGGCAGGCGCTTAGGATGAGGGAGGGGACAAGCAAGCAGCTGCCGAGAGCCAAGTAGCGAAGAGGTCGGCTCAGGCGAGAAAACAGTTTGGTCATGGAGCGGTTCCTTTAACTGAGGGGAGTCAGCGGTATGCCTATGATAGCATAGCCGGTCTCGACTATAGAACGGCGGTTCAACATTTGTACGCGCGGATACGAAGCCTAGTAATAGCTGAATAAATTAGGCAGCAAAACTGGAGAGTGCTTGTACAACAAGGGTGCTCTACGTCAATCGCGTATTAGGATTGACACCACCCTAAAAAGTGATAACATTGACCATCCTTTGTGACGTTCGTCACGCGTTGGGGTGTCGCCAAGTGGTAAGGCACGGGGTTTTGATCTCCGCATTCCCAGGTTCGAATCCTGGCACCCCAGCCAATCAAGATTAAATTTTTCAATAAAAATTCCCATTTTTGGCTCATCTTAGTGGCTGTGATTTTCGTGACACCGAGGGTGTAGAAAGAAAGGTGCTACAGTGCTGAGCTACCCGTGTTAAACACGGGCACTCCGGCTGGGGTGGTGCCTCCCGGTATTCCTTCGGAATTCTGTCGGCTTTTTTTTGTTGGGGGTCCAACTCGGCTTGATTGTTGTCCCTCAGCCAATTGTTTTCGTCTCTTGATATTGCTACACTTTTCGGCTTAATCATGTTGTTTTGAGGAAGCTTTGTTTATGTCTGAATCCGCAATGTTACGCGTTTTTCACGGTGGTGCTAATCCTGAGTTAGCTGATTCTGTATCGCGTCATCTGGATATCCCTTTGGGTAAAGTGATGGTTGACCGCTTTAGTGATGGTGAGATTCGAGTTGAGCTTCAAGAAAACATCCGTGGGCGCCATGTCTTTTTAATTCAATCTACTTCCGAGCCCGTCAACGATAACCTCATGGAATTAGTCCTTTTGGCTGATGCCTGCCGTCGCGCTTCTGCCGCGAGCATCACTGCCGTGATCCCTTATTTTGGTTACGCTCGCCAAGATCGTCGCGTGCGATCAGCTAGGGTGCCCATTTCTGCCAAAGTGGTTGCTGGTATGTTGGAAGCGGTTGGCGTGAATCGTGTGATCACGGTTGACCTTCACGCTGATCAAATTCAGGGCTTTTTCACCATCCCTGTGGATAACGTTTACGCGAGCCTTGCCCTGTTCACCGAAGATGATTTGCCTGAGCGTGTGGATAACCCGCTGATTGTTTCCCCTGATGTGGGAGGTGTGGTCAGAGCGCGCGCCATTGCTAAACGCTTGCAAGACAGCGATCTTGCGATCATCGATAAACGTCGCCCTAGCCCCAATGAGTCTGAGGTGATGAATGTCATTGGTAAGGTGAAAGGCCGCCATTGCGTGATTGTCGATGACATTGTGGACACAGCAGGCACTCTTTGCATGGCCGCTAGTGCCCTAAAAGAGCAGGGAGCTTTATCGGTACGAGCGTATTGTGTGCATGCGGTGCTGTCTGGTGAGGCTGTGAACCGTGTTGAGAACTCTGAACTCGATGAGCTTATCGTGAGCGATACCATTCCGTTGCGCCAAGACGCCATTGATAGCCCTAAAATCCGACAAGTGTCGGTGGACAGCGTTCTAGCGGAAACCATTTCCCGTATCCACACCGGCAGATCGGTCATGTCCTTGTTTTTGGATAAGGATTAATCCCTCCTGCACGCCCCCCGGTTGCGGTACGCAATCCGTTGGGTTTACTCCCTTACACGCCCCCCGGTTCGCGTATGCGAATCCGCTGGGGGTCCAAGAGTATCAGATGGATTCCCCGGATCTGTTGCACAGACCGTGGGACGTGTTGGTAAGGGATCCATTTCAAAAAGCCTCATCAAATCAAAGAATTACCTTTATATCTGACAACATCCAAAAACCAGTAGCAATTCATCACAAAAGTGAGTAGAATTAGCGGCCGACTGTACTTTTTTTGAGTCGCCTAAGGCTGATAGGGCCATGATCGAATCACAAGCCAGGTTTTTCTAAGGGGAATATTATGAGTGAAGCAATCACATTGACTGCACAACATCGTTCGGAAATTGGTAAAGCAGAATCACGACGTTTGCGTCGAGCTGCGTTGGTGCCTGCAGTGGTTTACGGTGGTGACTCTGCTCCTGCTCACCTAAAATTGCCAGAAAACGACGTCTTGCGTGTGTTCAAATTCGAATCAGCTTACAGCCAAATGCTTAAACTGGTTGTCGACGGTAAAGAAGAAACCGTGGTAACCAAAGACGTGACCATGCACCCTTACAAACCATTGGTCATGCACATCGATTTCTTGCGTGTGAAAAGCGACACACCGATTACCATGCGTGTGCCTCTTCACTTCCAAGGCGAAGCGGATTCTGTAGGCGTTAAAGCCGGTGGCGTAGCTGCTCACTTGATGACAGACATCGAAATCACCTGTTTGCCAGCTCACCTGCCAGAAGCCATTGACGTGGATGTTTCTGCGATTGAGGTAGGCCAAACCGTTCAACTGTCTCAAGTGGTTTTACCAGCGAAGGTTTCTTTAGCTCAGGCTATCGATGCTGAGCACGATCAAGCCATTTACAGTGTTCACGTCCCACATGTTGAAGAAGAAGAGCCTGCTGAAGCAGCAGCTGAAGAATCTGGTGACGAAGCAGCGTCTGACTCTGCTGAAGAAGCGTCTGAGTAATTCTTTCAGACTTTCTCATTCCATCTAAGAAATGGGGCCCAAAAAAAACCTCCTAACGGAGGTTTTTTTATGCAAGAAGGTGTTGCCGCATCATGGTTCAAGTGAGGAGGGAGTGCTGCCTTCGTTCGAGCGATCTGTGGTGGCTGCTGGAGCAGAATTAGAGCGTAAACGGCGGGTTGCTTTGCCATTAGTAGCGCCTCTTGTGAAAGCAGCTTGCCTTTCTGTTGGTGAGGGTTCAGCTGTAGTATCGAGAGCTTTTCCAGCAGGGTCGTTTTTAGATGTTTCGCTTTCCGCTCGTTGCCGTTTTGCTGGTGGTGCTGGTGTTGGAGCTCTGGCGCTTTGTGAAGGACCTTTTCGTTCAACAAATTTAGCTTTGCCATTAGTCGCTGTCTGAATGTCTTTGTGGAGAGCGGCTCGGCTAGCTTTCGTGGATACGGCCAGACCAACGCAGCCACCTTTGCCCACGCCTTTAAGGGCGTTTTTGACATGGTCTTGTGCGGCTTTAAAGTTTGGGGTTCCAGGTTGAACGCCAGTCATTTCTGTTACAAGCTGAGCGAGCTTTTTCTGGTCACCCAAAATAGCCTGGGCTTCTGCTTCGTTGATAACGCCATAGCCTTGCTTACCCAAAGCATTTAGACCACTGCCATGGTTTTTGTTGACGGTACTGATAATTTTGCCAACACTCTCTGGCGGCACATGATAGCTACCAGGTTTATTGGGTACCTCTGAGATGGGTTTCATCAGGTCGTTGAACGTTGAGCTTGCTGTTGTCTTCTGTGCATTTTCAGTAGTTTGGGCTGGTCTTTCTAGCGATGCGTCGGCATCGGCGCTTTGATTTTGTTGGGTGGTAGCAGCTGGTGCTGCGTCCATAGATTCTGTTATTTGGCTGACCGCAAAATTTGCCGCATCGTGACTATCAGATTGATTGCTATCGGCCAAGATGGCTTTCATATGCGCTAGGATCTCTGCTTGAGTTTTGTCCTTGAGTTGATCTTCTTGACTGGTTAATAAATTAATGGCTGCTTTGGCCGGGCCATCTTTATCGTGAAGGGCTTCAAGTCGAGCTTGCAAACGAATCGGTTCGATGAGTTTTTGATACTCGGTTTGCGATGTATTTGCTGGTGCAGCGTTGCTTGGAGTTTCTGTAGAGGCCTGTTGAGCGCTTGCAGTAGCCGGATTTTCCCAAGACTGTCCCTTGCTTTGGAGGTAGTTGTTAAGACCGTCTCGAGCCACTTCGATAATTTGTTTTTCTGCTGAACTCATAGAGTCTTGATCAAGCGTCTCGTTAAAAGCTTTAAGGGCTTTTTCAAGGGTCGGTTTTGCCCCTGCGAAGTTACCGGGATCTATCTCCTTGGAAAGTGCTGTATCTAAATTCGCGTGGTTCGACTTTATTGTCGCTACATGTCGATCTATAGTGAATTTTTCCCCTAGAAGGTCATAAACTGTCATTTTAGGCATGTCTTGGATCCTTACATTAAATGTATGCCCATTATTATAACCCAAAACCCCTAACTCGCGAAGGATTTTTGATCAAATGAGAGAGTATTTGTTTGGTATCAATGGGTTAGGGCGATATTCTCGCTCGTGTGAAGGAGGGGGTCCGCTTTTGCCTGAAATCAGGTATGATGCAGGGTTTCTTAGACGTAATTCGGTGATGCTTTTCTTAATACTGTCATCCCTTTGAAAAAAGGGATCCAGTTCGATTAATTACTCGTGTCAAGCACGAGCATTCCAGCAGGTTAGTGCTTCCTGGTATTCCTTCGGAATTCCGTCAGCAGTTGCTGGATTAGCTTTGCGAGCACTATTAGGCGTTCAGGGAACGCCTGAATGTGCGGGCTTTGCCCGCATCGAATACAACTGGTTTCCTGCCTTCGCAGGAATGACAGTGTTTGAGTTGGCTGAGAGCTTAATCGTGTAAGAGCGTTCTTGTGTATGTCGGAGAATCATCGCGTGAGTTTTCAATTAATCATAGGCTTAGGGAATCCGGGTAGCCAATATGCCAAAACACGGCATAATGCCGGTTGGTGGATGCTTGATGAGCTGGCAAGCAGCTATTCGGGGGTGTTTTCGTCCAAGAAAAACCTGCACTGTGATTTGGCTTCTGTGAGCATAGCGGGGCAGTCTTGCCGTTTGGTGCGTTCCCATGATTACATGAATGATGCGGGTTTGTGCACGGTTGCGGTCTCTCGGTTTTTTGATGTGCCGCCTGAGAAGATCCTGGTGATCCATGATGAATTAGACTTACCTGCAGGGGCTGTGAGGTTAAAGCGAGGTGGTGGTCATGGCGGTCACAACGGATTACGGCATATGATTCAACAGCTTGGGGCACAATCCTTTGCCAGGCTGCGCTTGGGGATTGGTCATCCCGGGCATGCGTCAGCCGTCACCAATTACGTGTTAAAAGCCCCAGGCAAGGACGATGAAGCGGCCATGGTGGGAGCTATCGACGCAGCTATGCGGGTGATGCCAGATTTAATGAGTGGTCAGTGGGATGCTGCTGTCAGACAATTACATACCTTCGCAGGTAACCAAGAGAAGAGGTAAAACATGGGTTTTCGATGTGGTTTTGTGGGGCTCCCTAACGTAGGAAAGTCGACTTTATTCAATGCCTTAACAGCAGCTGGTATCGCAGCGGAGAACTACCCTTTCTGCACCATTGAGCCGAACCAGGGGAATGTGATTGTGCCGGATCCTCGCTTGGATGCCTTGGCTAAACTGGTTGATCCAGAGCGTGTTGTGCCTACCGTGGTTGAGTTGGTGGATATCGCTGGTCTGGTTGAAGGGGCATCGAAGGGTGAAGGTCTGGGCAATCAGTTTTTGGCTCACATCCGCGAAACGCAGGCGATTGCGCATGTGGTGAGATGTTTTCAAAACGACGATATCGTGCATGTGTCTGGGCGGGTGGATCCCGTGACTGATGCGGGTGTGATCGAAACAGAGCTGGTGTTGGCCGATATGGAAGTAGCCGAACGCGCTTTGAATAAGGCCGAACGGGAAGCTAAAACAGGCAAAAAGGAAGCTAAAGTGGCGGCTGAGCTTTGGGGGCGGGTGTGTGAGCACTTAAACAACGGACAGCGTCTTGCCACCTTAGAATTCAGTGATGATGATCGCAAATTCCTGCAGGTGTATCAGCTTTTAACGTTGAAGCCTATGATGTACATCGCTAACGTCAACGAAGACACAGCCGATGACGACCCTCATTTGGAGGCACTTCGGGAGCATGCTGCGCTATCAAATAGCTTGGTGGTCCCTGTGTGCGCGGCTTTGGAATCTGAAATGGCTGAGCTCGATCCAGAAGAACAAGCGGAGTTTTTGGCGAGTCTTGGTATGGATGAGTTAGGTCTGAATCGGGTGATTCGTGCTGGTTACGCGCTGCTCGATCTTGAGACCTATTTCACGGCAGGTAAGAAAGAAGTGCGTGCTTGGACGATTCGTCGTGGCTCCACAGCGCCTCAAGCAGCGGGCGTTATCCATACCGACTTTGAAAAAGGGTTCATTCGGGCGGAAGTGATTGCTTATGACGATTATATCGCCTGTGGCGGCGAGCAGGGTGCTAAACAAGCCGGTAAATGGCGGCAAGAAGGAAAAGACTACGTCGTGCAAGACGGTGATGTGATTTTGTTTAGATTTAATGTCTAAGAAAATCTGCTGAGCGAGTTGCTTCGCAACACCGCGAGGCGCATCCCCGTCGGAGCCACCCGATTTATTCGGGTGGGTTGTTTCGGCGTGGTGCATGAGCTGCTATCGAATAGATCCCCAGCGGATTCGCGTACGCGAACCGGGGGACGTGACGTGCAGATGATATGGCTATGCCTGGACTTGAACCAGGGACTCCGGCATTATGAATGCCGTGCTCTAACCAACTGAGCTACATAGCCATGAGCGCAAGATACGCGAGAGAGCGCCAATTCTGGCTGTGTTTTTACTTCTTGTCAAGCATCTTTTCGAGCCCTTGGATCAATGATTCCTTAGGAAAACGTGGTTTGTTTTCACGTTTTTTCATGGAAAAACGTGTTTGCTAGACACATTTTCCTAGGGAAAGATGCTTTCTCTCTTGGAGAAGGGTTTGAAAGACAGTTTTGTATTGACACTTTATTTGGTCTTGCATGCTTACCTCTACTATAAGGGCTAATATATAACCCCAAACAAAACATAGGTTCATGTTTCACGGGGATAATAAAGTATCCCTTCCTACTAGACAGACCAGGACATCTCCCCTACACTTTGTGAGATATTGGCCTGACAGGTACTCCGACAACACCACTATGCGCGGTCCCGACCTTATATTTGGTACTTCCTGTGGTACGATAGTGTGCATGTCATGCCTTTTCTAGGAAAAGGAACGTTGATTTAGAGGGAAACATGCCAACATTTGAGCACCAGGATGAAGTACGCGATAGCGAAACGGATGTAGCCGGCGTCGTTAATCATGCTAACTTTCTGGATTACATGGCCAACGCCAGGCACAAACATCTGCGTGCCTTAGGTTTAGACTTCCAAGCATTGCTTGCTCGAGGTCTCATGCTCGTTGCTACTAAAATCGACATACGTTTTCGTCAACCACTTTTTGCAGGTGATCAATACTGTGTCACCTCCCAGTTGATTCAGCCGAAAGGCAAGCAGTTTGGTTTTGAGCAGCAAGTGTTGCGCTTACCAGATCGTTCATTGGTTGCTAAGGCAGTTGTTCAAGCAGCATGTGTTGACTGCCAATCAAACACACCAAGTCTGCCTGAAGACATGCTTCGCTTGCTCACTGAGGACTTGGCATCTGAAGCGGTTTGTGATCAGTTGGCTGAGTAATTGAGTTGGATCCCCAGCGGATTTCCTTCGGAAACCGGGGGACGTGTGAGTAGTGGATCCCCAGCGGATTTCCTTCGGAAACCGGGGGACGTGTGAGTAGTGGATCCCCAGCGGATTCGTTAACACGAACCGGGGGACGTGTTAGGAGGGAGTCAGATGACTTATTGGCTATTTAAATCAGAGCCTAGCTGCTTTTCTATTGATGATCTTAAAAACAGTGCTAAGAAAACCACCCATTGGGATGGTGTCAGAAATTACCAAGCGCGAAACTTCATGCGTGACCAAATGCAGATTGGTGACAAAGGTTTTTTTTACCACTCGAATTGCAAAGAGACTGGCATCGTTGGCACGGTAACGATTACATCCGCTTCTTATCCAGATCATACAGCGTTTGATCCTGATGATGAACACTACGATCCCAAAAGTGATCCTGACAATCCCCGTTGGTTTATGGTGGATGTGACTTTGGACAAGGTGTTCCCTCGTGTCATTACATTAGCGGAGCTTAAGTCAGCGCCTGAGCTTGAAAGCATGTTAGTTGTGCGCAAAGGGAATCGCTTGTCGATTACACCTGTTCAAGAAGATGAATGGGATTTTATTCTGGGTATGGTTTAGTTCAAACGCTTGTTGTTGAAATCACGACATCATCCAACGCGATATCCCAAGGGTCGTTTGGGACTCGAGCTACTTCTTGCCAGGGGTAGGCAAGTCCAATCAGCATAGGACGTTTGCTGTTGTTGCTTAGGTAGCGATCGTAGTATCCAGCACCAAACCCTAAGCGATGACCACGTTGATCAAAAGCAAGCAAAGGAATCAGTAGCACATCGATTAATTCAAGAGGAACGATGGCATTGCTGTTGGGTTCTAAAATGCCGTAGCGGTTTGTTATGACAGGGTCGCCAGGTTTGTGAGTCACAAAAATTAAATGATGCATGGGTTCAACGCGAGGGAACGCCCATGTTTTGTCGGGGAAGTCATGGGGGAGTGCCGATGGATTGATTTCATTGCCGTGTGCCATGTAGCTGCCTGCCATTCGTGCTTTCATGAAAGCGGTATGACTGGCAAGCTGCTTACAAACGTCTTGGCTCGCTTGTTGCTGTGTTTCTTTTGATAGATTGTTTCTGCGCTCAATCATTCTGTTGCGTAAGGTGATTTTGCTTTGCATTTTTTTGTATCTCTTATTTAGGAGCTCACTTTGTATTGGTGTGTTTATAATTAAGCGTTCATAGAACGCTTGAGTGTGCTTGCTAGCAAGCGCTCAACTTAACTGGATCCCATCCTTCGATGGGATGACAGAGGAGGTGCAAAAGTGACTTTTTGGTGGATGACGTCTAGAAGGGTGTTTACTCGGCCCCATATGAACCCATCGGTTCAGGTGGGATAACCGCTTGTATCACCTCAGGCTTCTCATCAAGCGAGCTTGCACAACAGCAATAGCAAAGCACTGTCCCTAGCTATATTTATCGGTTCAAAATGCTAAACCGGATAAACACCTTTCTAGATAGCTATATGTTGCACAGACACAATATAACTGATCAAGTTACTTAAGCTTAGCACGCTTTTTTAAGGTTTTCTAGTTGATCAGTCAGGGAGTTGTTTTTTGGTATGCGTAATTTCTTCAATGAGTAGGTTGATTTTTTCACGCGTGAGACGTTCTTTCTTTTTTGAGACATTGAGTTGATGTTGTAGTTCGTTCACTTTATCTGTCAGTGTTTTAATCTCTGCGCGACATTGGCGGATCGTATCTGCTTGTTCGGTGCTTGTTGTGTCTGAGAGCAAGTGCATGTCTTTTCCTTTACGCCAAAGGAGCGAGTTTTTGTTTTAACCAGTGTAGCACATCCGATTGATCAGTCAGGGAAGAGCTAAGCTTTTCTTCTATGAGTGCATGATAGTCGTTGATCTGTTGTATCTCTTCGCTTGAGAGATAATGCGTGTCAATCAAGTTTCTTTCGTAAGGCACTAAGGTGAGGTCAATGAAAGCAAGCACATCGCGATGCAGTCCATGCTCGGGATTCTTATCGTGTGCTTTGACAACAGTCATCACGTTTTCAATACGTATGCCGTGTTTTCCTTCCAGATACAAGCCAGGTTCATTCGTGACCAGCATGCCCTTTTCTAAAGGCACGTTGTTGTTTCTAGGGCTGATGTTATGCGGACCTTCATGCACACATAAATAGGTGCCAACACCATGACCTGTGCCATGCGCAAAATCAAAACCTTCGCGCCATAGTGCTTGTCGGGTGATGCAATCTAAAGCGTAGCCCGTCGTTCCCTTGGCAAAAACAGCGTGGCGTAAAGCAAGGTGAGCTTTTAATACAAGGGTGTAATGACGACGTTCTTCTGCAGTTGGCTTACCAAAATGCATGCATCGTGTCACATCTGTTGTGCCACCCCAATACTGTCCTCCTGAATCTAACAAATAAATGGCTTCATCAGTGATTGGCAAGTCATTTGTTTCATCTGCTTCGTAATGAATGATTGCGCCATTTTTTCCAAAGCCGCTGATGCTAGGGAAACTTAAATCACGGCACAAGGGGTTGTCCAAACGAAATGTAGCTAAGCGTTTCGCTGCAGATGATTCAGTGACACCGGTTTCCCAATGGGTTTCCAGCCAATGCATAAAACGAATCAGCGCCAAGGCATCTGCTTTATGTGCTTCACAGCTGCGGGTGAGTTCAACGCTATTTTTGATTGCTTTCATGTGAGCAATGGGAGAAGGTTTTGCGATTAATGTTGAGGTGCGTAGGTTATGCTGAACATACCAACTGATTTGGGTGGGGTCGTACCACACACCACCGGTGAGTTGTTGTAGATGTTCGTAAAAGTTATCGTAAGGATGCACATAAATTCCAGTGCCCTTCCAATGTGTGTTTAGTTCGTCTGTTAGAGGTGCATCGATAAACACATCCACATGGTTAAGCGTCACAATGGCAAAGCCAATACTCACAGGATTATAAGGGATGTCGGTGCCGCGTGTGTTGGTAAGCCATGCCAACTCATCCAAGGCTGCGACCAACAAGGCGCTGGCTTGCTCTTGTCTCATGAGCTTTCGAATCGCTTCCAATTTATCGGGCACTGATTTGCCGGAGACGTCGGTCGGGTAGGGTGTTATTGGTTGATGTGTTTTGTTTGGTAGGTTTAAGTGTTGATCGACAAGATTCTCTGCCAGTGGTACGAGCTCACTGCCATTGGCGTTTAGAGTTTGACTCAGTTTTTTGGCGAGAGCGAGTGAAATAGTACTTGGGTCCACACCAACACGAATGGCTTTTTGTTTCGATAACCAGTCCGTGAGTGAGTCATCGATACCCATGCGCATTAATGTCCAATGAGCGTCATCTAGCTCGTTTTCAGCTTGAAGAAAATAGCGACCATCGGTCCAAAGCCAGGCGCCGTCGTGGCCGATGAGTGCATCACCGGCTGAGCCTGTGAAGCCAGATACCGCAGCTCGACGTTGCCAACAGCTTGGGATATATTCATTTTGATGAGGGTCGCTGCTTCCAACCAAATAATAATCGCATTGATGCTCTGTCATGCTGCGTCGTAAGGAAGCTAAGTGTGCTGACATAGGGTTCTCCCAGCGTCATAAGGATTGAACTTAAGTGTGTTTCCTAGCATAGTGGTCGCAACTCATCATTGTAAAGGGGTTCGCATGAGTCATTCCACGGATTTGCTGATTGTTGGTGGCGGTCTTGCCGGCATGAGTGTGGCTTTGATGGTGAGTCGTTTGACGGATTGGCGCGTGACCTTGCTTGAAAAGCGCGATTCCTTAGCGCCGGGATTAGCTCCTAGCGTCGATTCTCGACCCATTTCCTTGGCGCACGCTAGTGTATGTATCCTCAAAAGTGTAGGTGTTTGGCCTGCTTTGGCCTCAGTTGCCTCACCTATTAAAGAAGTACTGGTGACCGAATCAGGTGCGTTTGGAGGTGTGCATTTTTCGCCACAAGATTGGCAGTTGGATGCCTTGGGTTATGTGGTGCCTATTGATTTTGCTGTATCGGGTTTGTGGCAAGCCTTGGCGGATTCAGGTGTTCAGGTCATCACTGGCGCGACCGTGATGGATCTTAAGCAGGACGAATCATCCGCAAAGGTGAGCTATCGTTCTGGTGATAAAACAAACACACTCGATGCCCAATGCGTGATTGCTGCAGATGGTTCTACATCGCCGGTTCGTTCTTTATTAAACATTCCCACGCGGGCTAATGGCCCTGAGGTGAGCATTGATGTGGGTGAGGCAAGTTGTGTCGATCCTCATGGCGGTAAGGCCGAGCAGCGTTTTGTGCCAGGTTTGGGTGTGTTGGCCACGTTGCCGCTTTTGGATCCGTGTCGCATTCGTTTTGTGTGGACTCGCGCAAGCCATGACTCGCATGCTATTGCGGAGTCAGATGAGGCGAGTTATCTAGCTTTTTGGCAAAAGCAATGTCGTGGTCGGTTGTCCATTCATCGTTTAACGCGTCAAGCGCATCATTGCTTGCAGCCTAAAACGGCTGAGCGAGTGTGCGATGGGCGTGTGGTGCTATTGGGTGATGCTGCACGGAGTATTCCGCCCTTAGCTGCGCAGGGCTTTAACCTCACCCTGAGTGATGCGGCGGCTTTGGTTGAAACTATGCTGCAAGCAGATAAAACCGGGCCAGGCAGTTGGTCGCATCCCAGCACCTTGCAGCGTTACGCAAGCTGGCGTTACCGTGCGAAAGAGCGCTTGCCTCGTTTTTTGAAAACAGCTCAATACGCTTTTTCCACTGTGTTGCCAGGGTTGCCTGTGTTGCGAGGAGCTGCATTGACCATGATCGATTGCGTACCGCCACTGCGTCGTAGTATTGGGCAACGCTTGTTGGGCTGGGGTGGGCGTGTCCCGGCATTGGCGCGAGGCGTATCGGTGGCTGAATTGCAGGAGAGTCTGTTATGTCACGATCAGTAGATTATCCCGTTTTGATTATTGGCGGTGGCATGGTGGGTTTGTACACAGCTGCTTTGCTAGCTCAAGCTGACATACGGTGTTGTGTGGTTGAGAAAAACCCCTATCCCAGCGTGGATTTACACACACCCATGGTTCATCCCCGTGTGTGCGCTCTAAATTGGGCGAGTTTGGACAGTCTGCGCCGCTTAGGCGCGTGGGAGCACATGGAAACCAGCGCGGGTTATTTCAGACGTCTGTGTGCTTGGCAAGAACGTCAGCGCAGGCCGGTGGTGTTTGATTGTGCTGAGATTGCTTATCCCGCTTTGGGTGCGAATGTCCCCAATGCAGTCACGGTAGAAGCCTTGCGATTGGTCTGTGAAGCGCAGCCTTTGGTGACCGTGCTTACGGGTTACGAGCCGGAGCGCTTGTTAGTTACCGATCATTCAGCAGTGTGTGCGTTCACCAACGGCGAGTCTATTAGTGCGTCGTTATTGATGGGCGCTGATGGTGTGCATTCTTGGGTGCGGGAGGCAGCGGGCATCAGCACTGATATCATGCCTTACAACATGCATGCCATGGTTACGACTATCAGAACACAAAAACCCCATCAGCAAACGGGTTGGCAGGTGTTTTTGGAAGAAGGTCCTTTTGCTTTGCTTCCACTGGCTGAGGAGCATACCAGTGCTGTGGTGTGGTCACAATCGCCTGAGTCAGCCAAGCGCCGAGCAGGCTTGTCTGCCCCTGAGCGACAAGCTGAGATGCAAGAGGTGTTTGGTGATCGATTGGGCCCCTTTGTCGGGCAGGCTGACGCATTTGCTATCCCGCTCACGTATCACCACGCGCATACCTATAGCAGTGATCGTGTGGTGTTGCTGGGCGATGCGGCGCATCGTATTCATCCGTTGGCTGGTCAAGGCGTCAATTTAGGTTGTCGCGACGCAGAAGCTTTAGTGAGTTCGTTGGCTCAGGTGCAAGCGCGGGGCGGCGATTTGGGCTCAAAGACGCCATTGGCTCGATACACACGTGCTCGCCGCTTGGACAATGGTCTGATGCTGAAGGCGATGGATGCTTTGTTGCAGCTTTATGCGTGGCAGGGGCGGTTTCCAGAGTTAGGGAATGCAGGTCAAAAGGTGGTGAATCAGCTGCCTTTGATAGATAAGGCGTGTATGCGCTATGCCATGGGACTGAGAAACTCTTAAGTAAAGCTTAAATACCTTAAGAGTCATTCAGGTTCTTGCCCTAGAGTGTTGCCATCCCTTACCATTCCCTCGACATGAACAAGACACAACGATGTCCAACACTTAAGGGGAAGATAGATGCATTCAAACGTTGAGCACGGAGGAGGAGATAATGAACATGACAGTTCTTTGGCTATGGTGGATCTCTCCTTAGGGGAACAAAAATTTCCTGATTCTCATGCACCAAGAGAAGAGCCTAGGCCCAAAAAAGTAACCTCAGATCCTCATTCTCCTGTCCTGTCTAGGTTTTCTGTCAATTACCCGATGACTCGTCGAGGTGAGTTTAGGGCCCAATCGTCGGCCAACTGCTATTATGGCGTTGTTTTTTTCTTTTTAGTCGTTTTCCCAGTTTCTCTGGCAGGGGCGGCTTACGCGATGGGTATGCCTGCTATGTTACCTTCAGAATCAACGGATGATTCTGCTAACTCTAATGATATTTCTGTTACACCAGTTTATCCGGTGACACAGCCTTCCGTTATCACAACAGATGCTGTGCCAGGTGCAGATGATGGCTTTGATACGGCGCATTTCTTTGTGATGTGGTTTTACATGGGCGTTGAGATGTACATGGGAATCATGGATAACTCCATTGGCGTTCCGAAAACGCGGTCTACCGTTCAAGGTTCTGTGGGTGTTTCTCGCTCGCGCAGTTTTGGTTCCTGTGCGTACGGTTTTGTGATGCTTGCTGGTTCATTTTTTGTTTCTCTGACCATGTGCCTTGTTCACTGTGAAGATCCTGATGCTGTCAGACCGTACACGGCTTTGTTTTTGATCTTCGCTGGTTTGGCAAGGTTCTTTGAGTCTGGTAGCCATGCGTTACTTGATTTTAAAAATGCAGCAACCATCACCCATGTGCCATCGAATACGAAAGCTTTTTGGGTGAACCCTGCCCTTGGAAACCCTCATGTGCTAACACATCACAAGAAGGATGAAAACCCAGGGGGTCTTCCCATGCATCCATCCAATTGTCTCGATTGGGCAGTCGCTGTTTTTGGTGCTGCTGCTTTGTCTGGTGCTAGCGGTGCGTTGATGCAATTTGGTGTGTGTAAAGAAGGGACCATGGCAGGTGAGCCAAATCACGGAGCTGGTTGGGCAGTTGCTTTCTTTTACTTGATTCCGATGTTGCGCCATGTAAAAACATTGAAAGATTCTAGAACTCGAACAGCCAGAGGTGGTATCGGTTTAGGTTTAAAATCAATTGAGATGTTTGCTGCAACGGTAAAAGCATGTATGGCAGCATCTCCGGTTGTTATTCTCATGGCCGCACTGCAAGTGGTAAAATCAAGTTTTGTGTCGTTTACAACTGCCTCTCATCGGGTGTCAGAGCAACGTTATAGTGTTGATAAAGCTCACCGAGCGGTAACGGTAGCAACGCAGGATCACGAACTCGATGTTACTGTATAGGTTAACGATCATGCTTTATAGACATTAGGTGTTGTTGTGTTGTCATGTTTAGGAGGAGGGATTCGGGTGCCATTGCGGTTTATTCAAGCGGCTCAGCTTGAGCGAGAAACAGTTGATTCGTGCTCCTCTTTTTATGCGTATTCTATCATTATCTGCTGTGCTTTAGCGTCTTTAGCTGCTGTAGGCTTAAGTCATGCTGCGCAGCAGTTGGCTCATGATATGCAAAAAAACACTACCCATGTGAATGGGTCAACAACAGCTGAGCCTAGTCACTCTTTTTTTCCAGACTGCGATCCAACCTTCTTTTTCATGACGTTTTTGGGTTTAATGTTGTCAGACTACAAGCATTCGGTTTTATTACATCGCTTGAAAAAAGTTGCGTGCTGCCGCCATTTGTTGTTTTTGTTGGGCAAAGCTGGGTTTGATCATGGGATTGTAGGCTTGTTGTGTGTGATGCACTGTGTGAATCCCGATCAGATGCCTGAGTACCTACATGGTTTAATAGCCTGCTGGATTGTGTCTGAATGTGTGATGACCACCGATGTGGATGCCTTTAATCCTCGGGTGTTGCCCGTGGTTTCTGTATCTTGCAGATCAGCAGCTAGTTATCTGTCGCCTGATTTATGGTCTCGATCAGCGTTGGTGCGTCGAACAGATATACCGCGGCAAGATATGGCGCCATTGAGTTTTTTTTTCGCTCTATCAGGGTGTACTTTAGCCTCTATTGTTATGTTGTCAGCCTCTTTTGCATGTCTTCCACCTATTATGATGTATGCGTATTCTTGTTTGGGTCAGATGGAAGGTAATCCCAATCATTTTCTCGCTTGGATGGCTGCACTCACCAGTTATGCACCAACTTTTTTGAGATGGTTTCGCTTGTTTCAACCAGGGAAACGTAGCGTGAGACGAGTGATAGCTTTGTTGGCACAAGGCGGGCAAAATATATGTGGCGGTGTGGCAGCGTGTATGTCGCCGTTTCCTTGGATGGGTTTGTTTGTGGTGACCTTAATGCACATAGCGGCCTGTCGACCAGCGCACGATGTGTTTTTGCCTGCTATTGAAGAGAAAAAAGAAGCGCGACCAATAACCCTGATACAAGAGGTTGAAATGATGGAGATAGGTGGGTCTAGATTGGGTAAAGAATCTGAAGAAGAGAAAGAGAGACAGCCTGATTCAGATGGGTTTTTTGAGATAAACTTGTAGTGCCATCACGGTAGGAATGTCAGTAGTCTAATGCCTCCTTACCTCTCTATTAGAAGGGGCAGAATCTAATAGAGAGGGTTTTATTTATCTTGCACGCCCCCTGGTTCGCGCATGCGAATCCGCTGGGGATCCCCCGGATCTGCGTTCCGCAGACGCGTGGGACGTGTTGGGTTTTTAAAACCATTCGCCGGGTCGATGAATAATGGGCCTTACCATACCGTTCCATGCATCAACACTGACTTTCCCCAACACCTGATTCTTTTTAGTTGAGACGGTAAAAACAAAGTGATTAGGCACTTTCTTAGCGAGGTGGCCATTACCGACTTGATAATTGAGGTGTCCCCGACGAATCAGCGCGGCTTGTGCCATGATGCGGCCTTGGGCTAAGTTAAGTTTGTCGTGTTTTCCCATGTGTTCATGGCGGGGCTTAAAGACTAAGCTTCCGTGAACACCTTCTGGAATGAAGGTGACGACACGGGTCGCATGAGCGTGTGCAAAAGGACAGTTCATGCCAGGGCAGGCCATCGCAACGCCAACTAAAGCTGTGCTTAGACCAGCGCCAATAGCTAGTCGTTTAAGGGATCGTTTCATCGTAACTCCTTGGTTTAAGTGGATAGAATGACAGGATACGACCATAAGGTGACACGAATATGTCAAATCTCAAGAAAAATGTAACAAGGGTGTTACACCTGGAGGATGGTGTTTATAGGGAGAATCGCGTAATGTAGTAACTATTAGCGTAGCCAGGTAGCTGTCATCACTTTTTTCATAGCAATCACAGCATCTTGAGGAGAACCCCTTGACCACACGCATATTAGTTGTTGATGATGATTTGGATTTGCGGCACCTGTTGCGCGATCTATTAAAGCGTCATGGTTATGAACCACTCTTGGCCTCTGAAGGGGTGAGCATGTGGCGTCAATTGGAGAACCATGAGGTCGATTGCATTATTTTGGATATCATGATGCCAGGGGATGATGGTTTGAGTTTGTGTCAGCAGTTACGTCATCGAGAAACAGATATTCCCGTTATTATGTTAAGTGCTGCTGGCGATGAAACAGATCGCGTGGTGGGTTTAGAAGTGGGCGCTGACGATTACTTACCAAAGCCTTTTAGTCAACGTGAATTATTAGCGCGGATTAAAGCAGTGTTACGCCGATCGCAGCCAAAAGTGCAGCATGCATCAGACACATTAGCGTCGCGACCTATTTTGCAAATGGGTGAATGGTTGTTTCATCAGGATCAACGCATGTTAGCCAGCCCAGAAGGTATTGCTATTCCGTTAAGCACAACGGAATTTAAATTATTAGAAGCCTTTGTCGCCCATCCTAAGCAAGTGTTATCAAGAGATCAGTTACTCACCATCACAGCGGGTCGTGAAGCACAGCCCTTTGATCGAGCGGTGGATGTCACGGTAGGTCGGTTGCGAAAAAAATTTCGGGATAATCCAAAAGAACCCACTCTAATAGAAACGGTTCGTGGAGGGGGTTATCGATTGTTAAGCGATGTATCTGTGTATCGAGGAGAGTGGTCTCATGGTTAATTATTGGGGAAAAATCAAAGCATCGATGACGCGTGTGACTACGATCATGGTGTTAGGGGTGAGTTTGATTGTCTTTTTAGCTTTGTTTGTAGCGTATATTTTGCAGCAAGCGTCACGTTGGCATCATCGAGAAGCTGCTTTGGAAGCACGAGTGGTTCGTACAGTGTTAACGCTCCAGCAGTTACCTCATTCAGAGTGGAAGGTAGCTTTGCCTTTGTTTAATACAGAGGGTGTGCGTTGGAGTTTGAGTCGTAGGCCATGGCCAGCAGGAAAGCGTGTTCGGTTGTTGTCGGTGATTCCAGAGTCAGCGATCCATGGCGCGCTCAGTCACCAGCCCCGCATTTTAAGCTTTTCATTGCCTGATGGGCGTTGGTTAAAGTTACGGGTTATTTCATTGTCGTTATCGACCGTGATGTGGTTATCTTTTGGTGCAGCAGGGGTGCTGTTAATTGCTTTGATTGCCTTGTGTGTATGGGCAACACGTCAATGGCAAGCTCCTTTAGAGCATATGCATGAGGCGATGAATCGCTTATCGCAAGATTGGCAAACGGGTGAGTTAGTTCCTTTAGGGTCACCACAAACGCGTGTTGTGATGGAGCAATTTAATGGCATGCAACGACGCATGAAAAGCTTGATTGTGGATCGCACCTTGATGCTCGCAGCCATGTCACATGATTTACGGACACCGCTCACTCGTTTGCAGTTGCGATTAGAAGCGCAACCCATGGATGAGTGGGTAAAGCGAGGTTTAAAAGACGTGCAAGAAATGGCGAGCATGATTACGTCGATGTTGCAATACGCCAAGCAATATACCGAGCATGAACCGGTCACAACCTTTGATGCACAAGCATTATTATCAGCCTTGTGCGATGATTACCAAACGTCCGGTCAGGAGCTTAGCTTTGAGGGCGATGCTGAGGGTGTATGCATTCAAGGTAAAATTCGTTCCATGCGGCGAGCGCTGTCTAACATTATTGATAATGCCTTGCATTATGGGAGTGATGTCAGTGTTCGTGTGAGTGCAGAAAAAGACAGTTTTCGTATTGTGGTGTCGGATCATGGCCCAGGTATTCCAGACAATGTCATTGATCAAGTGGTGCAACCGTTCTTCCGTGTGGATACAGCGCGAACATTTAGTGATTCCATGCATGCAGGGTCTGGGTTGGGTTTGACTGTAGCTAATGATGTGATCAGTGGTGCAGGTGGTGAGTTGCGTTTCTCGCACAATCAACCCAGCGGTTTGGTCGTAACGGTTGTGTTGCCGCTTAGGTGAGTGTAACCTAAAATAAATCCTAAGCACCCAGCTGTGTTGTAGGTAAATGGGCAATCGGGTCAGTGCGGTCGAAGAAACGAATGCCTTTTTGTTCGCAAGCTTGAGCTAGTCCCTTCTTCACCGTTTCTGAAAAATAACCTGTCAAAGTAATGCTTTTGTGGCCTGATTTTTCAAAAAGTACCAACAGTTTTTGAATATGCTCTTGAGCAACATTGCCTTTAGGAACGTTGACGTAACGAATCTTGTTTTGTTGTAAGCCTAGCTCCAGGTGTTTGGCACAGGCTGTTTTGGGCTGTCTCTTTGGCGTTGGTAACGTCATGCTAATCACGTGTTTGCTGTTATAGGCGGGAGTCTCTGGGCTTACGCCATGTAACACGAGCGAATTCTCAGGCGTGCTAGCAGGAATATGGGCTGGTGTGTTGAAAAAACGAGAGATCGGTTTTTCTTGATGTTTGAACACCTGATCGTAGCCCACGTATTTGCTTTTGACTGGCGTCTCGGGGCTTTCTTTTAAAGGAGGAACTGCTTCAGGCCTCCATTGTTTTCCATAAAACTCAGCTGCAATGGCTGATAAGATCTCCATGAGTTCATCGGATGAAGCTCGCGTTCCTGTGTGTTTGGGTGTGGGTGGCTTTGATGTAGCAGGAGAAGGTGAAGGCACAGCAGCACGCTGAGCAGTCTTTCTCTTCACTGATTTCTTTTTTGCCGCCGGTTTCTTTTTTTTCGGCGGTTTTTTTCTTACCGGTGGTTTCTTTTTTGGAGGAGCTTTTTTTGGTTTGGGAAGAGCGACAATAAAATCGTTGGCTTTGATTCGTAAGCCTTTAGCTAAGGGCATGAGGTGTTTTTTGGCGTCTTGAGGGGAGCTTATGCTTGCCCATGCTTGATAAATGGCTTTTAGCGGCTCTTTCATGTTTTTGTAGAGTTTATATTTTTCATGAAACCGCGAGCCTTGATAGATGTTATTAGCCTTTTCTACGACATCTAAACAGGCTTTGATTGAGTCACGTTTTTCTTTCGAGAGTGATTCACGCAACCGGAAGTGGAGTTTGGAAAGAAGAGACTCCATGGCTTTATCACGGGCTGCAACTGCTTGTGTCATGATAGGTGGAGGAGTCAAGCTTTCTTTTTTTTGTTCAGTCAGTTCGTTCCAGGCTTTTTTTGCAATGGCTTCACAGTTCATTTGAATGGCATGAGCTCGTCTAGCAATGAGTAAGCTTGGCCACATGGGATGTTGCTTAAGAGATGTTCCTCGCAATGGCCCGTCAACGGAGCATTCTTCTTCCATGCTTTTGTAGAGTTTTTGGAGATGAGGTGGTAGCGCCTTGGTGTCGATCTCTGCTCTTTGATCAACAGCGTGCTTTCGTAGGTTTCTGAGAATATTGATTAAAGCGTCTTTGAAAAAAGTCGGTATCTCGATGCCACGATAGGATTCAACCCACTCCCTTAACGGAACCAGTGTCTGATCCACCGCCTTCCAGTCAGCGCATAAAGCAAATTTTCGACTGGCAACAGCACCGTCAGGCTCGCGGGTTCTGCTAGTTGCATCGTTCGATTTGTTACGTAAGAAATAGTTTGGGTTGGTGAAGCCTAATCCTGATCGGATTTGTACGTGATAATCATCAGTCATCGCTTTCATCACGTAGCCAGGTAATTCCTTACGATGAAGTTTAATGGTTTCATCTTTAGGACGTTTTAAGGGTAAGGCCTGTGTCATGGAAATAGCGGCTGATACCTGATCTACGATTAGGGTTCTGTTTTGCCCGCTGGCGCAGTTAGTCACAAGGCCTGGTGGTTTGATCTCATTTAGAAGTCGACGGTACTCCATCACGACAGGGTCTGTATCGCTTAGGTTTTGTAGGTTGTTTTTGATAGCGTCAGTTAAGGTGTTAATGCTTAAAATCAATTGTTGGTACTGTTGTAAGAGCTCTATTCCTTTGACCTCGCCGTCAACGGATTCACGTAAGCTCCGGCGTATGTTCTTGCTATTGACTTTTGTCGCAGCTAAGCGATTCAGTTGTTCGTTGCTTAAGTTGTCAATCACCGACTGACGTACACCTTCTTTGGCTAATTTAGATCGGACTATGGCTCGAACCAGAGGAGGGATGCCTAGACCTTTTGCGATGACTTGATCAGCATTAGCAACGCGTGCTCGAGATGCTTTGATTGTGTTTCGAATCGTTTTGATCTGTTTTTTGATGGCGTCTAAATCGTCATGAATATCAATAGCTAAGGTTGTTGTGTTTGAGCGATAGGTCTTTTGAACTGTCATAGGAACATCAAACAGCTCCGTGACTTTTGAGCCAATGTGACCTAAATAATCCTTGATTGTTTTTACATCATCAGACTCACCATAACGAAAGGCATTTAAGCACACATTGCCAGATTCTATTCCTTGCAGCTTGTAAGCAGCGTCTCGTGTGTCACGGACGATATGCTGATCTAAGTAGGTGCCAGGGATTTTGCCATCCATTTCATCTTTGAGTCGGAGCATGTCGTCACCATGCTCAGATAACAGTGTGATATTGGTGAGTGTCTCAGTGCCAAGTTGTTCTCGTAGGTTTTCTAGCATTAAGCCTGTGATGCGTTGACGTTCTGCCTGCGGTACTCGCGCATTGGCAAGCGAGTTCGCGGCGGTGTGATGTGTTTCGGAGATGAGTACAGGAGACGCCCCCCGGTTCGCATCGCGAATCCGCTGGGGGTCCATAAGGTACACACGCGTCGTCGAACCATTTTTAATATCAATCAAGCTGCGTCGTGTTTGACTCGGTGTGCCATGGTTGCCAGCTTCAAGTTGTGGCTTGTAAGCACGAATCAAACTTTTCTCTAAATCACCTTGAGCTTTAAACCATTCTTTGTCTTCACAGTCTCGGTATTCTGCTTTAATAGCATCGGATGTGTGAGTAAACGGTATTTCTTCACGCATGTAATGCGTTAAGACGGTGCCATTGGCTGTTTTGACCAAACCGTATGTGCGCATGATGTAGGGTGTCATCATGATGCCGGGATAATCTTTGGCTTTGTCTAAGGCTTTAATCGCTGCTTTGATGCTAGTGGTTCGACGCGGTATGTGTAGTTTGTATTTTGTGATAAAGGGAGCTAAGTGATCGCGTATAAACGATTGGCGATATAACTCAGCACTAGGGCCTGACGTGATTGTGCTAGCGTGTCTGTGGTAAGCATGCTCTATGTCATCCAGTTTTGTTTTTAAGACATCTATTTTCCCTTTAGCTCTTATTGGGTCCATGCCATTCTTAATCAATGCCTGTTCATGTATACACAATAAAGCTCTCATGCCCAACATGTAGGTGTAGGCAGAGACACGTGCCATGTGTGGCAGGGCATGACTGGCTTGCACACCTGATGCCTCGGGATCTACTACACGCTTATAGACAAGTGTGTTGTGATCATTGATAAAGCGAGTATTCAGGCCCAAGCTATGATCAGCTAGCATGTGTGCTTCTAAGAGTTGCCCGTAGAGTTCTTTTTCTCTGGGCTCCATAGCCTTAGCTAGCTTCGCCGCACGTGTTGCATTTCGGGTGGTGATGGCTTTTTGTCTTGTTGTCAGTTTTCTTCGAGGCATGATTGCTGCTCACTCTACATTACATTTTATAAGTATAATGGTTTTTCTTATTATTATACAGTTCTAGCGGTAATCGCATTAAAAAGCTCTTTATTTTCAAGGTGGTGCCTCCATAGGTCAGTGGTCAGGCGGTCACGGTTCTGGGCTGCGATTAACTGTATAGGGTCCAATACAGCGACTGAAACGTTTCGTGCTTGGGTTGTCCTGATAACGACTGAAACGTTTTATGGTCGGATCGTCCAGTTTGGTTATTCGCTTTCGAAAAGCCATAAATTTGATGCTGTTAGGTCTGCCACCTGCTGTATTGTCATCGTTGTTTGGATGTTTCCCCATCGTATGAGCTCGTGATTGTCTCCGTTGTTGAAAGAGCGTAGTCAGGTTTTGGGAGAGTCTTAAAGACGTATGCTTGTGTTTTAGGTCGTCTGCATCTTCAGAGAGGATCATCACAGATTCTTCTGTTTTTTCGCGAGGTCTGGGTGTGAGGTTAGGGGCACTCGCAGAGCGAGGCAAGAAAGGTTCTTTGGCTTTGAAGGAACGAATAATGCTCGCTACATCTTGTGCGGGATGGGTGATAGAAGCTAGCAAAGGCTTGAATTTCTTTGCAATCGCTTCGCTTGCTTGTTCATTTCCATCCTGTGCTTCCAGTTCTCGCCATGCTTGAAAAAGTACTTCGAGGGGAAGTTGCAACCTTTGCCGAAGTACGTGTTCAGGTGAAAAACGGAATTTTTGATAGACTTTATTCAAACTTTCCACGGCCTGTTTGGCTAGATCACCTAATGCGCTTTGTTCGAAAGTACTTTGAGCTCCTTCGATGGTTACCCAACCATGAAAGTGCACAAAGCTTCTAAGCGCCATGACCTGTTTATCACGTTTAAGAATCGTTTTGTTTAGGATGGGTGGTGGGAGAAGTGCGCGGCGTTTACGAGTAGGCAGTTGCTTCTTATCAAGGGCCATGAATGCGTCCCAAGCGTTCTTTGCTTTTTCTTCACATTTTTTTCGAAGTGTTTCAAGGGCTAAGCCTTCTTCAAACACACGCCATAGTGGATGATGGTGGAGTGGGGTGTTTGCAAAGACGCCATGTTTTGAGCAATTCTCTTTGATGCCATTAAACAAAGACTTCATCGGTTTTGATAGTGTTTTTGGTTTGATGACTTTAGCATCAGCAGCGCTAATCCGAGCTGCAGTGTTGCTTTTTAGCAGATCGCCTATCTCCATGTGAGCTTTTTTGAATTCAGGGAAATTCCTCAAAGAAGAGGTTCCACCAATGGTTGAGTTTAAAATGGTGTAGCAGTGTAACCACCAATTTCGTAGTGGGATTAGGTTTTTTCGAATGGATTTAGCATCTGCTGATCGTCGATACATGTTGCTGATGACATCGCCATGAAAGGCGGGGTGAGTCATGGCGGAATCTTTGGATTTTTCACGTAGCCCAATGGTGCCAGCAGCGCTGCCAAACACTGAGCCTGCGCGTAGCTGCATGTGTTCATCGTGAATGAGTGTATCGAAGATGTGCTTAAGTAGTGCTTCTTTTTCAGTCTCATCCCAGTCAGTCTGACACATGTGCTTCCAAATAGAAAAAACGGCATGCATGATATCAAAGCCTAGTGTTCGATTTTCACCACTCGCGCAATTAAAGACTAAAGCAGGAACAGGCGTGTCGCCGATGCTTTTAAAGAGTTGGGTTGTGTCATCAGCTGCGGTAGCGTCTATGCCTGCCTTTTGATACTCTTCTTTGAAAGTGGACGTGACAGCCCACATTTCTTCAAGTAGCCGAGAGTATTCAAACAACAATTTTGCACCATGGAGGGCTCCATCGAGTTCGTTGAAGGCTGTATGAATTTTACGTTTCGTTGTTTTGGATTTATCAGTGGCTTGCTTTAGGGCAATGCGACGTAACTCTGTGCCGGTTAAATGATCAATAAAACCAGTGTTTACGCCTTCATCTTTTGCTTTTGCTGTCATTAGTAGCTTAACAAGGGCGGGGGCTGGTGCATTCGCTTTGGTGATCTCATTAGCGTGAGCAACTCGACTTTTTATCTGCTCGATCAGTGTGTTCATTCGAGTAAGGATGCTTGCTAATCTAGACTCGCGCTCGTGCAAGTTGTCTATAAAAGCTCTGCTGTTTTCGATGTCAGCTTTAGTCTCGGTCTCACCCAATTGTTTTAGGTGAGCTGTTAGAGTCTTCGAAAGTGAACGAATATACCCTATTAATGCCTTGGCAATGTTAATCTGGTTATCGATTCCATCAAGGCGGTCGTCTTCACCAAATCGGAATTGATTGAAGCAGAGGTTGTTCGATTGAATACGTTCGTTGAGCTCTGCTGCCTTTTGAGTGAATTCAGTAATAATGGCGTCGAGATACGTGCCAGGAACTTGTTTTTTAAAGTGATCTTTCATCATGAGAAAGCGATCGCCTGTTTGAGAAAGCAAACTCACTATATCGAGGCCACGTGAGCCTAGCTGTTGTTCCAGATTTTCTTGCACGAGTTGTGTTAGTCTCAGTCGTTCGTCATCGGGTAGTTTTGGGTTGGCTGGCACATTGGAAGCTGTGTGTGTGCTAGTGGCGATAGGTCGGAATGCAATCTCGCCCGGGCTTTTTACACGGGTGATGGTTTGTGAGACGTTAAAAGGGCCAATTAAGGAAACACGCAGTTGACTGGGGATGATGTGCCCATCTTTGGTAAGCACCTTTTGGTAACTTTTTGTGAGTGCTTGTTCTAGCGGTGACAGGGTTTGAAACCAAATCGTGGACTCGCAGTCTGCGTATTCGGCTTTGAGTGCTTCGGACGTTCGAGCAATGGGTTTGTCGACACGTTCGTAACATAAGATGATGTCTCCCTCGGAGTCTTCGATGGTCCCTCTGGTTTTCAGCTGGTAAGGCTCTAATCCCAGGCCCATCCAGTTTTTGGTGATATCCAGATATTTTACCGCTTTTCTAACGTCGCTGATGGGAGTATCGTTGGGCAGTTGTGTTCGATAAAGAGCGAGTAACATGGCTAGATCATCACGAATAAATGACTCACGGATTAGTTCAGGCGATTGATCTGATGTGTGCTCACAAGCATTAACGGCATGAATAAAGTTATTTTCGGTTTGTTTGATTTTACCGACAAGGTCGATTTTGATGGCTTCGGGAGCAAGACTCATAGCAACCAAGCGTTGAGCGGCTAAGCTGTAGTTCAATCCCATCACGATGGCTTCAGGTTGTTCACGAAGCTTTGGGTCACGTTCTGACATTAAGGCGGGGCTGGTTTTTCGGTAACACAGTAGTGTTGATTGGCCAGAGGTCACATGAAATTCAGCGTGTGTGCCTGAGCGTGCGTCCAAGCTGATAAACCCATCGAGCATGAGTTTGTAACTGTCTTGTTCGTCTGGGGAAAGATGGATGCAACGTGCTGCTATCTCACCAGTAGAAATTCGTCGTGTCATGGCTAGATCCTTTTGCCGGCACACTCCGGAAGGAGCGTTACGTTAATGAGTAGGATCCCATGATACAAAGAGTCGTAGTAGAACAACAATACTCGGGGTTACTGAATTAAATGTTCTAAACCGTAGATGAGGGTGTTGAGTGTCATGCATTGGCGAATGGCAAAGAGCACGCCTGGCATCATGGCTTCACGATCATGAGCACGGTGAGTGATGGATAGGGTTTCGCCGAGTTGCCCAAAGATCACTTCTTGGCTGGCAAAGTAACCGGGGAGGCGTACAGAGTGTATTGGCACATCGCCGACGCGTTTGCCTCTGGTTTTATCGAGGCAGTCAGGTGCATGATCACGATGCTCTGCAATCAGTTCCGCGGTTTTTTGTGCGGTACCGGATGGGCTATCCACTTTTTGTGTGTGATGCATTTCGATGATTTCACATTCGGGTAAATGTTTGGCAGCCATGGCAGACGCTTTCATCATTAACACGGCAGCGATAGAAAAGTTAGGCACGACGATCCCGCCGCGTTTATGTTCATCGCATTGCGCTGTCAATGCTTTAATCTGCTCTTCGCTTAAACCACTGGTGCCGATCACTGGACGAGCACCTTCTGCGATAATCGTTGTTGCGTTGTCGAAAACGCAATCGGGTAAGGTGAAGTCGACGACTACATCGGGGCGGTGGGTTTGGATGTTTTGAGCCAAATCATCACCGCGATCGGTGCCGGCTACTAAGTGCATGCCATCAGCAGCCTTTACTGTATCGCAAGCAAGGCTACCCATTTTTCCTAGTGCACCATGCACCAATACCCCAATGGTCATCGTGATTCTCGCTTAGGCGTTTGCCAGTTGTTCAGCAACAAAAGCCCAGTTCACGCATTGCCAGAAGTTATCCACATAGGCAGGGCGTGCATTTTGTGTGTCGAGGTAATAAGCGTGTTCCCAAACATCGCATGTGAGTAGCGGTGTGTGACCATCGCGGAGAGGGTTCTCTGCGTTGGCGGTGCTTAAGATGCGCAGTGAGCCATCGGCTGCTTTCACTAACCACGCCCAACCAGAGCCAAAGTGGGTGGTAGCTGCTTCGGTGAATGCGGTTTTGAATAAGGCAAAGGAGCCAAAGGCTTCGTTGATCGCATCAGCTAACGCGCCTTCAGGTTCTCCACCCCCGTTGGGTGCCATGCAGTGCCAATAGAATGTATGGTTCCATACTTGGGCAGCATTATTAAAGACACCACCGTCAGTGGTTTTAATCAGTTCTTCTAGTGATTTATCAGCAAGGTCTGAACCATCGGTTAAAGCGTTTAGTTTGTTCACGTAAGCTTGGTGATGTTTCCCATAATGAAAGCTTAGCGTTTTAGCTGAAATATGTGGTTCGAGCGCGTCTTGCGCGTAAGGAAGAGGGGGTAGTTCAAATGCCATGGTGGTAGCTCCTTGTTCGTTAAAGCTAAGCAGAACATACTTGAAGCACTCACTCAGATCAACTGAGGCGGGTTGAGCTTATGTGATGAAGGAGGTGACACTTCGGCGGTACATCAAATTCACAATTTCGAGGTAAGGTTAGGCGAAAAAACGATGAAAAAACGCAGTGTACACGAGCGTACATGAGTATTTTGAAGAGATTTTTCGCCTAAGATAGCCCGAAAATGGGGATTGCTGATCAAGCGACTTACATTAGTTAGGTTGAGCTTGGGTGGGTAGGCGTGGTACCATCGATGGCCCTGTAATCGAATATTTGAGGAGTACTGCTCATGCCAGTTTTAGTTGGTCGTAAAGCCCCTGATTTTAATGCTGCCGCTGTGTTAGCCGATGGAAAGATCGTCGACAGTTGGAGTTTTTCCGAAGCCACTGTAGGTAAACCTACCTTGGTTTTTTTCTATCCCCTTGATTTTACATTTGTTTGTCCTACTGAGTTAATCGCCCTAGATAAAGCAACGGAAGCTTTCCAAGAGCGTGGTATTCAAGTGGTTGCTGTGTCTATCGACTCTCACTTCACGCACAACGCCTGGCGTAATACCCCAATTAATGAAGGTGGTATTGGACCCGTTCGTTACACCATGGTGGCCGATATTGCTCATCGTATTTGCCAAGCTTACGGTGTAGAGCACCCAGAAGCAGGCGTGGCTTTCCGAGGCGCGTTTATCATTGATAAATCAGGGATTGTTCGTTCTCAAATCGTGAATGACTTACCGTTGGGTCGTAACATGGGCGAAATTTTGCGCGTGTTTGATGCGTTGAAATTCACAGAAGAACACGGCGAAGTGTGCCCAGCCGATTGGCAAGAAGGGGAAAAAGGCTTAACACCAACCCCTGAAGGCATTGCGAGTTACCTTTCAGAAGAAGTGTCTGAATAAGATTGCCGAGACACACTTTTTCGGCTAGTGTGAGGGCTCAATCCAGCCAATCAGGGAGTTCTCACATGGCCAGTGTCAAAATCGATCCAGTTCAAAAACTGAAAACGCAAGTCGCTACTCACAAAGAAACCATTCGTGAGTTGAAAGCTACTATCCGCGAGTTAAAACAAGCGCTGAAAGCGCAAAAAGTGGATCTACAATCCGCTTGGCAAACGGAAATCGAAGCCCATGCTGAACATGCTCTTTCGGTGGGTTATGAGCTGGGTTACTTAGAAGCCATCTCCGTTCAAAAAGACACCATGCGTCGCTTGCGTCGTGAATGTGAAGCTCTCCAAAGCAATTTACAAGCAGAGACACAGGTTGATTACTCTGCGTTGGAAGGTGTGTTGTCAGCTGCTGCAGGTCAACGTCGTGTGGTGCCTATGCCAGAGCCAGCACCCGCTGTACTTGTTGAGCCAACACCTGCTGTCGAGGAAGCCCCAAAAGCTGACCTTGAAGAGGCCGCCGCTCCTGCGCTTGAGCCTGAAGCTCCCATCGCAGAAGAAGCTTCCGTTCAAGAAGAGCCTGCTGAAGAATCTCCTGTGATGATTAAGGATCCTTTCTCTCAGCCATTCATTCAACCAGCCAAGGAAGAAGAGCTGGTGTTAGAGGCTGAGCCTGCTTAATTTTAAGATGACTTTCTCGTCAGGGATCCGGCCTAATTGAGGTCTTTATGCCTAACGTGCTGGATTCCAAGGTTTACTTGATTGCATTGCATAAATGACAAAACAGCGCGGCTGTTTGCCGGGTGTCGTAGAGTGCTGAGTGAGCCTCGTCTTTGTCGTAGCCAAGATCGGTTTCTTTGAGCGCTTTCGCTAACACCGTTTTGCCAACCACAGCGCCAGAAAGTGTTGCGGTGTCGAAACAAGTAAACCGATGGAATGGGTTTTTTTCCATGGCGCCCACGCGTATGCGTGCAGCATTTAAAAAGCCCAGATCAAAATGCGCGTTGTGCCCGACCAGCACCGCTCGACGGCAATGATGCGTAGACAGGGCTCTTCGCACGAAGAGATCCAGTTCTTTGATCATCTCCGCTTCCGAAATAGCGAGTCGGAAAGGGTGGTCGATATCAATACCATTGATCGCCATCGCGTTGGGGTCTAACACGGCACCTTCGAAAGGTGTGACGTGCGTGGTGAAGTGGTTTTCATCAATCGTGAGCTGATTATCATCGTCGCAATGCACGATCATCGCAGCAATTTCAAGGAGAGCGTGTTTGTCGGATTGCACGCCACTGGTTTCCACATCCACCACCACAGGCAAATAGCCGTCAAAGCGTTTTTTGGTATGTAAAATATGAGCTGGGTGGTCGGGTGCGGTCATTCGAATCTCTTTAGAGCTACTGATTCACAGTGCCGGGTTGATCTGAGCCAGCCATTATCGCAGAATGCCTCCATCACTTCAAAGAGGGCAGTTTTTGTCATGACCATTCCCATACGCCGCCTGTCGTTAGTCATTTGTTTTTTAGCGACTTATACCGTCTCTTTCGCTGCAGATAAGCCTAAGGCAGCCGATACCAACGTCCCAGATCCACGCTTGGAACGCTTTGTCAATTCGGGCGTTACGGTAACAACAACGCCTTTCATAGGTACATTTTCTGAGCAGATTTCTGCGTCTATCCTTTATAATCTCCCCAGCATTAACGAGGATTTAGTGCTATTGCAGCAACGTGAAGAGCTGTACAAACACTTAAACGAACACAATTTGACGCTCACTCATCCAGTGATTGGTATCAGTGGAGCTTTAGAGGCAGCCGCGACCCATTCGTCCGCTTACTCCCTAGATCCAGGCGCGGGCAATGGTAGTGTGAACTTAAGCACAGCAGAGTTAGACATCGCGGCATTGATTAACCGTTGGGCAACCGCGTACTTTTCATTGGATTACGACAGTTCACCGGTATCATCTGGTTCGCGTGCTGAAAATTCCAAGCTGTACTTAAAGCGGGGTTTTTTAACGATCGGTGATTTATCACGAACACCTTTTTACGTCACAGCAGGTCAAATGTACGCTCCTTTTGGTTTGTATCGTTCAACCATGCTTACAACGCCTTTGACGAAGTCGATGGGGCGTGTGCTACAACGAATGATGTTGGTTGGGTATGATAGTGGTGGTTTTGCAGCCTCTTTGTACGGTTATCACAGTAATTTGTCAGGGAAAAACACGATTCCTTTTAATGAAGGCGGTGTGAATTTGCTCCTAAAGCATCAGTTTAAGACAGTGAAATTGCGTGTGAGTATGGGTGCCATTTCGAACATGGCCGATAGTCAGGGAATGATGGGGAACGGTTTATCAAGCACCTCGTATAACGACTCAAACGTCGCTCAGTTCACAGGTTTCTCTTCTTTGGGTAATGAAACATTGAGTCATTCTGTTCCGGGTGTAGCCGTTGATGTGCTTGCCGATTGGCCACATTGGAGTGTGATTGCAGGTTATGTTGGTGCGGTTGATAGCTTCTCAACGAATGATTTAACCTTTAACGGCGAAGGAGCAAGCCCAAAAGCTGCACATCTTGAGTTGGATTACATTTGGCATTGGTATCACAAGCCTATCACCGTGGGTGTGTCTTACGGACACACATGGCAAGCCTTAGGTTTAAACTTGCCAGAAGACAGTATTTCATTGATTGTGAACACCTCTCCTTGGGAGAACATTGCAGTGGGTGTGGAGTATCGTCATCGCATGAATTATGCCTCAGGGACGACGGCCACTGGTTTAACTAGCGCTGGTACAATGGCGGCTGTTCCAGATGTTTCCTCTGGGGGCACCCAAGATGGTGTGACCTTGCAGGTAGGGGTGTATTTTTAGCTAGGGAGAACTTGGAGGGTAAGCAGGAAATTCCAATCGGGTGGGAGCGCCTGGCAGAAGGTTTGGTTCTATGGTTTCTTCTTTACCTGGGTTAAAAATCATCAGTTCGTAGCTTCTTTTCTCCATTCTCCAATTGGGCGTATCTGTGGGCGTATTTATAGGTCTAAAAGCTGTATCAGCAAAACTGACAGCTGCACCTCGAGGAGCTATCAGGTGGCGGAGAATGCCCTTCACGATGCGCATGCCTAAGCGATCTTGTTGATCTTCGTGTAACATGTTTCGATCTCGCATCACAGCTCTACGTAAGCTTCGCGCAAAAAGGAATTCGCGTATTTGACCTGAGCACTGTAGCCTTAGTATTTCGGCCTGGTACAAGTATAAGAAGCGATGAGCAATGAGGTCGGCATTTAGTTCAAAAAAAGACAGATACTCCACGGCATTCCAGTTCTCAAAAGGGGATCTTCTATCCTTAACCATTTCCCCTGTCGCGTCTTTCTTTTCAGGGTGGCGCAGGTGCTTGCCAAGTTTTAAATGCGAATACCTAACACGATACCCTTTAATGTGTTCTTCCTTGAACTCGTCTAATGGGTCAGGTATTCGCCTTTGGTCAATGGGGGTGAATATGTTGAGAGTGCGTAGAAATCGTTTTACGACCTCAAGCAGTGGTGTTTCACGGACACGCTCAAGCTCTGTAAGCGGGCTTGAATTATTATTCCGTTCCTTCTCCCGATTTTTCGGGGGTGGTGTTTCGAACTTTACTTGTTTTGCCGTTTCAGTTTCAGGACCCAGCTCGAGCACCGTGCTCTCGGTCATCTCGCGTTTACTCATAAATCACCTCCCACTCACAAGGTGTGTTTATCGACCCTATCACGAATGAAATCTAACGATCAATAACAAGGTGTGCTAGATTTAAAAAGCATCTCGCGAAAAAAAGTTTTTTGTGGGAGCTTTTGTTAAAAAATTTAGGAGGTTACATGAGTCAATGCCCATTTTCAGGATCTGAGCCCAAACATGCTGCTGGTGCTGGAATGACCAACAAAACATGGTGGCCTGAGCAATTAGATCTTAGTATTCTGAGACAGCATTCCTCCCTGTCTAGTCCTCTCGCGCGAGGTTTTGACTACCCGGCAGCGTTTGGAAATCTCGATTTAAATGCTGTTAGGTCAGACTTGCATGCGCTGATGACAGACTCACAGCCCTGGTGGCCAGCAGACTATGGTCATTACGGGCCTTTCTTTATTCGTATGGCATGGCATGCTGCGGGAACCTACCGCATGGGTGATGGTCGAGGTGGTGCAGGAACAGGATCTCAGCGTTTTGCTCCCACCAACAGTTGGCCCGATAACGGTAACCTAGATAAAGCACGTCGCTTATTATGGCCGATTAAGCAAAAGTATGGTCAGTCGCTTTCCTGGGCAGATTTATTGGTGTTTGCTGGTAACTGTGCGTTGGAATCCATGGGTTTAAAGACCTTTGGTTTTGCTGGTGGTCGTGAAGATATTTGGGAACCTGAGCAGGATATTTATTGGGGCTCAGAGGGCAAATGGTTAACGGATCAACGGCATGAGGGTGATCGTGAACTAGAAAATCCCTTGGCTGCTGTTGAAATGGGCCTTATTTACGTGAACCCCGAAGGGCCTAATGGTAATCCGGACCCTATGGCAGAGGCACGAGATATTCGTGAGACTTTTGCTCGTATGGGTATGAACGATGAGGAAACCGTTGCCCTTACAGCAGGTGGGCATACCTTTGGAAAATGTCATGGTGCTGGTGATCCTTCTCATGTAGGTCCTGAGCCAGAGGCTGCTGCTATTGAAGAACAAGGTTTCGGTTGGAAGAATAGTTTTAACTCAGGGATGGGAGTCGATACTATCACGAGTGGTATTGAAGGATCTTGGACGCCCACACCAACTCAATGGGATAATAGCTATTTCGATATGTTGTTTGGGTACGAATGGGAATTGAGTAAAAGTCCAGCGGGCGCTCATCAATGGGTACCTGTGGGCGTTGGGGATGATCATTTAGCACCGACCGTGGATGGTAAGGATCGTGTCGTAACGATCATGACTACCGCTGATATGGCTTTGCGTGTGGACCCCGCATACGAGAAAATTTCTCGTCATTTCCATGAAAACCCAGATGTCTTTGCGGATGCTTTTGCGCGAGCGTGGTTTAAGTTGACGCATCGCGATATGGGACCACGAGCTCGTTATTTAGGTGACGAAGTGCCTGATGAAGCTTTGCTATGGCAGGACCCTCTACCTCCTCAAAGCGGTGATGCGTTAACAAACGATGATATCGATGCGTTGAAAGCGATGCTCATGGACTCAGGCTTGTCGGTCAGTGAGTTAGTGTCAACAGCATGGTGTTCCGCATCAACGTTTAGGGGTTCTGATAAACGAGGTGGAGCGAATGGTGCTCGTATACGGTTGTCACCGCAACGTACCTGGGAAGCGAATGAGCCAGAGCAATTAGCTCGGGTGTTAGCGGTGTTAACTGGTATACAAAGCAGCTATAGCAAAGATGTGTCTTTAGCGGATTTAATTGTGTTGGGTGGTTGTGCCGCGATAGAAAAAGCAGCGCAAGAGGCTGGAGTAACAGTGAATGTTCCGTTTACACCTGGTCGTGTGGATGCCACTCAAGAGCAGACGGATGAAACCGATTTTGCTTTTTTAGAACCTAAAGCCGATGGTTTCCGAAACTTTCAAAAGCAAGCCTATGCTGTGCCAGCGGAGCACTTGTTGGTAGATCGAGCACAGTTGCTAACGTTGACAGCACCAGAAATGACGGTTCTTGTCGGTGGTTTACGCGTCTTGGGGGCGAATCATGGTGGATCACAAGCGGGCGTGTTTACGGATCGTGTTGGTGTGTTAAGTAATGATTTCTTTGTGAATGTGTTATCGATGGATACCGAGTGGCATCCTGTCGGTGATCATTACGAAGGTCGCTCTCGGGCAGATGGTTCTGTGCGCTGGATGGGAACGCGTGTTGATCTGATTTTTGGATCACATTCCGAATTGCGAGCTTTGTCAGAAGTGTATGCCTGCGACGATGCAAAAGAAACGTTTGTGCATGACTTTGTAAAAGCTTGGGCAAAGGTGATGGACCTTGATCGGTTTGATGCGAGGGGTTGAGTGAAACTTGGGTTAGGGTGAAGTGATCATTCTTAACCCTCAAAACGGTTATATAAAAAGTGATGAATGGCGGGGTCTGTGATTGTTAGGGCTCCGTGCTCATCCTTAAATAAGTAGTCTGCGTCAAGGAGTGAGCTGATTGAGCGTTGCAAACTTGATAAGGGCATGCCTAAGTCATTCAAAAATTCTTGACTGTTAGGTTTATTTATAGTGCCCTTTAGGGAAACGTGGGTGAGCACCTTGATTTGGTTTGGTGTCAGGCTTTGAAGCTCAGATACAATTTTCCTTATTTCATCATCAACAATGCGATCCCATGTCTTCGATACAGAGCTTGGGTCAATAGTTTTCTGGTTAGATATTAGGGCTAAGCACAAGTGGTTGTAGTAGTATGTGTGTCTTTTTGTTAGGTCTAAAATAGTACCCATAGTCTCGTCATTAACGTCTTGATTGTTGCATTCCATCCAGGCATGCCGAGTGTGTTCACTTAGTTTATTTGCTGTAATGCGTTTCAATAGTATTTTTCTGCACATTAAGTAAAGTGGTTGGTTTGCATCTTCAAAGATGGTGGATAGCATGGTTCGAGAGCTGCCCGAAAATAAGTAGGTAATGTTTTTTGAATGTTGCGCAATAGATCTGATGGCGGACTGAATTTTGTTTGAATCATCTGTTTTTAAGATATCCTGGAATTCATCCATAAATAAGATGGCTTTTTTGTTCATCTTTCGAGCAAGTTTCTCAAGACCACTTAATAAGTCTTCAATCTGATTAACGGGGTTTTGTTTCTGAGAAAAATCAAGACTAACTTCTAGTCCATCAGATTTGAAGCTTATGTTTGCGGATCGAAAGATGCCATCAAGCGTATCAAAAATGGTTTTCGTTTTCTTTCTAAGCTTACCCATGAATTGACGGGTAATTTCTGTAACGGCTTTTGCAAGTTTTCGAGCCACCTCTTCTTGGTATGATACGCAGAATAGATCGATCATGGCATAAGGCTGGTTTGTAACGGTGATTGCTCGCATGATTAAGCTGGTTTTTCCATAGCGACGTGGGGCGACTACGACGACGTGTTCGTTAGCAGTAATACTATCTGTCAAGACTTTAAGTTCGGTTTCGCGGTTACAAAATACACGATCTGTAGCAACTTTGAGGGAAAAATAGCGATTAGCGGCGTCTTTAGAGCGCGCTTTTTTTGCAGTATTAAGGTCTAGATACATGAATGTTCTCCTAGAGGTGTTTCTTAATAGTATGTTTTATAAGGATAAAGTCCCTATCCGCGGCAAAAAATACCGCAAGCTGCGTTACGCATAGGTTACACCGCAGCGTGCGGTGTGTAAAGTGTGGGAGTTTAGTCGTTTAGTGGTAAAGGCAGCAGGGCATTAAGCGCTTCTAAGTAATCGGCGTCGTCAATGGTTTGCTGTTTTTGTTGCGCTTCCCAGAGCAAGTTTGCCATGAGCTCCATCACGCGATGTTCTAAATCATGCGTGTCTGCTAGGTGTTTGCTGGCATGCAGCCATCGCTGTCGCATGGAAGCAGGTCGATCACAGCGTATTTGTTCGCGCAGGCCGATGTGTAAACTCATGTGCAAAAAAGGGTTGGTGGTGGTTTCAAAATCCAAATCACACACCGCATCACCTTGCTCGAAAAGCGAATGATATTCGGGATGTTGCGAAATCACCTGTGAAATGTCACGCTCAAGCCCATCCAAAGGTTCACCTGCTTGGGCTTTTCTCCATGCTTCGAGCATGGTCAGTCGAAGTTGATGGCGATCATGCATCAGCTGGCTTCTCCATATTCTTGCTTGTGTAACGACACCATTCGCTAACGGGACATTGGTAGCATAAAGGTTTTCGGGCTTTGCAGGTATAGCGTCCCAATAAAATCAGCCAATGATGCGCATCGAGTAAGTAGTCTTTGGGTACATTCTTCAAAAGGGCTTTTTCAACAGCTAAGGGTGTTTTCCCAGGAGCGAGTTTAGTGCGATTAGAGACGCGGAAAATATGCGTATCGACCGCCATGGTAGCCTGTCTAAATGCAGTGTTGAGCACAACGTTCGCTGTTTTTCTGCCGACGCCAGGCAGTGCTTCTAGTGATGCGCGATCATTGGGGACTTGACTGTTGTGTTTATGAATGAGTATTTCGCAGGTTTGGATGATGTGTTTGGCTTTGCTTTTGTAAAGGCCGATGCTTTTGACATAGTTGACTAGCCCATCGTAACCTAAAGCGAGAATTGCCTCAGGTGTGTTTGCCTTTTTGTAAAGCGGCCCCGTGGCTTTGTTGACCCCGACATCCGTTGCTTGTGCAGACAAGATCACGCTAATCAATAATTCGAAGGTACTGTTGCTGATGAGTTCTGTGGTTGGGTTCGGGTTTTCTTTTTTTAGGGTGCTAAAAAACGGCTCTCTGTTTTTGATGGTAACCATGATTATTTCCCCCGTTTCGCTTGTACCCTAGCAAGAGCTGCTTCGATAGCAGATTGTCGAGCCTCAATACTTGCTTCACGAGGTCCGTTTTGCTTCATTGCTTGGTGCTTTTGAAAGCCTTTGTCTTTACGTTTTTGTGAACGTAACTGGTGCGCTTGAAAACGTTGGCGCCAATAATCGCGGGTGTATTCACTGGATTCACGTTCGATAGGGTGGGGTATGATGCAGTCTACCGGGCAAGCGGGAATACACAATTCGCATCCTGTACAAAGATCAGTAATCACGGTATGCATGCGCTTGCTACGTCCGATAATGGCATCGGTGGGACAAACAGGCAAACATTTCGTGCAGCCTATGCAGAGACTTTCATCGATGCTCACAACACTAGGAGCTTTGGCGCGTTTTGCCATGTCTGCTTCTAAGGGTTGAGTATCTATCTTTAAGTAGTTGCCAATGGCTTGTAGGGTTTTGACACCACCTGGCAAGCATCGATCGATGGGAGCTGCGCCTTCAAGAATAGCTGTAGCATATGGTCTGCACCCTGGAAATTCACATAACTCACACTGCGTTTGAGGCAGTAGTTTATCGATAGCATCTATGTCATTCATGGATCAAGGTGTCAGTTTGTTCAGAGGTGATGCGTCCAAGTAAGGGCCTGAAAGCATTGATTCGGTGTCCTAGCAAGGGTTCATCTAAATCAGCCCAGTCCAAATGCTCGACATTTAAAAACGTCTTGACTGATTCAGCAATAGAGGGAATAACGGGAGCAAGGTAAATGGAGAGCACGCGGAATAATTGAATCCCCATGCTACAAATTGCTTGGACTTTAGGGTTGCTTGCGTTTTCTTTTGCGAGAGCCCATGGTTTGTGGTGATCGATGTATTGATTGATGCGATCGGCGACACTCATGATATGACGAATAGCTCGTGCGTAATCCATGGCATGATAGCAGTCTGCGATCTCATTTTTGGCACCGATACAGGCTTGCCACAAATCCATATCGTCGAGTTCGGCAGATAATGTGTTATCAAAGTGCTTACGTAAAAAGCCTGCGCATCGACTTGCGATGTTGATGTATTTGCCGACGAGGTCTGCGTTAACGCGGAAACGAAAATCTTCCAGATTGAGGTCAATGTCATCAGGGCTGGTATTGAGTTTGGCTGCGTAGTAATATCGCAGACAATCTGGATTTAGGTGTTTGAGGTAACGTTGTGCGGTGATAAATGTGCCACGCGACTTTGACATCTTTTCCCCGTTTAAGGTGAGGTAGCCATGAACGAAGAGCTTGTTGGGTAGGCGTTTACCGCAAGCATTCAGCACAGCAGGCCAAAATAAGCCATGAAAATACGCAATGTCCTTCCCAATGACATGATACAAGGTGACATCGCTGTCCTTTCCCCAATAGCGTTCCATATCCAAGCCGGTTTGATCGGCGAGGTGCTTGAAGCTGGCAATGTAGCCGATAGGTGCATCCATCCACACGTAAAAATAAGCATCGTCTTCGCCAGGAATAGGGAAGCCAAAATACGGGGCGTTACGGGAAATGTCCCAAGGCCTTAGTTCTTCTTCGAACCATTCTTTTAATTTGTTAGCAACATGAGGAGGAAGAGCATCGCCTGCTAGCCATTGTGTGAGGAAGTCTCTCATGGGCTCTAAAGCTAGAAATACATGTTCAGCATCTTTGTGGATCGGTGTTTTGCCCGAGAGTGTTGATCGGGGGTCCACCAAATCAGTGGGATCGTAAGAGGCGCCACATTGTTCGCAGTTGTCACCGTATTGATCGGGTGCTCCGCATTTAGGGCATTGTCCACGCACGTACCGATCGGGTAAGAACATCTGATGCTCTTCATCATACGCTTGGGAAATGGTTTTCTTGATAATGTGACCGTTGGCTTTGAGGCTTGCATACATCTCGTTAACGATCGCTTGGTTTTCGGGGGAATGCGTTGTATGGAAGTTATCGAAGGCGACGTGAAAGGCGTTTAGGTCAGCGAGTTGGGTTTCACGAACTCGTTTGGTCATGGCTTCTGGCGATTCATTGTTTTCAGCCGCTTTTAACATGATAGGTGTGCCGTGGGCATCAGAGCCACAGAGATAGAGTGTTTCGCGACCTTGAGAACGAGCAAAGCGGGCAGCAATGTCGGCTTGAATGTATTCAACGAGATGGCCTAAGTGTATGTCTCCATTGGCATAAGGTAATGCAGCGGTGATCATAAGGGGTGATTGAGTCACTGGGAGCTCCAAAACAAGGGTTCACAAAGATGCCATAGTACTGGTTTTCCCTGTGATTTGCACCCTGGTTGATCTAGAGAATGGTGGAAATCAGCTGTGTTTGTATGGCTGAGTAGATGATATCACCGACCGTATCGCAGCTCATTTTCAGCTTGATGTTTTTCACGGTTGAGTCGTAGGTGCTGCGTGAAATTTGGAGTCTCTGTTGGGTAACGGCGGGTTTTACGCCTTTCAAAATAAGCAGTAATATCTCGTGTTCACGCGGGCTGAGAATAGCGTTGTTGTAGGCGGTTCCTAGGCAGAGTTTACCGTCTTTGAGAGAATGTGGTGTGTGGCGTTGGAACTTTGTTGGGTCTTCGACAGGCATGAAGTTACAAAAAATACCATCAACAGAACCATCGCGAGTATAGATGGGATTCTTTGTCACCAAAGTCATCGCGATACCATCCTCTCTGTTTTGGGGTTCTAAGAGGTTGTTTTGGTGCAAGCCATCAAGGATAACTGCATCTCTGGATCGGAATAAGTCTGCGTGCTTTGCCCAGGAGGCTAGGTCCATATCGGATTTCCCGATGATTTGTGCCGGTGAGTCTAAACCAAGAAATTCTGCTGTTCTTTCACAGCACCAGATGTACTGTAGCCTTTTGTTCTTTCTGCACATGAAGGGCAGGATCGGTTGGGGATTGTCATCGTGACTATCCATACGCCCCCCTTTAAGGTGACTTAGTATCTCAAGATTCTAACAAAAGTGTGTGATGTCGAGTAGCTGTTAGTCGGGATAATTGCCTTTCTGTGCAGTTTGTTTACAATGACAGCTTTTGTGTTTAGGGACCTCATATGAAAACGAAGCAGGCGCTTTCGGGTGTTAAGAATGTGATTGCCGTGAGTTCGGGCAAGGGCGGCACGCTTAGCCTCTAACTGTTTGATCATCGGCTATATGAGCCCACATCAGGACTTGTTGGTCATGCTGACACTTTGCTCGAAGCGTTTATTCATGCCTGCATTGATAGCGTCTCGATCTGTTTGGCCTTTCGGATCTGCTGGTGCTGGTCTCGGTGTGACCTTTTCGGCGAAAATGCCCAGCCTTTGGACTCGCCTCTCCTGAGCCTCTCTTTCTTGCAGCAGCTCGGCTAGCCGCTGAGCTATTTCTCCGCTTGTGGATAGTTTTTGGGGTGTTTTAGACATTACAGCCTCCAGGGTTGGGTTGTTTAGGAACGCTTTTCGTTTCAGAGAGATCATCTCTGTTGTTCGAAGCGTTGTTGACCTCATTTTTGTACTCTGTAAAAAGGTTGTTTTTTTTGAGAATTGACTCGGCTACTTGCAAGCTTTTATTTCCGCGATTAGCTAGTTCCCAGACTTCTTTTTCCCTTTCTGCCAGTGACTTGTACTCATCAGCAAGGTCACTTTTGACTTCAACGATTTTATTTTTTTCTTGTGTAATTTGAACCTTATCCTTCTCTAAAATATCTTTTTCATGCTCTAATCGTTCTCTATCTCTGGTTAGCTTTTCTTCCCGGCTTCCAAGGTAGATTTTGTAGCCAATGACCCCAACTACGGCGATCAATACTCGTGTGCCGTTATCCATTTTTGCTCTCTGGTGGCTCAGGTCCGCTAAGATGTTTGTTGCTATAATGCGAGAGAAGTCTTTTGCCTCTTCACCTCCTGGCGAACGACCCTCCGTGCCCAGTTTGTCGTAGATAACATTTCTTTCAAGGCGTTCTAAACGTCGGCGTACCTCGGCTTCCGATGCTTTTTGAGTCGAGAACCGGCAGTTCAGGAGTGGCCTAAAACCGCCCCCTGAGACTCTCCGGGCTCCGAAGCGAGCCAGTGACATAGCTGCACCGTACATCACACACCTCCCATCTGCTTACGATTATCCGCTGACTAACTGAGAAAGTCCAGCTCGGTCCAGATTCAAGGGTGTGGTTACGTTCGAAGCCTTTCTTTGATACGTACCAGATATGTATTGTTTTTCTGTGCAGTTTAAGTACACTGATTCCCTTTCTCTCATAGGAGAACCGTGATGTCAGCCATTCATGACGCCTTAAGTGCTATTGTCGACCCGTACACAGGAAAACCTTGGGGTAAAAAGGCTGTTTCCGTGAGTGGTGATGAGCGCCACTTAACGATCGAGCTCTGCTTAGGTTATCCCCTGTCGGACCATCTGTTTGAGCAGCATAGGTCTCTTATTAAAGCGGTTATGCAGGAACACCAGGTCAGTGAGTTTGCCCTTGAGTACAGTCATAAAATCCGATCGCATAAAATAGCTGAGGGCTTACAGGCGCTTCCGGGTGTGAAGAATGTGATTGCAGTGAGTTCGGGTAAGGGTGGTGTCGGTAAATCGACTGTGGCTGTGAATCTCGCCTTGGCGTTATCACGTATGGGTGCTCGTGTGGGTCTTTTGGATGCTGATATTTATGGTCCAAATGTGCCTGCAATGCTTGGGGTTGAGTTGGATCAGGTGAATGTTGCTGTGGAAGAAAAGGTATTTGAGCCGGTCATGGCGCAGGGTATTCAGAGTATCTCGATGGGTTATTTGGTTGCGGATGGTAAAGCCATGGTTTGGCGCGGTCCCATGGTGAGTGGGGCGCTGTTGCAACTGGCTCAGCAAACACGTTGGGATAACTGTGATTATTTGATCATAGACCTTCCGCCGGGAACGGGAGATGTTCAACTGACCTTATCGAAGAAAATTCCTGTCACAGCGGCAACCGTGGTGACTACCCCACAAGTGGTAGCCCTTTTGGATGTACAAAAGGGGATTGCCATGTTTGATAAAGTGGGTGTGCCGGTAGCGGGTTTGGTGGAGAACATGAGCGGCTTCACGTGCCCCCATTGCCAAGAAACCACCGCCATTTTTTCACAGATGGGTGGAGAGGCGTTGGCAGATGCTTTATCCATTCCGTTTTTAGGGCGACTCCCTTTGCAGCCTGAGCTTCGCGAAGCGGGTGACATGGGTGAGCCTTTGGGTGATCATGCCTTGACTCGGGAGTTTGAAGCCATGGCGGCACGCTTAGCCGCCTGGATTAGCGCACAACCCATTGATTATACACACCATTTCCCTTCTGTGAAGGCCGAGCCCTAAGGATTGAAGCGACGTGTTAATGGTGAGGAATGTGGATTTCTTTACCACACGAGGGTCTTTGGTGACAGCGGGGTGAGGAAATGCGAGAATAGTGTGCTGCACTCACAGACCATAGGAGACAACACATATGTCCATCAAATCAGATCATTGGATTCGGCGCATGGCCCAAGAGCGCGACATGATCTCTCCCTTCGAACATGATCAGATTAGCACAGTGGATGGTCGCCGAGTGGTATCTTACGGTACATCCAGTTACGGCTATGATGTTCGGTGTGCTGACGAGTTCAAGGTGTTTACCAATATCCATTCAGCGGTTGTTGACCCCAAGCAATTTGATGATCAAAGTTTTGTGGATGTCAAAACAGATGTTTGTATCATCCCACCTAACTCTTTTGTGTTGGCTCGCACCGTCGAGTATTTCAAAATCCCTCGAGAAGTCTTGACCATATGCTTAGGTAAGTCGACCTATGCTCGTTGCGGTATCATTGTGAATGTCACCCCTTTAGAGCCAGAGTGGGAAGGGCATGTGACCTTAGAGTTCTCAAACACAACTAACCTTCCTGCAAAAATTTACGCCAATGAAGGTGTGGCTCAAATGTTGTTTTTAGAGTCTGATGAAGTGTGTGCTACCTCTTATGCTGATCGCGGTGGTAAATATCAAGGCCAGCAAGGCGTGACCTTGCCGCGTATGTTGGAAGATGTGGACGCATGATAGAGCTTCGTGGTTTAGGTAAAACGTATCAACTCCCAAGTGGTGAACCGTTTCGGGTGCTTGATGATGTCAGTATCACTGTTCCGTCTGGTCGCATCACAGGTGTGATTGGTCGAAGTGGCGCGGGCAAAAGTACCTTGCTGCGTTGTGTGAATTGCCTGGAACGACCTGACGAAGGTGAGGTGTGGGTAAATGGTCAATCTCTGTTGCCGCTATCCAAAAAAAGGTTGCGTGAAGCGCGAGCTAGCATGGGAATGGTGTTTCAACACGTGAACTTGCAAACTCGTCGAACCGTTTTTGATAACGTGGCTTTTCCTCTGACCTTACGGGGTGAGTCACGAGCGTTGATTCAAGAGCGTGTGATGACCTTGTTGGATCACGTCGGTTTATCTGATCGTGCGCATCACTATCCATCGCAATTGAGTGGTGGTCAGAAGCAGCGAGTTGCTATTGCACGTGCGTTAGCAACCTCTCCATCAGTGCTGTTGTGTGATGAGATGACCTCGGCGCTTGATCCGGAAACCACACAACAGATTTTATCCTTGTTATTGGATCTTCAACATTCTTTGAATTTGACGGTGTTGCTGATCACTCATGAAATGGCAGTGATTCGAGAAGTGGCGGATGATGTGATTGTGATGGAAGCAGGGCGAGTGATTGAGCAAGGTTCTGTGTTAGAGGTCTTTCAACGGCCTCAAGCAGAGATCACGCAAACCTTAGTGCAGGCTGATTCCCATGTGACTTTACCGCCTGCTGTTGAGGCTGTTGTTCAGCATCAACCTGTGCCTTCTGGGTATCGTTTGTTGCAATGTACTTTTTCGGGGAACATGGCAGCTCAACCTTTAATCAGCGATTGTGCAACTCGTTTTGGTGTGATCTTAAATATTTTGCAAGCCAATCTCACGACGGTGCATGGCACGTTAATGGGTAAGATGTGTGTGGCGATTGAGGTGGATGAAAAGGCTGACAAAGCTGTGTCATTTTTGCGTGATAGTGGTTTGATGATAGAGGAGTTGGGTTATGTTAAACAGCATGACTGGCATCTTTCTTAGTGCCACCTGGGATACACTGCTCATGATTGTGTGGTCCACGGCTTTTGCTGTGTTAGTGGGTTTGCCTGTGGGTGTTTTTTTGTGGGGTAGCGCAAGGGGCGGTTGTTTCGCGATGCCTAAATTGCATCGGGTGGTGTCGGTGATTGTTAACATCATGCGGTCGGTGCCGTTTATTATTTTGATGGTGGCATTGATCCCAATCACACGTTGGATCGTGGGAAGCTCCATTGGTACCGCTGCGGCTATTGTGCCATTAGCGGTGGGAGCTATTCCGTTTTTTGCGCGCTTAGTCCATAACGCTCTGAAGGCAGTGCCTGTGTCTTTAACAGAAGCTTGCGAAGCCATGGGTGCGACTCCGTGGCAAATGGTGTCGCGTGTGATAGTCTCAGAAGCGCTTCCAATGTTAGTGCGAGGCATGACCTTAACCGCAGTGACTTTAGTGGGTTATTCCGCGATGGCTGGTGCTGTTGGTGGTGGCGGTTTGGGGGATGTGGCCATTCGTTATGGTTACAACCAATTTGATTTGTCTGTGATGAGTATTACAGTGGTTATCTTGGTGGTTTTAGTCCAGCTTATTCAATGGTTGGGTGATGCCTGGGCTAATAAACTCGATCACTCCTAAGGATGAAGGAAGAAACATGCGATATGTAAAAGCAGCTTTATTGGCTATTTGTGTTTTATTGGCGGGGTGTCACGATAATAGTAATGTGATAAAAGTGGGTGTGATTTCAGGGCCTGAAGCGCAAATGGTCCAGCTTGGAGCTCAGATTGCTAAAGAGAAATACGGTGTGCCGGTGCGGGTGGTTCCATTTACTGATTACAATGTCCCTAACATGGCTTTGGCGGATGGCAGCATTAGCATGAATATCTTTCAGCACAAACCCTTTTTAGTTGCGCAAGAAAAAGCGCGTGGCTATCACTTTGCTGTGTTAGGTAGAACGTTCATTTACCCCATGGCTTTGTATTCCAAATCAGTTACCTCCTTAAAAGCGTTACCTGTTAAGGCGAAAGTGGCGATTCCGAGTGATCCTAGTAACCAAGCTCGCGCCTTATTGTTATTGCAAAAGGCAGGTTTGATTACCTTGAAAAAAGGGGCGGGCTTTACAGCAACACCAAGAGAGATAGGGAGTAACCCAAAGCAGTTGCAAATTATTTCATTGGATGCTGCACAAATTCCTCGTGCATTAAGTGATGTGGCTTTGGCTGCGATCAACACTAACTACGCGAAATTAGCAGGCTTGACACCATCCCGTGATGGCTTGTTTGTTGAAAGTCGTCACTCACCTTACGCTAATTTAATCGTTGCTCGTGTCCAAGATGCGCATAATCCAAGATACTTAGCTTTTGTGAAAGCCATGCATAGCCAAGCCGTTATCGCTAAGGCAAAAGAGTTATTTGGCAAGGATTGTTTGCCGGCTTGGTAGCCCTCGTTAAAAAGTAACATTCCTGCATACGTCCCCCGGTTGCGGTACGCAATCCGCTGGGGATCCAAAATATAAAACGAGTCAGCCGATAAGCCGGGTTCTGTCGAGGACAGTCATCTATCTAGGATGATTGTTGCCAATCACCTCAAGCGGCCTACCCAAACCTCTCAGCGAGCAACCGAGTGCGATTTCTCGCGTAGGTTTCTATTTGGCCTTGCTCCAAGTGGGGTTTACCATGCCACTCCTGTTACCAGGAGCGCGGTGAGCTCTTACCTCACCCTTTCACCCTTACCCACAGGGCCTGCACACATATCTACTATGCTGGTGCTATCTGGCCGATTTTTTGCGATTCGTTGCTCATGTACTAGCGTGTACATTGCGCTACGATTCTCAAAAATCAACCACCTATCACTCAGCATAGCGACATGTGAGCAGGCCCCAATAGGCGGTTTGCTTTCTGTTGCACTGGCCGTAGGCTTTCGCCTCCCAGGTGTTACCTGGCACTTTGCTCTGCGGGGCCCGGACTTTCCTCTATGGGCAAACGCTCATAGCGACTGTCTGGCTGACTCGCAAGAGAGTGTAATCGAATTGTTGAGCTGTGTCATTAGGATTAAAACATCTCACCCATATGAGGCTTGTCTTTTTCTTCCATGTTTTGGATGTCTCTAAGTTTTTGCTCGAAAATGCTGTGAGCTCTTTCGCTAGCGGGTGTTTTCCCTAAAATAAGTGACTTTGCTGATACAAGAAAGTGGGCAAAATGCTTCGCTTTATTCTCGGGTGTCATGTCGATCCTTTAAATCTAAGATTAATCATTAACTAGTCTTTTTATTGTATGCCATTTTACGCAGAAAATCCATGAGCTTATGTAAGGTATTGAAAACGCATGTAACTGGGTTGTTTCTTCTCAAAAACGCGCGACTTTAAGGATTTCTTAAGGTACCCTAAGTATACTTATTATATGGACGTTAGATAGATCAAGTAAGGTCTTGTTTTAGCAGAAGGAATAGGAAAAACGTACGAAGCGTTTTTCATAGGTGAATATAAGGATACTAGGCGAGGAATACAATTATGACAGTATATGTATCAGTGAAAGGTCAATTGGATCACTTAAATAATGTATTGGCTCGTCTGCAAAAAGCTGCTGATGCTGTTGAGGCTGTGCAAGCTGCTATGCACGTGACTCCTCATACAGAAGCTGACAAAGAAGCTAGAGTCTTGAGACGCATGTTGAAAAACACTGGCGAAACAAATTCTGGTTGGGAAGAAAAAAGGAAAAAAGGCAAAAACGTTTTTAAGCAATACCGAAGTGCGCTTAGTTACAAGACCTTTGAGTTGCGCGATTTATCTAGTTTTAAAGATAAAACAAATCGACTAAATCAGTACAATGGTATTGCTCACAAATTTTCGAAACAAGTGAGAGAAGCTGTAGCGGAAATTGAAGCCTGCCGAGAGCTATTAGGCCCAGACGCCATCGATTTTGAGGACGGTCAATTCAATCGCACACAATCCATTGTGTGGGTGGAAAGCGCTTTAGCGTCACGTATTGGCGACGTTAGAAGCTATATGCATGAGATCAAGAAAGGCTACAATCGTGATAAATACCGCAATAGTTTGTATACGGCGGTGATTGAAACAGGTTTGATCTTTAAAACGGAAGATTTTGATTTCTTCAGAGAAGAGCGATTGAAGCAGTGGGCGGATAGTCTAGCTAAGAAAAGCAAGATGTTTGCTGCTCGTTATCAGGAATTGAAGCGTATCAGCAAAGATACGGCGCCTAATCGAATATGGAGAGAGGTTGTTCAGTCGTACAAAAATATGTATCCAGAAGCTTCTGCCTTAACATATGATGGTGTCATGGATGCCTTGAAAGGTAAGTATGACGATAATCAAACATCAGATGAGAGAACTAAAGAGCCTGTTAAGTTTGATTACTTAGTTGAGTTACGTTCTGCCATGGATGAGTCAAAGTTAGGTAAAAATGCTATTGTGTCGGGTAGTGACGCTTTCCAAGCCTGGATTAAGCAGCTTCGTCACAATACTACGTTGGACCAGCGATACCATGAGTATTTAGCTTCTTCTGATGAGAAAGATAAAGATCGAAGAAAGCTAGAGGCATCTAAACGTTTGTATGATGACGTGATTGCGGCTTATAAAGAAGCCACTGCGATGTCTCAAGAGGCAACATGGCGTGAGGTCATGCAGGCCATTCAAAAAGATTTGGATAATGGTCGACGTGTTTACATCAACATCAAGCTAAACGAAGAAAAAGACAAGTACCGGGAAACAGCGGTGTCTATGTGGACAACCTTGTTCTCTACTGTCTCTACTACGGGTGAAGCAGTGTTAGGTGCATACTCTGTGGCAACAGCCTTAGGTGCAGCCACTGGCGTGGGCTTGATGGCCTCGTTGATGGCTAACCCTGCCTTGATGGCAGCCACTGTTGGTATTTTCTTGTCTGTTTTGGTGGTCAATCAATCCTTGTTTGACAAACAGGTGAAAGATTTGTTTAGCATGTTAGCTAAAGGCGAGTTGTTTAAAAACAAAGATGGTAGCTCTAAAACGCCTGCAGAAAAAGCGTTGCTAGTGGGTGGTATGTTTGTTGCGGTGGTCTCCGGTGCAATGATGGCTGTATTAACTTACAACGCTTGTATTAAAGCTTTTTCATCGTTGTTAGCCTTGCCTGCCACAGGGCCTGTTGTGATTGCGATTGCCTTGGGTATTGCTGCAATTGAGTTTGTGGCTTTGACGGGCTTTAACTTCCAGTTCTTCAATTCGATGTTCTCAAGTTTGAAGAAATTTAACACAACCATGAATCGTATGTATTTCCAAGGTCGATCTAAGGTAGGTAAGGGCTTCTTATTTGCTGCGAACTTGCTAATGACAGCCTTGTTTACTTTGGGTTCTTTGGTAGTTGGTAAATCTAACTTAACTGACTTCTTCAGTAGCTTTAATACCAGTATGCCTGGTTTAAACTGGGCAGTTCAAGGTATGAGTTCTGCATATTACTTCGCAGGTTCTGTCGTGGTGATGAATGCCATGATCATGGCTATGCGTAAGAAGTTTAGTGGCATGACACGTTTCTTTAGAGAAGCAACGCCTGGGCAAATTGCTGCACGCATCGCGATCGATGTCTTTGTTGGTTTACCCAAACAAATGGCATTCTTTGCTGTGACCTGTGCGTTGGCCTCATTGCGATTGGTGTTGAATATTCTGAAGATTGTATCAGTCGTTCTTGTGAATGCCTCTGTTGCCACTGGTTTGCCTTTGTTGTTTGCTGGTATTCATGCATTACGTACAAATCAGAAGTTTGGTAAGGTGTTGAAGCAATACACATCAGCGCCACAAAAAGCAGCTGATGCTATCAATAAAGCGTTGCCTCAGTGGAACGTCATGTACCGTGAGAGCTTGGATAAGGCTGGTAGCTTGCCTATTTTGGCTAACTCATCAGCTAACGCGGCATTAAACGTGAATGGCGCGGATGCTATGATTGCAAGTTCAGGAGCTGCCACACAAACCATGTTGAATGCCACCACTGGCCCAAGCACTGTGACAAAAGCCTTGGTATCTCAGTATGCGAATACTGATGCTAGGGATGAAGCGATACAAGATGCGCAATTGGAAGCTGGTGTGGCTGCAAGAGAGGACGCAAAAGCTGAATCTGCCGATCCATACTGTTCTAAGCGTTACTTGAAATCCATGTTTAGCTTTGGCAAATCAAAGAATCGTATCGGTCATGATGTGAGTAAGTTGATTGATTTGGGCAAAGATTCGGATGACGGCCCTAAAGCAAGTGCTTAAATGACAAAAGGCGCTCATGGGGCGCCTTTTTTATGTCTGGTATTTATATTTTTTGGACCCCCTGCGGATTGCGTGCCGCAACCGGGGGCGTGAGTAAAAGTTAATCCCTAAAATTAATAAACTCCAACGGTGCGAAGTCGGCTTGTTTGTCTTTGAGGTAAGCGATGACGGTTTGTAGGTCGTCCCGTTTTTTGCCGGTGACGCGTACTTGCTCCCCTTGGATCTGGGTTTGTACTTTAAACTTCTCGTTTTTAATCGCCTTCGTGATTTTCTTAGCAATCTCTTGCGAAAGCCCGTCTTGGAAGCGTAATACCTGAGTGGCTTTTTTGTGTTGAATGTTAGGGTCATCTGCGTCGATAAAGCCCAAATCAATGCCGCGCTTGATGAGTTTGTTATTTAAGATATCGAGCATTTGTTTGAGTTGAAAGTCGGCTTCTGTCGCCATGGTGACTAGCTTCTCGCCCAGGGTAAAGGAGGCGTCGGCGCCTTTAAAGTCGAAGCGTGTGCTAACTTCTCGGTTGGCTTGGTCAACGGCGTTGCTGACTTCGTGCCAGTTTACTTCTGAGGCTATATCAAACGATGGCATGGTGATTCCCCTTGTGTCATGGATGGCTGTGCACAGTATCCGTGAAAGTGCTCATAAAGACAATTGGGCGTCGCGAGAAACCATAAATTCAAGTAATTTTAATATCCAATGTTAAAAATACTTGGATTTCTATGGAATTTGGGTGAAAAATCAAGTAAAATTAACATCAGATATTAAAAAGTGAGTCTCTTATGTATATCGAACGACACGCTTCAGTACTTTTGAGGCAATACTTGGATGCTTTCCCAGTGGTTGGGATGACGGGCCCGCGCCAGTCTGGCAAGTCCACGTTCCTGCAGCATTGTCTGCCGGACTATCGTTACATAACCTTCGACTTGGATCAAAATGTGGATGCCTTTGAGAGTGATCCTCAGGGTTTTATCGAGTCGTGTGGTGATCGGGTGGTTTTTGATGAAGTTCAATTTGCGCCGAAGATTTTTAATGCGATCAAAGTGGTGGTTGATCAAGACCGCATGCGCTATGGGCGTTTTGTCCTAACAGGCTCTAGCCAGTTTAGTTACATACAATCGATTTCCGAATCATTGGCGGGGCGTATGGGTTTGATGAACTTGCTGCCGTTTCAATACACTGAAATGCCAAAGGCTTTGTTTGCAGAGTCTGTGTATCGAGGTGCGTATCCTGAGCTGGTGATGCGTGATTACAGGCAATCGGATTTTTGGTATGCATCGTATATCGATACCTATTTGGCAAAAGACGTGAGAACGCTCTCAAACATTGGTGATATGCGCGATTTTAGGCGTTTTTTGCATTTGCTAGCAGCGAATGCGTCGCAGATTTTAGACATGTCTTATTACGCTCGTGATATTGGTGTGAGCGTCCCAACCATCAAGCGGTGGGTGTCTGTACTGGAAGCATCATATGTTATCTTTTTGGTGCCACCGTACTATAAAAATGTGGGTAAGCGCATGGTCAAAAGGCCTAAGTGTTATTTTTATGATACGGGCTTGGTCTCGTATTTGACGGGGATTCAAAACAAAGAGCTCTATGAAAAAGGACCGATGTCGGGAGCCTTGTTTGAAAACCATGTCATTGTTGAGATCATCAAAGCATTGAAACATGGCGGTGCTCATGCAGACATCTATTTTATGAGAACGCAAAATAAAGCGGAGATTGATTTGGTGGTGGATTGGAGAAATCGCTGCGATTTAATAGAAATTAAGCAGTCCTCGACTTTCCGCCCGAAAATGGCAACGCACCTCAAAAGCTATGGCACAGACGACGATCGTAGGTTGGTGCTCTATCAGGGATCACCGATGACCCTTGGAGCTGTGGAGATTATGCCGTATACGGATTATTTGGATCACTTGGTTGCTCGGTGATTGACTTGTCAATAAGCCATTAACCACTCCGAAAACCCATCATCACGGAATATTCTGCCTTCAGGTTCCAAAATAATCATATTTTGGGCATAAATTGTGTAAATTTTTTCTGTTCAAAAAATTCCGTTGAAAATCAACGAGAAGAGTTCAATAAACGGCAGAAATTGACCCTATTTTAACCAAAACCAGCATTTTTTTTCGCCGAAAATGGAGCCAAGTGGGGAATTAAGTGGTATAATGTGGAGAAATGTGGAGGAACGGACATGTTTCGAGGGCTAACAGCCATTACGGTGGATGAAAAGGGACGCATCGCGATCCCGGCCCGTTATCGCCCGTTACTCGACGAACAATCAGGCGGTCAGCTCGTGTTGACCATCAGTACCATGGATCCTTGTCTCTTACTGTACACATTGCCTGAATGGGAAGCGATTGAAGCCAAACTCTCCGAGCTTTCCAGTTTCAACCCCATGACACGACGAGTTCAACGCCTCCTCATCGGTCATGCAACTGAGTTGCAAATGGATCGCAGCAAACGGATTTTGCTGCCCCCTTTGCTACGTGGACACGCTCATATCGATACACACATGATGTTAGTTGGTCAGGGCAATAAATTCGAATTGTGGTCTCAGTCAAACTGGGAGGAAGCGTCCAAGCAGTGGCTGGATGCCGATGATAACTCGGCAGATGATTTGCCAGCAGAGCTAGCGGGGTTGTCTTTATGATGTCAACCTTGGGACACGAATCCGTGATGTTGCACGAGGCTGTGTCAGCCCTTGAGATTCAAGCATCCGGTGTTTACGTTGATGGCACTTTTGGTCGAGGTGGTCATAGTCGTCTTATTCTAGAAAAATTAGGGCCAGAGGGTCGTTTGATTGCTTTTGATCAAGACCCTGTGTTGAATGATCCGGCCCATCGTTCCGAAGAGCTCGCGGACATTTTCCAAGATCCGCGTTTTTCTTTTGTTTCCGATAATTTTGTGTGTTTACAAATGCAATTGGCTGAGCGCGGTTTGTTAGGCTCAGTGAATGGCATTTTATTGGATTTAGGGGTGTCATCCCCACAGATCGATAACCCTAAACGGGGTTTTAGTTTCGATCAGGATGGCCCCTTAGATATGCGTATGGACACCCGCGTTGGGCAATCAGCAGCGGAGTGGTTGGCAGATGTGGATGAAAAAACCTTAGCGCGAGTGATTAAGCGTTACGGTGAACATCCCAAAGCACGCACGATAGCGCAAGCGATCATGCGAGCACAGGAGCATGAGCCAATCACGACGACTCGCGAACTGCGAGAGATTGTCATGCGTGCCGTTGGTCCATCGCCTTCGGGCAAATCCCCAGTGGGGCAAGTGTTTCAAGCAATTCGCATTGAAATCAACCAAGAGTTGGCTGTGTTAGAAAAAACATTGCCTCAATGTGCTTCTGCTCTTGCGCCGTCGGGTCGTTTGTCCATCATCAGCTTCCACTCGTTGGAAGATCGTTTAGTCAAAGACTTCATTCAACGTGAATCAGCAGGAAATGATTGGGTCCCAGGAATGTCAGTACCCGAATACAATCAGCCTGCACGTTTTCGCCAGGTAACACGCTTGGAGCGACCTAGCGAAGATGAAGTCAAAGCCAACCCACGAGCTCGCAGTGCGAGGTTACGGGTGGCAGAGAGGTTATAATGAACGCAATAGTGCATGCTTTTAAAGCATCAGTAGTTCAAGTATCCGCACGTCCATGGACGCTTTCGCGCGCATGGCAGTGGCGGGGTGCTTTGCTATTGGTGGTGATGGTGGTGATATCGGCTTTGGCTTTGGTGTATGTGAAAGACACCAATCGCCGTTTGTTAGCTGAGGTTGAAGGAGCGCGTGTGTCTTTAGAAGCACAACGGCTACAACTTCAACAAGAGTCTTTGTTGCAAGGACAAGTTTTACGTCCTGATGTGTTGCAAGCGAAAGCAGCTCATCTTGGCATGATGGTCCCTCAAACCGTCACGTTTGTGCGAGTGCCATCTAGCAAATAAAGGAAGAGGTGATGCGAGGATTCACACAACGCTCACGACTTCGATTTATGCACGGCCTTTTGGTTGTCATTTGCTTGGCGATTGTAGTGCGACTGATTGATTTAAGCATTGTGCAGCGTCACTTTTTAGTGGCCCAAAGCCGTGCGCGTATTTTGCGAGAGATCCCAATCGCTGCTAGACGTGGTATTATCTACGATCGTCACCACCAGCCTTTAGCGATTAGTGTTCCGGTGCAAGCAGTGTGGGTCGATCCTTCTTCTTTCCCATTAAAGAATGTTAGCTTTCAGCGTTTAGCACAGGTTGTGCGCGTGCCGTTTAAAACGGTAAAGCATCGCATCTTAACGCATAGCACGCGCGAGTTTGTGTATATCAAGCGTCAGGTGTCAGACAAGCTTGCGAAACGTGTGGAAGCCTTGCATATCCCCGGTCTTTATCTGCGAACGGAATACAAACGATTTTACCCGCAAGGGCCATTGCTGTCTCACTTAGTAGGTTCAACCAATATCGATGAACGAGGTCAGGAAGGTATCGAGCTTTGTTATAACGATTGGTTGCGTGGTGTAGTTGGGAAGAAAACCGTGATTCGTGATCGTTTGGGTCGAACGGTGACGAATCTGCGTGTGAATCGCCCTGCCAAGCACGGGCATGATGTGCAGCTAGCTGTGGACACTCGGATTCAGTATGCTGCGGCAGATGCTTTGAAATCAGCCGTTGTAGACAATCATGCTGAGTCAGGTTCAGTGGTGGTGTTGGATGCGCAAAATGGTGAGCTGTTAGCGATGGCCAATTATCCTGATTTTGATCCCAATACCCATGAAGGCTCTATGTCGGATCGACGAAATCGCGCGATCACAGATGTGTTTGAGCCAGGCTCAACGATGAAACCTTTTACTGTTGTGAGTGCGTTAGAAAGTGGGAAATACAATACAAAAAGCATCATTCACACATCCCCTGGTTGGATGCGAGTGGGGCACTTTACCATCCATGATGAAGCCAATTTTGGTGATGTGACCTTGCGACGTTTGTTGAAAAAGTCGAGCAACATTGGCGCGGCTAAGATCATGTTATCGCTAGATCCTAAACTATATTGGCAGCAGTTGGGTGTGTTTGGTTTTGGTGAGCGTACTCATAGTAATCTGCCAGGAGAAATGGCAGGAAGATTATTACCTCGGGATCGTTGGTTACCGAGTGAAGTCGCGACGATGGCGTATGGGTATGGGATTTCCGTAACAGCCTTACAGCTTGCGCATGCCTATGGCATGTTAGCGAGTGGTGGTATCAACTATCCTGTGAGTGTGATGAAGCTTAGCGAGCAGCCTCAAGGGTCACGAGTCATTCCTAAACGTGTCGCGCATCAAGTGACAGATATGTTATCGGCGGTATTAGAAAAAGGCGGCACAGGGAAACGTGCTCGTGTGCCAGGCTATCGAGCGGCTGGTAAAACCGGTACAGCTAACATTGCCACACCATCGGGATACGATAAAACTAAGGTCATTAGTTCGTTTGTGGGTTATGCACCGCTGGAAAAACCACGTTTTGTGGTCGCAGTGGTTATTCGAAAACCGCAGGGTCATCACTTCGGTGCGTTAGTGGCGGCACCGGCGTTTTCAAAAGTCATGACTGCCTCGCTACGCGCGTGGGGTGTGCGACCAGATGGCTTGGGTGAGTAGGGTGTCATACTTCTTTTAGTGAGCCCTTCATTGTTCGCAATGACGGCGCCTGTGTTATTGCTTGGTCCAAGATTATACGGACACCTAGAGGAGTCATGACTGCCTCACTTCGGGCTTAGGTTTAAGGGGTCCATCTGAACAAGCTTCTAACGAGCGGCTTGATATCTTATTAGATTTACGTTAGTTCTAATACTTCTTGGAAAGGATGATTTATGAGAAAAAAGCAAGAAAAAGCTGTGACTTATTCAGAAAAACCAGCAGTGGGGTATGTTGATTTAGCATCGCGCTTCACATCCTTGTTGAGTGTGTTTATTGCTTCAAGGGCAGTTGGTGTAGGAAGCCAGTTTCTTGTGGCCTATTGGATGGCACAGCGAGGTAATGATTACCTTGAGGCCAGCAATTTAATGACGAAGTATGTTGGGTTTATTGATTTGTCAGGTGCTGTCAGCATGTATGCCACGTCTATATTGCAAAAAACACAAAAAGCGGTTGCTCAAGAAGAGGTGGCGCCAAAGATTATGCTTGCGTCAGCTTGGGTGGCTTTAACGTTTGCTATTCCAAGTAGCTTATTAGTAGTTCTAGGTACAGAGAAGTTATTAGTTGCTTTTGGACAACCTGAAGAGGCTAGTCGCTTGACGCAGGAGTATGTGAATGGCTATGTGCTACCTGGTGGTTTTATATTGACGTGGTGGTCGGTCATCTGTCAACAAACTGCATTTGTGAAGGGTGGTTGTTGGGGTTCGCTTGTTCCAATAGTTAATGCCATTCGTCAGGTCATGTACCTTGTATTAAGTTATGGGTGGTTGTTTGGAAAACTTGGAATGTCAGAATATGGTGTCAAGGGTGTTGGGATGGCGAGAACTATATCCACAGCTTTTGATGTATTTGTCTTTCTTACGCTTTTTGCTGTTAAGGGTTTGCTGCCACTTAGGGATGTGTTTAAAGAGTCATTTAAGTGGTATGTGACCACATTAAAGAAATCGTTTGCAACTGGGTCACAGACGTTCATTGAGCAATTAGCAGAGGCGATTAACACAGAGATGATTGGGCTTAAGGGTGGGGATGGATTAGCAGCATCTGAGATTTATGCACAATATTGGCAGTTAGCTAACGTAGCCTTGATAACAGCATCACAATCAGCGAGTATTGTTGCTGGCGATTATCAGGATGATATTCAAAACGCTATCCGAGTGAATAACGTAGCGTTGCTAATCACTATACCTACGTTTACCATTTTGATAGCAGCTTTAGTTTGTCATTCAGCATTTACTACGGATTGGATGGTCCAAACGTTTATTTCAGCACCTGATCGTCCCAGTTCGAATGAGACAGAAGATATTCATGACCTAGCAAGCCACCTGCTATGGTTTTTAATCAGCGCTGTACTTTTAGGAGCATCTAAAGGCATCGCAACAGGCACATTGCGAGGGTTGAAGAAGTTTAATTTCCCATTGCTTGTTAGTGTTCTCTCGACGCTCTTATTAGGTTGTAACGTGTCGGGAATTCTCTGCTTTATGAGTCGATTATCGGTATACGGTGTTTACCTGGGAGGGACCGTGGCAGCGACTTGTTCGGCAGGGGCTACCTTATTTAAAACTTATCGAGGCTTAAGACTGGTCTCTGCCGAAGAGAATATCCAAAGTCCTTGATAAACGATCTAGGCTTGGGCTTGTCAATACAGGTATCACCCCCTAAAATGCGTCTTTTGCACACATCAGGAGAGTGACCATGGCATGGGTCGTGATCAAGTTTGGGGGTACCAGTGTCTCTACAAGGGCCACCTGGGATCAGATAGCAGGCATTATCCGAGGGCATCGTGAAAAGGGTAAGCGGGTGCTGGTTGTGTGCTCGGCTTTATCTGGCGTCACAAACCTTCTTTCGTCATGGTGCCAAACCGGTGATGTGAGTGAGCGTGCTCGTCTTGTTGTATTAAAAGAATTAAACACTCGCTACGAAAGCTTGGCTTCCGAATTAGATGTTGATCCGTCTTGTTTTGAAGCAATGCGTAGCTTGTCAGAGCAAGTGACCACAGCGTGGTGTTTATCGCCTCGTCCTGCTCAACAGGCCTCTGTTCTTGCTTTGGGTGAGCGATGGCTAACAGCGTGTGGTGAAGGGTTTTTAAAAGCACACTTTGATACCGTGACAGTTCAACATGCCTGTGATTTGTTAGAAAGTGTTGTGTTACCGCGCGCCGAGTCAGCGGCGTATTTATCTGCTCAATGCGGTGTTGAAGAAAATCCAGCTTTGCAAAAAAAACTCAATAGTTTGTTGGCCGACGTTGTTATAACACAAGGTTTTATGGCGCGTAATGAGCACGGTGAAACGGTGTTGTTAGGTCGTGGCGGTTCCGATGCGAGTGCTGCTTATTTAGCGGCACACCTAAAAGCTGAGTGTTGTGAAATTTGGACCGACGTGCCAGGTGTATATAGCGCTAATCCTCATTTGATTTCCGAAGCGCGTGTCTTAGAGAAATTAACTTACGATGAGGCACAAGAGATTGCGGCAATGGGTGCAAAGGTTTTGCATCACTGCACGCTTTGGCCTTTAAAACAAGCACAAGTCCCGTTGTTTATCAAACAAACCCTGCATCCCGAACGTCCTGGCACCTATGTAGGCACTGATGTCGAGCATGGCCGGCCTGTGATTAAAGCGATTGTGGTGAAGAAGTCCATTGTATTGATTAGTATTGATGCGGTAGACATGTGGCATAGTATTGGTTTTATGGCGTCAATTTATACGTGCTTTGAAAAGCATGGTTTGTCTGTTGACTTGACATCAACCTCAGAAGCAAACGTGACATTAACTTTAGATAAAGAAGCGAATTGCATGAATGCGGAAGCGTTAAATGCAGTGCTTGCTGATTTAAACTTATTTTCTAAAGCGCGCGTGATTGCGCCTTGTGCGTCGGTGAGTTTCATAGGCTCACGTGTGAATGCAGTGCTTTCTTTGTTGGATAAAGAAAAAATTTATTTGTTATCGCAGGCTGCGAATGATTTAAACGTCACAGTGGTTGTGGATGACGATAAAGCAGAAAAATTGGTGCAACAGTGTCATCACGCCTTGATAGAGTCCACGCGGGATTGGCAAGTGTTTGGTCCTACATGGAATGAGCTACAAGATGCGCCTAAAGCGTCTGAGATTCCTTGGTGGCAAACCAAGCGAGAGCAGTTGTGTGAGCTAGCCAAAGGCAAGCCGGGTTTGTATGTTTACGACAAAGATACCATTGCAGCCTCTGTTGCCGACCTTCGTTCCTTAAGTGCTATCGATCATTTGTTTTATGCGATGAAAGCGAACTCGAATCCCCTGGTTCTGCAGCATGTGTATGAGTTGGGGATGTCGTTTGAGTGTGTGTCTTTGGGTGAAATGCAAAAGGTTCGAGAGCTCTTTCCTGACTTGACGCCGGATCGTGTGTTGTTTACCCCTAACTTTGCGCCCAAAGAAGAATATGCGTATGCCTTTGAATGGGGTACGCATGTCACCATCGACAATCGTTATCCTTTGGAAACCTGGGGTGATTTGTTGGCTGGTAAATCCATTATGTTGCGCTTAGACCCCGGTCAAGGGAAAGGGCATCACAAGCACGTGATGACAGCTGGGAAAGATGCAAAATTTGGTGTGCCCATCGACCAACTTGAGGATGTGGCAGCCATGGCTAAAGCGATTGGCTGTGATGTCGTAGGCTTGCATGCTCATGTGGGTAGTGGGATTTTACAGGCCGACAACTGGCTAGAGTTGGCGTCTTGCTTGGTGGATTATCGGTCGTTGTTTCCTAAGCTGCAGCGTTTGAATCTTGGCGGTGGTTTAGGGATCGTTGAAAAACCTTGGCAGCAAGCCTTGGATATGTCCGCGATTGATGGGCACCTACAACGGTTTAAAGCGGCATACCCAGACATTAGTTTATGGTTGGAGCCAGGTCGATATGTGGTTGCGCGTTCGGGTGTGTTGTTGGCTAGCGTGACGCAGATTCGTCATAAAGCAGATCAAATCTTTGTGGGAGTGAGTGCGGGAATGAACGCGTTAATACGCCCAGCTTTGTATGGCTCATACCATCCGATCCATAACTTAACTCAATTTGGTGAGGCGTTAACGATGACGGCTCACGTGGTTGGTCCTAACTGTGAATCTGCTGATGTTCTGGGTCGTTCACGCTCACTGCCTCAATGCAAAGAGGGTGACATCATCTGTGTTGGCAATGCTGGTGCTTATGGTGAGGTGATGAAAAGTGGGTATAACTCTCGAACCATAGCTGAGAGTGTGTTGGTTTAGCTTGCATTAAGTACCCCTTTGGGCTATATTTGTATAGTCTATAGAGGTACTTATGAATCGTTCTACATTACAAGATCAGCTAAAAGCTTGGGATAAGCAAGGCCGGTATGTCTTCTTACTCCATGATTTAAAAAAACTTTTTCCTGAGGATAGTCCCAAAACATTCAAGGAAGCTATGAATCGACATGTGCGAGACGGCTTTATTGAACGAGCTTGTCGTGCTATCTATGTGAATGGAGAGGCGGTTTCGAGCGACCGCTTTACGTTGGAGCGCATTGCGCAAGCGCTCCGGTCAGGTCATTACAATTACATTAGTCTTGAATCCGCTTTATCAGAGTATGGTGTGATTTCTCAGATTCCGGTAGATCGGCTAACAATTATGACTACGGGAAAAAGTGGCGTGTATCAAACAACCTATGGGGTGATTGAATTCACGCATACAAAACGTTCGGTCAGTAGTGTTCTTGAAAGTACGGTGAGAGTAGATGAGAGGCCGCTACGTTTAGCGACAAAACAAGCAGCATGGCGTGATCTCAAGCGTGTTGGAAGGAATACACATTTGGTTGATTTAAAGGAGTTAGAGGATGAGTGATGCGGTTGATTTTTCTTATCTGGTTAATTTAGCCATGCAGCAAAATGATCATTCACACATGAGGCCTGTGATTGAAAAGGAATTGTTACACTATGATATTCTGTATGCACTTGATCAAGCGCAGTTATTGGATCAGTTAACCTTTCAAGGTGGGACAGCGTTACGTTTATGCTATGGTTTGGAACGCTTTAGTGAAGATTTAGATTTTTGTGGTGGGAGAGGATTTAAGAAAGCACAGCTTGTTGCCATGAAAGAATGTTTGGAGAGTTATCTGGGGAAGAGGTATGGGTTGGAGGTGACGGTAAAAGAGCCTAAGGAGATGAAGGAAGACCCAAAATACGCAGCGATTAATGTAGATAAGTGGCAAATTGCTGTTACAACAGCGCCTGATCGAAAAGATATCCCGAAGCAGAAAATTAAAGTGGAAGTGGCGAATGTTGATGCGTATACTCGGCAGCCAAAAGCGTTATTAAAAAATTATAATTTCCTGCCAGATGGTTATGAAGATACTTTAATCATGACGGAAAGTTTGAATGAGATTATGGCGGATAAAATAGTTTCATTTGTAAATACTGAGAAGTATGTAAGATACAGAGATATTTGGGATTTAGTTTGGTTGATTCGTCAAGGAGCTGAGTTTAATAAAGAGCTTGTTCACAAGAAAATAGAGGATTATAAGATTCTTGGCTACCTGGACAAGCTCAATGAAAAAGAGTTGGTATTAGAAGATCTTGTTATGGGGAAAACATTTATGTCTGAAATGAGTCGCTTCATTCCAATGAATGTTCAAGAACGAACCTTAAAAAAAGACAAGTACCGGCATTATTTGGTGCATGAACTAAAGCAGTTGCTGGGTTTGGTAGGGTCTTCTTTGTGAGTCAGTTCTGGATATCTGGGGCACATATTGATGTAACACATTGTTTGTAGGCGACAAATTTAACTCGTCATTTGCCGACTCGGCAATTGACGAGTCGTCGATTGCCGAGTAAAATAAAGGCCTTAGTTCAAAAAAGGAGCGGTAAAGTGGCTTATGAAGCGTATTTTCCCCGTGGGATTGCAGCAGCTGAGGCTTTTTGTAATCGTGTTCTTGAGCGAAAGCGCTTGGCGCATAACATAGAAACAGGCCAACACACCTTGCTCATTTCCCCACGGCGATATGGGAAAACCAGTTTGGTTAACTATGTCATGCAAGAGTTGCATTACCCAGTAGGGGATGCTGACTTGTTTGTTGCTGTTGATGCCAATCACGTTGAGCAAAAAATCCTAGCCAGTATCAAAACAATCATGAAAGCAGTGTGCAGTTCTACTGAGCAGCTACTTAGCCTGCTTCGCAATTATTTTAGTGCATTAGAGACTCAATGGACGATTGGAACGCAGGGTGTGAATCTTGTGCTGCAACCGAATTCATCTGATGGTAATGTCTCCACCCATATTATGAACGCTTTGCTAGCGTTAGAGCATTTGCTTCAGAAAAAAAACAAGCGAGCGATTATTTTTTTGGATGAGATGCAGGAGATTGGTAGCATTGAGGGAGGGAAGAGTATCGAAGGAGCGATACGCCATGTAGCTCAACAGTCAAAACAGCTTTCGTTTGTTTTTTCAGGAAGCAATCGACACCTCCTCCAAACCATGTTTTTTGATAAATCTAGGCCGCTATATAAGCTATGTGACAAAATCAAATTAGAGAGAATCCATGCAACTGATTATGTGTCACACCTAAAAGAACTGGCCATGAAGCGTTGGGATTGCTCTTTGAGCGAAGAAGCATTGAATGCTATTTTGTCATTGACAGAGCGTCATCCTTATTATGTTAATAGCCTTTGTTTGAGGTTATGGGAGTCTGATCTCAGTTCACCTCCAACCCCAAAAAACATTGAATCTATGTGGTTAACCTTTGCAGCTGAAGAGCAACTAGGGATTCAGCAAGAGTTCTCAAAGCTGAATAATAGTCAACAGAAGGTATTGATTGCCATTGCTACTGGCTATAATAGAAGGTTGACCGGTAAAGAGTTCTTGCAGCATATTAATTTATCAAGTTCATCAGTGACTGCCGCCATCAAGCATCTTAAGGAGCAAGATTATATCCAGTTGCTTGACGATGAATACTATCTCATTGATCCTCTCATGACAACAGTTTTGTCAGGTGTGTTTCGATAAACCGAGTTCGGATTTTTTCTTGCACCGTGTGCAGCGCTTCTTCCGGAATTGATATGTAGCTTTACCCACTGGGATAAGAGCCTTCTTGGTTACAAATGTTAGAGGAAGGGTATTGGAAAAGAAAAATTTTACGATTGCTCAGTTTTGTTTCCACGAACCAAAAATCGATTCATTACAATAATCACTAAGCTTAAACTCAAAAAATAAAATGGCATGGGAATAACAGTGCCATTATGAAGAAGGGCAATCCCAAGGGTGAATAATGAAATTAAGCAATAATAAGCAAAGCCAAATAAGCTGGATGCTGTTCCTACACACCATTGGTAGTCGATTAAAGCTAAAGCTAGAGCGTTGCTCATAATGAGTGTGAAGCTGAACATCATAATCATTTCACATGCAATCGTGGAATAGGCTAATTTTTTGGCTGAGAGTAGATGTGATTCATACCCTGATGCAGCGATGCACATTAAGCTTGTGCCTGCAATCATGATAAGAATGCCCCAATTAAGGATACGTTGAGAGTGGTAATGATGATTGAGAGCTTTGGATACAAGCCCACCGACTAAAGCTGCGCTACCAATAAACATAAAACTAAAGCCATATTCCACAGGTGTGAGATGTAGCATGTCGATCAGATAAAAAGAACCTTCTGAAAAATAGGAGAAATAAATGCCATTGGCAGCTGCTACGATAAACGCATACCCAATCACACGCTTATCCCTGATTAATGCTTTGAGCACCTTAAGAAGAGAGAGTTGACTTCGGTTGTTCTTGTGGTGAGTTTCGGGAAGTTTCCAAGCAATAAGTGCGGTAACGATGATAGCCATAGCGATCAGGAGTAAGAACACATCTTGCCAAATCAAGTGCTGTGTAATGATACCGCCTACGATTGGCCCAATAATAGGGAATAGGCCAATAGAGCTTCCAATGACAGAGTACACCTGTCCTAGTCGAGGCCCTTTAAAGCTATCACGAGAAATGGCTTGCCCCAGAACGCTTCCGATACTGCCACCAAAGGCTTGAATGAGTCGGCCAAACAGCAGCGTGTGTATGTTTGGTGATGCGTAACAAATGAGTGACCCCATGCAGAATACGATCAAGCCAAATATCACGCAGGGTTTTCTGCCGTGTTTGTCTGAGACGCGGCCCCAAAATAAAGTTCCCAGCGAAAAGCCAAATAAATAGATAGTAAGCGTGAATTCGACGAGAGAGCTACTGGTATGTAAGAAAGTCGCGATATTTGGAAGTGCTGGTGTGTATACGGTTTCAGAAAGCTGTGGTAAGCCAACGATCAAGATAATCAGCCAAACGGCTGGCGTGACGAGTTTTTCCAATTGTGTTTCCTTTTGTGGTGTGTAGCGTATGAGGTCAACCTACTCTAAGTGTGTTACCACAGTACCATTTTTTCCTGTGTGAGAGAAGAGGGCGTTTTTATCATGTGTCAGTTTGGGTAATTTAAGCGTAGAATGATACCTTGTGCTGGGCGTTCGATGAGTTTCAGCTATTCATGAAGGTACCGTTAGGGCGGTTTGAGTACAGGAGAGTTTTCGGATGAAAGAAGTGTATAGTGAGTCCCAAGTAAATTCGGGTTACTGGTATTCGGAAAATGTTATTTTAAAGATTTGGGAAGCATTTGTTATTCGGAAAAATTTAATGATCTGCGCTCTGGATAACACAGGGGTAAAGAAAGCGGATTCGTTTTTTAGCGGGTCAAACCCTTTGAGTATACAATCGTATGTATCGGCTGTTTTGGATAGCGAAGGAAGCACTAAATGCTTTTTGTCTGGAGGAGTAACTGAAAGTGGTATCTCTCAATGCTCAGGATCGAATCAACTTAGAGAGATTTTAAATACGGTTTTCGGGTTTGTAAAAGATCGAAACGAAGAAAAGAAAGTAGCAAGAATATTGTTTCCATTTAATGTTGATGGCAATCATTGGAATTTAGGGGAGTGGCAGATAGTTTTTAATAGTGATTGGAAATGTATCAAGTCTAATTTGACATTGTATGAGCCATACCACAGAAAAGAGAGTACCGATTATGAGCCTTTTCAGAAGAATATGGACAAAGTGATTCAGTTGGAATCACAAATGGAAGTGATTAACACAAGTCAACAAACAGATGGCTTCTCATGTGGGGTAATTTGTGTCGATAATGGGTTTCGTAGAATATTAGCCGATAAATGTCAAAGTGTGAAAACAGAGTCCGGGGCCATCTTAGAGCGTTTAGCCCATTTAAATTTAGTTGGTGAGGACTGCTTTCTAAGAAAGCAGTCTGAAGGAGATGGAGCAAGAGAATTTTCAGACTTACCTTTTTATCAGAGGCAATATATTTTGGCGTTGTCTACTAGGTTGGTAACAATTGAAGGGTTTTCGCGTGAAGTGTTGACGACTCATACTGAGACGACCTTTCGTCGCTTGTTGATGGATAATCAAGAGTCGCTTAAGGATTGTAAAGAAAAGGATCGTGATAGTTTGTATGACTTATTGTTTAATGCAGATTCGCCAGAAAATTGGAGGAATGACTCCTTACTCGACAGCGCTAAAGTCGTTGATCAATTGTGCAATATTTTCGATTTTGATGAAGATCCTACTCATCATGATGAAATATCCGACCATGATGACTCATCTGATGACGAAGATATGGATTCTGTCTTTAGTAAGGCTGATTCAGTTAATGAAAAGTGGTTAGAATTTAAGAAGACTTCTTCCTTTAAGAATCTTCCAAAAAAAGAAGTTAAGAGTCATAATCTAAAGTTGAGGGTCCTCTTTGCTATAAGTTATTGGGGGATAAGTTTGTTGTACAGTAAAGCTGTTGAGAAAATTTATCGATTGAAGGGGAAAGGTAAATCGCAGCTTGGTAAAGATAAAATGCCTACTAGAGAAAATATTTCTAATTGGGTGGAAGTAAGCTTGAAAAGCGCAATCGCGGACACATTTTTTGCTGGTCATGAAGAGGCACTTCGGGAGGCATATGCATGGCCTCAACCAAATAAAGAGTTGACATATGAAGAAGAAAGTGACCATGGTTCGAGCAGCTTTGAAGACGCTTTAAACTCAAAAGCATTGTCGCTTTCATCTATAGATCCAGGAAATGTCATTAAGGGATTAAAAAAACTTGTATGCATTGCTGGGAAGGAGAGGAATGCCCACGATGAGTTCTACACGATAAAAGGAAAATCAAGATCTCATGAGAATTATATTAGGGACGTTTTGCAAAAAGAAGATGGAAGCACTACCAAAAAAGGTAAAAAATGTGTCAAAGACAAATCGACACTTTCTTTGGATACTCCTAAGGGAAGGAGAAAGAGCTCCGAGCGTATAATAAAATTTCGTTTTACTGAAGTGTCTTCATCAGAAAAATTGGATTCTGTGAGCAAATTATTGAAGTCTATTCCTGAGAACTTTTTAGTTGAGCCAAAAATCTTAAAAGAGCAGGGCGCTCCCAACTTTGATTTAGGAAAGATCTTCTCGGCCAATTTATGTTCTCAGTTGCTTAAATCCAGGTTTCGATCTCAAATATTTCGTTGTCGAGGAGTCAAAGTGTTGCCCATTTATGATTTGTCACAAGGGTTGCGTCAATATTTGGTATTTATACGCACAATGAATTGTTTGCAAAAGCGACTTATCAAGCAAATGAAAACAAGGAAGAATATTGGGGGTGGGGCGTATAAGCTGAGAGAATATCTTACCACTGTAACGGTCAGTTTTGGTGAAGGCATGCGTGTTTCAGATGGATTCAAGGTAACGGCTAATTCGAATCGCAATAATCATACAACTTCTGGTGGTAAATATGTGGATCTTTGTGAGAGAATAAAATTACTAGAAATAGAGACGGGCATTAATGGTGTTCAGATTGCAAAGTGGGTTTTGAAGGCTGTTTATGGTCGGCTGGTGAGTGATAAAACCTTTGTGGCTATGAGGAATCTACTAACTGTATGCAATGGTTTGTCGCTAATAGCGGATCTTATTTACCTGTTGTTTATTTGTGAGCCTATGCGTTATCCAGGGACGATTTTTCTAAGTTATATAGCCGTAAAATTGATATGCGATCAGAAAATATCTTGGGAGAACGCACTTTATGACGAAGGTGCTTTCAAATTTTCTGATTATAAGGGCGGTTTAATTGGTATGACAATATCTCTTAAAGATATAGGTAAAGCGTCGTTAACGACAGTAGGTTGCGCGAGATGGATACAAAGTAAGTTTATGAATATGGTGCCTATCCGATATCAGTATCATGGTGATCTGCATGAATATGATGCCTTTTTCGAGGTTTTTTTGGTTAGAACGTTTGAGCTTATCAAAATTTGGAAAGGGTGTTATCCAAAACTTACTCTTGCTGACACTGATGAATCATTTGAGGCCCTTAAAGGAACACTATTTGCTTCTCTTCCGAACAATCTGCGTCATGCTCCCGTTAAAAAAGAAGAAGAAAAACAAGGAGGAGCTGCTCCAGCTGCTGGACGTTAACCTTTAGAGGCCTTTTTCTACCACCACTGCCCGATCACTAAACGTCATCACATCGTCACCGACAATTTGCGTCGTTTCGGGGCCTTTGCCGGCGATTAAGACAGTATCGCCTGTCGATGCTTTTTCTAAAGCAGCTAGAATAGCCTGTTCACGATCAAGAATGACTGTGGCATTTCCCATCGTGCCAGAAAGAATAGCATTGGCGATCTCATTAGGGTCTTCATGGCGCGGGTTATCATTGGTGATGATGACATGGTTAGCCAATTCGCTTGCAATGCGTCCCATGATGCGTCGTTTGTCTGTATCACGGTTGCCGCCACAGCCGAAAACGCACAGTAAGTGTTTTTCAGTGCTTGGGCGTAGCGTGCGTAACACTTTCTCTAAGGCATCGGGCGTATGCGCATAGTCAATCACCACGCGTGCGCCCGAGGTAGTGTGCAAGCATTCCATGCGCCCTGGGACGGCTTCCAATGTTGTTAGCACAGGTTCGATTTGTTCGATAGCAAACCCTAAACTCCCTAAAACGGCAATCACAGCAAGCACATTCGCACGATTAAACTCACCAATGAGTTGATGTCTGTATTGCAACATCCCCCAAGGTGTTTTGATGTGATCATTACCAATCCATTGAACTGCGTCGCAAGGAATGTCGGCTTCTGGATCACACGAGTAGGCGATGAGGTTTGGTACAGGCACACCTGCTTTGATCCAGCGTGAGCCAGTCGGGTCATCCCAGTTGATGATGGCAGTGTCCATGCCGGGTTGTTGCCAAAGCATGGCTTTCGCCTCTGCGTAGCTGTCCATGGTGCCATGATAATCCAAATGATCTTGCGTGAGATTGGTGAAGACACCGATTGGCATCACCAGCCCAGCAATTCGGTGTTGGTGTAGGGCGTGCGAGGATACTTCCATCGCAACATGCGTAGCGCCTAGCTTCGCGCAGTGCGTGAGTTGATTCACCACAGCAATAGGGTCTGGTGTGGTCATGCCGGTGGTGTTTAGTTGATCGATCATGCCCGCGCCAAGCGTGCCAATGATGGCGCAAGGGTGGTTGAGTGTGTTGAGCAGTTGAGCAAGATAATAACTCACCGATGTTTTGCCATTGGTGCCGGTTACACCGACTAAACACAGGGATTCCGATGGGTAATTGGCGAAGCGATGGGCGATGGTGCTGATGTGTCGTTGTAAATCGGGGACAGCAATGCATGGGCAGGTAGTGGGTAAATCGTGCTCAAGTCCTTCAGGTTCATACGCAATAGCAGCAGCGCCATTGAGAGCTGCCTTTTCCATAAATGCGCGCCCATCGTTCTGTGTGCCTGGGTAAGCGCAAAACAAATCGCCGGCTTTTAGTGTTCGGCTGTCTAAAGATAGCCCAGTTACAGCAATGCTATTGGGGCAGTTTAAACCGATGTCGGATAGTAAATGATCAATGTCCATGAGGCTGTCCTTTGAGATATTTCCTCTTAGATAATGCGTACTCTCTGCTAGCCATGTCAATAAGCGGTATGATATGGTTCGACACAAGACCCATATAATAAGGTATCATCATGCAATCTTCCTTACCCGAGTTAGCCTCTTTGCTAGGGATAGACTGGCAAGGCCCCTCTATTTCGTTTGAAGGGGTATGCATCGATAGTCGACTTGTAACGCCAGATTGTTTGTTTGTTGCGTTAAAGGGAGAGAGTTTTGATGGTCATGACTTTGTTGAGCAGGCCAGTTCTCAGGCAGCAGCATGCTTGGTGAGTCAGCCTGTTCAGGCATCGGTGCCGTGTTTGCAAGTCAATGACACCTTGTTGGCTTTGCAAGCTATGGCTAAGGGATGGCGAGAGCAATTTTCACAGCCTGTTGTTGCGATCACCGGAAGCTGCGGGAAAACCAGCACGAGAGCCATAGTATCGGCCATTTTATCCACACAAGGTCCTGTGCACGCAAGCATTAAAAGTTATAACAACCACATCGGCGTACCTTTAACCTTGCTAGGCATAAAACCCACTCATCAAGCGGTTGTCGCTGAAGTGGGAACGAACGGACCGGGTGAAATTGAAGCGCTTGCTGAGATGGTTCAGCCGAATGTCTCCATTATTACCATGGCCGCGCCTGTTCATTTGGATGGTTTGGGTTCTTTAGCGGGCATTGTTCAAGAGAAAGGCGCTTTGGTTCGTGCCTTAAAGCCAGGCGGGGTTGCCGTTTTAAATGCTGACGATAGAGCTTACGAGACTTGGGTTAAGATGCTAGCTCCGGGTGTTCGTGTGGTTTCTTTTGGTCGACGCTCTGGCGCAGATGTCTCTGTTACGGAATGGGAAACCTTACCTAAGGGTGATTCCCGAGCAAAGCTCACCATCGACCGCAAAAGTGTGGTTATTCACGTTCCACTGTATGGGCGACACCATGCCTCTAATGTTGCTGCAGCATGTGCTGCTGCTCATTCGCTGGGAATCTCTCTTGAGGATATTGTGAGAGGACTCGAACAGGTGAAAGCAGCGCCCAGTCGGATGGCTCCCAAAGAAGGATTGAATGACTCATGGATTATCGACGATAGTTTTAATGCAAATCCTGTAGCGGTTAAAGCAGCCCTTGAAGAGTTGGCTGCCTCCCCACGGAGTAAACGAGTATTGGTGCTTGGTGATATGTTAGAGCTTGCAGATGATTCCCAGTATTATCATGAAAAGGTCGCTGAATTCGCGAAAAAAATAGGTGTGGATGCTATGCTGCTTTATGGTGATGAATCGCGTTGTATGGTGCCTGTCTTTGGTGATCAAGCTCAGCATTTTGAATCGCACGAGGCTTTGATCAATGCCTTAAAGCCACTGCTGGATGCTGATACAGTTGTTTTGGTGAAAGGGTCCCATAGCATGCACATGGATGCCGTAGTTCAAGCCTGTTTGAACAACAAGGAGGAGCAAGCATGATTGAACAACAGGTCATTGCTCAGGCACATTGGTGGAATGGTACTGCTGTCAGTGCTTTTTTTGCAGGTGTTTTGGCGCTGGTGCTTAGTCTCCTTTTCGGTCGACCCTATATTCGTTGGATGAAGGCTGCGCAGTTTAAACAAGTGATTCGCGACAATGGTCCTCAAAGTCATTTAGCCAAAGGTGGTACTCCTACGATGGGGGGTGGCTTGATTGTAGCAGCAGCAACCGTTAGCACGGTTTGTTTTTCTGATTGGCACAATCCCTATGTATGGTTGATTTTAGGCGTACTGATAGCCACCGCTATTTTAGGTTGGGTGGATGACGCTTGGAAAGTGATAAAGGGCAACACCAAAGGGGTATCGGCCAAGCTAAAACTGTTTTGGCAACTTATGATTGCTGTGATTGCACTCTACCTTGCCTACCATGTATCGCCATACCCTCTTTATACGGCATTGCAAGTTCCCTTGCTAAAAACATGGTTGCCTGCTTTAGGGGGCTGGTATGTCGTTTTGGGCGTTTTCGTGATTTTAGCCGCGAGTAATGCTGTCAATTTAACTGATGGGCTAGATGGCCTAGCCGCTATGCCCGTTGTGTTTGTATTATTTGCTTTTATGATTTTTGCGATTGTTCAAGGCAATCAAGACTTAAGCCGCTTGTGTCACTTGCCTTATTTGCCGTTGCTCTCTCACGTTGTTGTCGTGATTGCTGCTTTGATGGGGGCCGTGTTAGGGTTTCTTTGGTTTAACGTCAACCCGGCTGAGATATTTATGGGTGATGTGGGTTCCTTGAGTTTGGGTGCAGCATTAGGAATGATTGCTGTGGTGGTGCGACAAGAAATTTTATTGATCATCATGGGTGGTGTTTTTGTTGCTGAAACGGTTTCTGTCATTTTGCAAGTGGTGTCGTTTCGTTTACGAGGGAAGCGAATTTTCAAAATGGCCCCCTTGCATCATCACTTTGAATTGGTTGGTTGGAAAGAGACACGCGTAGTCATGCGTTTTTGGTGGGTGAGCTTGCTTTTGGTTTTTCTAGGTCTGTCGACGTTAGTGTTAGGTTGATGTCATGAATAGTGTCCCTGGTTTTGAGCAGGCACGTCGCTTTTTGGTGCTAGGTTTAGGAAAGACAGGTCTGTCGTTTCTTAGGTATTTGTCTCACTATGATATTGATGTGATGGTGTTGGATACTCGCATGAGCGCCTTGGATCAAGATGCTTTGTTGCGTGGGTACCCCAACGCAAGAGTTTGGGACGATTCTAAAGACGCCTTGGCGAGTATTGACATACTGTTAGCAAGCCCAGGGCTCAAGCCGAGTATGCCAGTGATTGTCGATGCTCAAAAAATGGGAATCCCCTGTTTGAGTGATATGGGTTTATTTGCTCGTCTCGGTACTTCTCCAGTTATTGCAGTGACCGGCTCAAATGGTAAATCCACCACAACGGTGTTGGTGGAAACATTACTTCGTTCGGCTGGTTTCAAGGCTATTGCGTGTGGCAACATTGGTTTGCCTGTGTTAGATGCTTACTTAGATGCAACGGAACAACCTGACTATTACGTCTGTGAGTTGTCGAGCTTCCAATTAGAACGCACACCGGAGCTGGCTGCGCAAGTGGGTGTCTGTTTGAATATTACGCCGGATCATTTGGAGTGGCACGGTGATATGGTCTCTTATACCAAAGCCAAAATGGCTGTGTACGCAGGATGCCAAGTCGCTGTTGTTCCTAAGGGAGAATCATGGTCGACTTGTGCTCCTCAATTGACGTTTTCAACAGAAGAGCCAGCTGATGTGTGTGTGGAGAAGGGTTGCTTAGTTGTGCAAGGTAAGCAGCTGTTAGCGACCCATCAAACGCCGTTTCAAACTGAGCATGAACAGGCGAATGCCTGTGCTGCATTAGCCTGTGTCTTGGGTTGCGGTGTGTCTGTTGACTCTGTGATAGATGGGTTGAAAACTTTTCGTTCTTTGCCGCACCGATGTGAACGAGTGGCTACTCACGAAGGAGTTGCTTGGTTCAATGATTCTAAAGCAACAAACGTTGGTTCCGCGTGTGCTGCCATGCATTCAGTTGCTGGCCAAATCACAGGACGTTTGATCATGATCATGGGTGGTTTATCAAAAGGCGCTGATTTATCTGTGTTACGAGAGCCCATGTCGAAGTATGTGAAACAGGTGGTTTTACTGGGTGAAGATGCACCTAAATTGAAAGTAGCGTTAGGAGATGCAGTCTCTATCACCGATGCGATCTCTATGGATCAAGCCATAGCGGTGGCACGACAACATGCTCAATCGGGGGATGCGGTGTTATTGTCGCCAGCGTGCGCCAGCTTCGATATGTTTTCTGGGTTTGAGCATCGCGGGGATGTGTTTTCTGAGGGTGTGAAGCGCATGATTCAGGGGGATGAAAGATGACGCAGGCAGTAAGGCATCAAAGCATGCATACAGAAACAGTTGGTTCTGTTGACCAATGGCTTTTAATTTCAACGGGGTTGTTGTTGGTGTTGGGTTTTATCATGGTTGCATCAGCATCCATGATTATTTCAGACAAGCTGTTTCACGACCCCTTTCATTACATGATCCGCCAAGGTGTGTATTTATTGGTGGGTGTGTTAGCGATGTTTGCGGTGAGTCGTGTTTCTTTGGCATGGTGGCAGCGTTTTGCTTTGGGTTTGTTTATGGTGAGTGTTCTCTTATTGGTGCTAGTGCTTATCCCGGGTATTGGTCATGTGGTGAATGGTAGTCGACGTTGGATTCACCTTCCGTTTATGTCGATACAGTTATCTGAGTTTGTGAAGCTGTCTGTTGTGATGTTTTTAGCTGATTATGCCACTCGTCGAGCTGTTGAGTTACAAACGAAGTGGTCAGCATTTTTGAAACCATTGATACTGGTTTGTGTGTTGATTGTGTTGCTGTTGGCTGAGCCAGATTTTGGGACGTCGACGATTTTAATTGCTATTACTTTATCAGTGTTGTTTGTTGCAGAAGCACCCCTGAAACCATTTGCCCTGTTAGTGTTAGCCGTTTTGGTTGTGTTTGTTGCTTTAGCACTATTGAGCCCCTATCGGTTGATGCGAGTGTTATCGTTTATGCATCCTTGGAAAACGCCATATGGTTCAGGTTATCAGTTGACACAATCGTTGATTGCTTTCGGGAGAGGAGGTGTTTTTGGTGTTGGTCTTGGGAATGGTCTTCAAAAGCTTTTGTATCTCCCTGAGGCGCACACAGATTTTTTGTATGCTGTGATTGCTGAAGAGTTTGGTCTGGTGGGCAGTGCTGTGGTCCTGTTGCTGTTTGGAACCTTGGTGTGGCGAGCGTGTTGGTGGGGTCGTCAAGCACTGATGGCTGGCAAACGTTTTGCTGGTTTGGTAGCCTATGGCATCGCCTTTTGGATTGCTTTTCAGGTTGCTATTAATTGTGGTGTTACCTTGGGGTTATTGCCTACAAAAGGATTAACGTTGCCATTTATGAGTTATGGCGGTACGAGTTTATTAGTGTCTTGCATGAGTATTGGTGTCTTACTGCGAATAGCAGCTGAAGTGGGTTCAGTCGGTCAAAGAGGGCATAAGAATGAGTATTGAATCAAATAACCCGAGCTTAAGACGTGTGCTTGTGTCTGCTGGCGGCACAGGCGGTCATATTTTTCCTGGTCTTGCTTTGGTTCAAGCGCTGCAAGCTGCTGGTATCGACGTCTCATGGGTGGGCTGTGATAGGCAATTGGATAAGCGTTTGGTGTCACCGATTTTGCCTCTGCATCCTCTTCCCATGCAAGCATGGCGTGGCCGAGGTCTCATGGGGCGGTTTCGTAGCGTCGTTTCCTTACTCCGTTCGTGTTGGCAATCGTGGCGGTATTTGCGACGTTTTTCTCCGGATGTGGTCGTTACGTTTGGTGGTTACGTGACGGTTCCCGTTGGTTTAATGGCACGTGTTTTACGTATTCCGCTTGTGATTCATGAACAAAATTGCGTAGCGGGTAGCGCGAATCGCTTACTAGCTTCTCATGCTCAAGCCAGAATGACGGCTTTCCCAAATGCCTTACCCAATGCTCGTGTGTCTGGTAATCCTTTGCGAGCAGGCTTTGATTCATTAGCAGAACGTGCTGTACCCAGAGAACACGATGGCGTTCTTCGTGTGTTAGTGATGGGTGGTTCTTTAGGGGCAGCGCCCATTAACGATGCCGTTGTTGACATGATGGCTGCTTGGGATAATCACGACTCAAGCATAGAACTTCGTCATCAAACGGGTGAGTCGGATTATAAGCGCATACAAGATGCATATGGGGATAAGCCCGTCACAGTACTGCCTTTTATTCATGATGTGTTGGAGGCTTTGCAGTGGGCTGATGTCGTGATTGCTCGCTCTGGTGCTTTGACTGTCAGTGAAATAGCCGCTGTTGGTGTGGCTAGTATTTTGATTCCTTATCCTAAGGCCATTGATGATCATCAGTTTGTGAATGCGATGCTCTTGGGTGATGCTGGGGCTGCTATGGTGCTTCGTGAAGATACCTTGTCTGGTAGTCGCTTGGGTTCCATTTTAATGACGCTTGCTACTGACCCAGGCCGTTGCCAAGCCATGGCTCTTGCAGCAGCAAACACCTATCAACCGGATGCTGTGGGAAGCTTAATGAAAGTATGTGCTGAGGTGAGTCATCGTGATTTACCTGCACAAGAGAGCGTGTTGTCAGAAGGTGAATCATGAGAATAGCCGAGATACAAGCCTTACTTGCCGATCCGAATACTCGCCGTATTCATTGTATTGGTTTGGGAGGCGTTGGTGTCGGTGGTATCGCAGAGTGGTTAAATCAACAAGGTTTTGATGTCAGCGGTTCTGATTTATCTGATGGACCGCGGTTGCAGTATTACCGTGAACAGGGCATCACCGTTCTTATTGGTCATGACTCCAGTTATGTGGATGGAGTCGATTTGATTGTTCATACCAGTGCGGCTGGGTCAGATCATCCAGAACGCATAGCAGCTTTAAAAGCAGGTATTCCACTGTGTTCGCGAGGGGAAGCGTTAGCTGCTTTGGCTAATAAACATACCAGTATTGCTGTCTCAGGAACTCACGGCAAAACCACAACAACGTCGTTACTGACCCATGCTTTGAAACAAGCTTCCTTGCCTGTGAGTTATTACGTGGGTGGGACCATTGGTGATTCGCCAAGTACCATTGGTGTTGAGCCTGATGGCATTTGCGTGATGGAATCTGATGAGAGCGACGCCTCTTTTCTGCATTTAACACCAACGTGTGTGGTAGTAACGAATATTGATACGGATCATTTATCAACGTATGAAGGTTCTGTTGAGCGTCTTCGAGAGTGTTTTTGTAGGTTCGTGAACAGCATTCCTGATCATGGATTGGCGATTTTATGTGTGGATGATCCAGGTGTGCAGGCCATGTTACCTGATGTTTCTGTGAATTACTGCACGTACGGTTTTTCTGAAGAAGCCGATTACCGTGTGTTGGCTATCAGGCAAGAAGGTTTGATGGCTCATGTTACCTGGCAAACGCCGGATGGTAATCCGCATAACTTTGAGCTTCCTATGCCTGGTTCGCATAATGCGTTAAACGCATTGAGCGCGTGTATTGCTCAACGTTGGGCTTCGGGTTCTGAGTCTGTAAAGTCAGTTACATTTTCAGCGTTTCCTGGTGTTGCGAGACGCTTTACTGTGCATGGGGAATACGCTGTCGCTGATGGCTCCGCGATTATTGTAGAAGATTATGGGCACCATCCCACTGAAATGACAGCCACTGTGCAAGGCGTTCGCATAGCTTGGCCAGATCGTCGTTTGGTGATGGTTTTTCAGCCTCACCGCTATACTCGGACGGCAGCGTTGATGGATGATTTTGTTGCGTCGTTAGCGTTATCTGATTATGTGTTTTTGTTACCTGTCTATGCGGCTAGCGAGGATCCTATTCCAGGAGCTGACTCAGCGAGCATGGCCAAGGCTGTGAGTGCGCTGTCAGGCGACGAACCTACCTGCGTGCGTGATCAAGCTCAGCTTTTTGAAGTATTGCGCGAGACCTTACAGCCTAATGATGTGGTTGTGTTTCAAGGGGCAGGTGATGTCGGCGCGATGGCAAAAGCACTGTTGATGTCTTAGGATAACTGGGGACAGGGAGGCTTTTATGGCTTGGCGAAAAAAAACGGTGGAATACTCCGCTACTCGAATGGGTGATCGGAAGCCTGCACAAAAAAGAGGCCTTCGTTACGTTGTTGTGTTGGGGCTTGTTGTTTTTCTAGCGCTGTGTGTTCTTGCTATTCATGCGCTTTTTTACACCACTTACTTTTCCATCAAGCAGGTGAGGCTTCATCAGCAGGGGCATCACGTTAATGTGGCAGAGATCACACCGATTATTAGTCGCCATACACAAGGGAGTTTTTTTTCCTTTAATGCAGATCGTTTGAGGAAGCGCTTGTTATTGGTTCCCTGGGTAGAATCGGTGACAGTGCGTAGGCATTGGCCAGATGCTTTGTCGATCACCTTGCATGAGCGTCGTCCTGTGGCCATTTGGAATGAGTCTGGTTTGTTGGATGATCAAGGGTCTGTGTTTTACCCATCCATTGACACGTTTCCCGATCATTTACCACGTTTGTCTGGAAGGTTTGAGGAGCCCAATTCGTTGTGGTCAAGTTATCAGCGCTTTCAGGAAGTGATTTTGGTGATGGGGATGCATATTGATGCTTTGTCTGCTGTCTCTCCTAATGCTTGGCAGTTACGTTTGTCGAACGGGATCGTCGTGATGTTACCTCGTGATGAAACTGATCAAGCTATGCGCAGATGGGTGTCTGTTTATCCCACTTTGATGAAAGGGCACATGGACAAAATAAAGCGAATTGATTTGCGTTATGGGCACGGTTTAGCTGTGCAATGGGTCTCACAAGATGGTACACTCCGAGATCAGGTTAAAAAACAACCGAAACAGAAACATTCTTGAACAGGACTTGTGTTTTTGGGCAATAACAGTATGTTTATTGTGTATTTCTCGCTAGTCCTAGTGGATTGGTTAACCTATAATAAGGTCACGCGTAAACTCATACTTTGAGTGCTTATGCGCAACCAACACGGAGACGCCCTCGCATGGCGAACAAAGATGAACATTTAGTTGTTGCACTCGACATAGGCACGAGCAAAGTGGCTGCCTTTGTTGGTGAGGTGAACCAGGAAGGTGGAATCAACGTCATCGGTATGGGCTTGCAACCATCGCGAGGTTTGAAGCGTGGCGTGGTGGTTAATATCGAATCAACCGTGAAGGCTATCTCCAGAGCGATAGAAGAAGCTGAACTGATGGCTGGTTGCCATATTCATTCTGCATATACGGGCATTGCTGGTAGTCATATTCAAAGCTTAAACTCGCACGGAATTGTTGCTATTCGTGACAACGAGGTAACCGCTCAAGATGTAGAGCGAGTGATCGATGCTGCAAAAGCTGTGGCCATTCCTGCGGATCAAAAAATTCTCCATATCTTGCCGCAGGAATTTACCATTGACATGCAAGACGGTATTCGTGAACCCATCGGCATGGCGGGTGTTCGTTTGGAAGCGAAGGTACATATCGTCACAGGAGCGGTGAGCGCAGCTCAGAATATCGTAAAGTGTGTCCAACGTTGTGGTTTGCGTGTGGGTGATGTTGTTTTGGAGCAACTGGCTTCTAGTTATGCTGTTTTGAGTGACGATGAAAAAGAGCTCGGCGTTTGCATGATTGATATCGGTGGTGGTACGACAGATATCGCTGTATTTACAGATGGTGCTATTCGCCACACAGCGGTGATTCCGATTGCCGGTGACCATGTCACCAATGACCTTGCCATGGCTTTGCGTACGCCTGTCCCTCATGCTGAACGACTCAAAATACAATACGGTTCAGCGTTTGCATCACGTGTCGGAGCGGATGCAGTGGTGAATGTGCCAACGGTAGCTCAGTCAGGAACACGCCAAGCCTCTCAACGTGCTTTAGCGCAAGTGGTCGAGGCACGTTACGAAGAATTATTTTCCCTAATCAAGCATGAGCTACGTCGCAGTGGCTTTGCTGACATGCTAGCTGGTGGCATCGTGTTCACTGGTGGTGCTTCTAAAATGTCAGGGTGCATTGAATTAGCAGAGCAGGTGTTGGGTATGCCTGCGCGTTTGGGTAAACCCGTGATGGTGGGTGGCTTACCAGACGTTATTGATAATCCATCTTTTGCGACGGGGGCGGGCTTACTATTACATGCGCACCGCAGCCGTTCGAAAGGTTTGGGCCCATTGGAATTGAATCACCCAGCTGGTTTGTGGTCACGCATGAAAAGCTGGTTTCAAGGTAATTTTTAACGACAAATCGCAAGGAGTTTGTTATGTCAGATTTTGACAGCAGCCGTTCACAAGAAGCTAAAATTACAGTCATCGGTTTAGGTGGCGGTGGTAGTAATGCTGTTGAGCACATGGTCGAACAAGGTATTGAAGGTGTGGAGTTTGTGTGTTGCAACACCGACGTTCAAGCCTTAGAACGTTCTAACGCTGATCGTGTTATCCAAATTGGTGAAGAGCTCACTCGTGGTTTGGGTGCTGGTGCTAACCCAGATATCGGTCGACAAGCCGCTGAAGAAAATCGCGAGCGTTTGCGTGATGTGCTTGAGGGAAGCGATATGGTTTTCCTAACAGCTGGTATGGGTGGCGGTACAGGTACAGGTTCTGCTCCTATTGTTGCTGAAATCGCGAAAGAAATGGGTATTTTGGTTGTTGCAGTTGTCACCAAGCCGTTTGTGTTTGAAGGCCGAAAGCGCATGGAAATTGCTGAGCGCGGTATCAAATCACTCGTTGGTTATGTGGATTCTTTGATTACCATCCCAAATAACAAGTTGCTTAGCGTGCTTGGTAAAAACGTGAGTTTGTTGGATGCGTTCAAGGCAGCTAACAATGTGCTTTACGGAGCAGTGCAAGGCATTGCTTACCTCATCAAGCGTACTGGTTTGATCAACGTTGACTTTGCTGACGTGCGAACTGTTATGTCTGAAATGGGCATGGCCATGATGGGTACTGGTGTGAGCCGCGGTGAAAATCGTGCTCGCGAAGCGGCAGAAGCTGCGTTGTCCAGTCCTCTATTGGAAGACGTGGATATCAGCGGCGCGCGTGGTGTGTTGGTTAACATCACCTCCGGTCTTGATATGTCTATCGGCGAATTTGAAGTGGTGGGTGATTCGATCAAGTCCTTTGCTTCTGAGTCTGCGACCGTTGTGGTGGGTACCGTCATCGATCCTGATATGACTGACGAATTGCGTGTCACGATCGTCGTCACGGGTTTAGGTCGTGATGAGTCGGGTAAACCTCAAGCTCCTAAAAAATCCATCAATTCCTTACGTAACGATGGATTAGTGGATTACCGTCAGCTTGATCGCCCAACCTTCGTGCGCAATCAAGAAGTCGCTGAAACAGTGGCAGCGCAGGATGATGGGGATGATTACTTAAGCATACCCGCGTTTCTACGACGAGAAGACACTGAAGAGTAATTAAGGTCGAAAAAGCGACTTTTCCCGAATAAAACACGCCCCCCGGTTCGCAAATGCGAATCCGCTGGGGGTCCAAATTTAAAAAATAGATCCCCCGGATCTGCGTTCCGCAGACACGTGGGACGTGTTTGAGCCCCCAATAACAACGCCATAACACATAAATCTAAAAATTTAACAATAAAACGAACCAATAAATCCTAAACTTGCAAATTAGATAACAAAATGAAATAATCTGAATCCCAAATATGACATGAGGAATTTTTTATGAGCAGTGAAAAAAATACCATAGCACTAGAGTCGGAACTAGATGCTGCCAGTCTTTTATCCTCAACCGCTCCGGTTGTTGAGTCTGATACTAACGAGTCAACCTCGGATGGCACTCATTTACTATCCGAAGAACAATCGCAGGAACAATCTAGCATCCCACGGCGCTGTGTTCCTTCAAAGCTGAACCTTGTTGGTTCGTTAGGTTTTCTCGCATTTGCCGGCATGGTTGCGTGCTCTGTTTGTGCAGCTAAAGTTGTTAGCGGTGAGTTATCTGTTTTGCCAGCAGGTTACGGTTTGTTGGTGGCTTCAGCTGTTTTGTTTGCGGTCATGATGATGGCAACAACAGCTGCGTCCGTTAAGCTCTCTGTTGCAAGGCTTGACCTTGATAAGCAGGTTTCTACAAGCGGTTTCTCACTCGTAAGTGGTACAGAAGAATCTGCAAAAGATACACCTCAAGCAAACACAGAGACAGCAGAGCCCATCCATTGAGATGAGTGGTCGTTAGTAACGACTAGGATACAGCCTCATTTCGTGTTCTAATTCGTCTTTTGGTGACATGACGTGAGGTTTTTTATGATAGGGTCAGCCCAGCAAAATACGCTAAAAGAGCCCGTCACTGTATCGGGTGTTGGAGTGCACACAGGATTACCTGTTACGATGACAATCAAGCCCTCTTCTGCAAACACAGGTCGGGTATTTGTTCGTACAGACATGCCTGAATCTGAGCCTGTTCCTGCTTTAGTGGCTTACGTCGATTCCTCCATTCACATGTCTACAGCGTTGCGAAAGGGTGATGTGCTTGTTCGCACAACCGAGCATGTTCTTGCTGCCTTAGTGGCTTACGATATCGATAACGCTATCATTGAGTTAGATGCTGTGGAGTGCCCCATCATGGATGGCAGTGCGATGCCATTCTTAGAGGCGATGCAGGCAGTGGGGCGTGACGAACAAGATGCACCTGCAGAGTACCTCGCATTGACGGACGTGACCCGCGTTGGTGACGATAAGCGTTGGGCGAGCATTGAGCCTCAAGATCATTTTTCTGCTGAAGTGACGATTGTTTATGAGCATCCAGCGTTTACGCCTTCTGAGCAAACGGTGGTGTTTGATGCAAAAAACGATAGCTTTGCGACGGCATTTGCAGCAGCGAGAACCTTTGGTTTTGTTCGTGATTTTGAGCCTGCAAAACAAATGGGTTATGCCTTAGGCAGTAGTCTTGAGAACACCATTGCGTTTGACGATGAAGCCATGGTGAATGAAACGAGTCTTCGCTTTTCCGATGAATGCGTACGCCATAAATGTTTGGATGCTGTGGGTGATTTAGCTCTTTTGGGTAAACGCCTGACAGGTCGATTCACAAGCTACTGCTCGGGGCATGCGCAAACGGCTGATTTAATGCGACACTTGCTCGCTTGAGGTAGCGTTCTTGACTTGATAGACTGATTCCTCACAAGAATTAATGTGATGGAGTGTGTGTTATGTCTAAATCCAATGCTGTTTCTTGGTTAGAATCTCGGCGTGGTTACGCGCTCTGGTACGATACAGAGACTCGCCATTTCACTGTTTATAGCTTAAAAAAATTACCTAAGCGCGACTGGAAAGAGATTGGGAAATACCGTACGTCTGTCAGGTGGTCTTGTGAGATTAGTGAGGATTTGAAGAGTTTTGCTGAAGTTAATGGCATGACCAAAAAGGCCCCAGCAACGTTAAGGACCTTGGTGACAACCTTGATGAATGCTTTGAATGGTTCACAGCATAAATACAATGACAGTTTCGATTCTAGGCGTAAGACGAGACACAGGCAGCGTTGTGTTGTGGGTCAGCGTGCTACGGTTGGTGTGTCGGTAGTAGCATTTGTGATAACCTTAACCGCTTGTTCTGTTGTGCAGGCTATGGTGGCTGATATTTCATCCACACACCTTTGGGTGGCAGGTAGCGCTGTGATGGTGGGGATTATTGCAGCGGCATTGTTAACCTGGTTCCACCTTGCCAATAGGAAAGAGAAAAGCCCTAAACCTGTTCCATTCCGTTTATTCAACAAACAAAAACCAGAAGCTGTCCAAAGAGTCGTGACTATGTTTGCGAGAAAGCATATCTCGACAATCAAGTACGATCAGAAAAACTTGAGTAGCTTAGTTTAAAGCAATGCGACTTAATATTACGGTAAAAATCCCGGTGTTTATCACGGAGTGCATTCAGTATTCTGGGCTTCAATCTTGATTTTTTTAGATCAATTTAGTATCATTATGGATACCAAATTGATGTTTTTTAGCGTCATGGAGGTCCTGGCGTCAATATCCAAAATGACGGTGTTCGCGGGTATTTTAAAGGCAACTGTAATGCCGTGTTCCCCTCGGCCAGCCCGTCATGCTGAATGGAATGAAGCATCCAGCTTAAATCCCACATCAGTGGGAGTGTTTACACCAATGAGCCTTCTTTAGAAGGCTTTTCAGGTGAGGCAAGTGATAAAAGCCGTGGAACGCATGAAGAAGGAAATCAGTCATGATTGAAAAATACAGTTATCGCGTGATGTGGTCTGATGAAGATGGTGAGTTCGTTGGTTTATGCAGTGAGTTTCCTAGTTTAAGTTGGCTCAGTAGGTCTCAAGATTTAGCCTTTAAGGGTATTCGCCAGTTAGTGTCTGAGACAGTGTTAGAGATGGAAGATAATAAAGAGCCCATTCCAGAGCCTATTTCCACAAAGCGTTATAGCGGTAAATTCATGGTTCGCGTGCCTCCAGAGTTACATAAGCGATTAGCATTAGAGGCGTTGGAATCAAATGTGTCATTAAATCGATACATCAGTGCCACTTTGGCGGCAGGACGCTCTGCCCCGAGGCGGAAACATTAAGTAAGCGAATTAGCACGGTAAAAATCCCGGTGTTTATGCGATTCTGTCATTCCTGCGAAAGCGGCGTTGTTGCATAATTCCTCTTTAGTTTGTCACCCCTTTGAAAAAAGGGGCCCAGTTATATCAAATGCTCGCTTTGCGAGCACTATTAGGCGTTCATTGAACGCCTGATTGTGCGGGCTATGCCCGCTCTAATACATCTGGTTTCCTGCTTTCGCAGGAATGACAGCGATTGGGGTGTGTCAAACTTAATTATGCAACAACGCCGCGCAGGGTGGAATAGGCGCGCTTGCTAAAAAGACACAACTAAACCGAGAGCATTTGTATTATTTGTTATCAGGTAAAGGTAACCCTCAGTTAGATACCTTAACCTTAATTTTTCAAGCGTTTGGGTTGCGTTTGCATTTGTCTGTGGATAAGAAAGGCTAGGTTAACTCCGCCGATGTCTCGCCAGTCGTTGGAGTGCTCGTTTTAATGTTGGGTGTTGGATGTCTTGAGCAACGCTAGCAATCATGTCGGCTGTTTGTTCGGAAGGTAGTTGAGCAGGTTTTAGCGTGCGCATTTCATGTTTTCGATCGCGAGTCGGTTTCACTTTCACGATAACGTTTTTGATATGAGTATAAGCATCGTGTGTTTGGAGTGCATAACGCAAATCGGCACATATCCCTTTTAAGTGCAACGCCCAAGCGGCATTTTCGGTCACTAGAGTGAGGGTGCCATACTTGATTGAACCAACACGGCAATGACCTTTCAGATGTTCAGGCAGATGATAGTCGACAATAATCTGCGCGTGTTGCATGACTTTCATGGATTCCATGAGGCGTTGGCAGGGAGATCCAGGCAAAGTGACACCAACGTGAACGGGATCTGCATCATCCCCTGTGGAGTGGCGCTTTTTTTTCTGTCTAGCCATGGCCAAACACCTCACTAACTGTCAGCGTTTCACGGTTTGATTTGGGGCCATTCTGTGAGACAATTCGCACTGCTTCGTCTCGCGTTATGCGCCGAAAAATCACCTCCCAGCGAAAGCTCGGAGATATTACCAGAGAAGATACACGTTTATGATCACCAAAGTCATCAAAAAAGTCGTCGGGTCACGAAATGATCGGATTTTGCGCCGTTATGGAAAAGTTGTTAAACAGGTTAATGCTCTAGAGCCTAGTATACAAGCTTTAAGCGATGCCGAGCTTCGGTCAAAAACAGATCAATTTCGTTCGGCTGTTGCGGAGGGTGCATCCTTGGCATCCTTGCTGCCAGAAGCCTTTGCCGTTGTTAGAGAGGCAAGCCTTAGAACCTTGGGCATGCGTCATTATGATGTGCAGTTGCTTGGTGGGATGATTGCAAACGACAATAAAATTGTCGAAATGCGCACAGGTGAGGGTAAAACCCTTATGTCTACGCTAGCTTGCTACTTGAATGCCTTAACGGGTAAAGGTGTCCACGTGGTGACAGTGAATGACTACCTTGCCGAGCGAGATGCTAACTGGATGCGTCCTGTGTATGACTTCTTAGGCATGACCGTTGGCGTGAATTTATCCAACATGACCCATGAAGAAAAGCAAGTAGCGTATGCAGCAGATATTACCTACGGAACCAACAACGAGTTTGGTTTTGATTATCTCCGTGACAACATGGTGTACGAAGCATCCATGCGTGTACAACGTGAGTTGCATTACGCGATCATTGATGAGGTAGACTCCATCTTAATCGATGAAGCTCGAACGCCACTCATTATTTCAGGGCAAGCAGAGCATGCTCAAGAAGATTATAAAGTCGTGAGTGCTCTTATTCCTAAACTTGTGCACCAAAAAATGGGAGAAGATGAAAAAGAAGAAGATCTCCCTGAAGAGGCGTTGGGTGATTACACCACCGATGAAAAAACACGTCAGGCTCACCTAACAGAGCGCGGTCACGTGAAGATTGAGGCTTTGTTGATTGAAGCGGGGCTTATGAAAGAGGGAGATAGTTTGTATGACCTTAATCATCTATCACTCATGCATTTTGTTGGAGCTTGTTTGCGAGCTCATGCCTTATACCAACGTGATGTGCATTATGTGGTGAAAAACAATGAGGTTATGATTGTCGATGAGCACACGGGTCGCTTGATGGACGGTCGACGTTGGTCTGATGGCTTGCATCAAGCTGTGGAAGCCAAAGAGAACGTACCGATTCAACTTGAAAATCAAACCTTGGCATCCATTACCTTCCAAAACTATTTCAGGCTTTATGAGAAAATTGCGGGGATGACGGGAACGGCAGATACAGAGGCCTTTGAGTTTCAGTCTATTTATGGATTAGAAGTGGTGGTTGCTCCCACCAACCGACCAACCGTTCGAAAAGATGAAGCTGATTTAGTCTTCTTAACAAAGCGTGCTAAATATAAGGCCGCTATTAAAGATATCAAGGCGCGTTATGACAAAGGCCAACCACAATTGGTAGGAACAGCTTCCATTGAAGCATCAGAGGAGTTAGCAAGCTTACTTAAAAAAGAAAAAATACCGCACGAAGTGCTTAACGCAAAACAACATGAACGTGAGGCTCATATTATTGCTCAAGCAGGTCGACCGAAAGCGGTAACGATTGCAACGAACATGGCAGGCCGAGGCACCGATATCGTCTTGGGTGGTAACGTCGAAGAAGAAATTGCAGCGTTGGAATCACCGTCAGATGAGCAAATTGCTAAACGTCGAGAAGCATGGAAAAAAAGGCATGAAGAAGTGTTACAAGCGGGTGGCTTGCATGTGTTAGGCACAGAGCGTCATGAGTCACGCCGGATTGATAATCAGCTTCGGGGGCGATCGGGCCGACAAGGTGATCCAGGTTCATCGCAATTTTATTTATCGATGGACGATCACCTCATGCGAATTTTTGCCTCTGAAAAAATGCATGCCATGCTGCAGCGTTTTGGTTTTACCGAAGAGGATGTCATTGAAAATCGCATGATCACCAATCTGATTGAGAAAGCACAGCGCCGTGTTGAAGGTCATAACTTTGATGTTCGTAAAAACTTACTGGAATACGACGATGTCGCGAATGATCAGCGTCAGGTTGTTTACGAGCAACGGTCTCAAGTGATTGCTCTTGAGGATCCTAGCAATACCTTGTTAGGCTTACGTGAATCAGTAGCGCATGATTTAGTGAGTCGTTATATTCCCGAAGGAACATCAGAAGATTCTTGGGATGTGCCGGAGTTAATGCGCTGCTTACGAGAAGATTTCCATGTGGATCTTCCTATCGCTGAGTGGTTAAAGGAAGAAACTCAACTAGAAACCTCTGTTATAGAAGAGCGTATCGTTGATGCTTTAACGCAGGCATATCTTGATAAAATCAAACCGGTCGACCCCGACTATTGTCGCAACATGGAGCGTCATGTGATGCTCCAATCACTAGACAAACACTGGAAAGAGCATTTGTCTTCCATGGATCATTTGCGGAAAGGTATTGATTTACGTGGGTACGCTCAAAAGAATCCTGCGCAAGAATATAAGCGTGAGTCTTTCGAGTTGTTTCAGTCTATGCTGCTGCAATTTAAAGTGGCAGTTGTGGCTATTTTGTCTCGCTTAGAAGCGCCCAAAGAGCCAGTCACCATAGAGGGGCCAAGTATTTCGATGGCTTATAATCATGGAGCATCAGCAACGCAAGATGAGTTACAAACAGCTGCTAGTGGCGTTAAGAAGGTGGGTCGAAATGAACCCTGTCCTTGTGGCAGTAATAAAAAATATAAGCAGTGTCACGGCAAATTAACTGCCGTTCATGAATGATGAGTGCCAAGAAACATCATCATGTTGTGGTAGGGGTGGTTATTAACAGTGATCTCGAGTGTTTGCTCGCTGAGCGTCGTTCGACAAGCACTCACCCTGGTTGCTTAGAGTTTCCGGGAGGGAAGTGCGAAGTAAATGAGCTTCCTTTCGATGCCTTATGTAGAGAGTTGCAGGAAGAGGTCGGTATTGTTGTTGATGCTGCTGAACCGTTTCTTCAGCTTGATCATGATTATGACTCTTATTCGGTGACTTTAGATGTGTGGACAGTGAGTTCTTTTTCGGGTCAACCTAAAGGATGTGAAGGTCAGTTAGTTTTTTGGCAGGCGTTGCACGCGTTGGATGCTGAGCTTTTTCCTGCAGGGAATGTTCCTTTGATTCAAACTTTAAAGGAGTCTTTATGTATGTCGTAGCTATCACTGGTAAAATGGGCAGCGGGAAATCAACAGTGGTACGATTATTTGCGTCTTCCGGCGCATTGATGTTTAGTGCGGATACCCATGTGCGTCGTTTGATGGAAGTGGGTACTGAGACACATCAAGCCATCTGTGAACGATTTCCTTCAGTGTGCGTCGAGGATAAAAGCATTGATAGAGGAGCTTTGGCCGACATTGTTTTTCATCATCATGAGGATAAAGTGTGGTTAGAAAACCTGTTGCATCCATTGGTGCGAAACGCCATTACAGCGTGGGCTAATGAGAGTCAGGGCTTATACGGTGTTGTTGAGGTTCCGTTGTTGAGATCAGACAATCGTTTGCCCTGCATGAAAAGAATCTGTGTGGTTGATGCACCTGAAGCATTGTGCAAGCAGCGGGTAAAAGTTCGAGATAGTCGAGATGATATGTTGATTAGTGCGATGCTATCGCAGCAAGCTTCTCGTGATGAGTTGTTAGCGATGGCTGATGACGTTGTGTTTAATCAGGATTCAACGGAAGCGTTAGCCAACCAAATTAAACGTTTACATGTGATATACACTGAATTAGCTAGGAGTGACGCATGACTCATTGGACATCTGATACGGCTTTAGGTCAGCGTAGCGAGTACGCTGCAAGTTATGATAAATCACTGTTGCAAGCCATTCCGCGTTCATTGCAACGAGACACGTTGGGGATTGTTGGGGAAGCACCGTTCAAAGGGGTTGATCATTGGCACTTATATGAGCTGTCTTGGTTGAATCCCAAAGGGAAGCCTATGGTCGCCATGGGACGGTTGACAATTCAGAGTGATTCTCCTTATTTGGTAGAGTCTAAGTCTTTGAAGCTGTATTTGAATAGTTTTAACCAGACTCGCTTTGAAGAAAGTGAGCAGGTTCGCATGACGATTGAGCAGGATTTATCCGAGTTGCTTCACGATCCCGGTCTTGCTGTGGAGTTTTGGACGCTCTCTCAGGCACCAAAAGTGTTTGCTTCTTGTCCAGGTGAGTGTTTGGATGATCTGGATGTTGCGATAGAGAAGTATGATTATGATCCGCAGATATTGTCCTGTGCCGCAGAAGAAACAGGCCACCAAGTGCTTCATTCTCATGTATTAAAGTCGAATTGTTTGGTAACGGGTCAGCCTGATTGGGGAACCATTTGCATAGACATGGTTGGCAGGCTTGTGGATAAATCCAGCTTATTACGCTACTTAATTGGTTTTCGTTGTCACCAAGAGTTTCATGAGCACTGTGTTGAGCGTGTCTATATGGACCTCTGGCGGTTGGTGAAACCTGAGAAGTTGACGGTTCGTGCGTATTACACTCGGCGTGGAGGTATTGATATCAATCCGTTGCGAACGAATCAGTCAGAAATTATACTTGGATGCGACCGACTCGTACGGCAGTGATCGCAGGACAAGGATTATCGCGATGAATCAAAAGGCTGGGAGCTTTGAGCAACCCATGGATGAAATTGTACGTTTGCTGTTGCGCCTGGAAGCGTTGTTTGACACGTATAAGCGACACACACGTAAATTGACTGAGTTTAGTTCAGGAGAGGCCCTATCTACGCTAGTTCGATTACTTAATGTCACTGATCGCTCCGACTTAAAGAACAAGCTCATTGCTCAGGTGATGCAGCAGGTTACTGGTTTAATGGCTTTAAAAGACTCACCTCTTGTCGATCATAAAAAGCTGGGTACCTTGATAGAGAGTATTGAAGCTGATTTGGTTCTTTTGCGAGGGGTGAAGCAGAGTTTTGGTACGGATCTTAGGCACAACCAACTGTTAAATACAGTGAGAGGCCAGCTAGCCTTGCCAGGAGGTTTGTTGGCTGTCGATACACCTCAATTTGCCTTGTGGTTACAGCAACCTGGCCCAGAAAGGCAAGCAGCCTTGGATGCGTGGATTGCTGAGTTTGCTTTGTTAGAGCGAGTGTCATCACGTTTATTGTCATTGCTTAGAGATAGTTCAGAGTGTCTTACTTGTGAAGCAGTGAGAGGGCACTATGAAAAAACACTGGATGCCAGCCAGCCTTGCCATCTCGTGCGTGTAGAATTAAAAAACATGCCAGGTGTGTACCCAACGATTAGTGTCGGCATGCATCGAGTGGTGGTGAGTTTTTATCGAGTTGATGCCTTATCGCAAGGTGGATCCCAACGTTATTACGAGCATGTTCCTTTTAAGATGTATTTGGGTAGATTATAAGCTTGGTATTGGTAAGCCTAGCCATTGCAAAGTAATAATAATGGCGCCGATTGTGGCAATGAATGGTCCGAAGGGGATGAAACTTTGTGATGAAAGCTTTCGACAGGCAATAAGTAATCCTGCAACAATAAGACCTAAAAAAGCTGCAGCTAAAAGAATGACTAGCACATCCATGGGGCCAGACCAAGCACCAAGAGCGGCCAATAATTTGCAGTCGCCTAAGCCTAAGCCAGGCTTTTTTCTATAGGCTTTAAATAATGTACCGACAAGCCAAGGGGTAAGGTAGCCGATAACTGCACCACTAATGGCTTCGGTGGTTGAAATCGGAGAAAGTGTCGGATAAAGCTGAGCGATAAGAGCTATCCACAGTAATGAGAGTGTGAATGTGTCAGGAAGCAATTGATGTTCAAGATCAATCAATGCGAGTGCTAATAGCGTTAAGTACAGCAGGATTAACATGTAAGCATGAGGTGTCCAACCAAATAAGCTAACCGCTAAAACACAAAGCAGTGCGCTGATTAACTCTGAAAAAAAAGTGCGTTTTGGGATAGGTGTTTGACAAAAAGCACAGCGGCCTCGAAGACATAAAAAGCTTAGGATTGGTATGGTATGGTGCCAAGCTAAGCTGTTGTGACAGGTGGTGCAATGAGATCGGGGTAACATGAGATTAAAACGTGAAGGAAGGCATGCGAGTCGGTTTTGCAAAGAGTCAGATTCAGGTGTGATGCCCCATTCACGGTACAGCATAAAAGGATAGCGATCGGCAACAAGCCCTATGAAGCTACCCAAGCATAAGCCAATGATAATCAGTAATAGCCAGTGAGCGATAAGCATGTGTGCCTCCAAGTAAAAGCTTAGGGTAGCTGAAAAGCGAATGTTGTTCTAGGGTTCCTGTAGTTATGCGTCATCCGTGTCTGCAAAAAGCATTAAGCACTGGTAGAATTGCAAAGCAATACCTGTCAGTACCACTCCAACTGGAATGCTCGCGCTTGACGCTATTCAAACAAATGTCGACGGAATCACGCAGGGATACCAGGAGACGCTTACCCGTTGGAATCCTCGTATTTAGTACGAGGAACTCAACACTGTAGCACTTTTGTATCATAGGCCCTCGTTTCCACGAGGATGACAGTAAAACGAACCGGGGGGCGTTAAAGCAGCAGACTATTTTGTAGTGGATTTTTATTTCTAATAACCCTATAGTTTTTAATAGGTTTTTGGAACATTTAAGGTATTGAGATATGAAAGAGTCTAGTAAACGATCCCCTGGATCCGGAGAAGATAGCCATCAAAAGCCTCCTAAAAAACAAGGAAGGACTATCACCTCTGTACCATTCGATCAGCTGAAACCAACCTTTTTTGCGAGATTTAGGCTAGATACGGGTGAATTGCGATTTGCTGGTAGACCAGCAACAGAAGTCGGTGTTAACAGCCAAGGAGACCACGTCATTCCGTTTAGTTTGATCAAACGAGGGGTTCTTCGCCATTTCCGCCTTAACCCAGAAGCATTGGGCGCTGAGTTACAGAATCATGAAGAAGACCCTGATGCATCAGATGATACAGCTACTGCTGCCAACACTTTTGCTGGAAGTGAAGGAGGGGATATTTCAGCCAGAAAATCAGAAGGTGAGCTCCTACGCGATATGGGTTCAATGTTGGAGAATGAATTTGGTGATGATCAAGATATAGATAAAGTTAACAAGGAAAGACGCAATAAAGTTATTGCGTTCATTAAATCTCTTAGTGTGTTGGAGTTAAACAGCAACCGGTTGCTCGCCGATGACCTGGAAGCTCTTTCTACTATACAAGAGGAGTGTGATGCAGATCTTGTATCCGGAAAATCTTCTTCTGTTGTAGCTGTAGGTTCTGGTGACGATGGAAGTGGTGAAGAAGACAATCCTGCTTCCTTAAAAGGAGAGCCCTCCGATGCTCCCATTATCGAAGCGTATTTAAAAGCCTTGTTGGGTGAGTATAAAGTTAAAAGAATTCGCAAAAGCTTTTTCAAAGCACGTAGGGAGCGTTTATCAGATGAAACGTATTTAAAGTTAATGCAAGGCCTGCAAGAGCATTTAATAAGAAAATCTATTGAGCAACACTTAGCTAAAGAAAAAGAGGCTAAACAGCCTGGATCTAAAGCAGGAGATACAGACCCTGAATCTCGGATAGGTGATTCGCTCGTGGATGATCTGATCGAAGTGTTTGTTGGTGACTACGCTTCGGGCAATAGACGAGACGATCTCCTTCCTCTTCGAGAAGCATTCAAAGGCATCAAAAAGAAAGAGTTAACTCTAGAAAAAGTGATGGAAGAGGTGGAGTTGTGTCGTTTCGATGTTGTGCGACAAATCGGACGATCCATAGCAAAGGGCCTTTCCGATAACAGGGATCTTGTTGCCACTGTATGCGAGCGTTTATCAGAAGGGGCCTTATCCTATTACAATCGGTTACCAGGCGGCTCTTACCAACAAACTAAAAGAGTAGTGTCTCAAGCACCTCCTGACCGTTTATCAGAACGAGATGCTCTAGACTATTTGGATGATCGCTTTGGCGATGAGGGCTATGATAAAAAAATAATTTCGAAGAAGGCAGGGGTAGAGTGGCATGATCTGCTGACACAAAGACACTTAACAAGAATAGAAAAAACAAAGCCAATATTGCTAGATACGAACAAATAGGCGATAAGGTTGTTTCGCGAACAAATCCTCCTAAAACAGGGAAAGAGATGGCCCAACTTGCTCAGCAAGACACGGATAAGCGAATGCTTATCCTGGGAGAGGGAATTACGTTGTCCAGAATTTTGGAAGCGTTGTTTGATTACGTTGAGGTGGAGCATCCTAAAAAAGAGCCAAAACCGGGTGAAAGAAATAACGATGTCGGCGCTTTAACGTTTTACATGGCTAAGCTAGTCTATCTCTTTCTTGCTATCTATCCAGAAGCTTTGATTGAGTACAAGGAAGGTATGGGTAAATTCTTCAAAGAGGTAGTGACACCGTTTGTAGAATCAACGATACAAAAATATTGGCCTGGTTTGGATGGTGCACTTACAAAAGAGCTAGTAGGCAAAAAAGGTAGTAAGTATGACCCAATTTTGGATCTTGTTTCCGATAAAATTGACAGACTAAACACCCTAAAGGGTAAGCACTCTCCGATTGATGCTATGCTTAAAGAAGCCTCGTCATCATCTGATGATGACGATCTTGATCCTTCGACCAGTAAACTCACTAGGAAGGTCAATCAATCAGAGAAACAAAAACTTCCTCCAGGAGGTAAAGGTGAGGGATTGGGTGATGTTGTTGACGATGATGAGACCCCTGGTTTAGAATCAGACAGAGGTATTGGACATGGGGGGGTGAACTTATGAAGTCTGGCAACAGATATGACTATAAACGCTTTGTGGAGGATTACTTTGCAAAAGTAGGCTCGGGATCGTGTCCTGAGGGGTTGTATGAGCTAAAGACCTTACTCGCTTGTTATTCGAAGCGTGTAAAGAGTTGTAACCCTGAGACATTTTCACTTTACTTAGGGGCCCTCCTGATAGGGGGAAGTGAGGGCGAAAGGATGCAGCAAGAGTATAAAGACGATATAGAACAGGATTACTCACAGCGATATGGTCGCTACAGGTTGCGCCGAAGGCTAGATCCAATTTTTAGAGAATTATCTGAGGTCTATAATTTTTGTCAAGATAAAGAAACGGGGCCCATTGCTAAAAAGCACATTAAAGCCATGCGAGCGCAATGGAAAGGAAACGAGGCAGCCTTAGCTGCTAAATACCAAATTAAAGAAAGAGATCATTTTATTTCAGCAGCTAACAAGTGTCTCGCTGAGAGCAAAGGGTCTCCTGATGGTTCTAATCCATCTCAGGGTCACCGAAGTCCAGAGAACGATGGTTCACAAGGTCCTCGGGTTACATGGGACCTGGGGGAGTAACAGAAACAAGCAGAGTCTGGTTCCAAGTGCGATACAAAATGCGCTCTCATGTTAATTGCTAGTAGTGTGACAGGTGGTTCAATGAGATCGAGGTAACATCAGATTAAAACGTGAGGGGAGGCGTGCGAGTCGGTTTCGCAAAGAGTCTGATTCAGGCGTGATGCCCCATTCACGGTACAGCATAAAAGGATAGCGATCGGCAACAAGCCCTATGAAGCTACCCAAGCATAAGCCAATGATAATCAGTAATAGCCAGTGAGCGATAAGCATGTGTGCCTCAAAGTACAAAACCACAGAGTACCGCATAATGAGAAGGGATTCCATCGCAGTATCAGGTTTGAGAAAAAGCTTTAATATCTTGAGCTTAAAGCAAGACAAAAGAAGTGCATAATCAAAACTTATAGATCTCATAAAAGATGAAGTATATCTCTAGGCAAAAAAAACGAGTAATGTAATCATTTAACGCTTAGGAGGACATCCATGAGAGGAAATAGTATCAATCCAAAAAGAAGTAAAAATCTCTCAAATAAAGTAGAGGATCAATTAGGCTTCTTTGATCATAATCTCATCGGTATGTTGTTAAATTATGCACAGAATGAGTTGAGTGAGATACAAGCTGAGGGCGAAAAAAATAGATGGTTCACACAATTTATAGGTCAACCATTAGAGGATAAGCTTAAGGTGCTCTCAGATAAAGATAAATCTGATTTAGTCGCTATATTTAAGCGTGAAAGACGAGATGGCTATGTCAGAATGTTTGGCTTTCTTGCTGGTGCAGTGCTGCTCGGTTTGGTTACAGGGGCGGTGTTCTCCTCGGTTGATGTTGCAGATAGTGCAGATACAATGACTGCATTGGGGCGCATTATTGTCCCAATGGTTTTAGTCGGTTTTAGTATTGCCATGTTAGTTGGAAGTGGGTACGCATTAAATGATCTGATTTTCTGCAGCAAAAAGAAAAAGGCGTATCAATCACTAGGGATATTTTCAGAGGCTAAAGCCCCATCCGTACAATTGGTTGATACATTAAAACAAATAAGCCAGCAATAAATAAGGCAACAGCAATCATTAAAGCTGGTTGAAGAAGGGCGATCCATCGTGATCGTGATTCGTGAAGAGATTCAACGAGCTCTGAAGCAAGTTCTTTTAAAGTAGATGGTAAGCTGTGGTTGTGTTCGGCAATACGTATGGATTCACACATAAAAGCAGAGCAGCTTGGTAAATGAGCAACCGATTGAGAGAGAGGCGCGCCTGATTGTAGCGATACAATCAGTTTCTCAAAAGGGGTGTGCCACGCCTGTGGTAGAGACTGCTTTGTGTGCAGAATGCTTTCTTGTAAGGAAATAGTAGCACTTAAGCATTCCGATAAAAGTGTTAGCCACGAGCTAAGCACATGCAATTGATAATGGTGAGAGTGAGCTAATGCATATCGCAGTAAATATTTTCCAGGAGCGCTCATGAAAAACAAGGTCGATGTAGCCATAAGAACACATGCGCTTAGTCCAATCACAAAAAGATGATCTTTAACATATAAAGCAGCTTTCAATAAGGAGGGCAGCTGTTGATTCATGTCCAGGTAGATGTTCTGTATCGACGGGATTAGGGTGTGAAGGATGAAGACACCCAAAGCAATGGAGCTGATAAGGATGATGGCTGGATAGGTGAGCTGACGAATCACTTTCTTCTTTAAGCGTGATCTGTTTAGGCTGTTCTCTATCGCTTCGAGCCCTAAGGATGAGAGTGATCCACACTGTTCGCCTATTCGTATCCAGTCGCACAGGGTTTTTTGAAAAAGCATGGGCCACTGCTTCAGAGAACAGCTTAATAAGCGCCCTTGAGATAGAGATGTATAAATGGTTTCTGAAAGACACGCCTGAAACAAATCTAGGCTTTCAATGAGTAAAAAAAGGGCTTCTTTTAAAGAGTGCGTCTCTAGAAGTTTGAGTAGCTCTTTGAGCCACGTCATTGCTTTTTTTTGCGTATACTTATTTACAGGAACCTTTTTTGTTTCTGTAAGCGTTAGATGTTTTGGAGTGTCTTTTTTTGAGAGGGAGAGACCACGATGTTTTTTGTGGTTGATATCATGACCAATCCATACGTAAAAGCTAGCCATGTTTTTTCTCCCAGCGATTGGTAAAGAGGTCTCCTAGAATACGTAGGCATTCACTTTCTGTTGTTATCCCTTTGTCGATAAGGCGTTTAGCATGCTCATGCATCCATAGTGTGCCTTCACTTTCAGCAATTGATTTTAATGTGAGTTGATCGGATTTTTTGTGAAAGGCATTAAGGAGTGTCAAGGAAAGAGATAAGCATTCAAAGACTGCTCGTCTTCCGCGATAGCCTTGATTGCAATGCAAGCATTCATGTATGTGTGTATCTTGGCAGTAGAGACATCGAGTACGAATTAGGCGTTGGGCTAATATAACGGTTTTAATGTCAGTTAGATCAGATAAAGAAAGTTTCAGTTGTTTTAAGCGTTGGCAGGTGGCGAGGGTGTGATTGATATGGCAACTGGCTAACACAAGATGGCCTGTTTGTGCGGCTTCTAGCGCGATTCTTGCCGTTTCTTCATCTCGAATCTCGCCTATCATGATCACATCAGGATCTTGCCGTAAACTGTTTTTCACAGCATCATGGTAGGAAAGCCCGCCGAGCCCACGCACGGGAATTTGTGTGACGCCGCGTAGTTGATATTCTACGGGATCCTCAAGAGTAATGATATGCAGTAATTGATGGACCAGGTATTGCAAACAGCAGTATAAGCTTTCTGTTTTCCCGCTGCCAGTTGGGCCAGTTATGATTAGTAAGCCTTGTTTTTGATTGAGTATATTCCTGATGATTGTTTCTTGCTCTTCTTCAAATAGCAGCGATTCTAGTGAGTAGCTTTCTCGTTGACGAGGTAATCGTAAAGCAAGACTTCGCCCTTTGTCGGTAGGGCAGACATTGACTCTAAATCGGTAATTGCGGTTATGATGAATGACTAAGTTCCCATCTTGAGGTTTCATGCGTTGAGAGTTGTCGAGTTTTGATTCCAGCATCCAATGTCTCATTAGGCGCTTTCCAGCGCCTAACGGTAATGAAAAGAGAGTTTCACGAATGCCATCGATTCTAAGGGTGAGCCCTTCGTACTTTTCCTGAGTGAGTAACTGGAGGTCAGTTGCTCGTTTCTGATCCGCATGTAAACAACAAAATAAAGCAAGATTAGGTATGTGATTTTTCCATGCATTGGTTTTTAGTATGAGCTCCCAGTGGCGTTTGCATTGTTTGTCAATTAGGGAGCTTCTTTCTTTCTCGTTTACCCAAACACACAGGATGTTTAGAGTGGTCTGTTTTTGCCAATAGGAAAGAGCAGCAATATAAAGTGTTGGGTTGCTAATTCCGATGACGATCACATCTTCTCGTTTTACAAGTAGCACGCTATGATGAATGGGTAAGAACAATGACGTATCCCTTGAAAGTGAGAGAGTATTGATTGACACGAAAGGAAGTTGCATGGAGGCAGCATGATTAATAGCCTCTACTAGCTGTGCAGAAGAAGTCATGAAAAGATCCAGTGAGTAATGTTTAGATGAGAAAGGCCCAAAATAGAGACTAAATGGGTGTTTCTTTAGTGCGCGTAACCTTTGAGTAGGCCAGGTCCGCCAGGCTGCCATTCAAGCTCGTTGCCGACAATGATGGGCGTCAATTGGTAGTAGTCTGTGGCGAGGATACCACCGGTGGGATAAGGGGTGGCGGTAATAACGCCATTAGCCGCGGTGGTGACGGTATGGACTATGCCGTGCCCCGGCGGGCGATAAATGTCTAAGGGGACACCATTTCGACCTGAAGAGCACTCACTCAGAGAGCCAATAAGGGCGAAGCATTCTTCAACGCCTACTTTGAAGGGGGTCGTGGCTGTGACCATGGATAAATAGCGAGCTTGTCGTAGGTGGGTTGGGAAAAAGGGGACAGCAACAGCAAGTAAAATGGCGACCATCGCGATGACAATCAGGACTTCCATGAGCATGAATCCACGATGTTGACGGTGTTGCATAAGATCCTCCGAAGGACAATGGACACAGTCTACGGTCCTAGGGGCTTAGGTGCAATACCGTGATTCCTAGGGTGATTGTTGACATTTAGATTGCGCTAGCTACGATTCAACCTTAAGTGCCGCTGTAGCTCAGGTGGTAGAGCAACTGATTCGTAATCAGTAGGTCCGCAGTTCGAATCTGCGTAGTGGCACCAGCGTTTTTTGGCTTTCAATCACTCCCTTGCTACACTAAAGGTTTTATTTCTAGGGGTGACTATGTCGCGCTTTATTCGCTGCCTTCAGTCTGTTGTTGCTTTGTGTGTGCTTGGTGCTTGCTACGCCCATGATGCCAGTGATTTATACGCCACATTAGAGCCCTCTGTCTTTCCTGTGTACATTAGCACGGTGGCAGCTAAACAGCAGGCAGATTTAGGGACGGCAGTTGTTATTGCCTCTCATTATTTGGTTACGAACTGTCATGTTGTTGCGAGTAACCATCCCATACACTTGCAAACCAACCGAGGGTTTATTCCTGTCACCTTAGCGTATGGTGATATGGCCCAAGATGTTTGCATTTTATACGCTCCCAAGACCCGCTTAAAACCCGTGTTAATGAGGCCTTCCCAGAAAGTTCGTATTGGTGAGCAGGTGTACGTGATTGGAAATCCACGAGGAGCTGATAAAACCATTTCAGAAGGTATTGTGTCTAATAAAGTCAACATTGATGGAACGTTTTGGCTTCAAACGGATGCAGCAGTGAATTATGGATCGAGTGGCGGCGGTTTGTTTGATCAGCAAGGTCGTTTTATAGGGTTATTAACAGCAAAGCGTGGTGGTTTTGGTTACGCGCTTCCAGAAGAATGGGTGGACCAAGTGTTGCATGAAAAACGTTTGATCCCACATGATAATCAACAGACTGGCAAAGCTTATACAGACAATGTGCGTCATGTGCACTTGATTAAACGCTTTGATGATGTGTCTTTGTATGGTAACGCAGGCAAGTGTTTCCTCTTTTTTGTTGGGAGAAATGCGAAACATCAAGCGGTGAGTTCTGCTGTTTGGGAGCCAGTGCAAGGAGGTGTGTTAACTCTATTCCCTAATGCTTCAACGGCAGAAGGTTCGGTTTGGCAGGGGACACGATCGGTGTTGTTTACTCGTTATGAGCCACATCATGTGTATGCGGGTCAAGGCATGCTGCAATGGGATAGTCAGTTGTTACCCCTTTTAGTGACTCGAACAAAAACGGGGTATCAGCCGCCATTTGTGAGTAGTACATTACCTACAATTTTGCTTGACGGTAAAACAAACGACTCTGACTTTGCAGCTAATTTTAAAGGGTATGGCGGCTCCAAGGGCACAATTCATTTTGCTGCAAAAGGCTTGAGTTCGGCACTAAAGGTGATGAAGCAGCGTTGCAGTGAGATGTTTTAACGCTTCTGCGCCCCACGTGTCTCCCCTTTCGGCACGTCCCCCGGTCTGCGCAGCAGGTCCGGGGGATCTAATTGGATCTACCGTCTTAAAGGTCAAGCCTTTTTGATGGATTGCTTGTAGACATCCATCTCTTGCCAGTCGATCTGATCACGCATCATAGCACGCAACCACATCAGGAGCTTCCTCGCACAGGCGATA